>RHMF01001361.1_pt1 | contig 11139 bp, 8 predicted proteins | sample 5365151 | NCBI WGS metagenome assembly RHMF01 (sample SAMN10266501, study PRJNA497801) | feces metagenome | isolation source: feces | host: Bos taurus | place: China: Prairie of Fairy Mountain | collected 2017-08-14 | reverse complement strand
GTATTGTGCGACATTAAAGAAGAAACTCCAGCTGCTCCAATGGGCGGTGGTATGCCCGGCGGAATGGGAGGAATGTATTAATAAAAAAACGATTTCTTTCGAAATAAATACTATGGAGAGGATGTCTTTTTTATAATAAGGATATCCTCTCCTTGTTTAATTCAAAAACACATTATCGGACAAACTTTTAAACGAAAAATGTTATATTGCTCGAACGACTGTCAGCCTATAATACATTGAAATATAATAGGTGAATATTAAAAAAACGATAATATTTGTTTTAAACAAAAAAATAGTGTAATTTTGCATACGATTTTGGTAGGAGTAAGCTACAAAAAATAACGAAAAGGATATGAACAAAAACAACTACTGTATTATAATGGCCGGAGGATTGGGTGGACGATTTTGGCCTATGAGTACTCCTTCTTGTCCGAAACAATTTTTGGATATTTTGGGGGTAGGCGAAACTATGCTTCAAACCACGGTGAAACGTTTTGAGCAGCTATGCCCTCGCGAGAATATATTTGTTGTTACAGGTTTGCCTTATCGTGATTTGGTAAAGCAACAGATACCCTATATCGCCGACTATCAGATAATATGCGAGCCTTCGCGCCGCAATACAGCCCCATGTATAGCTTACGCCGGTGTAACGATAAAAGGGATCAATCCCGATGCGAACATAATTGTAAGTCCATCGGATCATGCGATATTTAATTTGGATAAATTTACCGACATTATAAAGGAAGGCCTCTCTGTATCCGAACAACATGATTGGATAATAACACTTGGTATAGCGCCTACAGCTCCTAATACTAAATATGGGTATATTCAGTTCGACGAAGCTGCCTCGCTGCCAAACCATGATAAGTTGCATCAAGTGGTTACATTTACCGAAAAACCACCTTATGACATGGCACAGCAGTTTATACGTAGCGGCGATTTTTTGTGGAACTCCGGTATATTTATCTGGAACATAAAAACTATGGAGAGGGCTTTTAATACCTATTTGCCTGAAATATATGAAGCATTTAGGAATGTAAATATGCAGACTCCATACTCAACTATTGAAAGTATTTACTCGCTTTTGCAGTCGATATCCATCGATTATGGTGTTATCGAAAAGGCTTCGAATGTGCATGTGATAATATCTGATTTTGGTTGGTCGGACGTGGAAACATGGGCTTCGTTGTACGATACTCATCACAAAAACGATGATGGCAATGCAATATCGGGTAGCAATGTGATTACATACGATGTAAAAAACTCTGTGATACATGTGCCACATAATAAAAAGGTGGTTTTGCAAGGTTTGGATAACTTTATAGTGGCCGAATCGGACGATGTATTGATGATATGTAATCGCAATGCCGAACATAGGATATTTAAGTTTGCAAGTGATATGGAAATGAAATCAAAAAATAATAATATAAAGTAACATACTATGAGCAAAAGATTTGAAATAGCTTATTTGTTGAAATCAAATATTGACAATCTTATTGATACAACAATAAATATAAAAGGCTGGGTACGCACAAAGAGAGGAAACAAAAATGTAGCATTTATAGCCATCAACGATGGTAGTATAGTGCACAATATACAAGTAGTGGTTGATTTGGTCAACTTTGATGAAGAGTTGCTTAAAAAGATTACCACAGGAGCATGTATTTCTGTTGACGGTAAGTTGGTAAAATCGATGGGACAAGGACAAAGTGTCGAAATACAAGCCGAACAAATAGAATTATATGGCGAAGCATCGCCTGAAGACTATCCATTGCAAAAGAAAGGACACTCGTTGGAATTTTTGAGAGAGATAGCTTATTTGCGTCCTCGTACCAACACATTCGGAGCAATATTCCGCCTACGTCATGCCATGGCTTTTGCAATACATAAATATTTCAATGATCATGGTTTCTTCTATCTTCACACCCCGCTTATCACTGCATCGGATTGTGAGGGCGCCGGCGAAATGTTTCAAGTAACCACTATGGATTTAAATAATCTTCCCAAAACCGAAGATGGCAGCATCGATTATCAAAAAGACTTTTTTGGCAAACAAACAAGTCTTACAGTATCGGGACAATTGGAAGGAGAATTGGGCGCGTTGTCGCTTGGTAAGATATACACATTCGGACCTACATTCCGTGCCGAAAATTCGAATACTCCACGTCACTTGGCTGAGTTTTGGATGATAGAACCGGAAGTGGCTTTCAATGATTTGGAAGATAATATGAATCTTGCTGAAGATTTCCTTAAATATCTTATCCGTTATGCGTTAGACAACTGTATGGACGACCTTCAGTTCTTAAACAATATGTGGGATAAAGAATTGTTGGAACGCTTAAATTTCGTGTTGAATAACTCGTTTGTACGTTTGAAGTATACCGAAGCCATAGACATATTGTTGCAAGCTAAGAAAAAATTTGAGTTTCCTGTGGCTTGGGGTGTCGATTTGCAATCAGAACACGAACGCTATTTGGTTGAAGAACACTTTAAATGTCCTGTGATTTTGATAGATTATCCAAAAGACATTAAAGCATTCTACATGAAACAAAACGATGACGGCAAAACCGTTAGAGCTATGGATGTATTGTTCCCAAAAATAGGCGAAATAATAGGCGGATCGCAACGCGAAGAAAGTTATGATAAGCTATTGACACGTATCGAAGAATTGGGAATACCACAAAAAGATATGTGGTGGTATTTGGATACACGTCGTTGGGGGTCAGCACCTCATAGTGGTTTTGGATTGGGATTTGAACGCTTGCTGTTGTTTATTACAGGTATGGCTAATATTAGAGATGTTATCCCATTCCCACGCACTCCGGGTAATGCTGAATTTTAATAACATGCATATAAGGGGATTTGCTGTTTGCCAATACAGACAGCAAATCTCTGTTTTAAAATAGTTTAAAGTATAAATCTTATACAACTTAATATTGATGGAAAGTTACGTAGTATCTGCACGAAAGTATCGTCCGGCGACGTTTGATTCGGTTGTGGGACAATCGCATATAACCAACACACTCAAAAATGCCATTAAAAGCGGGCAGCTGGCACAAGCATTTTTGTTTTGTGGTCCTCGAGGTGTGGGCAAAACCACATGTGCACGTATTTTGGCAAAGGCCATAAATTGTCAGAATCTATCTGACACCATAGAGGCATGTAACGAATGCGAATCGTGCAAATCGTTCAATGATTCTACGTCAATGAATATTTTTGAATTAGATGCTGCGTCGAACAATTCGGTAGATGATATTCGACGATTGGTTGAACAAGTGCGTATACCACCACAATCCGGCAAGTACAAAGTGTATATAGTGGATGAGGTACATATGTTAAGTTCGCAGGCTTTTAATGCTTTTTTGAAAACATTGGAAGAGCCACCGGCATATGCTAAGTTTATATTGGCAACTACCGAAAAACACAAAATTATCCCCACAATATTGTCGAGATGTCAGATATTTGACTTTAAACGAATTAAGATTGAGGATATATCGCGTCATTTGGAATATGTGGCAAAAACCGAAAATGTTCCTTACGAGCCAGAAGCGTTGCATGTGATAGCTCAAAAAGCCGATGGCGGTTTACGCGATGCTTTGTCAATGTTTGACCAACTGATAAATTTTACGGGTGGCAATCTTACATATGCCAATTGCATCGACAATCTTAATGTATTGGATTATGAATATTATTTTAAACTGGTAGATTATTTCAGAGCCGGTGATATAGGAGGCGCATTGTTGTTATATCAACAAGTGTTAGATAAGGGTTTTGATGGACAACATTTTATAACAGGGATGTCGGAGCATATACGAAACCTATTGGTATGTTTGGATCCTATTACACAAACATTGTTAGATGTAAGTGACACTATACGTTATAAGTATGTAGAACAAGCCGTTAATTGTAAATTGCAGTTACTCGTTAAGCTGTTAGATATTTCGAGTGATTTTGAATATCGTTATCGTGATGCAAACAACAAACGCTTGTTTATTGAAGTGGCTCTTACAAAGTTGGCATCCTTGTCGAGAGCAGACTTGCAAGTTCAACAAACCGTTGTTCAGCAACCGGCAATTGCGCGTCCTCAGCCACAAACTGTTTTACAACAACCGGTAGTACAAAATCCTCCACAACGACCAATGCAACCCGCAGTTGCTCCGACACAAGTTGTTTCACAATCAGAGACAAACACTACAACTATACAATCGCAACCTGTGGCCTCGGCTGAGAATAAACCTAAGCCAAATGTAGCAGTAAAGATGCCATTGAAAACTTCTACGATATCGATAAATTTACCTTCGCCAAATGTTTCAGACATGGAGAAGGAAAAAAAAAATGACAGAGTAGAGTTAACACAAGATCTCATAGAGGATTTATGGAAGAGTTACATAGATAAAGCGGATAACGAGGCTTTGACATTGGCTATGGATAGAGCTAAATTGTCATTATCTAACGAAAATTTGTTCATGGTAGAGTTGGATAACTTATATTCCGAATCTATTATCAAGAAGTCGAAATTAGAAATATTATCGTATATGAGAGAAAGAATCGGAGTACGATTGTTAGATTTTGAAATGACGGTGATAAAACAAGAAAACGATGAAAATAAATTTTCTACACCAAGTGAAAAATTGGAGCATCTGATTAAAAAGAATCCTCAGATTGGAGTTTATAGAAATATATTTTCGGACATATATAACAACTAAATAGCGTTAACCAATGGGAGAAACATTTATATTTTTAGGCATTTTGATATTTTCGGCACACGTATTTTCTGCAATATTTAGTCGCAAAAAGATACCGGATGTTTTGTTCTTGATGCTTATAGGTATAGTTATCGGACCATTGTTTAGCTGGGTTACACCTGCCGATTTTGGTGTTGTAGGCTCTGTATTCGCATCGCTTACGCTTGTATTCATATTATTTGAGAGTGGCACTGATACAAGTATCCAAAATTTACGCGATTCGTGGAAAAATCTTGTTCAAGTAGCCATCCCAAGTTTCTTTTTGAGTGTTCTTTTGGTTGGTGTGTTGGGTTATACACTATTTGGTCTCGAACTTAAGGCAGCATTGCTATTGGGCTCAATATTGGGAGGAACGAGTAGTGCTGTAGTTATACCATTGGTAAAACAATTGCCGGTTAGCGAAGAAAATAGGACAATGCTTGTGTTAGAGTCGGCTATTACCGATGTCTTTTGTATTGTTTCGGCATTAGCTTTTATAGAATCGTATAAATATGCAAGTGTCGATGTGGGAGGAATTATAGGCAAAGTGGTGGCATCTTTTACCTTGGCATTGATGATTGGAATAGCAGGTGGTGTGGTATGGAGTAGTATATTGGAAAAAATACGAAAGATTCAAAATTCGATGTTCTTGACACCCGCATTTGTTTTCGTTTTATACGGATTGTCGGAGGCTATGGGATATAGTGGTGCTATAGCAGCTTTGGCTTTTGGTATAGTAATGGGTAATACCGAATATTTCGAATTCTCGTTTTTGAAGAAGTTTAAGCACAATACTATGATGCGGTTAGAAAGTCACGAAAAAAGTTTCTTTAGCGAGATTGTGTTTATACTTAAAACATTCTTCTTTGTTTACATAGGATTGTCGATACCATTCAGTGATATGCAGGCTTTATTGTATGGTTTGCTTATAACAGTCGTTCTTTTTGTTATGCGTATGCTTTTGACAAAATTTTCGGTATCGAACAAATCATCTAATTTCGATAAAACGATAATATCAATGATGATACCTAAGGGACTTGCAGCTGCTGTTCTTGCCACATTGCCGGAGCAAGCAGGTATACCCGGTGGAGAAACAATTAAATATATTACTTATAGTGTAGTCTTTCTTTCGATACTTATAACATCGATTCTTATTTTGTTAAACAATAAGATTGGTGTAAAACGATTGTACAATTCGTTGTGGGGAAAAGGAAATCAAGAAGAAAATGTTCTTGATATAGAAGAACAACGTTTAGATACAGATATTTTTGATATAGCCAAAGAAAGGCAGAATACAAATAAAGAAAATACTACAGAAACAGAATGAGATTGCATTTTTATAAATATCAAGGAGCCGGCAACGACTTCGTATTGATTGATAATAGAGTGGGGGAGGTTGAATATACCGAAAAAATAGTTGAATATTTATGTGACAGACGTTTCGGTGTCGGTGCTGATGGATTGATGTTGTTGCAGAAATCATCGATAGCAGACTTTGAAATGGTTTATTTTAATTCGGATGGTAAGCAGGCTTCGATGTGTGGAAATGGAGGAAGATGTATTGTTGCTTTTGCCAAATATTTGGGAGTAATCGATACTGAAACAACATTTGATGCATATGATGGAATGCATGATGCGGTAGTGTTGGAAAGCGATGGACAAAACAATATAGTAAAATTAAAAATGAACGTTTCGGCAAGTATAAGAGAATGTTTGAATGGGTGGTATATTGATACAGGAAGTCCTCATTATATTGAATTTGTCGATGATATATATGCTGTCGATGTAAAGCAAGAGGGTTGTAAATTGCGCAACGATGTTGCATTTGCTCCGCATGGTACTAATGTGGATTTTGTAAAAATGAAGGGGAATAACGATATAGAGGTTGCAACCTATGAACGAGGTGTAGAAGATGAAACTTTGAGTTGCGGTACAGGTGTAACTGCAGCAGCTTTAATATCTGCGCATTTAAAATCATCAGAGATATTGGTAAATAAAATAAATGTAAAGACGAAGGGTGGAAATTTTTCTGTATTTTTTGATAAGAACAATGATGGAGAATACGAAAATATTTATCTGCAAGGACCTGCAACACTCGTATATGAAGGTGATATTGAAATATGAAATTTGTAGATAATGTGTATACTTTCAACATCTGAGAATACTTCTGTATGAAATTTTGATTTGTGTATTTTTGAAAAGATGTGTATCTTTGCAACTCGGTTTAAGGTAAAGAAATTATTAATTTGTAAATATAAATATTTTAAAATGAGAAAATTAATTCTATTATTCTTAGGGCTTGTTATTGCAGCAACAACCTATGCAATTCCTGCAGATAGCACTCCCAGAACATTAAAATTGAAAGATGGTCGTATGTTGACTATCAGTTTGCAAGGCGATGAATATTTATCGTGGGCAAAAACTATAGATGGATATACTTTGTTACAAACCGACAATGGTGAATGGATGTATGCTCAAGTAGATACCGAAGGTAATTTGGTAGCATCTAATTGTGCAGCAGCAGATCCAAGCTATCGTACATCTGATGATAAATTGAAATTGGCAAAGATATCAAAAGATTTGGGATTTTCGAAAAGTCAGTTAAATAAAGCTAATCAACAAAAATCGGCTAATGTATCAACAAAGGCTTCGTTTCCGTTGTCGGGCTCTCCAAAATTATTAGTTATACTGGTGGATTTTAATGATCGTCCGTTTACTACCAGCCATAGTTATTGGGATACAATTGCAAGTGTAACAGGTGCAACTGCCGGTGGTGCTACCGGCTCGATGCGTGATTATTATTATTACAATTCGATGGGTGCCATGGATTTGGATGTAACTGTATTGGGACCATGTCGTATGCCTCAAAATTTATCTTTTTATGGTGCTAATCAATCGGGAAGTGATGGGAATGTACGTCGTTTGGTACAACATGCAATTGCTTACATAGATACTGCATATAATGTGGATTTTACTCAATACGATAATGATAATAACGATACTTTGGATAACGTACATATAATATTTGCCGGTATTCCTGAATCTACTTCCGGCGAATCAAATTCGATATGGCCACACAAATCGATATTGTATAATTTCAGAGTAGAAGCCGATGGAGTAAGAGTGCATACATATTCTTGTTCGGGCGAGAAAAAAAGTGCCGGTATGGCAGATGGTATAGGTGCTATGTGTCACGAATTTGGTCACGTGTTGGGATTGCCCGATATGTATGATACTGACGGAAATACCGGAGATGGCGAAGGCGTAGGTCTAGGTGATTTTAGTTTGATGCATGGTGGTTGTTATAACAATGATAGCCGTACTCCTCCATCGTTGGCAGCTGTAGAAAGAGAAATATTGGGTTGGCATACTCATACTACATTGACTGATCCGGTAGTGGTAAAAATGGGTAATTTGGGAGATAGCAACGTGTCTTACAAAATAACTACTTATAATCAAGGTGAATATTATATATTAGAAAATCGTCAAAAGTCTGGATGGGATGCTTATAATCCTGCCGGAGGTATGCTTATATATCATGTGGATAAAAATGTGAGCGGTTGGGATCTTGGTGGATATAATTCAAATATGCTTAATTGCAATCCTTACCATCAAGGTTGCTACATAGTATCTGCCAACGGCGATTCGTCAAACTATAATCTATTAACAGCTTATCCTACTCAAGCAAATAACAAATTTTCAGCTCGTACCAGTCCTGCTTCGTGGACATGGTATAATAGTGAGGTAAATTATGTGAATCGTTCGATGATAAACAAACCGGTATCTCACATAACTGTTGTAGATTCTACTTTTATACAATTCAACTATATGTTGTTGGATACTTTCCCATTGATAAATATTTTGTCTTCGACTGATTTAACATCTACTTCGGTGGTAATATCTGCCAGTATAGTGGATACACAACGTGTTAATGTAACATCAAGAGGTATTTGTTGGAGCACATCACCCGAGCCTACTTTGGAAAATGGTTATTACATTGCAGATTCTTTGATTGGCGAAGGTGCTTATTCTTTGCGTATCGAAGGATTGCAAAGAGGTACTCGCTACTATGCCAGAGCATATGCTATAAATTCATATTGTACTACTTATTCTTCTGCCACTATCGAATTTACAACTCTTACAGGTGCACCTCGTGTAACTACTAGAACTGTAAATGATATAGAAGCATATTCGGCAATGCTTAGAGGTCGTATTGATGATACAGTAGATGCTCCTGTTACCCGTTTCGGCTTTATGGTTTCTACAAATCAAGCATTTGATACCGTAAATGAACCATTGATGATATATGAAGTGGATAGTTTGAGTAATAGTAATTTCTCGTTCTTGTTAGATTCGTTGAGCGAGTATACTCGTTATTATGTACGTGCTTTCGCCGAAAATTCATATGGAGTGGGATTGGGTAATATTGTGAACTTTACCACTACTTTCGAAAGAATCGAGAATAATATTATATCGGAAAATCAAGTTTATTGTGGATTAGAAAATCGTCAACCATTGGCAGTAGATGATTTGACTGGTAGCGAACCTACAGGAAGAACTGCTCCTTATACTTATTTGTGGCAATATAAAACTTTGTCGACAGGTTGGGCTGATGCTCCTAACGTAAACAATACCGTTAACTACATACCCGGAACATTGTCGGATAGTACTTATTATCGCAGAATAGTATCTTCGACAGGTATATACGATACAAGTAATACTATTTTGGTTGCTATAAGCTATTCGCGTGGCGGTAATGTTACTTACAACTCTGACACTGTAAAAGTAAATGAAAGAATCGGTCGTTTAAGAGTTCAAAACAATAAGGGCGATATCGTTCAATGGGAACGTAAACATGAAGATGGTGAATGGGTTATTATAGCCGGTGCTTCGAATACTATATACGATACGTTAAAGGTGGCCGGAAACTATTACTATAGAGTAAAAGTTCAGTTTGGCGATTGTCTTCCTACTTATTCTGCTGAAAAACGTATATATGCCAAGGATAATGTTGGTATAAACACAGCCGATAAAGTTGTCAATGTGGCTTTCACACCTAATCCTTCTACAGGGGTGTTTGAAATAGTTGCATCAACCGACGAAACTTTTGAAGTAAAAGTTTTGACTATGGATGGCAAGGTTTGCTATAGTGAAGACAATGTAAGAATATCAGGAAAACGTATGGATTTGAGCAATATGCCAAATGGTGCATACATAGTAGTGATATCGAACGAAACAACACAAATGTCGAATAAGATAATAATAAATAAATAAAAACAGATATAAAATGAATAAGATAATCAATACCGATAAGGCTCCTAAAGCTATAGGACCTTACAGCCAAGCAGTATTGGCCGGAAACACATTGTATATTTCGGGTCAAGTGCCTATCGATCCAGCTACAGGTGCTGTGGTAGAAGGTGGAATAAAAGAACAAACCGAGCAAGTAATGAAAAATATCGAAGCTATACTTACCGAAGCAGGATATACTTTTGCTGACGTAGTAAAATCTACTTGCTTATTAAGCACAATGGATAATTTTGCAGCTATGAATGAGGTATACGGAAAGTATTATTCTGTTAATCCACCTGCACGTGCAGCATACGCTGTTCAAAAATTACCTTTGGGAGTTATGGTTGAAATAGAAACCATTGCAGTGAAATAATTCGTTTCATAATTGTATTACACAAGCCCATCCTAAGTTCTTGTTATTTGAATTTTGGTGGGCTTTATTTTTGTTTGTTATATGAAGAAGATATTAATGATATGTTTGGGCAATATATGTCGTTCGCCGTTGGCCGAAGGTATATTGCGACAAAAAGCAATCGATTATGCTTTGGATTTAGAAATAGATTCGGCTGGATTTGAATATTGTAATGTGGGTATGGCTCCCGACTCGCGTGCTCTGGCTGTGGCTCGAAAATACGGAATAAATATTGCAAACATACGTTCGAGATTGTTTAAGTATTCCGATTTCGAATATTTTGACGCCATATACGTTATGGATAAATATAACTACAATGATGTTATATCTATGGCCAAAACCGAGCAAGATAAGTCTAAGGTGGATTATATATTAAACGAGTCTTTCCCCGGCGAGAATAGATTTGTAAAAGATCCATACTATGGTGGTAGCGATGGTTTCGAAACGGTGTTTAATCAGCTCGACGATGCTTGTGAGGCTTTGTGTAAAAGATTGAAAGATGAAATCTAAAAAATAGAAAAACTACGAAGTATGATATTTGGAGATAGTGCCAGAATAAAGAAATGCGTTATCCACGAGGTTGGAAACAAATTGGAAGACGATTTAGTTATTTCGAAGGAATTGATGACTGTTTCGGACGAGGTAGAGTCTATGCTGATACATTATATATTCAATGGCTTTAAAGCTAAGGAGTATTACAATCTTTATGCT
>RHMF01001665.1_pt1 | contig 11141 bp, 7 predicted proteins | sample 5365151 | NCBI WGS metagenome assembly RHMF01 (sample SAMN10266501, study PRJNA497801) | feces metagenome | isolation source: feces | host: Bos taurus | place: China: Prairie of Fairy Mountain | collected 2017-08-14 | reverse complement strand
AGCCATATAGATTAAGGGCTCTTATAGAAGAAGATTTGCGATTCCATCAAGGAAGTATGGTTTCTGATATAAGTAAGCGCCTCCTGGATGTTGATATAGAAGAGCTCAAAAAGACTATTAGAAAGATGGCAATAGATGGTATTCTTTTATCTATGGGTGGCAGGAAATTCCGAACTTATAGATTGCCCTAATTCTTTTCTTTGTTTTTATGGCAGAAAAAGGGAATAAGTAAAGAAAAGAAAATACAGCATGAGGGGTAACTTTCTGATTATTAGTTGCCTACTTTCTTTTTTTAAAGAAATAAGGGTGAAGAATAAAGATGTTGTTTCTGCAGATTTGGAACGGATGCTTTCTATGGTGATTTTGGTTCTGGAAATCACTGCAAGTCTTTCCGATTTGACATAGAAAGGGATTCGCTCTTGTCTGATGACAGCGTCTTTTTTCCTCAAATTCGTACACGATAATGATTCATCATCTAACATCTCTTCGGAGTTAAGGTTCTGAAGGCCTTAGCACCCGCGCTAGATAGCGGGGGGACCGCCGCGCTGCGGTGGTGGGAGTGAGCGCAGCGAACGCCTGAAGAACATTAACTCCGAAGAGTGTAGAGGAAATTTCATTATCTTTGCGCAGAGAAAACTGAAGAACTATGGAAGTTAGAGCGAAGAAGGCCTTGGGCCAGCACTTTTTGACAGATTTGTCGATAGCAAAAGCTATTGCGCAGGCCCTTTTGGTGGATGAGGGAAGTGTGATGCCTACCCTGGAGGTGGGTCCCGGTATGGGTGTTCTTACCCAGTACCTGCTTGAGCGAAATGATGTCGATTTGAGGATGGTGGAGGTCGATTCGGAGTCGATAGATTACCTTCTTGCCCATTTCCCACAGGTGAACGGAAAACTGATGGAGGCCGATTTTCTGAAGCTCCAGCTTGAGAATTTCTTCCCGGACCAGTTCTGTGTCATCGGAAACTTCCCATACAATATTTCATCGCAGATTTTCTTCAAGGTCCTCGATTATAAGGAGCAAGTTCCACAGGTGGTGGGAATGGTGCAGAAAGAGGTGGCAGAGCGCCTTGCATCCCCTCCGGGGAAAAAGGCTTACGGCATCCTCTCGGTGCTGCTTCAGGCGTGGTACGATATTGAGTATCTCTTCACTGTGAGTGAGCACGTTTTCAATCCCCCTCCAAAGGTGAAATCTGCTGTGATTCGACTCCGTCGCAACGACAGGACCGACTTGGGTTGTGATGCAGCCCTTTTCAAATCGATAGTCAAAACTTCGTTCAACCAGCGTCGCAAGACCATCCGCAATTCGGTGAAACCGTTGGCCAAGGAGTACCATATCCCTGCAGAGATATTGTCTGTGATGCCGTCGGGCGAACAGGTGAACCTGCTCGATATGCGCCCTGAGCAGTTGTCGGTGGAACAGTTCATAGAGTTGACCCTGGCGCTGAAGAAAATTTCTTAATTTTACCACTATGGGAGAGAAAAAGAAGATAGTCGAAACTCCGCTGATGAAGCAGTTTTTCGCAGTGAAGGCGCAGCACCCGGAGGCAATTCTCCTCTTCAGGGTGGGTGATTTCTACGAGACATTCGGTGATGATGCTGTGGTGGCCAGCAAGGTGTTGGGAATTGTCCTCACCAAGCGTGCCAACGGCTCCGCGCAGCATGTGGAGCTTGCAGGTTTTCCTCACCATTCGATCGAAACCTACCTCCCAAAGCTGGTCCGTGCCGGGTATAAAGTGGCGGTTTGTGACCAACTGGAAGATCCCAAACTTACCAAGAAGATTGTCCGCCGCGGGGTGACAGAACTTGTGACTCCCGGTGTAGTATACAATGAGCAGCTCCTTCCACAAAAGGAGAACAATTTCCTAGCCTCAGTGGCATTTGAGAAGGATAGAGGGGGAGTAGCATTCCTCGATATCTCTACAGGTGCATTTCGCGTAGCGGAGGGGGGATTGAACTATATCGAATTGCTCCTCGAGAATATGAACCCCAAGGAGATCCTTGTGGAGAAGGGTTTTTCGAAGGGTTTCAAAGAGAAATTCCACACCAATGCATATATCTCGACCCTCGATGAGTGGGCATTTGTCTTTGAGACATCTTATGAGAAGCTGAAAAAGCATTTTGCCCTCGATTCCCTCAAGGGTTTCGGAGTGGAGGGGATGAACCTCAGCCTTACAGCTGCCGGTGCCATCCTATACTATCTGGAGAACAACCAGCAGGCCCATTGCGAGTATTTCCCTACCAGAGGCCTCAGCCATTTGTGCTCCATCTCACGAATTGACAGCGACGATTTCGTATGGCTTGACAGATTTACCATCCGAAATCTTGAACTTATATACCCCTCTACAGCTGACGGAGTATCGCTTCTTGGGACCATTGACCGCTGCTCATCCCCTATGGGTGGGCGTCTGCTGCGCCAATGGGTGGCAATGCCTTCGAAGCATCTTGATGAGATAAGGGGGCGTCACGAGGTGGTGGAGGATTTCACCCGCCATACAGAGGTGATGGATGCTGTGAGTGGGAAAATATCCGAGATGGGTGATATGGAGAGGATTATCTCCCGTGCGGCAGGTGGCAGAATCACCCCAAGAGAGGTGGCGCAACTCCGCAGAGGACTCTCGCAAATACTCCCGCTCAAACTTGAACTCTCGAAACTCTCCAATCCGGAGTCCATTGCCCTTAGGGACAGTATCGAAGAGTGCAGCGATATTCTGAAAGTCCTGAACCACCGTTTGGCTGAAACCCCTGCAGGGCAGATTGGAAAGGGTGAGGTGATCGCCAGAGGGGTAAATGAGGAGCTTGACCAGCTTCGTGATATCGCCCAGAACGGCAAAGTGATTCTCGCCGGCATTCAGGAGAGGGAGCAGGAGAGGACCGGTATCACATCACTGAAGATCAGTTACAACAATGTGTTCGGCTACTATCTTGAGGTCCGCAATACACATAAAGATAAAGTTCCGGCAGACTGGATCCGTAAGCAGACTCTGGTTTCGGCTGAGAGATATATCACCCCGGAACTTAAGGAGTACGAGGAGAAGATCCTTGGGGCAGAGGAGAGGATATATGTGATAGAGAGCAATCTCTTCGCAGAACTTGTCTCTGAGATCCAGCGCAATATCCCGTTGATCCAGAGGGACAGCGCGGTGGTGGCCAAGATTGACTGCCTGGCATCATTCGCTTCTTTGGCCCTTGACTACGGTTACTGCAAGCCTCAGATGAACGACTCCGATGTCATTTCGATCACCCAGGGCCGTCACCCTGTAATCGAAAGGCTTATGCCGGAAGGGGAGCAATATGTGGCAAACGACCTCTACCTTGATAAAGCGAAGCAGCAGATAATCATCCTTACCGGTCCCAATATGGCGGGTAAGTCTGCCCTGTTGCGTCAGACTGCCCTTATCGTCCTGATGGCGCAGATAGGCTCTTTTGTCCCCGCTTCCGCTGCCACTATCGGATATGTGGACAAGATCTTTACCAGGGTGGGTGCTTCCGACAATATATCCAGAGGAGAGTCCACTTTTATGGTGGAGATGCTCGAGACAGCTACCATCCTGCACAATCTTTCGCCCCGTTCCCTTGTCCTTCTCGATGAGATCGGGCGTGGAACCAGTACGTTTGACGGTATGTCGATAGCGTGGGCTATCGTCGAATATATACACCAGAGGGGTGAGGGTGCCAAGACACTTTTCGCCACCCACTACCACGAGCTCAATGAGCTTGAGGAGAAATTTGACAGGGTGAGGAATTTCCATATCTCGGTGAAGGAGGCAGACGGAAAGGTCCTTTTCCTAAGAAAACTGACCCCGGGTGGTGTGGCTCACAGCTTCGGTATCCATGTGGCAAGACTTGCCGGTATGCCTCGTGAGGTGGTTAATTCTGCACAGAAACTCCTCAAGAGACTGGAAGAGGGGGGAGGTGCTTCCAAAGGGAATATGACCAAAGTCGAGGAGCCTGTACAGTTGTCTATATTCCAGCTCGACGACCCTATCCTGGTCGATGTAAGGGATACACTCAGGGAGATGGATCTCAACAGTATGTCCCCTCTCGATGCATTTGATCTTTTACGGGAACTTAAAAAGAAAATTGGCCTATGATGAAAAAGGTGAAGAGGGCACAGGTGGTGCTGGGACTGGTGTGGGAGAGTGTTCAATTCGCGATGTCATCATTGAAGGGCAATAAATTCAGAACTCTCCTATCCCTTTTGGGGATAAGTATCGGTATTTTCTCTATCGTTCTGGTCCTCTCTGTGGTCGGTGGTCTCAAGAGCAATATCCGCGAGGGTCTCAGCTCCTTGGGCGGTGGGACCATTACTGTCCAGAGGGAGCCCTGGGAGATGCAGGAGGGTGATGACTGGTGGAAACTGGTCAAAAGACCCCCTGTCGAGGCGGAAGATTATCAATTTGTCAAGCGTTACAGCCGCTATTGCGAAGCTGTCACATTTTTCACCACATTTACCTCTGATGCAAGTTATCTCAGAAACAGATACCGCGATGCAAATGTTGTCCCGGTAGCCTCCGATTTTGAGAAGATATTCTCCTTCGGGATAGGTGAGGGGCGGTGGTTTTTACCTGAGGAGCTGGAGGGGAGGCAGAGGCTCTGTTTCCTTGGGACTGAGGTGGCAGAGGAGCTCTTCGGTGCCGGCAAATGTACGGGCAAGAGGTTGAAATTGGGGGGATTTGACGGATATGTGATAGGGGTTGCACAGAGGCAGGGGGAGAGTATGGCGAGTATATTCGATATAGACAACTCTGTTTTTATCCCACTCGGATTTGGTGAGATCATTGGGGGGGTTGGAGGTGGAGGTGCCATTGCGATAGCCCCCGCTGTAGGGGTGGATCCCGATGTAGTGGCAGACGAGGTGAGGTCTCTGGTCCGAAGCAGGAGGGGACTTGCCCCCGACGAGGAGGATGATTTCTCCATCAACAGGATGAGCTACCTGTCAGGCGCGGTGGATGATCTTTTCAGAACCATAAATCTGGTGGGGTGGATAATTGGCGGGTTTGCCCTTCTGATAGGCGCTTTCGGTATTGCCAATATCCTATTTGTCTCGGTAAGGGAGAGGATGCCCCAAATTGGGATCCAAAAAGCCCTTGGGGCAAAAAATTATCTCATACTTATACAGTTTCTGACAGAATCTGCTGTATTATCCTTGGTAGGAGGTAGTCTGGGGATTTTGATTGTTGTGATTATATCGTTATTTTTGGGGGGAAATTCCCCGGTCCCTTTTGAACTTACTGCGATGATTGTTATGGAAGGGGTGTCGATAGCTTTGGTTGTGGGTGTTTTGTCAGGGTTGGTTCCAGCTTATTCGGCGGCAAAAATGGATCCGGTAAAGGCGATAAATATGTAATACATTATAAAACTCAACACTATGCGCATTTCTAAATTTTTCTTGGCGATTGCCGCCTCTTTGGTGTTGGTGTCAGCTTGTGCCACCACTCCAGAACAAAGGACAGATAAAGCTATCCGTGATGTAATGAAAGAGTTCCAGGCAGTAGGTATCTCTGCTGCTGTGGTAAAGGATGGCCAGATTGTATACAACGAATCTTTCGGTTATAAGGATTTGAAAACCAAAGCACCTCTTGCCAACAGTGATGTGATGAGAATCGCTTCCATCTCCAAATCATTTACAGCTACCTCACTTCTACAGCTTGTAGACCAAGGTATCATCTCTCTTGATGACGATGTAAGTGACCTTATCGGTTTCAAAATCAGAAACCCTCACCATCCTGAGGTTCCTATTACCCTAAAAATGGTCCTTTCACACACTGCAAGTATCAGAGACAAGGAGGATTATTTCACACTTGACCACCTTAACCCAGCAGTTTATGGTGACTGTGTAGAGTCATATTTCGAGTACGCTCCAGGTGAGGGTTACAACTACTCTAATATGGGTCTTAACCTTGCAGGTACTATCCTTGAGAAGGTATCAGGTGTACGTTTTGATGACTATGTAAGGACAAATGTCATCCACAAACTTGGCCTTTATGGCGGTCACAACATTGACTCTTTGGATGCAAGCAAATTTGCACTTATCTACTCATACAGAGATGGTGAGTTTGTAGAGTCCAAAGGTGCTTACAAGAGCAGATCTGAAGATATGCCAGGATATGTATTCGGTTACTCATCTCCTATTTTCTCACCTACAGGTGGTGTGAAGATCTCTGCAAGAGACTTGGCTACATATATGATGATGCACATGAACTATGGCGAACTTAATGGTGTACGTATCATCTCAGAAGAGTCAGCAAAAGCTATGCAGACCCCAGTATGGATGGTTAAGAGTGAGGAAGATGAGCAATACGGTCTATGTTTGAGAGAGTTCATCGACTATCTTGATGATCCTAAATACAATGTGGCTGGCAGCTACCCTGTAGGTCATACAGGTGGCGCATATGGTCTTAACAGCATTATGCTATGGAGCCCTGATGACGGTTGGGGTATCGTAGCGATGACCAACGGTTATGCACCTGTTGAGGGTAAAGGCTTCCTTAAAACCCTTACCAACGCCATCTACAACGCATACTTGAAATAGATGAAAAAGGTCCTTATCATTACATATTATTGGCCCCCATCGGGTGGATCGGGTGTTCAGCGATGGCTGAAATTTGCAAAATACCTTCCGCAATACGGTTGGCAGCCTGTAATCTATACCCCTTCCAATCCTGAGAACCCCGCCACTGATACCTCTCTGGAGAGGGAGGTGCCGGAAGAGGCTGTAGTGATAAGGAGACCCATTTCAGAACCATACCAGATTTATAAGAAATTTTTCAGCCGCGGTGGCGGAGTCCAAAAAGGTGGCTCCGCTGTGGTCAACCCTATCAACCAGTCTGGAAAGAAAAGTTTTGTACAGAAGGTGAGCCTGTGGATCAGGGCAAATCTCTTCATCCCAGACCCCAGAGCATCTTGGGTACGACCATCAGTATCATATCTGACAAAATATTTGGAGGAGAATCCGGTAGATGCTATTGTCAGTACAGGTCCGCCACACTCTATGCACCTTATAGCCAGGGAGCTTCATCGCCGTACAGGTATCAGTTGGGTGGCAGACTTCAGGGACCCATGGACAGAAATATTTTATTTCAAACACCTGCCGATGACCTCTTGGGCCAAAAAGAGACACAAAAAGCTTGAAAGGTCAGTGGTTAGAGAGGCTGACGCTGTAATATCTGTGACCAAACAGATGACAGCAGACTTCGCCAACACACTTGAGAGGGGCAAAAGGTCCAAGCTCCACACCATCTGCAATGGGTATGATGAGTCAGACTTCATTCTTTCTGACCCAATTGTACCGGACCCTAAATTTACACTTATCCACACCGGCCTTTTCTCTGCCGATGGGAACCCTACCAGACTATGGGAGGTCCTTAAAGAGATGTGTGGCGAGAATCCTAAATTCAAGAAGGATCTCAGGATACGTCTTGCAGGGAAGGTAGATAAAGAGGTGCTGGAGTCTATAGAATCCAACAATCTCCAGGATAATCTGGAGAATTTGGGGTATTTGCCCCACACCACCATTCCACGTTTCCAACAATGCGGATGGGCACTTTTGCTCCCTTTGAGAAATGAGCCCGAATCCAAGGCGATATTGACCGGTAAATTCTTCGAATATCTCGCTGCAGGTAGGCCTGTGGTGGCCTTTGGCCCTAAGGATGGGGAGATGGCAAAGGTATTGGGCGAGACCCGTTCCGGAGTTATTTTCGAGTGGGATGAGAAGGTCCCTTTGCGCCAACATATAGAGTCCCTTTACAAAGACTTCAGGCAGGGCAACCACACCTCATCAAAGGATGATTCCCTAATCACAAAATATTCACGAAGAAGCCTTACCGGGGAGATGGTTAAGGTTCTTGAGGGTGTGATCGAGGAGTCATGCAAATCCAGAATAGGTGATGGTAAATCGCCAGTTGCCCTTTTGAAAAAGTGCACAGAGTTTGACCTCCGCTATTTCAAATCGGTGTCGGATACACTGACATTTGACAGAAAGGAGTTTGATCTTTTCGATAAAGTGGTACTGGAGACCAGACAGGGGAGGAGAATCCTCCCATTTACCGGGACGTTCGTGGTCCCACCTTTTCAGGAGATAAGGGGATTGGCAAATACTATCTACCAGCTTTACGGGCAGGATATCAACGGTGGCAAGGTGTTCACCAATGATGATATTTACTCCATCAAAATGGGGAAATGGGGTCCGAAGTGGGATTCAATCAGTAAGGAAGGGACTACAATATCTCTATTCTGGGACAGAGTCGACAGGAGAATTCAGATGGTGGTAACTATCTTATAGGCAGCCACTTTAAGTTTTTCAGCAGCATCACTCATAGGGTCTTTTGGGAAAAGGGAGGCAACAGACATCACGCGGCATATCCCATGGCTGCGGTATATCTCCTCAGATACGGCATTGCGGCCGCACAGAAGCCAAAGGGGTTTTCTGTATTGGGCACACAGCTGGGCGATGCCAAAGGGCAATTTCCCTTCAAGTGATTGCCCGTCAAATTTCCCTTCACCGGTCACCACAAGATCGGCAGAGGCGATTTCCCCCTCCACACCCATCATATCTGTGAAAACCCTCCAACCCTGAAGCATCCTGGCTTGCAGCACTCCGTGCAATGCGAAGCCGACCCCTCCGGCAGCACCGGCGCCAGGGTATTGCGTCAGCTCCTCAAAAGGGAGTTGGCGCCATTGGGCGACAGCCTCACCCCAAAGGCGGAGCCTCTCTTCCAGGACAGGGATTGTCTCATCTGTAGCACCCTTTTGCCTTCCGTATATTGCGGTGGCACCATTGGGACCAAGGAGTGGATTCTCCACGTCGCAGGCCACCTCTATCTCTGTATCCCACAGGTGCGGGGTTATTTTCTCCACATCGGAGCTGTCGAGGGTATTGTTCGCAGGGTCATATTTGAATCCCAATGCCTCCAGCATGCCGATACCACCATCATTGGTGGCACTTCCCCCTATGGCGACCACCACTTTTTGGGCATGCTGCACCTCTATTGCGTAGCGGATGAGTTCTCCCAAGCCGTATGTGGATGCCCTGAGAATATCGCGCCCGGCGGGTGGAATAAGGGCGAGACCGGAGATTTGTGCCATCTCGACAAATGCCCTGTTTCCGAGCATCAGAAATGGGGCGGAGATCTTCTCTCCAAGGGGATTTGTGGCCTCAGCATAGATACGCTCACCCCCTACAGCACTCTCTACCACAGACAGACTGCCGTCACCACCATCTGCCATCGGGAAGAGGTGGAATGTAGCCTCGGGGAGTGCCCTCTCAAGACCCTCTTTGATCGCTTGTGCTGCTTGGGGGGCAGTAATGGTCCCTTTGAATTTGTCGACAGCGACTACGATTTTACGGTATCTATTATTTGGTGCTATTTCGGCCATTTTATTATCTTTGTCTCCTTAATGAGAACAAATTTAATCTTAAAAAATTATAGTATGAAAAAAATCAATTTATTGGTTGTAGCGATGTTCATCCTTTCATTGTTTCCGATGAAGGCAGATGAGGGTATGTGGCTGTTGCCTCTTCTCGAAAAGATGAACGGTAAGAAAATGGCTGAAATGGGATTTACCCTCACTCCTGAGGATATCTACTCTCTAAATCACTCTTCACTTAAAGACGCTATCGTGCAGTTCGGTGGCGGATGTACAGGTGAGATCGTATCTAAAAACGGTTTGCTTTTCACCAACCACCACTGTGGTTACGGCAGCATCCAGAAACTCAGTTCGGTAGAGCACAACTACCTTAAGGATGGTTTCTGGGCTATGAGCCTTAAAGAGGAGCTCCCTGCAGAGGGTCTTACAGTAAAATTCCTTGAGAGCTTTACCGATGTGACCAAACAGATCGAGAAAGCTGTGAAAGGTGCGGCTACCATTGAAGAGAGAGACGCAAAATTTGCAGAGGCTGCTAAGGCTATCAAAGAGAAAGCAGTTAAAGGGAACAAATTCCTTACAGCAGATGTAAAATCTTTCTATGGCGGTAACACTTATTACCTTATCGTGTACAAAATCTACAAAGATGTACGCTTCGTAGGTGCTCCACCTTCATCAATCGGTAAATTCGGTGCAGATACAGACAACTGGATGTGGCCTCGTCACACCGGCGACTTCTCTGTATTCAGAGTGTATGACAAGGACAACAACCCTGCAGACTACTCTCCAGACAACGTTCCTTACACCCCTAAGAACTTCCTTAAAGTATCTATCAAAGGTGTACAGGAGGGTGATCCTACCATCATCATGGGTTATCCTGGCCGTACAAACCGCTTCATGACCCGTTCTGAACTACTTGTGGAGCAGAGAGACCTTTCAAATGCTATCGCTATCAGACTTCGTGGCATCCGTCAGGAGGTACTTATGGCAGATATGGAGGCTGACCCTAAGATTATGATCCAATACGCAAGCAAATATTCAGGCTCATCAAACGGCTGGAAGAAATGGATCGGTATGAATGAGACCTTTGCTAAACTTGATGTTGAAGAGCGTCGTGCTGAAGAGGAGGCTAAGTTTACTGCCTGGGTAAACCAGAACCCTAAGAGGGTAGAGAAATATGGCAAAGCCCTTGAGAAAATCAATACCGCTGTATCAGGTCGTGCAGACGCTTACGCTCTACTACTTAAGACCACTGAATCTGTAGGTAGAATTGAGCTTACAAGTGTAGCTTCAAGAGTTCTAAGATTTATGGATAATCCTCAAAGACTCGATATGGTACTTGAGTCATTCTACAAGGATTACTCTGTATCTACCGACAGAAAGGTGGCTAAAGCTATGATCAAAGCTTACTTGGAAGAGGTTTGCGCTGATAACCGTGCCGATTTCGTAAAAGTGATCGAATCGGAGTTTGGTGGCGATGTAGATGCTTACGTAGACAATATGTTCGATAACTCTGTATTCGTATGCAAGGATAAAGTAAAAGAGGCTGTCGCTGCAGGTAAAGACTTGAATGAGGACCCTGCTGTGAAACTCTTCCAATCTGTATCGGCCGTTCAGCCAGCTCTAATGCAGGCTTACACTAAAGATGCTGAGATGTTCTCAGAGGGTAAGAAAGAGTATATCGCCGGTACACTTGAGATGCGTAAAGGTGAGGCTATCTATCCCGATGCAAACTCAACCATGCGTCTTACTTACGGACAAGTGCTTCCATACTCTCC
>RHMF01001360.1_pt1 | contig 11143 bp, 9 predicted proteins | sample 5365151 | NCBI WGS metagenome assembly RHMF01 (sample SAMN10266501, study PRJNA497801) | feces metagenome | isolation source: feces | host: Bos taurus | place: China: Prairie of Fairy Mountain | collected 2017-08-14 | reverse complement strand
CTCTTCGGGAATGGGAGCGGGGCCATGGTAGGCACCCTTGCCAACAGGGCACATATGCTGTACTTCAGTACTGTAAATCATGGCAATTTTTCCTTTCTTTGAAAGGCGGCAGACCGCCTTTATAATACATAATGCGGAAACTCGCAATTTCCACAAATATTATACAGGGCGTAAAAACAAATGTCAATCAAAACCGCAAAAATGTTATACTTCTGCACCCTATTGTTGGATTGCATTTTCCGCACTGTTGTGCTATGATGTAAAGTAGAGTATACATAAATAGAGGAGGCCCTTTATGGCAATCGAAAAAGCAGCATTTGCGTTTTCCCTTGACGGCACCCCCATTTCTTGTGAGCCCTTTGGTCACGGTCATATCAATAACACTTTCAAGATCTGCACTGACACCGGCAAAGAGTATGTGCTTCAGCGGATCAATAAGTATGTTTTCAAAAACCCCGTTTGGGTCATGAAAAATGCCGTTGCGGTCACCACCTATTTGCAGGAGCAAGTGGACGATTCCCGGATGACCCTCCACTTTATCCCTGCTACCAACGGCAAGTATTATCACAAGGACGATGAGGGCGAATTTTGGCGGGTGACCGACTTTGTAGGCGGTTTCAGTCTGGATCTGCCGGAAAGCGACGAGGACTTTTACCAGAGCGCCCTGGCCTTTGGCCGTTTTCAGGAGATGCTCTCCGGCTATCCTGCGGACACCCTTTTTGAGATCATTCCCAATTTCCACAACACCATTGATCGGTACGAAAAGTTCAAAGAGTCTGTGCGCATCGACGGTGTGGCAAGAGTGGAGGAAGTAGAAGAGGACATCAAGTTCCTGCTGGACCGGGAGGCCCTGGGCGGCACTCTGCAAAAGATGCTGGATGCCGGCATTTTGCCCCTGCGAGTCACCCACAACGACACCAAGCTGAACAATGTTCTTTTGGACAAGAACACCCGCAAGAGCCTGTGCGTGCTGGATCTGGACACGGTCATGCCCGGCCTGAGCCTTTACGATTTCGGTGACTCCATCCGTTTTGGCGCAGCTACCGCAGAAGAAGACGAAAAGGACACTTCCAAAATGAAGCTGGATCTGCACCTGTTTCAGGTCTACACCCGAGGCTTCCTGGAGGCTGCTCCCTCTTTGACTGCTTTGGAAGTTTCTATGCTGCCTATGGGTGCGATTGTAATGACCCTGGAACTGGCTGTGCGGTTTATGACCGACTACTTGGATGGCGACCTTTACTTTAAGATCGCCTACCCGGACCACAACCTGGTTCGTGCCAGAAGCCAGATGGCCCTGGTTGCGGATATGCAGGAAAAATGGGCCGAAATGAATAGAATCGTGGCAGAAGAAGCTGCCCGTATGGGCTGGAAGATCTGATCCTTTGGAGGCATCTATGAACTATTTAGGCGTAAACTATGAAATGCAATATGTGCCGGCATTAGACCCCGGCTTTATCCCCTTCGGCGTTTGGACGAGCGCTTATCTGAAAAACGCAAAGAAGCCCATTGCCATCGCCGTTGAGCGAAACGATGGATTCATCTCTGTCCGGAACACCTTTATCCACGGCACAGAAGAAATGTTCGATGCCGACTATCGTTATGTAGAACGGTATACCAAATTCCTTTTGTGGGCCATCGGCGGCTTCCGGGTCAGTGTTTGCGGCTGCAGTAAAATCGCTGAACGTCTGCGCAAGGCCTACAGCCCTGCCGGGGAGCGGGCCTTTGACTTCGACTTTGTGGAAAAGATCTACGAGCGCAAATTGGAGATCCTGGATCTGCCTTTGGAAGAATGCCCTGCCTCCAACGAGTGTCCCCAGCCTATCGGCGGTCATTTGGACGGTTGCCGCATTGGCTTTGATGCCGGCGGCTCTGATCGGAAGGTTTCCGCTGTCATCGACGGAGAATGCATTTACTCCGAAGAAGTGGTTTGGCATCCCAAAAAGAACCCCGATCCCAACTATCAGTACGAAGGCATTCTGGATTCCTTCCGCCGGGCAGCCTCCAAAATGCCCCGGGTAGACGCCATCGGTGTCTCCTCTGCAGGTGTGTTTGTGGGCAACGCCCCCATGGTCTCCAGTATTTTCTACTGCGTGCCCCGGGATCGTTGGGAGGAAGTAAAGACTGTCTTTGATCGCGCTGCCGCCCAGATCGGTGATGTGCCTATCGTTGTTGCCAACGACGGTGACGTTTCCGCGTTGGCTGGCGCTATGGGTATGAATGTAGGCTCTATTATGGGTCTGGCTATGGGTACCAGCGAAGCTGTCGGCTATGTGGATAAAGACAAAAATGTGCTGGGCTGGCTGAACGAACTGGCCTTTGCCCCTGTGGATCTGAATGAAGATGCCATGGTAGACGAATGGTCCACCGATGTGGGTGTTGGCTGTAAGTACTTCTCTCAAGATGCAGTCAACAAGCTTGCCCCCAGAGCCGGTATTGAACTGGACGAAGCCCTTAGCCCTGCCGAAAAACTGAAAGTGGTGCAGGCGTTGATGGAAAAGGACGATCCCAGAGCGCAATCTGTATTCCGGGACATTGGCATTTATCTGGCTTATGCAGTAGAGCAATATTGCCAGTTCTATGATATGCACTATCTCATGCTTCTGGGCCGGGTAATGTCCGGCAAGGGCGGCGATACCATTCTCGCCACCTGCCAGGAAGTGCTGAAAAATCAGTTCCCCGCAATTTATGAAAAAGTGACCGTTATGCTGCCTGACGAGAACACCCGTCGGGTAGGCCAAAGCGCCGCCGCAGCCAGCCTGCCTGCATTGCGCAAATAATTTCCGGGAGGGATCCCTATGTTTTATAAAAATGCCCGTATTTTTTGTGAGGATTTTCAATTCCGCAAGGGTGCTTTTGAAGTAAAGGAAGACGGTACCTTCGGTGCTGTTTTGCCGGAAGCCGTTCCTGCCGATGCCATTGATCTGCAGGGTGCTACCGTGATCCCCGGTCTTGTGGATGTACATATCCACGGCGCTATGGGGGCAGACTTTTCCGACGGTGACTTCGAAGGACTTACGGCCATGTGCCGGTATTTGGCAAAGGAGGGTATCACCTCTGTTGCCCCCGCCTCCATGACCCTGCCCTATGATGTGCTGGATAAAGCCTTCAAAAACGGCAGAAAGATGGCAGATGAGCGGCCGGCAGGCTGTGCCCGTCTGGTGGGTGTGCAAATGGAAGGGCCTTACTTCTCCGAAAAGAAAAAAGGCGCACAGAACGGTGCTTATCTGAAGAATCCCGACTTTGAAGGTTTTAAGGCCCTTTATGAGGGCTGCCAGGGCCTCATTCGCATTGTGGACTTAGCCCCTGAGCTGCCAGGCGCAGAAGAATTTATTGAGAAGGCTAAGATGCTTTGCACCGTTTCCGTTGCCCACACCGATGCAAGCTACGAAGATGCCGCTATGGCATTCCGTGCCGGTGCGACCCATCTGACCCATTTGTTCAATGCTATGCCCGGTATTCATCACCGTAATCCCGGCGTGATCCCTGCCGCTGCAGAAAAGGCTGCCGTACGGGCAGAACTGATCTGCGACGGTCTGCATGTACATCCCGCCTCTGTGCGGCTGGCTTTTTCCATCTTTGGTAAGGAGAGAATGGTGTTGGTCTCCGATGCTCTGCGCTGCTGCGGCCTTCCCGACGGCGAATATGAGCTGGGCGGACAAATGGCTTATTTGTCCGGCGGCATTGCCAAGCTTGCCGACGGCACCATTGCCGGCTCTGCCACCAATCTGTATAAGGGCATGTGCAATGCTATGGCTTTTGGCATTCCCGAAGAGGACGCCATCCGCGCCGCTACTTACAATCCTGCCTGTGCTTTGGGCTTACAGGAGACCATCGGCAGCATTTGTGCAGGCAAACAGGCAGATTTCCTGATCTGCAACAACGACTATACCCAAAAGGCCGTTTATATTGGCGGCAAAGCCATTGCATAAATTTGTGGGCAGGACTTGTTCCTGCCCACTTTTTGTGCTATAATGCCTGCAGTTTTGTTTGCGAGGTTATTCTATGCTGACTCGAACTTTTGGGGACAAAGCCTTTTTGCGCCGGATCTTCGCCTTTGCCATTCCCATTGTGGTGCAAAACGGCATCACTACCTTTGTATCCCTGCTGGATAACATTATGGTGGGTCAGGTTGGCACTCTGCAAATGAGCGGTGTTTCCATTGCCAACCAAATTATTTTAATATTCACCCTTTGTATTTTGGGTGCCAACGCAGGCGCAGGTATCTTCTCCGCCCAGTTCTGCGGCTCGGGAGATATGAAGGGAGTACGCCACGCCTTTCGCTATAAACTGCTGATCTGCACATTTTTGGCTGTCGGTTTCATCTCCCTGGTAATTCCCTTCGGCACAAATCTGATCAGTCTTTACCTGCAAGGTGACGGGGATCCCCTTGATGCGCAAAAGACCTTAGCCTTCGGCTATGAGTATATGCTTACCATGTGCTGGGGCTTTTTACCCTTCGCCCTTTCCAGTGTGTATGCCAGCACCATGCGGGAAAACGGACGGACTGTGGTACCGATGGTTGCCGGTATCGTGGCTGTTCTTGTAAATCTGTGCCTGAACGCAGTGCTGATTTTCGGTCTTCTGGGATTGCCTGCTATGGGCGCTAAAGGTGCAGCCATCGCCACTGTTGTTTCCCGGTATGTGGAACTGGGCATTTTGGTCCTTTGGACCCACACCCACAAGTCCCACTATCCCTATATCAAGGGTATGTACCGAAGTCTTCATGTTCCCCTTTCGCTGGCAAAAAGCATCACTGTAAAGGGTATGCCATTACTGGTAAATGAATGTATGTGGTCCACTGCCATGGCGGTTCTTGCGCAGAGTTATTCCACCTGCGGTCTTGACGTAGTGCCTGCCCTGAACATTACGGAAACCATCAACAACCTTGTCAGCGTTGCCATTGTGGCTCTTGGCCACACCGTTGGCATCCTGATGGGACAGATGATGGGCGCGGAGAAGAGTCGGGAAGAAATTCTGGACTGCAACCGGAAGATCCGCAATCTCTCTATTGCCTGCGGCTTTATCTTCGGCATCTTCCTTGCCTGCATCAGCCCCTTCTTCCCCAGGCTTTATCAAGTAGAACCCTCTGTCCGTTCGTTGGCTACCACCCTGATTTTGGTGCTGGCCTGCCACAAACCCCTGATGGGCTTTATCTACTTTGCCTATTTCTCTATGCGCTCCGGCGGCAAAACCTGGATCACCTTCTTCTTCGATTGCGGTGTGCTGTGGCTGATTACCATTCCGGTGTCCATTCTGCTGACCCGGTTCACCGGCTGGCCCATTTTGGCGGTCTATGGTTGCTGCCAGGGCCTGGACATCCTCAAATGCTTCATCGGCCATTTCCTGATGAAAAAAGGCACCTGGATCCAAACCCTTTCCAAATAACAAAAAAGCCGCAAAGGATTTTCCTTTGCGGCCTTTTATTACTTCAGTTCCACACTGTTAAGAACCTGCGTGCTGTAGAGGAACAGCACATCCTGATTGGTAAACGTAATGCGATTGCTCAGCATATGGGTGCCGCCGGTAAGCCAGCGGGTGTCCAGTACCGTAACCTTGGCATAGTCCTGCACCAGCAGAGGAATCAGAGATCTGCCGAAGGAATCCCGGAATACCACCAGTTCCTTATCGGTGGTGGCGCTGGGGTTCTCAATGACGATCATACCGCTCTCCTTAGAAAGGAACACTTCGTACATATCGCCGTAGGGTTCGTACTTGCCGTTGCCCTTGTCTACCAGTTCCACCTTGCTTCGATCCCAGTCATAAACACCCTTCACGGCCTCTGCGCCGTCATAGCTGACCAGGCAGTTATCCAGCACATCGCTGCGCAGTACGAACATATCCTCTCCCTCTACCGGCAAAGCGATCTGCCCGTAGTAAACGCCATAGAAAGTGTTATCCAGCTTCTGCACTGTAAAGTCTTCTGCCTTGGGCCCTTCTACTCCCATGGCATTAGCCAGCTTCTGGGCCACGTCCAGGATCTTTTCCTGACGCCAGTGGGTGTCAGTGTAATAGAAATCAGAAATCTCCAGCACATCCAACAGACTTACATGGGTTGCCCAGGGAGCATTGGCCTCCACTTTGGCAAACAGTTCGCTGTAGTCCAGGGACAGGTGGCCACTGGGCTCTGCCAAATAGTAGTTCTTATCGGGAATCACTGCCATATACACGTTGCAGTTTGCTTTCTTCAGATACTTTTCGTAAATTCTCTGAATGGACTGCAGGTTGCTTTGGAACATTTCCTCATTCGGGAAGCTCATTTCCGCAATATAACCGTCATGAACATATTTGCCGTTATTGTCGCTCTGATTCAGAGCATACAGATGGAACATGGCCTTCAGCTGGCGGATTTTATCCCGCAGGGGAAACTGATCCAAGGTATAGTTGTTAAACTCCGTCATAAAGGATTCGGTTTTCTTTTCGGGATCGTCCTTTTCCAAAATATTCTCCACAGACAGTTCCGGGAATTTATCCAGATAACTGCGCTCGGAGAAGGAATACTCCTGATTGGGGGAGAACCAGGCAAATCCGGCAAGGATCAGCCAAAGGCACACCACCAAGGTAACACCGATGGCTCTTATTCTTTTCGTCATGGTACTACCTCCTTAGAATCTAAAGTACAGGAAGGGGCTGAAAGCGCCGTCCACCAGGTAGCCGGTGCAGACCATCAGCAAAACAAACAGGATGATCGGCTCCAAAACAGCCACTATGGAACCGGTTCTTCTGCCATTTGCCAGCCGGTTAGCGGTGTTCTTCACCAGGCTGGTGCAGCCCACAATGCCCAAAATCAGCAGTACGCCAAAGCTGCCCAGGTAGTAAAGGGCTGCATCGCTTACAAGGGGAAGTCCCGCAAAGCCAAACATACCTGCCAGGTCTGTGCCCAACTCGGAAAGGTCCGCGGCATTAAACAGAACAAAGCCCAAAACCACCACCAGCATGGTGTAGAAATGGCGGAATACGGCAGGCATCTTCTTCAGGAACGGCACCCACTTTTCAATCAGCAGGCACACCGCATAGAGAAGTCCCCACAAAATAAAGTTCCAACTGGCGCCGTGCCAGAAGCCGGTAAGCATCCAAACCACCAAAGTGTTAAAGAGCCATCTGAACTTGCCAACCCGGTTGCCGCCTAAGGGGATATACACATAATCCCGGAACCAGGAGCCCAGGCTCATATGCCAACGGCGCCAGAATTCCGCCACCGACTTGGACATATAGGGATGGTTGAAGTTTTCGATAAAGTGGAAGCCGAACACCCGACCCAAACCAATGGCCATATCGCTGTAGCCGGAGAAATCGAAATAGACAAACAGGGCAAAAGCGATGGCATACATCCAGTAAAACAGCACACTTTGGTCATTGCTATCCCGGAACAGTTCCACTAAAAGCGCAAAGTTATCCGCAATAATGATCTTCTTGGCAAGACCGATGATAAACCGGCGCAGGCCAAGGGCAATCTCGTTCCAGCTATGAGACCGCTTATTGATCTCCCTTGCCACATCCACATAACGGACAATGGGACCGGCGATCAGCTGGGGGAACAGGGCTACATATGTGCCGAAGTAGATGGGATTCTTTTGCACTTCCGTATCCCCACGGTACACATCGATGGTATAGCTCATGGCCTGGAAGGTATAGAAACTAATGCCCACCGGCAGAGCCAGCTGCAGAAGAGGCGTGCTCAGACCTGTCAGTTCGTTAAAGTTCTCTACAAAGAAGTCGGCATACTTGAATAGACCCAGCAGAGCCACACTGGTAACCACGCTGATGCAGAGCCATACTCGCTTCCAGTGCTTGGTCTTTGCCTTGCCGATGGCCAAGCCGCAGCCCCAGAACATCAGGATAGAGGCGATCATCAGGAATACATAAAGCGGCTCACCCCAGGCATAAAACAGCAGACTGCAAGACAAAAGGATCAGGTTTTTTGTAAAAAGACCCGCCTTTTTTCCCAATTCTTCCTTGCCGCAGAGTCGGAACACCCCCTCCACTGCCCAGGAAACCAGGAAATAGGAAAGGACGACCGCAGGCAAGAAATAATACAAAAAGGGAACGCTGGAAAAAAACATTTGTATCTTCCTCCTTAGAATTTCGTTATGTGCATACAAATAAAAATGCAGTCATTTTCATTTGTACATACACAGCTTACATCTGGTTTTTCAAAAAGGGCAGCGGCAACGCCGCTGCCCTCATAATTCTGAAAATTAGACTGCGATAGCTTCGCTATGCAGGATGGTAGCAGCAGGATAGGTTGCGGTCAGGACACCCTTGAAGTTCTCAACGATCTGGGTGTTGCCGTAAACAACTACCAGGCAGTCGCCAACGTTGGCGATCATCAGCAGTTCGGGGAAACCGCACATCCAACGGTTGCCCTGAATGGCAGCCTTCACGCCGGAAGCGAAAGCAGTGTAGCTAGCACCTTCTACCAGGTTGAAAGAACCGGCGCAGAAGATGTTGGTGTTCATAGAGTGCATAGCAGAAGCAGCGGACTTGATGTTTGCGATTTCAGCTTCGGGAACCAGCAGCTGCTGGGTCAGGAATGCAGTATCCTCGGTGGGAACAGCAGCGGGGCCTTCCCAGTTCATGGTCTCGTAGCCACCGCCAACAATGGGGAGCTGGAAATCGGTGCCTTCATACTGGGTGTTGTAGGCAGTGATCAGGGTATTGATAGCAACCAGGGAGTCTACGGGGTCTACAGCGGGTTCCTTTTCGGTGGTGTCGCAACCGGCAAAGGCCACAACCAGGGTCAGAGCCAGCAGCATAGCAATCAGTTTCTTCATTGTTTGTTCTCCTTCAATTTTTGTTTTTTGATAATTTGTATTAAGGTTATTATTACGATTCCAAGGGCGCAGCCCAAAGTATCGATACCTACATCTAAAATCCGGCAGGCTCTGCCGGGGACGAAATACTGAATGATCTCGTCGGTAATGGCAACGCTCAGGCCGCCCAGCAGAGGTAAGCCCAGCAAATGCCCGGGTTTGGCAAGAAGCATTCTTACCAACCAGCTAAAAAGTAAACCCAGCAGGCAAAATTCCGTCAAATGGGCTGCTTTGCGGAGCAGTCCGTGCCCCTCTTCTCCGGCGCCTGCCTCCGCGTCGGGAAGGATCCCATTGATCAGCCAGCCGATAAAGCCGCTTACCTTCTGGGAAAGTTCTCCGTGCAAAAGGGAATTGCCCCAAATCACTGCCAGCATTACGCCGATCAGTCCTAAACAAAGGGTCAGGCGTTTCCGGGAATAAGCCATTGTGTAAGCCATTGCAGCACCCCCAAGCCCTCCAGCAGCATCTTCAGTCCCAAAAGGATCAGCATCACACCGCCAAAAATCTGGGCTTTTTTCTGGAATCGGGTGCCAAAGACACTACCGATTTTTACACCTGCCACACAGAAGGCAAAAGTGATGGTACCGATCAGGGTGATAGCCAGCCAAATGTTTGCCCGCTCCATAGCCAGGCCCACACCTGCCGCCAGCGCATCTATGCTGGTGGCCACCGCCATGGGGAACATTACCTTTACAGAAAGATCTCCACCCTGGCATTCACAGCAGTCCTCCTTCTTTTCGAAGGCTTCTTTCAGCATATTGGCACCGATCAAAGCCAGCAAACCAAAGGACACCCAGTGGTCATAGGCCTCAATATAGTCAGCAAAGAGACTTCCCAGAAAGAATCCCCCAAGAGGCATCAGCGCCTGAAACGCACCGAACCAACCACCGCAGATCACACCGGCTTTCAAGGATGCTTTCTGCATGCTCAGGCCTTTACAAAGGCTGACTGCAAAGGCGTCCATGCTCATCAGAACTGCCAAAAGTATCAGTTCTCCAATTCCCATTCTTTATTCTCCTGCGCAGTTTGTTTTGCAAACCCGGCGTATTATAGCAAGGGGCTTGTCAGTTGTCAATAGATGTTGCAAAAAGTTCACAAACATGCCTTTTGCACAGCGAAATACCATTATTTTTCTCCCACATTTTTCACATTTTTATGGGGATTGTTGCGAATTTTATACCTTGGATGCCTGACGGCTCAACGCTTCAAAGGTGGCATCCTTTTTGCTCTCCCCATTGGGGGCAGGATGGTAGGTGGGTACCATATTGGCTACCGTTTCCACAATGTCGTCCCGGTTTTCGTAGGCCGCCTCCATCAGCTGGCGCAACTGCACCAGGAACTCGTCCACATCAAAGGGAATGGGATTGCCGATATGGATCAGCTCATTAGGGGTAGTCTGCAGGCCTTCTTCTGCCATCAGTTTCTCTTCATAAAGCTTTTCGCCGGGCCGCAATCCTGTATATACAATGGGAATATCCACATCCGGCTTGAAGCCGGACAGTTTGATCAAGTTCCGGGCCAGGTCGTCAATCTTTACAGGCGCACCCATATCCAGAACGAAGATCTCACCGCCCTTGGCGTAAATACCCGCCTGCATCACAAGGCTCACCGCCTCGGGAATGGTCATAAAATAGCGGATAATATCCGGATGGGTCACCCGTACAGGCCCACCCTTGGCAATTTGCTTTTTAAACAGAGGAATCACAGAGCCGTTACTTCCCAAAACATTACCGAATCGGACCGCCACAAACTGGGTTTTCAAATTATGGCCGGTCTCCACAGGGGTGAGCGCTTCCTCCAAGCATTCCTGATGGGTAAAAAGCTTGGGCAAATCATCGGTCTTTCCGGTCTGCACCGCACGGGCAAAGCTCTGAACCACCATTTCGCAAAGCCGCTTGGAGGCACCCATAATGTTGGTGGGGTTTACCGCCTTGTCGGTGCTGATAAGTACGAATCGGTCACAGCCGTGGACCATGGCCGCATAGGCGGTCTTATACGTGCCGATCACATTGTTTTTGATGGACTCGCAGGGACTGTCTTCCATCAGCGGCACATGCTTGTGCGCCGCCGCATGGTAAACGATATCCGGCTTGTAGGTTGCAAACACGCTGTCGATCCGACGGCTGTCCCGCACAGAGCCGATCAGCACCTGCATATTTAAGCTCGGGTACAGCTCCTTCAGCTCCTGCTGAATCTCATAGGCACTGTTTTCGTATACATCCAGGATCAATAGCAGTTTGGGCTCCCGCTTTGCCACCTGACGGCAAAGTTCACTGCCGATGGAACCGCCGCCACCGGTAACAAGAACGGTCTTGCCCCGGATCTGATCCCGC
>RHMF01006766.1_pt1 | contig 11144 bp, 14 predicted proteins | sample 5365151 | NCBI WGS metagenome assembly RHMF01 (sample SAMN10266501, study PRJNA497801) | feces metagenome | isolation source: feces | host: Bos taurus | place: China: Prairie of Fairy Mountain | collected 2017-08-14 | reverse complement strand
CACAATATCCCTAACTAATTGAGTATCAGCTGGTTGGGCGGAGTCGTCCTCAATTATTGGGTTGCAAAGATAGTCATTTTTTCTGAAACCACAATACTATCTGCAAAATTTTTCACATATTTTCGACCGAAGTTTTTGAAAGCTAAAATGCGTATTTTCACGAAGTTACGAAAGGCGTTCATAAATTTATGCGCACATTTTCGACCACTGCCGATTTCCCAAAAAACCACTTTGGCATGAGGGTATTTTCAGACCTCATGACGCCTAGGAAAGGCAAGGATTTTGCATATCTGTTCCGGATTACTAACTTTGCAGGGTTCTGACCTTGACAGACGAATGAGAAAAACCATAATACATATCACAGCTGTTCTGGCTCTGACACTCATGCCCTCGCTGAGCGGGACCTGTCATGCGCAGCTGTTCAAGCGCAAGAAGGCAGAAGAGAAGAAGAAGGTCGAGGCGACGGTGCAGCAGAAGAGTTCCCAGCCCAAAAGCGAGGAACAGCTGATGGAATTCATCGTCGAAGGCAATGACACCATATACATCGACCACATCCGTGCATCAAAGGTATATTCACGCCTTCCAAAGATGAAAGGAAGGGAATGGAGAAAATATTATCGCCTGGTGCACAACTTCAGCAAGGCGTATCCATACGCGCTCGTAGCGAAGAAAATGGTCATGGAGGCCGACAGCACGATTGCAGCGGACAAGCTCAGAGGAATCAAGAGAGAAAAGTACATCAGCAAGGTCCAGAAAGAGCTCTTCGATGTATTCGAAGGCCAGATGCGAAGTCTCACTGTCTCACAGGGTGCATTGATAATGAAGCTCATAGACAGAGAAGTGGGAAAATCTTCATTCAAGATAATCAAGGACTACAAGAGCGGCATCACTGCCGGTTTCTGGCAGGGCATAGCGAAAGTATTCGGTTCCGACCTTAAGAAGCCTTATGACCCGGAAGGAGAAGACAAAGCTACGGAAGAGCTGGTCGAAATATGGGAAAACGGTGATTTTCCGGCCTTCTACTGGTCATTGTTCTGGAAGGATCCGCCGGAAATGCCTATTCCGGAAAAATACAGATAGAGATTTTCACGCTGCTTCGATCCTCATAATGACAGCACGAAACCTCCTAGAATGAAGAATCAAGGATATCCGTACCATCAAAACAGATGTATGGAGATGATTTCATCCAATCCTTCAGCACATAAAGGCGCGCGCCTGAAGGGAGCTGCATATCTACGGAGACATGATAATGTCCGAAGATGAAATAATCCACCTCATTTTCAACAGAATACGGATCTGCAAATCTGCAGAGTGGTTCATCCATGCCTTTGAATACATACTCTTCATGACGGGCAAGACGGTTGCTGCGGGACCAGCCGTTACCGAACCGGAAGGCAATCCATGGATGAAGCAGACTGAAAAGGCATTGGGCAACCCTGTTGTGGAAAAGTCCACGGAGGAAACGGTATCCGAAAGGAACAGGGCCGAGGCCGTCTCCATGTCCGAGACAGAACCTCCTGCCGCCAATATCGACAAGATGCGGCTGAGAAAGTTTCTTCATGCCGAGTTCCTCGAAATAGCTGTATGTCCATACATCGTGGTTCCCCTGGAAGAAAAAGACCTTCACTCCCCTGTCCATAAGATCCTGCAGAGCTGAAAAGACGCGCACATATCCTTTCGGGACCACATCGCGGTATTCGTACCAGAAATCCCATATATCCCCAAGCAGATAGACTGCCTCGGTATTTTCCGGAAGAGAACGCAGAAAACCGGCAAAACGCCGCTCACGGTCATCGGGATCGCCGACCCTGAGCCCAAGATGCACATCAGACACGAAATATGTAAGGCGTTTCTGTTCCATAACCTATCAGGCAAAAATGAAAATGCATATCGCCGCCGCCAGACAGTAAAGCGCAAACCAGCTTAGCTTTGCTTTCTTTACGAGAGTTATCATGACCTTGCAGGCAAAAAGGCCTGATATAAAGGCAGATACGAAGCCTAAGACAAGAGGCAATGCTCCTACGGAAGATGTCCCGAACTCTCCCCCGACAATTTCAAGGAATGTTTCTCCAAGGATAGGAACCAGCACCATGAGAAAAGAGAACTGGGCCATCACCTCTCTCTTCACACCGCAGATCAGACCTGTCGAAATGGTTGTACCTGAGCGCGAGAGCCCCGGCACTACAGCGAAAGCCTGGCCGAGTCCGACAGCAAAAGCCTGCCAGTAAGATAGACCGTTCCTGTATTCGTTAGCCGGAAAGATAGATTTGCGTCCCGGCCTAGATGCATAATCGGAAAAGAAGAGGAGCAGGGCTGTAATGACAAGTGCGGCGCCTACAACATGAATGGATCCGAACAGCGACTCCACCTGATCCTTGAAGAAAAGACCGACGATCATCACCGGGATCATGGACAGAGCTATCTTGAGCAGATAGTCAGTCTGGTCATTGCACAAGAACACCTTCTTTCCGGCCTCGTTCCTTACAATCTTCCAGTCCTTCAGTCCGCAGAAAAAACCGCTCAGCAGATCCCATATCTGCTTCCTGAACACAACGATGGTGCTCAGCACGGTAGCCGCATGAACCATTGTGGTAAAAAGCAGATCATCGGAAGTCTCCACTCCAAGCAAAGTCTTTCCTATCTCAAGATGACCGCTGCTGCTGACAGGCAGAAACTCGGTCAACCCCTGCAGCAGCCCTAAAAGCACAGCCTCAAACCACTCCATACCTTAGTCCTTGAACACCTTCATTATAGCCACAATCTCTATGACGATACCGAGAATGATGACGATAGGAGCCGCCACCATACGGCGGAAATCAAACATCGCATAGTTGAACACTTCAGGATCGTCACTTCCGCCTCCAGTCATAAGGATATAACCTGAAACCATGACGATAAGTCCTATGAGAAGGAGCTTGAGGCCACGAAGGGTAATTGGCATTTTTGTGTTGTTTTCCATTCTGAATCAATAATAAAGTTCGTCTTTACGTAATGATATGAGCTTATTCACGACAAAGAAAGTGCTGATCATGCAGATGGCAAGACCAGCCGCAACAACTATGCCCATTACAAGAAGGAGAAGTTCCATGCGGAAGATCTCGAACAGCTGGGAGAACTCGCTCCTCATGAGGAACATGAGTCCCAGCAGGACTATAATGGCCAGGAAAGCGGCAAAAAGGCCCTGAAAGACCGACTGCACAAGAAAAGGAGCACGTATGAAGGATCGCGTAGCCCCTACAAGTTTCATTGTATGTATCGTGAAACGCCTTGCATATACACTGAGTCTTACCGTGTTGTTGATAAGCACAAAAGAGATGAAAAGCAGAAGAGCGATAAAAATGCTGAGGATAAGGGAGATTCTGCTGAGATTGGCATTAAGCGCATCTACAAGCGACCTCTGGTAAACCACCTCTTCTACGAGAGGACTTTCAGCGATCTCCTCCCTTACCACCTCCAGACTGTCGGAAGAAACATAATCCGCTTCCAGCGTCACATCTATGGACACCGGGATCGGAGATGTTTCGAACACATCAAGGAAATCATCACCCAACTGCTCGGCCAGCTCTTTCTGTCCCTGCTCCTTTGAAATAAAGACGGTACTCTTGATATACCTCTCGCCATCAAGCGTTTCCTTATATTCCAGAGCATCTTCGTCCGTGACATTCTGCTTCATCATCACCGACACCTGCATGTTTTCCTTGAAATAATCAGAAACGCCTTTTGCATTCACCAGGAGCATACTGGCTACCCCCACCAGCAGCAGCACAAGGCTAATGCTGATGACCGAAGACAGGTAGGCATTCCTGAGCCTCCTGCGCATCATCCTGTTATCTCTATTGGCCATATCGGGGTCAAAGATAGTGAAATTCAAAAAAAATTCTTACCTTTGTAGAGATTTTGTCATTAAAATTAAGCAGTATGGGTAATTCGGTCAAAAGAGTCCTGTTCGTCAACTCGGAGATATTTCCATATCTCCCTGAGACAGATATCGCCAATATCGGAAGATACCTCCCGCAGGGAATACAGGAAAGAAAGAAAGAGATCAGATCATTCATGCCAAGATATGGCTGCATCAACGAGAGAAAGAATCAGCTTCATGAGGTGATCCGTCTTTCAGGAATGAACATCATAATCAACGATGTGGACAGGCCGCTCGTGATCAAGGTAGCCTCCATATCAGCTGCCAGGATGCAGGTCTATTTCATTGACAACGAGGATTACTTCCATCGCAAGAGCGTATATCACGATGAAAACGGACAATTCTTCAAGGATAACGGCGAAAGAGCGATTTTCTTTGCAAGAGGCGTTCTTGAGACAGTGAAGAAGTTGCGTTGGGCTCCGGACATCATTCATTGTCAGGGCTGGATTTCGCACATCCTCCCTCTCTACCTGAAGAAAGCGTATAAGGATGACCCGATATTCTCAGAAAGCAAGGTAGTCCTCTCGCTTTACGACGACACACCTTCAGATCTGTTCCCTGCTGACTTCAAGGACAAGATCCTGTTCTCCGGAGTCGGAGAAAAGGATGTGGATATAATGTCCGAACCTACTGGCATAAATCTTGCAAAATTGGCTGCCGGATATTCTGACGGCATCATTTTAGGAGCTGAAGGAGTTGCGGATGAGCTTAAAGCTTTCTGTGAAGGATCAGGACTTCCTGTACTCCCGTACAATGCTGAAGCCATGAAAGACGGCTCATACATTGAAGATTACAATAGTTTTTACGATCAGTTATAATGAATTTCAGATTATTTGGCAGAGTCAGCCGCATTGCGGCTATCGGTGCGATACTGTTCGGCTCTGCATCATGTGTAAATGTTGACGAGGAACTCGGAGAAAACTTCATACCGACAGAGCATCAGTGGGATGTATTCTCCCCTGACGCTGTAGAACTTGAGGATATCCATCTGGAAATGGCAGACAGTCTTTCCGGATACAGCACAAGCCGCTTCACATTCGGAGCCGTAAAGGATGAGGTGCTCGGAACCAGTGTCAAGAGCACAAGCTTTACCCTCGTTCCTTTCGTGGACAGCATCGATTTCGGAGAGGATACAAAAATAAGGCAGTTCCATCTGACTGCTGTGAGAGATACGCTTTCAACAGTCAGAGACGCCCAGCTCAGGATATTGCAGAACATCTACGTTTCCGAGTTGAAAAAGCCTCTTGACTCGACCGTCCTTTATGCAGGAGCATTCATGAATCCTCAGATAAGGGCTGAATATCTGGATCTTGACAACAGGATCACAATCGGTACGCCGGTTTATGACGGCGGCGACTCACTTTCCTTCGATTTCAGCAAGGAGTTCACAGAGTCATTCATGAAAAGACTTGAAAAAGCACGTCTTGACAGCATGGATTTCTATGTAAACGACCTTCCTGGAATTTTCATAACGACTGATGAGCCGGCGAGCGAAGGTGGAAGAATCAACATGTTCAATCTCAACATCCAGACCGACACGTACGGATACATCACCGGAAACTACGCTGAGCTGAAGATCACAGCCAGATACGTTCCGATGAACCTGTTGACACATCATTCCTTTTCTTCTTCGGCCCTGCGGAATTCATGGAGGCCGATGACGCTGATTATCCAACTCAGTTCGCATTCAACACAAGCAATCATGAGTCTGCAGACCAGTTCATCAGCAATTGGGAGAACGGTACCAGAGATAAGCTCTATATAGAAGGCGGCAGCGGAATCAAGCCTGTCATCAGCGCATCCGAAATCAAGGATATCGTTGAAGGCTGAAAGGGGAATCAAGGACCCTTCAGAGGTGGTCATCAACAAGGCTACCATCATCCTTCCATACGATGTTGCCGGCGATTACGAGGCACTTGAAAAATATCCTATGATCCTGAGTCCTACAGTACGACTCAGAAGTTCAGAAGGAGGATATGTTTCATATGCCGGTCTTACCGATTCCAGCATCAGCTCGGAAAATCAGGGAGATATCAACAGATCTCTCTCATTATACAGCCCGGATGTCAGCCATCATGTCCAGGAGATTCTGAAACTCGACAGAAACGACAAGGATTTCGCGAGCAAGATCAGCAAATACGACATCTGGTTCCTTATAATGTATGAAGAAATTGCGGATTCTCAGAACAGCAGTACTACCATGAACGACTACTATCAGAATCTGATGTACAATTCATATTACAACAACATGATGTACGATCCATATGGATACGGATACGGTTATGGCGGTTACGGCGGATATGGATATGGCTATGGTGGATACGGCGGTTATGGCGGTTATGGCGGTTATGGCTATGGCAGCAATTACTATAATTACATGATGATGGCCATGTACGCTAGTTCTGCTTATAACACATCTTCTGAAACAAAGGGTACCGTGACATTGGACAAGGACCGTTATTACTATGCAACCCTTACAGGTCCAGGAGCAGATGGAGTTCCTAAGCCTCAATTGAAGATTACATTCTCCGCACCTAAGTCTGCGGAGTAAGATACATAAGAAAAGGCTGGTCGATCGACCAGCCTTTTTCAGTCTATTTCAGACAAATTATTTTGCGTTTACCTTGCCCTCAATGTACTTGATAGCATCGCCTACAGTTGCGATCTTATCACCAGCGTCATCATCTGGAATCTCAATATCGAACTTCTTCTCGAAATCCATGATAAGCTCTACGATATCGAGTGAATCAGCACCGAGATCGTTTGTGAAGCTAGCTGTTTCAGTAACTTCAGAAGCATCAACGCCCAATTTCTCAACGATGATTGCCTTTACGTCTTCTGCAATATTAGCCATAACGTTAAATTTTTAATTAAATAAATTAGTATCTTAATACACGTATTTGCGCTAAAACGATGCAAATTAAATAAAAAAAAACGGAAAATAAAAATTTTTACTGCTCAGCCCTTTTGCTCAGCTTCAGCCACACCCTGAAACCATTGATGGAATTCAGAAGATAGAAAGTCCACATGATGACCATGACAGCCGCATGAGCCTCTCCACGGGACACGCAGACAACCCACATTACCACGCTGACGATATTGGTTATGATCCACAGCACCCACTGCTCCATGAAGGCCAATGCCATCAATGCCTGAGCGACTATGCTCAATACAGTCGTCGTAGAGTCCTTGAATGGCTGAGGATCACCAAAGTGTTTAAGAATAAATCCAACGGCCACTACCGATATAGTGCATCCTAATGCAAGAAATAGCCTCTGTCTCCAGTTGAAGCGACGGGCATGTACCTGAACTCCTTTACCTCCGGATTCCGCTTCGGACATAGCAGCACCTCTTTTCCTCCACTGCCACCAGCCTACGAACTGCATGGGAACATAGTAGAATGCATTAAGGACCGCATCACCATAAAGAGAGGCTTTGTATGATATATAGGCATACATCGACACATTGATGATACCGAAAAGATAATTCCAGATGCTTCCTTTAGCGACAAGCACGACACAAAGAACCCCGGCTATTCCTGCAACCGACCCGACAATATCGATATTATCTGAAAGAATGGAATAGATGATGTTCGAGGCAATGACTCCTACAATGAGGAACCAGTCATAGAAAGATAATACACGATTATTCATATCCATATCAATTATTCTGAACTTCATGATCGGAATTAAGGGCTGCCTTTATCGTCTCTGCAAGAGAGCGGCCGACCAAGGCTGCTATATCATCGACAGATGCAGCGGCAATACGTGCTACACTGCCGAAATGGAGCAAAAGCCTCTGCTCCGTTTTTTCTCCGACTCCCTTGATTCTCTTAAGTACCGACTCTATCTGAGACTTTCCGCGCAATTTACGATGGAATGTAATGCCGAATCTATGAGCCTCATCACGGATCTGCTGCAGCACCTTTAAAGCCGGAGAATTTCTATCTATGAACATAGGATAAGGGTCTCCCACCCTATAGACCTCTTCCATACGCTCTGCCAGAGCAATCAATGTGAGCTTGTCAGTAAGCCCTAGTTCGGCAAGGGCCTCATAAGCGAAAGAAAGCTGGCCTTTACCTCCGTCTATGACCACAAGCTGAGGCAGATCATCAGGGTTCTCGGCAATCATCCTCGAATATCTTCTGTTCACCACTTCCTTCATAGTCGCATAGTCGTTCGCACCGACCACTGTCTTGACCTTGAAATGTCTGTAGTCTTTCTTGGACGGGACAGCGTTACGGAAAACCACGCACGCAGAAACAGGATTGGTTCCCTGAATGTTGGAATTATCGAAACACTCGATATGCACAGGTAGTACCTTCATACCAAGCTGTTTCTGAAGCGACTCCATGACCATATTCTTATATGCATCCGGATCTGTATGCTCCTGCTGTTTAAGCGCATTCAGGCGCATTTCCTTTGCGTTACGGGCACTCAGCTCCAGCAGAGCCAGCTTATCACCTCTTACGGGGACACGGAATTCTACATTCTCCAGTTCCATATCAGGCTTGAAGGGAACAATGATCTCCCTAGAGAGCGTCCCGAACTTTGACTGTATCTCACCGATGAACATAGCCATCACACTCTCCTGAGGCTCTTCAATCATCAGTTTGAAGCCGAGATTCAAGGACTGCACCACCGCACCACCCTTTATCCTCATGAAGTTTCCGAAGGCTTCCGGACCATCAATTACAAGAGAGAACACATCCACATCTCCGACAATCGAACTCATTATCACAGACTTGCTGTAATGCTGCTCAAGAGACTGCATCTTTTCCTTGTAGATATGAGCCTGCTCGAACTCCATATTGGAAGCAGCCTCCTGCATCAACACCTTATAATGCTGTATTATCTCTCGACCGCCACCCTTAAGAAGCCTTACAATCTCTTCAATATTCTCATTGTACTCTTCTTTGGAAATACCTCCTATACAGCAGCCTCGACATTTCCTGATATGAAATTTCAGGCACGGACGGAATTTGCCGCGAAGAATGGCATCTGAAGTTATTTTAAGATTACAAGTCCGTAGAGGATATACGTTATGGAAAAACTCCACAAGATTACGTGCATGAACAACGCTGCTGTACGGGCCGAAATAACGGGATCCGTCTCTTACAAACCGACGGGTAAGAAAAACTTTAGGGAAATCGTCATTGCTCACACATATCCACGGATAGGTCTTGGAATCCTTGAGAAGGATATTATAACGTGGCTTGAACTGCTTTATCAGGTTGTTTTCAAGCAGAAGAGCATCCGCTTCCGACTCAACTACCGTAAATTCCGCATCTGCTATTTTCGAGACCATAACGGCAGTCTTGCGCGTAAGTCTCTCTGCCGGCACGAAATACTGGGCGACCCTCTTATGAAGATCCTTGGCCTTACCGACATAAATCACATTCCCCTCAGCGTCATAATACCTATAGACGCCAGGGGAATGCGGAAAAAGCTTTATTTTCTCTCTAAGAGTCATTGAAGCATGGTAACAGACCTCTATAGATTTCTATTACTTCAAATACTCTGAAACAGCCGCCTCAATACCTTCAGCTCCATGGAATCCCCTCTTGAGAATAGTTCCGTCAGGACCTATGAGCATGAGATGAGGAATACCCTCGATACCGTAGATTGAAGTAGGTACACTGCCTGCATTGTTGATATGAAGCCAATTCATGCCAAGTTCTGCAGCAGTATCGATAGTCACCTGGACAGGCTGACGCTCCCACACAGCAATGCTGAGCACATCAAAATTCTCACCAGCGTACTTGTCATACACAGCCTTGATGTTTGGAATCTCCCTCTTGCATGGACCGCACCATGGTGCCCAGAAGTCAACGAGGACATACTTACCATTGCCGACATAGTCAGAGAACTTCACCTCTGCATATTTTGGCTGAGGAGGGATGCTTCTTGTCATGCCGACAACAGACTCTACAGTAAAGTCAACGAACTTCTTTCCTTCCGCAGTATTGAGTCTTGCTGTCAAAGCCTCCTGCATGCCCTTTACGAACTTATGTTCCTTAAGAGCAGGTGCGAGAAGGTTGAGAAGCGAGTCAAGCTGGATATCCTCAAGTTCTCCACGAAGATTCTGAAGAGCGAAAAGAGAAACGAAATTATCGGTATTCTCAGTGAACGTATTCACATTATGTTCCCTGTATGAAGCAAAGAACTCATCCAGGAAATTCTCAATGGCAGCCTGCTTCTCCTCATCAGTCATGACTGAATCGTTGGAAATCCTCTGCTGTCTTGTAGTATATTCGCTGCGGAATTTATCCTCGGCTGCTGTAAATGCATTGAGCTTCTCCTGAACCGAGACTTCAGGATATTCTGATGTTACAACAGACTCCTCGTCAAGCACAACATTCAACGGAGTACCGTCTGAAATGAAATTCACGCCATAATCAGCAACCGACACTGTACCTACAACAGTAAGAGCCACAGGCAGATCGACTGCAAACTTACCATCCGCAACAGGAACGAGAGTATCTATAATGTCCTCGATAACTACATTGACCTCCGATATTCCTTCCGGAACTACAGTACCTGTCATCTTTGTAACATCCGACACCTTACCGCTGCAAGATGCGAGAACTGCGACTGCAATTGTCGCAAAAAGAATAGAACGAATTTTCATGATAAACTAATTTTTTACAAATATAATAAAAAAGGGATGACATTAATGCCATCCCTTTCATAATATGTAGAGTTACAATTACTTGTTCTCTCTGCGACCACCACGGCCACCACGACGACGGTCGTTACCGCGTCCGCCACGGTTGTTACCTGCTGACTGCTGAGCCTGAGCTGCGATACCTACGTTAGGAGAGAGGTCTTTCTTTCCATAAACCTCACCGTTGCAGATCCATACCTTGATACCGAGTACACCTACCTTGGTGTGAGCCTCAGCGAGTGCGTAGTCGATGTCAGCACGGAATGTATGGAGAGGTGTACGACCTTCCTTGAACATCTCGCTTCTTGCCATTTCAGCGCCGCCGAGACGACCGCTGATCTGAACCTTGATACCCTCAGCACCTACACGCATTGTAGTTGCTACGGCCATCTTGATTGCGCGACGGTATGATACACGACCCTCGATCTGACGAGCGATAGAGTCTGCTACGATGTGAGCGTCAACCTCTGGCTTCTTAACCTCGTAGATGTTGATCTGAACATCCTTCTTGGTTACCTTCTTGAGCTCCTCCTTGAGGAGATCAACTGCCTGTCCGCCC
>RHMF01001359.1_pt1 | contig 11144 bp, 13 predicted proteins | sample 5365151 | NCBI WGS metagenome assembly RHMF01 (sample SAMN10266501, study PRJNA497801) | feces metagenome | isolation source: feces | host: Bos taurus | place: China: Prairie of Fairy Mountain | collected 2017-08-14 | reverse complement strand
TAAATTGAAAGCCATAATATTATTTTATTATATTGATTAATAATTGATTGTTTATTTTACTATTCTAGTACCACATGCTGCGTTGCCAAGTTGTCCGGCTTCGGTTATTACGCATTCTTTACCGCCATTTTCCACAAACATTATGCCTGCTCTTATTTTGGGAGCCATGCTGCCTTCTGCAAAGTGTCCGGCTGCAAGATATTCTTTGGCTTCGGCCACTGTTATTACGTCAAGGGCTTTTTCGCCGGGTTTGCGGAAGTTGATGTATACTTTAGGAACGTCGGTAAGTATATAAAATTCGTCAGCGCCTATTTGTATGGCTGTAAGTGCCGATGCTAAATCTTTATCTATAACGGCTTCAACACCTCTCACCGTGTTGTTTTCTCTTACAATAGGTATACCACCACCGCCTACGGTAACCACAACTGTACCATTTTCGGACAATTGTTTTACTATATCAACATTGTTGATGGCTATAGGTTTTGGCGAAGGAACAACTTTTCTCCATCCATTGCCTTTGGGGTCTTCTTTGTATACTGCACCGGTTTCGCGTGCAAAACTATCGGCCTGTTCTTTGGTGTAGTATGGTCCAACGGGTTTGGTAGGGTTTTGAAACATAGGGTCGTCTTTGCTTACTTCAACTTGAGTAACCAATGTTACGATATTTTTATTTATTCCATTTTTTTCAAACATATTGCGGAAACCCATTTCTATCAAGTGGGCTATGGAGCCTTGTGTTTCGGCTACACAGAAGTCCATTGACATCGAAGGGATGTTGTATTTTTCTTTGCCACCTTCGTGTTGGAGCATTACATTGCCTACTTGTGGGCCGTTGCCATGTCCTATCACAAGATTATATCCTTGTTTGATAAGGCTGTATAACGATTCGCAAGTGTTAGATACATTGGCTATCTGCTCTTCGTATGTGCCTTTTTGTCCGCTTCTAAGTAAGGCATTGCCACCGAATGCCACTACAGCTAATTTACTCATAATTTACTAAAGTATTTATCTTTAATTGTTTATACTCTTATTCGGTATTTAAGGAAAATGCAAAGATACACATTTTTTTGTATACTGAATGTCTTTACAAAAAAAATATTTAACTGCTAATGTTTAATTATTACTAACAATAACCCTCGTGCATTCGCCACGACTTTAACGGAATATTGATTATTATTGCTATAATATTTTGGCTATTAATGGATAATAGCGGAATGTAATATTTTCTGTTGTCATGTCTTTTTATATACATAACAGCTTCTGCCAGATGCCGAAAAGCCCGAAATTAAACTTAAATATTTTGTTGCATACTTTGTTGTTTGTGGCTTTTTGTGTAATTTTGCACATAGATTTATTCCTATATATAAATTCTAAAGTACTTATTATGAATCCTTTTAAGAAATTACTTGGGCAAACGGCTATATATGGTTTGCCATCTATATTGGGTCGATTTTTGAATTATTGTTTGGTGTTTTTGCATACCAATATTTTTGTTACAAGCAATTATGGAGTTCAAAACTATTTTTATGCCATAGCTGCTTTTATGGCTGTTGTTCTTACTTATGGTATGGAAACTGCTTATTTTCGATATACTTCGCTTTCCGACAACAAAGATCGAGTGTTTTCTACTGCACAGTATTCGCTTTATTTTACCACCATACCAATCTTAATTTTGTTGATTGTTTTTGCTCCGCAAATAGCATCCTTTTTGGGTTACCCCAATAATGAGGATTATGTGGTATGGTTTGCTTTAATGCTGTCGTTTGATGCTTTATGTGCTATACCGTTTGCTCGTTTGAGGGTACAAAATAAGGCATTAAAATTTGCTTCGCTCAAGTTTTTTAATATTGTAGTTAATATCGCTTTCAATCTCATATTTCTTTTATGGTTCCCCACATGGTATGCCAATGCCGGCGGACAAGGTGTTATCGCCACACTCTATAACCCCGATTGGAATGTGGAATATGTGTTTTTAGCCAATCTTATAGCCAGCACTCTTACGTTTGTCCTACTCTTGCCATCGGCTCTTAGCCTCAAGGCCGGATTCGACAAAAAGTTGTGGAAACAGATGTTCGTTTATGCTTTTCCGTTGCTTTTTTTCGGTATGGCGGGTATTGTCAACGAAACATTCGACCGCATACTGTTGCGATATCTTTTACCAAGCGATACGGCTGAAGCCCAAATAGGTATATATGGTGCGTGCTATAAGATATCTATTCTTATGACTATTTTTATACAAGCCTATAAGTATGCTGCCGAACCATTTTTCTTTTCTTATTCCAAAGAGAAAGATGCCAAGCAGACCTATGCCGACCTTATGACTTATTTTGTTATAGCCACCTCGTTTATATTTTTGGTTACCACATTGTTTATGGATGTGGCCTTGCTTATGATAGGTAAAAATTTTCGCGAAGGAAAGGAGATAATCCCCATACTGCTTATGGCTAATTTATTTTTGGGAGTGTTTTACAACCTTTCTATATGGTATAAACTTTCTAACCAAACAAAATATGGTGCCTACATTGCTATAGTGGGTGCTGTGGTTACAATAACATTCAATCTGCTTTTGATACCTGTTATAGGCTATCGCGGTTCGGCATGGGCAACCTTTATATGTTACTCGTTGATGATGGTGGTATCGTTTGTATTGGGTCACAAATATTACCCTATACCGTACAACTATAAGAAGTTAGTTTTCTATCCTGTTTTGGCCATATTGCTTTGTCTTCCTATTTCCTTTATACCTTTCTCTTCGGTGGCAGCAAAGTATACTTTGGCTGCAGCATTGGCTGTAGTATACCTTGTATTGGCTTATTGCTGCGACCTTAAAAAGGTAATCAGGAGGTAGCTTTTGCTTCGTAGTGAGTAATGTTTTGCAACATGGCGACAACTATTTTTTGCCGTAGAATAAAAACTTCTTTTGGCAATTGATAAAAAAATGTGTATCTTTGCAGAAAATTTTTACGATGGAATCGAACCCTATAATAATATTGGAAGATGCTGTAATTCAGCATCAAAGTGAGCCACTTTTGAGTGGCGTAAACCTTAAAGTGAATAAGGGAGAATTTGTATATCTTATAGGTAAGAGCGGTACGGGTAAGACTTCGCTCTTTCGTACCTTGTATGCCGACTTGCCTTTGGCAGGAGGACAAGGCAGGGTATGCGGACAGGATTTATATAAAATCAAAAGTTCCAAGATTCCCACTTTGCGACGCAAGATGGGTATAGTGTTTCAAAACTTTCGTTTGTTGACCGACAGAGATGTATACTCCAATCTGTTTTTTGTGCTTAAAGCCATAGGATGGAACAAAAAACGCGAAATAGACGATCGTATAATAGCAGTATTGGATGCCGTAAATCTTGCCGACAAGGCCTTGGTACCCGTATATCGTCTTTCGGAAGGCGAGCAACAAAGGGTGGGTATAGCACGTGCCATAGTCAACAATCCCGAGCTTATATTGGCCGACGAACCTACCGGTAATTTAGATCCTATTACTTCGGAAGAGATTATGAATCTGCTTATCGATATCAATCAAAAGATGGGTACAACGATATTGATTTCAACCCACGATTACATAATGATAGAAAAGTTCCATTCGAGAGTGATATGCTGCGAAAATGGAAAGTTGATAGAACCGATGCAATAAATAAATCATAGTTGCGTTATCAAAAATAATTCTTCACAAAAAAATAACAGAGAAAATGAAACGTATAATAATTATAGCAGTACTTGCTCTTATGGCTATGCCTACTGTGGCTGTGGCACAAAAAGGACGAAAAGAAGTGTCGCCAATAATAGAAGGCAAACAAAAAGTAAGAAAAACAGACTACGATTCGGTGTGGAAGTTTACCGTGTTCAACGGAAAGAAAATCTATTATTTAAATTTCGACTATCGAACTCTTAAAGATTTGCCCGATGCACGTGAATTTGATTTCGCTTCGTTTCAGCCGGTAATGAATTTCCTTACTACCCAAAGTCGTACCCCTATGCTTATGTGTGCGGTGTATTCTATCAATCCTTCTATAGAAGACAAGGCTCGCCGTTTGCAATTGAAAGAACGTGCCGAACTCGAAGCTGTAGAGGCGTTAAATGCTTATGTGGGTTGGATGACCGAAAAGGAATATAAAAACAAAATACAGGTACGTGTAGCCGAGATAGATTATCGTTACTGGTGGGGCGATGAATTCCTAAATATGCAAGTGCCTTCCGACGAAACTATAACCGTGGGGCTTGTAATGTTTTTCGGAAGCCGAAAGATAAACCTGTTCAAAAGTCCGGCCGAAGGAGCTCCAACATTTAAAAGTGTCAAGTTCTTCCCAAACGACTCGGAGTTGCTTGACTCATACGATGCACTTATTAAAGAGGTGGCTGATTATTTGAAGCAAAACGAAGACTTGGAAGTGTTGCTACGTGGCTACTCCGACAATAGCGGTACCGAAATGTATAACATTGCCATTTCGCGTCAGCGTGCCACCGAAATTAAAAAGGCATTGATAGCACTTAATATTCCTCCTCATCGTATAGAGATAGAAGCCATGGGGTCCGAAAATCCTGTGGGCGACAATACAACTCGTGAGGGTCGTATAGAAAACAACAGAGTGGAAATGATAATACAATAATGACACAATTGTGCAAAAGGAGAGTGTGTGATAATTCAAAGAAACATGCTCTCTTTTTTTATTTTTCTATGCAAAGGCGTTATAAGTTTATCCGAGAATAATAATTTTAATTCCAAACTATTATTTTTTGTCTGTAACACTATGGATGTTATTACCAACAAACAACGATACGAAACACTATGCCGCGAGCAGGGTTCGGCCATACCATTATTTCTTCAATATTGGTGGATGGAAACCGTATGTTATGGCAAGGAATGGGATGTGATATTGGTGGAACGAAACAAACAAATAGTAGCCGCCATGCCATACCATATAGGCCGAAAATTAGGAATGAAATATATTATTCAACCCCAACTTACTCAATACAACGGCATTTGGTATAGGCCTCAAGAATGGGCTTCGGAAAATAAACGTCTCAGTTTCGAAAAGTGGGCGGCATCAAAAGTTGTCCACAGCCTTAAGCAGTTAAACCTCGCATATTATCAGCAAAATTTTTCGCCGGTTATAACCAATTGGTTGCCTTTTTATTGGAATGGTTTTAAGCAAACCACTCGATATACATATCGTATCAACGATTTGAGCAATAGCGATAAGGTATATGCCGCTTTCGATAAAGATGACCGCCGTAAACCCATCGAAAAAATAGCCGACAAGGTGCATGTGGATTGGACTCTCACTCCGGAAATGTTTTACGATTTTCACAATGCATATTGGCAGAGTAGGGGACAAGACGATTTGTTGTCTAAAGAATTTACCATACGGGTGTGTAATGCAGCCATCAGTAGGGAACAAGGGTTTATAATTGCTTTGCGTGACGATGATAACCAACTTGTGGCAGCGCGTTTTGTTATTTACGACCAAGAATGTGCTTACTCGCTTATGAGTGCATTAAATCCAAAAGGGCATCACCGAGGTGCATCGCCGATGTTGCTGTGGCAGGCTCTCAAACACTTATCCGGCAAAACAAAAATATTCGATTGCGAAGGCAGTATGGACGAAGGTATAGAACAGTCGTATCGTCTTTACGGAACCATACAAACGCCATATTTCTCTATCGAAAAATGCAACAGCCGTTTATTTAAATTGCTCAAATATATCAAAGAACGAATATAAAAAAAACAAGTGCAAAGATAAGCAGATTGCGATAATTACCCATAGTATTATATCTATAAAAAGCAAAATATTTTACTGATGAATATAAAACTTATAGTGGTAGCCAAAACCGACGAAAAATATTTACAAGAAGGTATTGACATATATGTAAAACGCCTTAAACACTACGTAAATTTCGAAATGGTGGTGATACCTGCCCTTAAAGATCAAAAGAATGCCTCTCCCGACGAGATAAAAGAGCGCGAAGCAGTCTTGCTCTTAAAACATTTGGAAAAAAGCGATGCTATAGTACTCCTCGATGAGCATGGTGTTGAGCATACATCAGTAGGCTTTTCAAAATACTTGCAAAAGCAGATGAACTCCGGTATACGTACACTTAGTTTTGTGGTGGGCGGAGCATTCGGATTTTCGCCTAAGATATATGCCAAGGCTTCCGACAAACTATCGCTTTCGCAAATGACTTTTTCGCACCAAATGATACGCCTTTTTTTCGTAGAGCAACTATATCGTGCATTCACCATACTAAACCACGAACCTTATCATAATGAGTAGTTTCTTGGGGGCAAAGGTGGATAAACTCTATTTTGCTACATTATAACTAAACTGTTTTTTCGACAATAGTGTGTGATGCTGAAGCAATATGTATAAGCTATACAAACCAAATAAAAAAAAGAGTTTGCGTGTCTGATTTGTGTAGTTTGCAGAAATTCACTTAGGGGTAAAACTGCTACACTGTCTAAAAACAAATTATTAAATTCTGAAACCATAATATTTTTTTTATTTTCTATAATGTTTTAATTAATAAATTATTATGTGAAGGAGGGAATGAATAAATGTTAAATTTTTTCTCGAAATGTAATATTTTGGACAAAAAATATGCATTATATATATGTAGGCAATTTTTATTTTAGCAATTGCTTTGGTAATAAATAGATATTGCAAAGCTATAGAATGGATAAAGAACAACTTTTTTTAGACATACTAAACAAGTACAAGACCTATATTTCTTTTCGATGCTTTATGTGGTCGAGGGGAAATAAGGAGAGGGGTAAAGACTCGTATCAAGACGTGCTGTCGATGATATGGGCGCTTTTGCCTACCTTTAACTTACATGTCTCCGAAAAAGAAAAGTTCTTATGGATTAAGAATATAACCCTTCGCACATTGCGTACAAAGTATGGCAAAAGCAATGTGCAATATGTATTTGATTATACCGAAGCCGAACAAATAAATTTAAAAGACAGTAGTATTGATGCCGAAGAACTGATACAGGAATTGAAATACTATTTAAACGAAAAGGAAAAAATCCTGCTCGAATACATACTTTGCGGATTCGACAACAACGAGATTGCAGTACTTACAGATACCGATGCAAATACCATTGGCGCTCGAAAACACCGAATGATTAAAAAAATGAGAGATATATACAACAACATCTATTTGAATAAAAAAAGATATGAAAGACAACAGACCGAAAATTCTGGAGCAAGTAAAAAGTAAGATAGAGAACTCCGACGATAACATAAAGCACATAATAGAGCAACAAAGCAATGATTATGTACTTTTTTGGAAAAAGACAGTTAGAGGGATAGGGCTATTATCGTTGATAGTATTGGTTGTGGGTATATCCCAAACAGCCACCATGCTATTTGTTGCGCCTACACCCGATGCATTGCAGTCTTCGACCTCGCTATTGGCGGCACAAACCACCGATATGCCTGTCACCGACACCCCAATATTGCACCACCACGACGATAAGCCTGCAACCATAACCGATAATGAAATAAAAAACACCGCAAACCAAACCGCTGATAGGCATACCCACACTATGCTTGCCGAAAACAGTACTGCCACATTGCCAACCGCTGATGCACCACAGCCCGATGCCATAGCCACCGCCCCTATAGAGCAAGAGCATATCCCGATGCTATTGGCAGAAACTGAAACACAAATAGAAATAGAACAAAATTTTGTTGCTATAGATACTACCGACACGATATTGCAGTTGCAAAAAGATCTGCCGAAATACGAAACAAACTATTTGGCATACGCCGATACGGCAAATAACAACAATCATATACCCGATATATCCAATAAGACTATAAATGAGGAACTTTGTAGTTTAAATATGATAACTTATTGTAATATTAGATGCAGTAGCAATAATGTAACAGAAAAAATAATAAATAATCTAATAATAATCTAACATATTATGTTGAAAAAAATAATATATATATCAATTGTATTGATAATTACCTCTATTAATATGACAATAGGGCAAACAGAATTGTATAAGCAGTACGAACATCTCGAAGATGTTGTGGTAGCTTGTGTAATGGATTTTCCTATAGATACCATAAAAGTGGAGGTAACTATACTTGAGCCACAAACCAAGGAGGCTGTATATTATTTAGTAAAAGAATGTAATTTAGGTATTGAAAAAGATAGTATCGACAAATATTTAGAAGCTAAAAATAAAGGTTTGATATCTAGAATAGTTCATAAGAATGATTCGAAAAAAGAATATGGTCCTTTAAAAAAAACGAATGATTATAGCAATATATCACTATTAATGTATAATTGTAATACCGGAGCGATAATAGTTTTCCATAATATAGAGACTAAGGAAAGGCGAATAATTATAGCAAAATTTATAACAGGTACACTAAGAAATAGGAAAAACAATATAAATAATGATTAGTAATATGAATAAAAGATTATTAAAAGCCGTGCTACTATCAGTAGCCTTGACCGGTACAATGGTTTCGTGCCAAAAAGAAAGCGAGATGATATCATCTCAAGAGTTGAGCCAAAAGTCTTTGGCTCAAGAAAGATCTATTCTCTTTTATAAGATTGATGAAGAAGAATATTATCAAAAGTTTCTTTCGCGAGAAGAACGAAATGAATTTATCCGCTATCTTATAAGATTAACAACTAGGGGGCATATTATTGTTATAGAAGGCGACGAAAAACCAAGTATGGCTCCATCGGAAGGTGATCTGCAAGACTTCAATACTTCCGATAAAGAAGAAGTAGATACTTGGTCTATAGCAATGCAAGATGCAGGTTATACAGTGATGGTAATTTTTGACGAAAAAACAGGTACATATATAGGAAGGATTGTACCGAAAGAAAGCAGAACTACCACCACCGCCATTTCGACCGAAAGAGATACGGATAGTATGTAAATTAGGATGATAAAAAATGATGTACAATGAGTATTAAACCATTTAAAAACAGCCATAGGCTGATTGGAGGGATAAGTATGACATAGAGAATAGAATATAAAAACAAACGAAAAAAAGGTGCAAGAGCAAGAAACGGAATCTAAAAATTTAAAGTAACAACATTCCGCTCTTGCCTCCCCATGCACCATTGTGTTATACAAAATATTTTTGCATAACGCAGAGCAATAAGTTTTATTGCTCAAAAAGATAAATAAAATAACATCAAACGATTGGGGATGGTTTGATAGTAATTTTAAAATGAACATAAAATGAAAAAAACATTCATGACAATGGCAGGCATAGCAATGCTTGCCGCAGGAATTGCCTTTTTCGCATCATGCGAAAAGGACAATAATGACAATGGTTTAACAACTAATGTGCAACCTAAAATAGGTGGCGTTGAAGAAGAACTTCCTCTTCCAGATGAACCAATGTATCAACCTATATTAATAGATCCATATTACTTATGGTGGACATATAGAATTGAAGTAGATGCAGAAGGTAATGAGTATCAGGTATGGTATTGCACTAATTTACAAATTTCGGATAGTTTATGTGCTGTATCTATTAATGAACCTATTCCAGATCTCGAAGTAGAACTTGGTTATGCCAATGTCGATTTGCTTAATAGAAAAATATCGCAATTGGTAATTAATATGGAAACAATAGATTCTGAACATAGCGATCTTTATTTCCGTTTTTTAGAAAGAGGTTTTATAACATTTCATGAAAATTGTAATATCACGCATGATAAGTTGCAAGATTTGATTGATATTGATTATATTTCTGCCGGAAGTTATTTGGTACATGAAGAAGATTCCAAATTTGTAATAGAGTTAGAAGACGTCATAAATACAGAAGAGATAGAATAATTTTAATCAACCGAAGTGGAAAGGAGCATTTCTTTCCACTTTATTTATAAACGAATTAAAAATTAAACACTATGAAACGAATAATTACTTTATTAGCAGCAATTGTTTTTGCATATCAGTTGCAGGCACAAAATTCGGAATATGATTTTTTTATTGACAATTTGTATTACAAAATATTGTCTGAAGAGGATAAAGAAGTAGAGATAGTGGAGAATCCTACTCCTTGTTATTTTTATTCCGGCAGGATGAACATACCCGATTCGGTGGAGTATATGAATAACTATTACAAAGTAGTATCGCTCGGAAAAAGTGCTTTTTCATCCGCAAGAGGATTAGATATAAGATTTCCAAACGGTTTGCGTTCTATAGGAGAAAGTTGTTTTTTGGGAGCAAATCTACAATCTATTCTAATATTGCCTGAATCGTTGGAATATATAGGTTATCAGGCTTTTTTGGGTATATACAATGTTTCTACAGTGTATATACCTGCATCTGTTAATCATATAGAAGTACGTGCTTTTGCTATGTGTCCGCATTTGGAAAATATTATTGTCGATAGTAATAATACTTATTATACATCGGTGGATGGTTTGTTATATACCAAAGATACAACAAAACTTTTGCAATGTCCAATGCCCAGAATCGGAACACTTACAGTGCTTGATGGTGTTGAATATATTGAAACATGTGCTTTTGAAAAATGTGCACTTACCGATGTTATATTACCCTTAACACTTAGGGAGATAAAAAATTCTGCTTTTACGGAATGCGAAAACCTTTTTCGAGTACATATACCGGCAGGAGTAACCGCTATCGAAGGAGGTGCATTTAGAGGATGTAAACGTTTGCAAAATCTTACAGTTGATTCCTTGAACAATAACTATATAGTGGTTGATAGTGCTTTGTATAGTATCAATATGGATACATTATTATCACATCCTTTGGCACACGATACAGTGCGAGTACCATCTACTGTGAAAATAGTGGCTGTTGATGCATTTTCTGTAACTTCGAAATTGAAATATGTATATTTACCCGAAGGTGTAACCGAACTGCACGGAGCATTTATGGGTAGTAATATCAGAGGTATAAGCTTGCCACAAACATTAACAATGATAGGCGAAAATGCTTTTTACAATTCAAAGCTTTTATATAGTATTGAGATACCTAATTCTGTAAAGGAGATAGGACGAAATGCATTCTTTCAATGTAGAGCATTAAAATCTGTTGTAATGTCTGACTCCGTTAAGACAATACCGGCGGAAGCATTTATGTATTGCACTAATCTAAATTCGTATAGTGGCGGAGCATC
>RHMF01017256.1_pt1 | contig 11146 bp, 21 predicted proteins | sample 5365151 | NCBI WGS metagenome assembly RHMF01 (sample SAMN10266501, study PRJNA497801) | feces metagenome | isolation source: feces | host: Bos taurus | place: China: Prairie of Fairy Mountain | collected 2017-08-14 | reverse complement strand
TTTAAATAGTTTAGATAAAAAGCATTTCAGCGAAAAAGATTTGAACCGAGTGGATGTTATTACATTTTCACCGATTGTATTGTGGAGTACAGGTGAAATTGGTATAAATTATGCTAAAGAATCATTAAAATTGTGGAGAAAAAACATACACACTAAATCTTTTAAATTGACAGAAGAACGATTACACAAAGAACTAAAAAATTTTAAATTAACTCTTGAATCTTTGATACAAGCACAAAAGCTTATGAAAATGAATCAAAAACTAGAAAAATTGGAGACTGATTTTGACTGAAGACGAATTAAAACAAACATTTGCGAATTTCAAGTCCATTGACGATAAGTGGACATTTTTGTTAGCACTGGCTAAAAATCATAAATGTTCGGAAAACATTAGAGAAGACAAATACTTGATTAAGGGGTGTTCTACGAAATTATGGTTAAAACCAGTCTTTGTAAACAATAATTTACATTTTGAGGTAGATGCCGAAATTGGCTTACTCTCATTGGGATTGGGAATTTTAGCCACAATGCTATATAATGGCAGGACTTGCCAGGAAATGGCTCAAGTAGACCAGAATGTGTTTATAGAGATTGGTTTATTGTATGGGTTAAGTGCGACCAGGAACAACGGCTTTGCGAGCATTTTGAAACAAATAGATTTGTATATAAAATTTTACAATAAAATTCTTTACAACCATTGACAGAACTGCGATAAATTAGTATATTTGTTATGTAACAAAAAAAGAGGTAACACTATGAAGAAATCGCAGCTCACCAAAATCACCACAATTCTCCCGTTTGATGCCAAGTACATTAAGGTTGGTAAGAACCGCAACAAGCTTTGGAATTTGATGGATTCCGAAGGTAATTTGATTAGTGAAACCTGGTTTGAAAACATTGAAAAGACAACTGACGGTGCGATTATCACGAAGTCCGAAAAGAAGGAAATGCGTTTCGTGAATGTTGGTTCGTTCAAGAAGTTTAATTCTGTTCGTGAACTGGTTCCTGTTAGTGTGATTGGTTTGATTGACATTGACACGATAGAACCTACCGAATGTTCTGGTTATGTTGCTAAGGCCTATTTCTTCGGTAAGAGAATTTACATTAAGGCTGACGGAAGAATTTTTGATAATGATGATAATGAACTTCACATTATGTTCAACTGCGTTGATACTCTCCGCTTGAATAAGGCTCTTTTGGATTTGAACAAGAAGCTCCACTATTCCGGCAATTACGATTGCGTACACGGTTGGCAGGAAACGATTGACAACAAGGTTAGCATTTTCGGTTTCTATTGGATTGACGATGACGAATGTTCTGTTATTATTGGTTATAACAAGGTTGATTTGGATTCCAATACAAAGAAATGGACGGACGAATTAAAAATCCGTGCTACTCTCAATATGCCGAAGAATGTTCGTGAAAAGCTGACCGAAAAGTGGGGTACTCCGAAGTTCCAACATTCGGGTGAATACAACGAAAATTACACCTGGACATTCACGAAGGACAAGCTTGAATTTATCATTGACACTCTTAACAACATTGACTAATTGGAGAAAATGAAATGGCAGAAGAACTTGTAACAACCTGTCCGTTCTGTGGACAGAAATTTACCGGGCCCGGAAATTCAACCCGTGGTTACTGGGAAGCAAATGGAAAAACCAAAGAAGAAGATGCCAAGTTGGGCGAAACATTCCGTTGCTGTGACGATTGTAATATGAACAAGGTCATTCCAGCACGATTGATTCTTATGAGGCAGTATGATAAGTTTAGAAAGAATTAAAGAAATTTTTGAAGCCGAAGGATTTGATGTCTTTAACGCAAATGGCGGTTCTGTACAGTTAGTTTATCTGCCGGATAGTATGAATTACCAAGGCCGACTGATGACTATTTCATTTGACAATTTTCAAGATGGCAAATGCGTTTTTCCAAAGTTCAAGGTGGCATCAAAGAATTACCACCCACAAATGAGTTATGATTATGACGAAGTTGTGGATTTGAAGATTATCAGTGAAACCGATTTGAAGCAGAAGGTTCACGATATGATGCAAGATGCCATAATGACTAACAAACAAATTATTCAGGCAAAACGCACAAATAAGATTAAGAAGGATTTCTAATGGAATTAAATAGAAATACAATAGAAGAACTAATTAAAACCAAAAACCTTGCGTGGCAGCTACCTGTAAATCTGCACAAGGGTGTGGTTGTAATGAAAACCATAAAGCAGATGGAAAAGTTGGTGAAGGACCGAGTGGATGAATACGATTATGATAACCACGAAATTTTCACTTACTGGGATATGGATAAAAGCAAGCCGCTCTTTGACATTATCGTTACTTATGACGAATACCTAACAGGTAGCCATTTTAAATACGAATTAAGTGATTGTTCTTTGTTCGGAATGTATTTGTTCAATGACAACTCACTTTCTGTCGGAATGGAAAATGTAATTGACCAGTTGAAGTTGAATGTTCCGAAGGGTCTTGATTATGCCAAATATGCCAAGGAGAATTTCAAAATCGCACTTGGTAATACAGATTTCGTATAAATTTTCAACATGACTGCTCCTTCTAGGGTCCCTTATTGGGGACCCTAGTTTTTTATAAATACATTAGATAATTTAATGAGGTTTTAAATGGATTTATTAGAACAAGCACAACATTTCCTTGAAAGTAAGGGATTTTTGGTGGAAAATACAGACTTAGAACTACTTGGCTTTGCTGACGCAAATTCTGCTAATGTATTTTATTATATCGGTCGTTACATTGAAAACAAAGGACCACAAACATCTGCAGCTATTGAAAAGTATCTTGAAACTAAATTTAATGGTAATGTACCAGCAGTAAATATTCAGGAAAAATCACCATTAAACTGGGCTACTTTTCTAGGTAGATATTTCTATAAAGATGGTCGCAAATGGGATTTTACTGCTGACGGACACGATTGGTGGAGTGATGTAGCAAAATGGCACGAAGCCAATGATGAAGCAGAAAACCCAAATGCCAAATATGTAAAGCAATTCTTTGATTGGTATAATGAAAAGAAGAAGGGTAACGAAACAAATCCTCAAAAAGACCTTATTAAATTTGTAAATAGTACTTCCGCAGAAGATGTAGAAAAAGTATTTGGCAAATACTACAAATTTGCTATGGGTCAGTTGGACAAGTACTTGGATTGGGATTTCTTGAATGACGAAGATAAACTTATTCAAAATTTTTGGGATTGGCACAGAGCAAAGAAAGCTGGTAAGCCATATCAGTTAGACCAGGACACAATAGATGGATTGGTAGCATTCCATTCCTTCGTAAACCAAAAGCCGTAGAAGTATTACAGCAATACTACTATTATTTTGTTCGTGTTATTGAAAAATTATCTGATAAGAACATTAAGACACCAATTAACACAACTGGTTTACAGAAAGAATTACAGAGAATTATGGATAACTTGGAAAATGATGATTTCGTAGATGAACTTGAACGAATTGAACGTAATAGATTGCGTGGTGGTGATATGACAGCCGGTCCTGTCTTCGTATTACCAACTGAAGTCATTAAATCTATTAGAAGTCTTGCTAAAGATACAAACAACATTAACAAAGAAAAAGTCGGTAAGATTGACAAAACACAGGTTAAAGATTGTTATGCTTACTGCGTAAATGAATTGAACAGAAAGTTCCACGTAGGAAAGACTGGTATCTTTGATTTGAACATTCAGGACTTCTACGATACATACAAGATTGTATTCCAGCGTGGTTTCAATACAAAGACATTACACAAAATCTTTGACGAAGTTAGCCAGTATCTATTAGACCAGTTGGATAAAGGTACTGCCGATTATTGGAAGAACCGCGGAAAGATTGAAGAGGACGAAATTGACGATTTCAATGAAGCATATAAGACTCTTAAAGCAGCTGGCTATATAATTGTTGAAGATACGATTGATGACGTCTTACAGCATGGTTTATCCCCATTTGATAAAGCTAGACTAAACAAGGGACAAAAACCAAGTTGGGCAGCAAAAGTAACAGAAATCGGACCAAGACCCGCAAGACCAAAGAGAAGTCAAGATTGGACTGAAAGGGCTATGGATAGTGTAACAGGTATTAAGAAACCTTATAGTGAATCAGATTGGCGCCGCGACAATGAACTCAATTTGAAGGGCAACCAACAAATAGAACAAAGATTGAAAGCAATTTTGAATGTAAGTGCTAAAGTAGAAGCAACAAAAGACTATGTAGGTGTTTACACACAAGATAAAGCTTTCTATGTAGAATGCCGTGGTATAACATACTTTGTAAAGATGGTCGGACATAATTCTGTATTTGACAGAAAATCCGAAACAGTTAAGAGTTTATCAAATGTAGCAAAATTTATTGAGGAGAATGTGTAATGAAAACGATAGAACTTAAATGGATTGAAGATGATAACCACGTTGTAGCCGAAGATGCTTACAATGGTTTGAAAGATTTGATTGACAGTGGTGTATTCCCAGATTTGACAACCAAATGTGAAGATGATACACTTTACATTACTGGTGAAAAGGAAGATTTGGATAAAGCAGTAATGAAAATCCAAAAGGCTTATGCCAAGTATGGTCAGATTATGATTAAAGAAGCAAAGAATGGTGTAAACCAGGAATTGCGTATTGAGTCATTTGACGAAAATGTTCAGGACATTTTCAACCATACACTTGACGATTACAATAAATTCAAATCTAGCAAAGAAAGACCTTTGAATTATGTAAAGCAGTTGAACGATTATAGATTTAAGTTCAAGAAGTTCTATGAAACGGCTGCTCGTTCTGACAAGAAGTTGTTGAAACCATATTTGGATGAAATTTCTAATTTGTTAGACGAAAGCGAAATCATTACAAAGATTAAACCTGTAAAAGCAAAACTTGAAGAAGATACAATGATTGAGATGGCAAAAGACATTTGCGAAGCTGCTGGTAAGAAAGTAGTAAATCCTGAAAATGTAGATACCATTGAAGATGTAGAAAAAGAATTACAAGCATTGGGTTACAATGAATGGCAGGCCAAAGGTTTGGTAAAAGAATACTTTAAGAAAGCTTGGCGTAAATTAGCATCAGGCGAATGTGCTATGAATGTTGCTATTGACATTGACGAAGAATATATGAAAGAATCTGTTGATAACGAATTGACTAAACATTTGGGTAATTTGAAGAATTGGGGTATAATTGAAGAAGCTCTTGACAGAGAAACATACAACAAAAAATTCAATAAAGTATTAGTTTTATATGCTGAGGAAACTGGTAAGGGAACTGACGATGCTTATGATGAATTGATGGATAATGACGAATTGCCAGAATGGGTAGATAGTCCACTTGACCCCTACGAAATTGTAGATAAACTATTAAGTGAATCTACTATGAATGAAAGTTTCCTTTCTCCAGGTGAATTGAAGAAGAAACTTCAAAGAGTAGCTGCTCGTTGGGCATCCATAAAGGGTATCAAATTTGAAGAAGCATACAATGAACTTCGTAAAAAGAAATCAGTGAAAGATATGTTAGACTTCTATTCAGTAGATGAAATCATTGACGATTTGAATAAGAACAAGAAAGAAGTTGATGATGAACTTGAAGAAGAAATCTAAGTAGCATAGATAAAATAAAATTTACAAAGCGGGTTGAAATACACCTGCTTTTTGCTATATTGTATTTTATGATAATGTTAGTAAGTGAAATTTTTGATTTGCTACAAAAGAAATATGGAGCTGTAGAAACTCCTGTAATTGGAAGTACTGTTGTTTACAGAATGGATTTAATGATGAACTTCCATATAGATTTTGCGTTCAAATGGTCTACTTGTACGATTGAATTGTTTAGTACAAATTCAAGATATAATTCACATACAACATATTTCAGTTCGCAGTATTGGATAAATGAAGAAGGTTTTGATAAGAAATTAGAAGATACAATTTCGGAATATGTTGAAACTGCAAAGAACATTATTGAAAAACAAAAATTAGATAAAATAAAAGAAGATTTCGTATGAGCCGTAATGAGATAATGTGCTTCTTAATGAACGAACAGAATTTTAAATACTTGGGAAATGAATTTTCAGATGGAAATATGTGTAACCATCTGGTTAATTTTGATTTCGGGAAAGATTATGTTATCGGAATGTATATTTACAGTACCGCTGCAACTATGGCATTAGAACAGTTCGCACCAAATGGAATAAGAACAATAAACTCCGGTTCATTTCTATTGGATAAAAACTATAAGGATTCATTTAGAGATTTATTTAGTAAACTAACCTTAGAACTAAAACGCAGGACTATAAATACAAGGTTAGAAAAAATGGAGAAAGATTTTGATTCTTAAGCGTAAAAGAGACGTAGAACGATTAAGCGACCTTGAATTTGGTTCTGAGTTAAGTGGTTACGGCATACCACGAATACGCAAAGTATATCCACAGATGATGTCAAATGTAACTGTTGGTGTTATTCCAACATCACAGCCACAGCGGACTTTATTTTGCTCTAAGGTATTTGTATGGTGAAGATAAACTCCCTAAAATGGAAAAGAACCAAACTCCTGAAATGAAAATCAAACCAAAGGTTCACCATCACCACAAACCCGAAGTAAGTAAAGTACAACTTAGACCTAAAAATTGGAACGCAAATCCAGGTAAAAATGAAAGTAGACAGAAGTATAGATTCCGTTAATGAGTGTGAACCTTGGAAAAAGTACTATAAGTTCATAAACAACTCAACTTATGGTTTCGCACAAAATATGACAACTGGTTGGACTGGTACGTCCAACAGTAATACAGGTGTAGTTTTTTGCCCTTATGTTCCACACATATTTACCCCTAGCAATCTTTACCCAAACATCATAAAACCATTTAATTTAACACCAGAAAACAGAAAAAGATGAAATTAAAACGCAAATCAGATATAGACAATTTAAGCGATTTAGAGCAACAGGATGCTAGTATAAGTTTTACTGGCCGGTGCCTTTAAGCCAATAGCATTACCATTAGTGAGAAGACAATTTCCTTCATTGTTTTCTAATGCTTTGGTAGGTGTAGTACCTCAAGACCCTAAAAAATATAAATCACCAAAATTAAATCCACGAAAGCAGAGATACATACATAGATAAATGCTCCGAGAAACACGCAAATACATTGAAGAAAATTTTGAGTCCGAAGAACTGTTATGCGGCAACAAAGTTTTCCAAAAACGATTCTCCGGTTATTGGAAAATCGTTTTAAACAAGTATTGGGTGGATATAATAATGGATGAAATGTTTGAGAAGTATATGTTAAATCCACCAAAAGATAGAAATGATGTGGCTTTAGCAAAAACTGTTCTTACTTTATATGCGACATATAGTAAGAAAATCGTCAGTAAATTGAAGGCAGAAAAAATTAAACCAAAAAATCTAAATCTCAAACAAATTACTATATTAGTAAATAAGGTGCGAGACTTGGATGCAGAGTTTTCCAATGATATGAAAAAACTTTTAACAATTCATCGCACAACATACAAATTAAATGAGGATTTTTAATGAACGATAAAGAAATGTTTTTACCAACAGACGAAGCAAAAGCAGCAGACATTAGAAATATGGACCCGCTAGAAGCAATTAAAGCTGCTGCCGAAGGCATTGGGTTGATTTTGAATGACCCAAATCCTAACTGTAAGAAATGCCACGGTAGAGGGTTTATCGGTCGCCACGCAGATACTGGTGAACCAATAGCTTGTTCGTGTTTGTTCCCAAAGTATGAGTCTGCTAGAGAAACTGGAGAAATAATTTTACCACAGAACCGTGCTCAGCGTAGAGCAGCAAAAAAGAAGGCAAAGAAAAATGGCTAAAATAGTATCAAACTTGTTCGTAGAAAAATACCGTCCACAAACTGTTAAGGACATTGTTCTACCAAAAGAATTCGCAAAATACTTCAACAACATTGTAAAGACACGGAGAACTCCCAAACTTACTATTGTGTAGTCCAACACCAGGGACAGGGAAAACCACTCTCGCTAAGGCCATTGTACACGATTTGGGTGCTGAATACATTTACATCAATGCTTCTTCGGAAAACTCCATTGATGTTATTCGTAATCAAATCGCAGAGTTCGCACAAACGATGTCTTTCTCAGGTGGACAGAAAGTTGTAATTCTTGACGAAGCAGATGGCTTGACTCCACAGTTCCAAAAGGCTCTTCGTGCGTTCATTGAAGAATTCCAGAGCAACTGTAGATTCATTTTGACCTGTAACTATTTGGGAAAGATTATCCCAGCATTGCGTCAGGGTAGAACCCAGGTCTTTGATTTTAATATGGCAAAGTTCAAGGACGAATTGTTGCCTACAATTATCAAGAGAATTACTGGTATCTTGAAATTTGAGAAAATTGAATTTGACGAAGAAGTCGTAAAACCTTTGTGCGAAGCATATTTCCCTTCTATCCGTCAGATTATCGCCACCATTCAGCAATACTCCCAGGTATATGGCAAGATTGACAATGGTATTTTGTCATTCAAGGATGTCGGTGACGATTTAGCAAATATGATTGTAGAAAAGAAGAAGTTGGCAGAAATACGAAACTATGTTGAACAACAGGGTATGAGTTATACCGATTTCTTTAAGAACTTATTTGACAGACTTCCAACTAAAACCAAAAATCCTGCTCAGGTAATTTTGTTGTTAGCAGAATATGAATTCCGTTGTGGAACTTCGTCTGACCCAACATTACAAATAGCAGCTTGTATCTTGGAATTGATGGGATGCGTATAAGAGTAGAAAGAAATAAAAACACAATAAATGAAATTAACGGGATTGAACAATTCAGTCTCGGTAATTTTGCATTTTTAAAACAACCAATTCGTGTAGGAACAAGAAAACTTCATAGTTCATTCTCAATAGAATCACAACAGGATGCACGGCACAGATATGATGCATGCAGTCAATGCTTGATTCTTTAGCTTACGAAATGACTAGCGAAATTGACAAAGAAGTTATAAGAACGATTTTTGACCGAATTGAGATTACACATTTTGACAGAATAATTCATTGGAATTTAAGAGAGGACAGATTTGGCTCCGTACAAATTTGTGGAGGCTTCCAATAACTTCACTAACTCTCATAAATATAATAACATTATTGGAAGTAATGTTAAATACGGAGATAATATGATTAAAATAATTGATAAAAATCAGTTAAATGAATTGAAAGTTCGTGGAACAGTGTTAATTCATTTTAATTGTGAAAAATGTAAATGCGAAGATTCTTACCAATATAGAAATCTTAAAAAATTTACTGAATTATTGTGTCATTCGTGTAGAAGATATAAAAACTATCATAATACTACATTTTTAAACAAAATAAAAGAAAAAACAGAGAAAACTTCTTTAGAAAAGTATGGTGTTAAACATTATACTAATAGAGAAAAAGCTTGTTCTACTTGTATTAAAAATAATGGTGGTGTGGGTTTTGGTAGTGAAAAAATTAAAAATAAAATAAAACAAACTAATATAAAAAACCACAATAACCCTGAATACAGAAATACAGATAAAATGGTTGAAACTGCTACTAAAAATGGCGGTTGTGGTGCTGCTAGAACTTCTACTAAAATAAAAATGGAAAATACATTATATAAACGAACTGGATATAACCATAATTGGTCTATACCAGAAGAAAGAAAATTTGCTTTTGAAAAAATGAAAGAAGCAAACAAAGAAAAATATGGTGTAGAAAATGTAATGCAAGTTCCTTATATTCGTTCAAAAATACATAAGAAATGGTATTTTGATAATGTTTATTTTGATAGCAGTTGGGAATTAATTTATTATATTTGGCTTAAAGATAATAACATAAATTTTGAATACCAAAAGGATAGATTACCATATTATTTTAATAATAAATTAAGATACTATGAAGTTGATTTTACTGTTGAAGGTAAATATGTTGAAATAAAAGGACCACAGTCATTTGATAAAAATGGTAATATGATAAACATATATGATAGAACATTAGACGATGTAGCAAATCATAAGTATTATTGTATGCTTTCAAATAATGTAGAAATAATAACAAATATAGAGCCATACGAAAATTATGTTAATAATAAATATGGCAAAAACTATATAAACAATTTTAGAAAGGAAAATAAGGATGTTTGATAGCCAAAAATTAGCATTTGAGAATTTCGTGCTAGGCTACAAACATCGGCTGACGGAGTGTATATTTTCACTTCGGATTCTTGCCGTGTTTGTCAAGACTATAAGCGAGATATAGAATGGATAAACAACTGCTTTCTGTATTTCGTAGAAGTTAATACTGAAGAAGAAAAATCTATATTAGCGAAGATTATTGACAGAACAGCATTGCCAGCTACAGTTGCTTATTTGGATAATGAAATTAAATTTATCCGAATGGGTGAAGTTTTTGAAGCAGACTGGATTGAGTTTGACCAGTTCTTAAAGCAATTTCCTGACAAACCTTTGCCAAAAGATGAAATTCAAAGACGAATAGAAAAGCAGAAAAATCGTTGTTTGTTGACTTACTACATTTTCCCACAGGATATCAGTGAAGATAAACGCACTGAACTCATAAATAAAGCACACGAATATAACGAACTACCTATTGACATAGATAGATTATGTGTTGGTGTGGATAAAAAAGAAAGGGAAAGAATGTTAGAAGGTTCCTATCATTTTGCGAAGTTGATTTTGTGGAAAGACCCACAAGCATCAGTAGCAAATTATAGTCCTTTCGCAAATGACATTTTGATTGGTTACACGAATGTAAACCAGGAAATTAAATTTATTCAAAGGGATATATTATGATTCAAATTATACCCGTAAAAGAACGAAAAGAAAACCAAAAAGATACTGATAAGATTTTTTATATACCTAACGAAATCAAGCAGAAAAAGAAAACACTTGTATTGGATTCAATGGCAGCTAAGTACAATTATGCGATTGAAAACATTGTATTGAAAAACGAAGACCCAATTATTTGTTTTAGACACGATGATGCTGAAATTAGAAGTCCAATGGAAGTTTGTGAATACAAACTAAAAAATGCTTTTGAAGATAAAACAGTTGGTTGTTGTGGTTTGATTGGAACAATGGCATTGGAAAACAGTTGTACTTGGTGGGGACCGAACAGACCATT
>RHMF01001358.1_pt1 | contig 11146 bp, 9 predicted proteins | sample 5365151 | NCBI WGS metagenome assembly RHMF01 (sample SAMN10266501, study PRJNA497801) | feces metagenome | isolation source: feces | host: Bos taurus | place: China: Prairie of Fairy Mountain | collected 2017-08-14 | reverse complement strand
TCTGGCGTTGGCCGAGAAGGGTGGTTTTGTGTCGCCTGCAATGAATGTGTTTCTCGTCACGGGCTTCTGCGGCGGCCTTACCACCTTTTCGTCGTTTGCCGACGATATCTATCTTATGCTGGAGCAACGCCACTGGTTGCTGTTTGTGCTATATGCGGGCCTGACCTTTGTTTTTGGATTGATTATGGTCTGCCTCGGCCGCTGGGTGGTGAAATAGGGAGAAAAAACAAAGCCCGCCTGACAATCAGGCGGGCTTTTTGTTACATAGCGACGGGGCAGAGTTAGAACTCTACCTCAAGGCCCATAAGTGGGGCGTGCTGCTGGGCTCCATAGACATCGGTCTCGCCCAACGCACCGCTGGGGATAGGACGGCAGATGGTAACCTTGACAGCCTTCGCAGGGTCGAAATATACCAGATGAAGAATATCACTCTTGTCGATGCCATACAACTCGCTGAAATTATCCTTGTTGATAGCATTCGCAGCCTTCACCTTTCCGTAGGTCTCGAAATCCTTGAAGATAACATCAAAGGTCAATTCGTAAGGACCCGAATTCTTGCTTCTGATGACAGAGGCAATCTCTATTAACTTATGTTTTGCCATAGCTTCTCCTTCCTTTGTTTAGAACTCCGTATAAGTGATGGGGAATGGAGCACAGGTATCCTCGATACGCATCAGGTGATACACATTGAACTCATAGACAGCACCCATCTTGCAGTCACTCGGTGAGAATGGGAACGCGAGGTTTCCGGCGGTAGAGATACGGCCCTCGTAACCATAGTGCAGCATCGTAGAACGAGCAAAGCCGCAGATGGTGTTGGCCTCCTCCTGTGTGGGTGCCACAGCCTCGATGATAATCAGAAGCTCGTCACTCTGTGAGTCGGGAGTCTTGGGGAACATATTCATCACGCCCTTCTTGCCATAAATCTTGAAGTCGAGGTAGAAGTCCTTCATACCCGAGTTGCGGAAGTTATCCATAACTCGCTCGCGTACCTTCTCGACAACGGTGTCAATCTGGCTTATCATCACGGGGTCGTGTGTAGCCGCAGGCGACATTGTGCGGTAGCCCACGCGGCGAACACCCTCCAGCTTGACGAAGTACTCCTCGGTGGGGATGAACTTCGTGCCGCTGACCTCGACCTGTGTGTCACTCAGCTGATTGAACTTCGTCTCGTGCAAGTCCAGAGCACCACCCGGTCCGGGCAGAACATAGGGATTTGACTTCTCGTAAAGCGAGTGAGCAGCAACCGACAGAGCAGTACACTTGCGGATGGGGTTCAGAGGCTCGACAACGAAGCTGTCCTCCTTCAAAGTACCCATCATACAGTCGCTACCGCTACCCGGCAGAGCCGTGATGGCAGCACACTCCAAAATCTTACCCATGTGTATCGCCAGAGCCTTGTCGAAGCCTCGGCTGATAGCCAGTGCCGAGAACTCGCAGGGGTCGTAGCTGCGGCCGGCGAGGATAACCTGTGCACCCTCCTCCAAAGCCTTGATGAAGGGCTCCTCGCCCATCTGTGCCACGATGTGGATAGACTCATCGACATCCTCCTCCTTCAACTCGGCAACGGGGCCCAGAGGTACGACGTCGCCCTTGCGAATCTTCTCCTTCACGAACTCCTTGTCAAACTCCGACTGGATGACAGCCATCTTGAAGTGGAGTTTCTGCTCCTCGACAATCTCGCGGATGATGCCCACGGTCTCCTCAACGTGAGGACGAGCACCGCTACCACCCGCCGTACCGATAAGTACGGGGATGCCGGCCTTCAGGGCTGCGGGAATCATAATCGCAAGGTCACGCTTTACGGCGTTGCGGTCGGTGAACGAATAACCTGCACCCAGATAGTATGGGCCCGGGTCGGTAGAGCCGGCATCCACAGCAATCACGTCGGGATTGCGACGCATACCCTCGATGAATGACTCCTCGGGGAAGCCATAGCCGAGAATGGCTGTGGGCGACAGCACGCGAATCTCTCTCTTATTTTCGTTACTCATACTCTTCTCTCTTTTTAGTACTATTTTCTCAATGCGAGGATACGTGACATCTCGTTGAAGACAATCATATAGCCCTCATCTACACCCATACCCGGCTTTGCCAGATACTGCTTGGGATGTGTAGCCATTGCCACGTGAGCACATACCTCTGCCGAACGGTTTGTCTCGTTGCAGGTACCGCCCAGATATGCACCCATACCATTCTCGCGGCAGTAGAGCACAGCCTCGATAGAGTTGTTGATACCACCAAGGTCGGGAGTCTTGATCTGTGCCATATGGCCCGCCTTCGCCTTCGTGAAGTCGATGACATCCTCGAAGGTGTTGCACCACTCGTCGGCAACAATCTCGGCATCAGAGCCACGAGCCTCCAAAGCCTTGCGGATAGCGGCCAGAGCCTCAATCTGTGCCTGCTTCTCGCCCATATCTACGGGACCCTCAACGCGGAGGTGGAAGGGCAGAGCAATCTTTGCCAGACCTGCGATATACTCGGCGATAGCCTCAAAGTCGTTGTTGAACACAAGGCCCAGCGTACCATATACATCGATATGGAAGATAGGGTTGTAGTTCTCGAAAGGCTTCTTCTCGATTACGCGGTTACGCAACCACTCGATATATGCCTCAATCTTCTCGCCCTTCAAGCCAACCTTCTCCTCAACGTGGTTGAACAGGGCGTGGGGCAATACGGCAGCACCCTTCATAATCATCTTGTCGGCGTTCATATAGCGGTCGTCGCCCGACTGTGTGAAGATAGGAATCATCTCACCGCTTACCTCGGTGCCATACTCCGCAGCGATAACCTCGGCCATCAGCTTGTGCTGGCTCTTGGCAACAGCGTCGAGGCAGGCCTGAGTCACGCCGTAACGGATAGCGGTGTGATATACCTTGCCCGTAGAGGGTGATACCATCTTATCTACAATGTCGGCCATCTCGCGGAACGAGGTGATGTCGCGACCCTCATACAAGGGGGCAATCTCCTTCTCGATAACGGGGATGAAGTTCTCGGCCAGGAACAAGGGGTCACGACCACCTGCACCCGAATACTGCACAGCAGCACAGTCGCCAAAGGCCACCTGACCATCCTCCAATACGAACATCACCGAGATAGACTCGCCCATCTGGCGAACAGATGTGAAGCCCTCGGTCACAGGCTCGCCGACATAAAAGTTACCATCGTTCTTTGCACCTGCCTTGATAGCCTTCTGGTCATCGAAGAAAAAGCCTGTCTTACCGGCAGAGCAAACTACTTTTTTAATCTTCATAATATGCAATATTTTTTTGATTTAATACTCTCCATTACAACTTGGGACGACCCACAAGCACACCCTTCTCGATAGCACTCACGTCGTCGATAACCATCTGCAACGACACCTCACGCTTCTCCTGACGGGCTCTCTCCTCGAACTTCGCACGGTGGAAGTCACGCAGGTCGCTGCTGAATGGCAGGTTGCCCATCTCCAGAATACGGATAGCACCGTCGTTGTCGCGTGCCGGCAATACCTTGCCTGCATTGAAGCGGTTGGGAGCAAACGGTATATCGAGGATGCCGGCCTCAAAGGCAGCCACAGTACCCACTGCGATATCGCCATTGCCCAATACCTCGACTCTGTCCATAATGCAACGCACCTCCGACTCGATAATCTGGCTCTCCATAACAACCAGCGGAATCTCACGCAAATCCTGGTCGCGAAGCATCGAGATAACCTGCTTTGTGGCACGCAGACCGCACGCATTGGCCTCCTTGGTAGGTACGCCGTAAGCCTCGTGCGGAGTCTTTACGATAACCTTCGTAGCCTTCGACAACGCTGCGGCAGCCGAACCCCACGAGATAACACCAAACGCCTTTGACTCGTCCTGCGGGAAGCCACCCATCCACTGGTGGAATACGGTTGTCACGCGTACATCGTCGTAGCCGTACTTGTGGAGATACTCGCGTGTGAGCTTCGCCAGCGAACGCATAGCGGCAACATCCTGAATAAGGTTACCGCACTGACCATAACCTACCGTCACATCCTTCACGCCCTGTGCTGCTGCGAGCAGGGTCTCGATGATAGCCACCGAGTTAGAGATACAGGGTGGAATAAGCGTACCTGTCAGGGGACCAAACGGCTCGCGGTTGATGCTTACGCCTGCCTCCTCGTACATACCCACCAGACGGTCGGTGTACTGCCAGTACTTGATGGTCTGCTCGATAGAGTGGTTCTTCGAGTAGGGGATGTTGTATGATATACCGCCACCCTCATACGATGTGAAACCTCCGGCGATGGCAATCTCGGTCAGAAGACGAGCATCGGGCGTACCGTGACGCACCTGCACAGGATTCTTCAATGCTGATGTAACCATACGGCACACCTTGGCACCATAGTTCACTGCGGGGAAGCCGTTAAGCATCGAACGGCCCGAAGCCTGACTCTTCTCAATACCCACCTGACACTCGTTGTAGCGGTTCAGACGTGTGTAGCTGTCGATGGTTGTGGGCAACAGGTCGGCACCACCCTCATTCTCCAGGTATTGCAGCAACTCAATCTGCTCCTGGTAGAGAGCCACACCGGCACGGGGCTGAACGAGGGTTATACCCTCCTTGTCGGCATTGGCCAGCTTCTCGCCAAAACGCTTGCTCTTGTCAATAGAGAGCTGATACTCTACAGCCTCCTTAAAATCAACTTCCTTACCCGTAGGCCACTGCTGCAGCACCTCGGCACGTTCTTTCATAAAGACGTCATCAGGAATCCTTTGGTTTTTTAATTCTCTATCCATATCTATTTAAGTTTAACGTATTTTCTACATTTTTATCTTCGCTATATCCGACTCTTTTTCGGTTAGCCAATCTTCTTGGTCTCACGCAGCAACAACTCACACGCCAGCTCCTCGTCCACCATACGCAGAAGTCCCATCGCAGCAAATATATATCGGCTGTCGAGGTAGAACTTCGGGTTGCGGGGGCGGGTTGATTCGGGCTGCATAACGTTGTAAAGCGAGCCTTTGAGAATCTCCTCGGGGTGGCGGCTGTTGCGGAGTACGCCTCCTATGCCCACCACGGCGGGGATATCCATCAAATCCTTGCCCTCCAACGTGTGCATCAGTCCCAGCGGAGTATATACATCGGCTATGTGGCCACAATGGCGTTCCACAGCCAACGCTACGGCCGAACGACCGAGAAACTCCTCAATCTTCTCCTCCTCCGAGTCGGGCTGTGCCAGGGTGTCGGGCTGCGAAGAGCATCTCTCGACCCACTCGCCCACACGCTTCATCTGCTCCTCATATTGAGGGAAACCCCTCTCGGGCAGCTGCTCAAAGACGTGCGTGAGGCTGTAACGCATACCCAGGTCGCCCTCGACGGTACGCTTGGCCCACGGCTCCGGCAGACCTTTCAGCATGGTGTTGTCCACCGTAGGTGTGCCCGCCGCCATCGAATATACGTCAGTCGTAGCACCGCCTATGTCTATGGCGAGCAGGTCGCCATAGCCCTGTTGTGTGGCTGTTCCGCGGCTCAGCAACTCGCAGGCCTGCAATACGGCCAGCGGCGTGGGGATAATCTTGTGGGGTGTCATCGCTTGCAGACGATTCAGACCCTTGGCCTCGATGATGCGGGCGATGAAGAGCTGTCGGATGGCGTCGCGTGCCGGCTCGATGTTCAGCTTGTTGAACTGCGGCATAACATTCTCGGTGATGACCACATCCTTGCGGGCCTCCTCGAAGATGGCACGAATTTCATCCGTTGCACTCTTGTTACCTGCCACGATGGTAGTGAAGGGGCGGTCTATCGCTGCCAGACGCCTTGCGTTGGCCACGATGACCTCTCTGTTGCCACCATCCGTACCGCCACACAACAGCACAAGGTCGGGGTTGATGTCGAAAATCTCCTGCTGCTCGCTGCCGCTTATCTCGTAAGCGTAGGTCTTGACCACCTTTGCTCCGGCATTCGAGGCTGCCGTGCGGGCTGCCTTTGCCGTGAGGTCGGGGACCAGACCCAGAGCCACCATCTTCAAACCTCCTGCCGCCGACGAGCATACCAGCATCTGGTCGTACCCGAAGTTGGCACAGGGGTTGTCTGGGCGTGCCTCTGTCAGCTCCTGCCAGGCACGTTCGAAGCCCTGCATCACATCACTCTCGATGGTTGTGAAGGCCTGTGCCGTGCCGAGAATCTCCCTCGTTGTTGCGTCGATAGCGGTCAGCTTGGTATAGGTGCTGCCTACATCAACGGTTAGAAATTTCATAGTCAGTGAGTGTTGTTACTCCAAACCCAAGTGCTTCTTCAGGTCGCCGATAGTCTCCTCGATAGGTGTGCTGGGGGCATATACATAGTCGAAGCCCATAGAGAGGAATCTCTCCTTCACATCCTCGAAATTCTGCTTACCCACAACGAGGTTACCACCCACAAAGAGAGGCATATTTTTCAGACCCGCCTCGTCGCACTTCTGGCGAAGACCCATACAATCAATCTCGCCGTGTCCGTAGAGTGACGAAACCAAAATAGCATCGGCTGAGGTCTCGACAGCAGCGTCGATAAACTCCTCCTGCGATACCATCACGCCAAGGTTCACGACATTGAAGCCGTGATTGCAGAGTGTCAAATCGATAATCTTATTGCCAACGGCGTGAGCATCGGCACCAATAACTCCAATAACAACTGTTTTTTTCTCCATATTTGAAAGATGTTATAACATTATTACAAAGTTATGTTTTTTTTCAGAAAGGTGTAACCAAAAAGTGTTTTTTTTCTTCGAAAAATCAGAAAAGAGCCTAAAAAAGTAGCATCATATCGGAGATATTTCCTATATTTGTGTGTTTTGAAGTGCCAAAATCAAAAATCAAACATAAAAAAACTATGGCAGGAGTTCCCGAATTTAAGTATGCCCCGATGTTCCAGACGGGCAAAGATGAGACCGAATACTATTTGCTCACAAAAGAGGGCGTATCGGTCAGCGAGTTTAACGGCAAGGAGGTGCTTATGGTGTCACAGGAGGCCCTCACACGCCTCACACAGCAGGCCTTCCACGATGTGTCGTTCAATATGCGTCGCACGCACAACGCACAGGTCGCCAAGATTTTAAGCGACCCCGAGTCGTCTGATAACGACAAGTATGTAGCACTCTCGATGCTTCGCAATGCCGAGGTGGCGAGCAAGGGCCAGTTGCCCATCTGTCAGGATACGGGTACGGCTATCATTCACGGCGAGAAGGGTCAGCGTGTATGGACCGACTTCTGCGACGAGGAGGCTCTCTCACGCGGTGTCTATAATGTCTATACCGAGGAGAACCTGCGTTACTCGCAGAATGCTCCGCTGACAATGTACGAGGAGGTCAATACACGTTGCAACCTGCCCGCACAGATTGATATCGAGGCTACCGAGGGTATGGAGTATAAGTTCCTCTTCATCGCCAAGGGTGGCGGCTCGGCCAACAAGACCTATCTCTATCAGGAGACCAAGGCTCTGCTCAACCCCGAGAAGCTGATTCCCTTCTGTGTCGAGAAGATTAAGTCGCTGGGTACGGCGGCGTGTCCTCCCTACCATATCGCCTTTGTTGTGGGTGGTACGAGTGTTGAACGCAACCTGCTGACTGTAAAGCTGGCATCTACCCACTTCTACGATAACCTCCCCACCACAGGCGACGAGACAGGCCGTGCCTTCCGCGATGTGGAGCTGGAGAAGATTCTCACCGAGGAGGCTCATCGCATAGGTCTGGGAGCACAATTTGGCGGCAAGTATATCTGCCACGACATCCGCGTCATCCGTCTGCCCCGTCACGGCGGCTCTTGCCCCGTGGGTATGGGTGTCAGCTGCTCGGCCGACCGCAATATCAAGGCGAAGATTAACAAGGATGGTCTTTGGATTGAGAAGATGGATACCAAGCCCTATGAGCTTATCCCCGAGGCTCTGCGTCAGGCGGGCGAGGGTGATGCCGTGAAGATTGACCTCGACCAGCCTATCCGCGAGGTGTGCAAGGAGCTCTCGAAGTATCCCGTAGCTACACGCGTGAGCCTGAGTGGTACTATCATCGTGGCACGCGATATTGCTCACGCCAAGTTGAAGGCCCGTCAGGATGCAGGCGAGGGTCTGCCCGAATATTTCAAGAACCACCCCGTATATTATGCCGGTCCGGCAAAGACCCCTGCGGGTATGCCTTGCGGCTCTATGGGCCCCACTACGGCACAGCGTATGGACCCCTATGTCGATGCTTTTCAGGCAGAGGGTGGCTCACTCATTATGATTGCCAAGGGTAACCGTTCACAGCAGGTTACCGACGCTTGTCAGAAGCACGGCGGCTTCTACCTCGGCTCTATCGGAGGCCCTGCGGCGTTGCTGGCACAGGAGAATATCAAGGATATCGAGTGTGTTGAGTATCCCGAGCTGGGTATGGAGGCTGTATGGAAGATTAGGGTTGAGGACTTCCCCGCCTTTATTCTTGTTGATGACAAGGGCAACGACTTCTTCAAGCAGTTGAAGCCGTGGACACCCTGCTGCAAGTAGAAGGGCAGTTCAGAGTAGTTAAAAGAGCAGAAGTTTTTCTGCTCTTTTTTTTTAGGGAGTTTAGTGAGTTTAGTGAAATTAGTGAGTTTAATGCTTTTCCTTAATCTCCCTAAATTCCTTAAACTCACTAAATTCCCTATCCTTTCACCTATCCTCCCTCTCTCCCCTCCCACAAAAAAAATCCGCCACTCGAAGGTGACGGACTTTTTTGTGTGGAGATACTCTCCTTTGAAGATTACTTATCCTTGCGGCGTTCAATCTGACGCTTCAAAATATCCATTACGTTGTCGATAGCCTCCTCAAAGGTGCGAGCCTGCTCCTCTACGCGGATATCTCCGCCGGGAACTCGCAGAGTAACAACTGCTATCTTGTTACCGTGCTCATCATCCTTGTCGAGTTTCAACACAACATCCACTCCCGTAGCATTCTCTGCCACGCGGTCCAACTTGGCTAATTTTTTCTCGATGAATTCCACCAACTTCGAGCTGGCATCGAATTTCACTGACTGAATCTGTACGTTCATAGCCTTAAAATTTTAGAATTAAACACTATAATAGTAGGCCTGCGGCCTTGTCCTAATTCCGTTTTGCCCCCGTTTCTTCGCTTGGCTAAACTCGCTGAATATCACTACTTTCGCGGGTGAGCCTCGGCGTATATTCGTTGCAGCGAGGCTATATCGTTGTGGGTATATACCTGCGTTGCATTGAGTGAGGAGTGACCCATCAGCTCCTGTATCTCGCGTATGTCGGCACCATCGTTCAGCAGGTGTGTTGCGAAGGTGTGCCTCAACACGTGAGGCGAGCATTTGCCATCCACACCACAACTCCGCAGAAGGCGTGCCACGCTGCGTTGAACATCGCTGCGGGATATACGACCTCCACGTGGAGATAAAAATAGTGCATTTTCGTCGTTTTTGCAAATTTTTTCGGCAGAAAATGCGGAAATATATCGCAGAACCTCATCCCGCACCCTCGCGGCAAGAGGTACAATACGCATCTTGTCGCCCTTACCGCGGACTCGCAGCGAGTGAAAATCGTCGGTGAAGTCATCTCTGTCGATGCCCACAACCTCCGCCAGACGCAGACCGCAGGCGTAGAGCAGCAGCACCAGCAGAGCATCACGCCTCTCACGCCACTCGCCCTCACGCAGCTGTTGCAGTACCTCCTCCACAACCGCCGACATGGTGTTCTGCGACACAAACTTCGGCAGTCGCTTGGCGGTACGCATCGCACTCACCTTCACGAAGATATTCTTTGTGATGAGGCCGTTGCTCAGCATGTATTTGTAGAGTGTCCTTAGCGATGCCACAGCACGGTTTATAGACTGCGGTTTAAGGTGGCGTTCGTCGGCTAAATAGAGCTCCCAGCTGCGGATATCCTCGCCGCGAGCCTCCGTGAGAGAGAACTCGCCGCCCGACATCCTTTCGCCCCACGCCATAAAGTCGTCAATATCACGCAGATAGTTACGCACCGTCAGCGGCGAGTAACGACGTTCGGCCGTGAGGTAGAGAGTGAAGCGTTCTATGATGAGAGAGTTCTCCATAAAGGCTGGTTTTTTTCTTCTTGCGACAGCGGAAAATCAATCGCCACGCCTCACAAATGTAAGAAAATTATCACGCCCTGCAAAGTTTCGCAGGGTATAAATTGTCATTCTGACAATAAATCATTACCTTTACTGCACTTTTTGCCAAAAACACTCTGTCGGGTGTTGAACAATGAACAAAACTTCAAACATTACAAATATGGCTATTACAAGAAAAGATTTTCTCAAAACGCTGGGAGGACTGGCCGCTTTGACCATCATCCCTCGCCGCGTGTTAGGAGGAGCAGGGCATATAGCCCCCAACGACCAGCTCACAAAGGGTATCATCGGTACGGGTGGTATCGGTATGAGCAACCTCCATTTTTCAAGCGATGAGCAGTGCCGTCTGGTGGCAATGTGTGACGTGGACAGCAACCACCTCAAACGAGGTGTCGAGCTGGCGAAGAGCCGCCTCGGCGAGACGGTGAACAGCTACCACTTCTATCGCGACCTTATCAACGACCCCAATGTCGATATCGTTCATATCGCAACACCTCCCCACTGGCACGGTATTATGGCCGTTGAGGCTGCCAAGGCGGGTAAGGATATCTTCTGCGAGAAGCCTATGACGCGTACTATTGGCGAGGGCAAGAGGGTTATGGAGGCCGTTGAGCAGAACAAGCGTGTCTTCCGCCTCAATACGTGGTTCCGTTTCAAGGATACATTCTACGGTCTGGGTACTACGGTAGAGCCTTTGAAGAAGCTGGTCGATAGCGGTATGCTCGGCTGGCCCTTGAAGGTTACCATTTCAGGCCATACGGGCTTCAACTGGAAGTTCTTCTGGGTTGGTAAGGAGAACCTTGTCGAGCAGCCCGTGCCGGCAAATCTCGACTACGACCTGTGGTTGGGCCCCGCACCCTACAAGCCCTACAACGAGCATCGTACACACCAGACCTTCCGCGGCTACTGGGACTACGATGGTGGCGGTCTGGGCGATATGGGACAGCACTACATCGACCCCGTGCAGTATATTCTGGGCAAGGATAACACCTCGCCCGTGAAGGTTGAGGTGGATGCTCCGCAGCAGCACCACGACGCTATCGGCACATGGCGTAAGATTACCTACACCTACGACGACGGTTGTCAGATTATCCTCCAGGGC
>RHMF01001357.1_pt1 | contig 11146 bp, 3 predicted proteins | sample 5365151 | NCBI WGS metagenome assembly RHMF01 (sample SAMN10266501, study PRJNA497801) | feces metagenome | isolation source: feces | host: Bos taurus | place: China: Prairie of Fairy Mountain | collected 2017-08-14 | reverse complement strand
GTGGGTTGCTCGGGATTGTTGTTTGAATCAAATTCAATTTTTATCGCCATTTACCCACCTCCTTACGGCGTATCCTTAATAATAGGCGAATACGTTAATTTAATTGTGCATGCTTTCGTAACAGAAAATACATTACAATTATCAGAAAACGTATTGCCAAATTTCATAAAATTATAATTAAAATCTGAGCAAATATCGTGCGCTGAAAGAGAAGTTGTAATAATCTGTTCGTTGCCATGGATAGTAATCTTTTCTCCGGCAGTACAACCATAAATAACCATAGTACAATTCATTAAAGAGTTAGTTATTTCCAGTGTGCCACCTTCGCCAGCAGTGATTTCCATATCTGGATAGATATATCCAACATCATCTGAATAATCATACACACGCTTTGTAACAGAGGCGCTCGCAAATTCCAGTACCTCTGTTCTTTGCTCTCCATATCCATAAGGTCTGTTTGTCTCGAGAGTCAGTCTCAAACCAATCAGCCAATTATCTGGATGTTTTATTTTTTCAACATTAAAACTTGCATCGAAATAGCAAGTATCTATATCATCGTCATCATTATTGTCTGCGATTATTCTAAACCGCGCAAACTCCCTGCGGTTTAGCCAGCGCATCAAATCTCGATATTCATCATTGGTGATTACCATCTCATCATCTTCAAGACCACACGGATTCTTGCAGATATCAAATGTCGCAGTGATACATTCTTCATAATCAGTGCCGACAAGACTGAACGTTTTGCCATGATTCATTGGCACCTTGTTAAACGACACTACAGATCCAGCACTAGCTATTGATACGTCAGAAGAGTGATCGAAATCACATATGATAAATCCATAATCGCTCAAAAAATGACTGTCGTACTCAAAATCAATAGCATTCATAGTAATCCCCCTTTAATCTTGAGTTTCAGTATTTTGTTTATCGCTTTTGTTTATAACGTTATTTCCAATATCATCTAGTTGTTGTGTTAGTGATTGAACCTTGTCCTCTAGTTCTTTCTTCTCTGAAATAGATGACTGTATCAAGTCTCTAACAGCGAGGCTGATTTGACGCATTTCTTCCATATCCGTTTGATATTGATTAAGCGTCTCGTCCTGCAGCCTCTTCATAAGTTCAATAGTTTTCCTAAGCTGTTTATTATCTCTTTCCAAATCCAACTTTTCCTTCTCAAGAGATGCAATCTCATCTCGAAGTTTTTCGATCTGAGTTTTATAATACGTACTTAATTTATCTTTAAACATTCCCTTTTCCTCTGTAACGCACAACTACCCCGCATAGAGCGGGGTAGTCATACATTTAAAATTTAGATTTTATCTAAACGATATACTTCTTTTTGCTAATTGACTCTTACCGGCGAGCCTGTCTGTAGTCATCGCCTGAATCATCTTCTCGAAGTTTCTATCTTGCTGTAATTGTGTTACAAAATCTGTATAATCATCGACATGCTCGATAACAATATTTATATCGCCAATAGTATTGATATTGCTTGTGCTCAGCGCACCGCCATTAAACTTAGGCACACCAGTACCATTAAGCATATTAAGTGGCGAAGACATATCTCTAAGAGTGTCTCGTAATGCCAAAAATGCCTGTGTGTCACTTGGATTCAAAACGAGCTCCGGTCTGCTTGGCGATCCGTCAAGACGAGCAAGCCCAGTAAAGTTAGCAAGACCACCAGATGCAAATTGGACTATTCCACTAATATCGTTATTTGCAATATTATTACTTCCTTTAATCATATCAGTAACTTTTGACAAGATACCATATAACAAAGTATTTGTTGTCGTCTGATTGGTAAGGAAAGATGCATTATAAGCGGACACCGCCTTGCTATCTCCCCACACATTGTAATCAATAGCATATCCAACCTTGTCTGTAAGCATATCCAGCGTATTACCAATGCCAGTGGTGTTTGCATTAACAAGCTGAATCATATCTGACATAAGTTTATTTACGTCATCAAGTCTTTCATTCAGAAGATCAGAATATTCGTCATACAAATTGTCGAGCATCTTACCCTGGTCATCGATATATCTATCGTATTCAGATTCCCTAAGATTTTCTTGCGCATCTTCAAGCTGTACCTTTAGTTTCTGCACAGTTGCTCTTGTCTCCTCTGAGTTATCATTAGTATAGGCTGCCAACTGCTTTTCAAGCTTTGTAATATTCTTTGTTTGGTCGGCAATCCTTTTTTGATATTCGTAAAGAGACTTAGCAGAATTCAAATTATCTTTATACGTATCGATTAATTCTTTCAGACTATCAAGCTCTTTATTAATACCCTCTTCCACAAGACTCTTTACTGCCTGCTTTTCCTTTTCAGCAGATGTAATGGATTGCTGTTGAAGTTTTAACAGTTCCTCGCGACGCTTAATGAGTTCTGTATTATTTGGGTCTTTCGCAAGCTTAGCATTGATATTTTTCATTTCATTTGCGTACATAGTAGCTTGCGCCATATAAACATCATAGTTCTCGGTGTGTAGACCCATGGTAGCCATACCCTCATTTGTAAGCTGACCATTATCAGTAAACAATTCAGAATTGCTTAGCAAATCGATTAAGAAACTCGTCTCATCAGTCACCGCACTAATACGTTCCTGCAGATAATCAAAGTAACTCCAGTCCATATTTCTGATATCATTATTAAGCTCAATTAATTTACCATCAGACTCACCAAGAGCTTCCTTGACATTATCGATAGCATGTACATAATAATACCATTCTTCACTGCCTTCCTTAATCAAGCCAGTATCCATTGCATCCTGAAATGCCTTCTTAAGATTGGTGAGCTCCTTTTGCAACAACTTGTTGTTCTCCAACTCAACCTTGCGCATAGCCTTGTAATAATTTGAGCTTGCAAGATATCCCTGTGCTTCAAGATTGTCCAATGCTGTATTATACGAGTTGGATAAATGAGAGAGTAGTTCTTGCTGATTTCCTGTGCCAGATTGAATAAGGTCGAAAGTTTCTTTTGCATAACTTACAATTGCTTGCTTGTTATTATAAATAGCTTCTTCCATCTCATTCCAGGCTTCGGAACCTTCCTCGATTTTCGGAAGAACCTTATTAAGCTGTGAGATAGTTTGCGGGCCGACAATTCCGTCAACATATAGACCATTATAGGACTGAAATGCTCTTACAGCAGCATCGGTCATCTTGCCGAAAATTCCATCAATACTGCCGACATTAAATCCTAAATCTTTTAACGATTGCTGTAACTTCTTTACATCATCACCAACGTCACCAAATTGAAGTGTCTTTGCGGGGGTAAACTCTGTTACTCTGTCTTCTGTTTTCTGCAGCGCTTCAAGTTCGTTTATAAGCTGTTTAATACCAGTTGATTGTCTTTTCTGGATTACAACACTTGTATTAACAGTCGAGTCTACATTTCGGCTGAATTGATCAATGCTTGTCTGGTATGCATTTTCAACATCGTCAAATATACCTTTGTATTCAGCGACAATTTCGTTCCTGGTGGACAGAATTTCTTTCTGCATGTTATTCCAAGACTCGCTGCCTACATCTATGCCAGAATTGGGATCACTCATGATCGCTTCAAGAGTATTGTATAAATCATACATTTCTCTATGCAATGTCGGCAGGACAGAAGTTATCTTGGTATTGAGAACATCAAGAGAGTTTGTATATTCGTTTGTTTTTTCGGTTAGAAGTTCAATGTTACTTTCGTAATTTTGCTGCTTGAGCTCGAAAATATCTTCGTATAGTGCTGAGAGATTGTCATGTAATTCAGAAATTGAGTCAGCGCAGTCGAGCGCCTTACTATACCACTGAGAATAATCACTGATTAACTCTCTTGTTGCGTCATCATATAATCTGATATCAATCGTGCCGTCACGAACAAGTTTTGCAAGACTTTCGTCAAGACCAACAGAGTTGGCCTGTTGCATATATCTATAATATGCTTGTTCTTGCAATGTTATTTCGTTTGTGATAGCAGATATTTCATTGCCAGTAGCTTTAAGTCTTTCGCTAATTGATTTATATGTACTTTCAGCAACTTTCTTAAAGTCGCTTACTGCGCGCTCGGCACGATCAAGTACTGTTTCAATGTGATCCACCCAGTCGTATTCCGTATCACCGGATGTACTGCTAGACCCAGCGTTGTAGTTATATGTATTATTAGTTGTACTGTTGTCATTGTAACTATTAATTCCACTGAGGCCAGTTCTATTTAATACATTTTTGTATATTTTCTCATAATCAATTGTGCCACCAGCAAACGCCTGGAACTTTGTTATCTTAGATCCGGCAAGAATTTTCTTGGTTTCATCATATGGGTAAACAACATCTCCGGCTTTTAGATTTGCCAAAGTCGGGCCGTTTACACCAGCAATATATGCTTCACCATCAGAGACTACAAGTTCAGGCCTCGGTCTACCTGCCTCATTGAATTCATCGCCAAGTAGAGTGGGACCGCCTTTGGCGTTTCTTGTACCTTTGGCAGATGCTGATATCGGAACTGTTCCACCTTTATTGATAGTAGTTATGGTGGTGGTTTTATCTTGAAGTTGAGTACTGTTGTATGTCCTAATCGAATCAAGAAGCCGACTCATAGAATCAATTAAACGCTGAACAACATTTATCATATTAGATAAAGCATTTGTTTTATTGGAGGTGTTGATCTGTGTTTTACTAACCTGATCAGATGTACTAATAATGGATTTTAGTTCATCAGATGCGTTTTTAGAAGCGGTAGATATTTTATCAATATTCGATTCGCTCCTACTTGTATCAACAACATTTCTGCTGATATCATCCATTTCTTTACTTAGCCGTTCTGTTTCTTGAGAACTATCACTTATAGTCTGTGAATATTTTTCAATTACAGTCTTTCCGCCACCAACAGCATTCGTAATCTCTCTTACAGAATCTGAAACACCATTAAATGCGTCGTCTGGCGTTTCGATAGTAATTTCTGTATTGGCATTATCTATAGCATCTTCGATATCAGATGTAACCTCTTCAGTATTTGTTATGACTACATCTGCACTATATGTTGACCACGAATCAGAATTGCTTTCATCATAATACAAATTACCTTCGCTATTATACTGTCCTCCCATATCTGGGTTTGTATCAAAAGTGCTTTTATCTGTACTGCTATCAGTAAATACAATAGGAACCTCTATAGGGTCGCCGTTCTCAATATCATCTTTAAGGCTATCAAGCTCTTCTCCAAACTTAGTCCTATTTGGTTTAATAGGCAATTGTGGATGTTGGCTCTCCACATAAGCAGTTGCCTCATCAGCTATATCTTCTACGCTATTATTTTTGTCATTTTGTCCAGCGATGCTTATTGTTGCAGTCTTTCCATCCGTATTTGTAATGAACGCAACAACATCATCTTTAGCAGGAGTTGTGTCTGACTCTGAAGTAAGAGTTATAACTCTGCCATCTTCAGTATCTTCTACGAATCCATCTATATCAGCTTCTGCCTTTTCAGGATCAGCACCTAGTTTTAATTTATGTTCAGGATCAAACCACTCCTGAAGATATCCATTAATTAAACTAGCAAGAGTGTCAAGCCCTTCCGGATCATCCTCAACTTTAAGTCCATATGTTTCTTGAAGCCATTCGCGGATAACGGTAAGCCTTTTCTCTGGATCTTTCAGTTCTTCGTCAGTAAATGATATTTTACCTTCTACGTCTCCTACTTTTAAAATTGCATCAACGATACCGTCCCCGCCATCGATTTCGCCACGGGCTTCTTGTAGTTCAGACTCATCAATCTTTATTGAAACCGGAGTTGTAAAAGATTCTTCAACCTTTTTACCAAGACTTTCAATTGTATTTCCTGTTTGTTCAAGATACTGATCATTCGTTTTGATTGCAATAGTCTGTCCATTAATACGATCTAATAAAACAATAGTATGCTCAATTGTTTCGTTTGCATCGTTAACAGAAGAATACTCTAATATAATAGGGTTATCTTCTGATATTTCACTTAATCCAAGTGCAATGTCTGATACAACATCAGCAACCTCTTCCTGACTTTCTTCACTTATTTTGATTGATGCTGTTAGTACAAACTTAGAGTCATCTGTGACACCTTGATTAGCAAGTACTGAAAGTCCGTCATCAACTGCTTGTTTTGCCAGAACACCAGCTTTACCGCCAGAGCCAAGATCATTCCATAAAGTACCAGTAGAACCGAATGGCACAAATGGTTCTTCTGCTTGAACATCAAACGATACGCTTCCGTTGTCGCCTACAGCGTCAAGTATAAATTGTATATCTTCAGCCAGCTCTTTAATGCCGTCTGCTTTTATGTTAAACGTAACGTCATGCTCGCCGTCAATATCTGTTATCAGTGTATGTATAGTTTCGAGATTATCTCCAGAGTCTTCAGTTGCGTCGACATCGACACCGGTATTGAAAGACGCTAGAACATCAGATACTTGCTGGCCAAACTCTTCGCCGTATGCTTCGGAAATATATCCAAGCATTTGTTCACGAACTTCACTGTTTACGGTCGCCAAAGCTTGTGCAATATTTGAAACTAATTCATCAGAATTGATTCCTGCTGATTGCAGGTTTTCCACGAGTGATAATATATCGCCCTTGATTTGTTCTGCTGTTTCTTCACCTGTATAATTGAAACCTACATCTATAGTGCTCAATTCGCCAGCCTTGTCAACAATCTCTTGAATCACATTGTAATCAAAGCCAAGCGCTTCAAGAAGTTGTTCTAATTTGCCAACATACAGGATCGTGTCGTCGCCGACATCTTGTAACAAATCGGCCTCTCTTAAGGCACCGTCTAAATCCTCTGCTGTATAGCTCTGCCAGTCAAGAGAGAATTTTCGATAGTTATTAAGCAGGTCAATAAAGAATTCTGATGTAATGCCAAACTTTGATGTCAGTTGATCCATCTTTGACTCATCAAACAAAATAGATGGATCGAACCACAACATATCATCACCTTCGACGGTCTTTGTGAATTTGATTAGGTCGTCATATTCTTCACCAAGTGCCTCGACATCATCAAGGAAACGAAGCATGCCGAGATCTGCATCCGACTGAAGTTTGCCCTCTTCGTCATAATATGCGCCTGTATATTTTGCAAGAGCTTTAATCTCTTCGCCTATTTGCTCATATGTCTTATATGTACCATCAGCATTTTCAAGTGCGATACCGAAGTATTCGGCATACGCTCTAAATGCTGTGTCACCGATCTCGCCATTCTCATAGGCTTCAACCATTTTGAGATAGTTCTCAGCACGGGCATCCAGACCTTCGCCATAACTAGGTTCTTTGAGCGCTTCGTTTAGTTTATCAAGAGCTTTTGATGCAGCATTGGTGGCGTTATCTACAGCAGTCAGAGTATTAATAAGTTCGGCATATTTTGTTCCGTCAAACTGGATGCTGAAGTCACTTAACATTTTAACAAGATTGTCTCTAATTCCTTGTGCTTGAGCAAATGCGCCGCCGTCATCCAACTCTATCTTTGTACCGACGATAAGATTCAACTCGTCTTCTTTAACGCCAGAGATAACATCTTTTGCATATTGTTCAAGTTCTTTCTTTCCAAGGACTCTTACTTTTCTTCCATATGTATCCAAAACATATGGTGTGAAGTTTATTGCAACGGTATCATCTTCGTTGCTAAACGTTTGAATTAAATCTTCTTTTAGTTCTGAAGATGAATTTCTTACATCTTCATATGCGTCTTTTATAGAATCAAGCCTTTCTTCAAACGACGCCCAATATTCTTTGTCCCATTCCGGTTCAACATGTGTATGGACTATAAGATTCAAATAGTCTGATTCTAATAATGCATCAACACCATCAGTTAAATCTAAAGATAAAATATAATTCTCTAGACTTTCTGGTGATAGAACAGATCCGTCCTGAAGTATTGGTGTAATATCAAACGATATTGGAATATCAGTATCTATATCAAAATCAGATGTATTATAACCTTGTGTAAAAGTTGTTATAGCTTCGCCAACAGAATCCGCAGCCTCTTCCCATCCAGCTGCAACCATTGTCGACGCATCAAGCAACGGTCTTAAGTTATAATCAACATTCCCGTTTACTAATTCGTTGTATGCATTCCCGAGCTCTGTAAGTTCTTGATTGTATTCTGACAATTGTTTTACAGGTTCTGAGAATATGGCACCAACAAAATTGTTATCACCTATTTCAGATTTTAGATCATTAATAATAGTCTTTATAGTACTAACAGTTTCTGAAGTTTGTTTAGCAATACTCTGAGATGTATTTCCATAATAATCACTGAACTCAGAATAATGGCTAAGAAGGTTGTCTACAGAATTGGTTATTTCGTCAATACCAAGTGAAACATTAGAATTTTCAGATGCCATTGTAAGTGCAGTATTAATAACTTCCTGCCTGAATTCTGACATTTCATCTTTAGTCATATGATAAAAATCATATTCGCCAGAATTCATTGTTTTGATTAAGGCATTTGAAGAATTAAGATTGGCAATCAGTTCATTAGATTCATCTAATTGTTCAATCCATGATGAGAAATGACTATATTCAGACAACAAGCTTTGATAAAGCCCAGAATTTACATCTGTTGTACTTAATAAATCTATTGCACGCTTAATACTTCTGGCATAAGCCTCCATTGAATCTGTATTATCTCTGCTTATAGTGCCAAAATTAACAAATTCATTTCCATTTAAATCATGAGTAATAATGAATCCGGCCTCTTTAAGTAATGAGACCTGTTTTTCATATTCCTCTGTGTTTTCCTTGTTTAATTTTATTTCTGCTTCCATCTGAGATGGAACATAGATGTAACCAGCTTCAGCATAATGCTGCACAAATGCAGATCTCTTATCATCATACCAAGAAGATATTCCAGACTTCGCGTTATCTGCATTTAATTTTGCCTGCGCTATCATTAAATTCTGCTGCTCAATAATTGCATCAGTTATTGACTCTTTATATTTAGCCATAGATCCAGATGCCTTATCAACGGCATCTATTTCAATTCCAAGAGATGATGATAACTGATCGGTTACACTTATTAAATTTTCCTTCTCATCAGAAGTAAGAGCAATTTTAGACGACAATTCATCATACTGCTTATACAGATTCATTAAATTGTCACTATTTTGCTTTAATTCATCATTATCTAATACTTCTATATCCTTATTCGAAGATTTATTACTAAATAATGAAATAATACCTTGTACCGCGCTTACAACAAGATTTGCTGTAGCCATAGCCATTCCAATTGCGCCAAGTGCAGTTGATAATGTAGTAGCGGCTTTTGCCCCTGTGCTCATTGCGGTATTAGCTACATTTTGTGATGTTGCATATCCCTGAACTTGTGTACGTAACGATGAGAAAAGATATGACATATTACGTATATTATTTCCCATTCGCATAATTGAGTTTGCAATTTGAGAAGAGAATATACTTAATAATAATGGAGCAATTACAGATAGCACTGCACGAAATCCGCCAAACATATCTATAAAATCAGCAACCTTACCAATAAATTCAATAATGCCTTTTCCAAGATCAACTATATCATTGATAAAACTTACCATGCTATCACTATATAACATAGTATCGAAGGCATTTTTAAATTGCTGAACATGAGCTTTGATTGATTCAAGGTAAGTATTATTTGCATCAGATAATGCGTTTGCACTATCCTGCATTGAATTCATAGCTTCTTCGGCTTCGCCGAAGTTCTCCATGAGTGAAATAAATATGTTCTGGTTACGTGTCGATCCAAATGTTTGTGCAAGAGCGGACCGCTCGTTTGCGGACATATCTTGCCATGCAACCGACATGTCTCTCAAAACATCATATGCATCTCTCAGTTCACCGGTGTATTCATCGACAAGTGATACGCCTTGATCTGTTAATGCTTTTGTTAATTCGTCGTACTGGGCGGTAGTCATTACTTCACCGAGTTCGTCGAGTTCTGTATCCATCTTACGAAGCCGCGCGATGATTGTTCGAAGGGCTGTTGAAGACTTGGATACGTTTTGGGCTGTAACGTTAGCAGCTGTCAACATTGCCGCTGACTTTTCAAAACTCGCCATAGCATCATCTTGATAGTTTGTTGCCACCGATAAGATTGATGATGCGTTGTTAAGGCCTTCGGCAAGTTGTGCGACACTGATTGGGAAGTTGTTCTATGATTCTGTTACTTTAATGACCTATAAAAATAGGCGGTCAAGTCTTTCAACTTGACTCTCACGCTTATTTGGTTTATACGTGAGTTCGGACTGTATATTCACCCTACGTAGTAGGGGAGGAGCTTAGGCCGATATGTCACCATATCGACCATCGCAGTCTCTACGGATAAATAATGTTTGTAATTTTTCTCTTGTTTCGTTGTTAGTCATATAATATGGGATTTCAACTAACGTAATATTGTTATCTTTACAATATTTCTTTTTGATATTATCTCTAATTTTTAAATCTTCAAATTCTTCAATTCCACCAAAAAACTCACTTGGTTCATAATGTTGCCTACCTTGATATTCTATTGCGATTTTATAATCATCTATATAAAAATCAAAACGCAATTTGCCTCTATATGTGCACCCGGCAAATGAATGCTCTGGATCGTATTTAACGTTCAACTCATCCAACACAAGAGATATTAATTTTTCTCCAGAGGACTGCCTGTTACATCCACAAGATGTAACATCTCCATTTAAAACCTCTGCTGGTATAGTTACAAATTCATTACCACAAAACCCACACTTGCATTTCCATAACCACAATCCACCAGCACTTCTTTCAATTAATCTATCACGGCAAATAAACTCAACACCATAATCAGATATAATACCTGTAAAATCTTTTGAATTTGCTTCTTTAATTCTTTCTCGTTTATAGCATCCACACGAAGTGGTGTCACCAGAAGTAAGGTATGTATTAACTACACGAATCTCGTTTCCACAATCACAATCACATATACAATATGTTTTTCCTTTATAATTGTATTCCATTTCTTTAACGACCAGACGACCAAATCTCATACCGGTCAAATCCTTACGCCCATTCTCGCTTTGAATTTGTTGATAGTATTCAGTCTTGCATCCACAATGAGCTGGATTTCTACTATGCCTTATGTCATATGAACTTTTGACACATTCCTTACCACACTCACATA
>RHMF01002868.1_pt1 | contig 11153 bp, 6 predicted proteins | sample 5365151 | NCBI WGS metagenome assembly RHMF01 (sample SAMN10266501, study PRJNA497801) | feces metagenome | isolation source: feces | host: Bos taurus | place: China: Prairie of Fairy Mountain | collected 2017-08-14 | reverse complement strand
GGTTCAGGCGTTCGCCGTACCAACATCAACTTCAAGTTGAACACCGACCTGCATCCGAAACTCAAGTTCAACTACAGCCCAACGATGACCTATCGTCGCGACATGGGTGCCGGTGGTGAAGGCGTAGGTACCGGTGGTATCATCGACGTACTGAAGTATGCTCCTACCAAGGGTTACACCGACTTCGCTATCTACGACTCTAAGTTCGTAAACGTTGACCCTGACAAGCTGGCAGAATGGGATGAGAACAATCCTCTCTCTAACATTGCGACCAACGTGCAGAAGAAGCACTCTTACAACATCAACAACCGTATGTCGCTGACCTGGACTCCTATCGAGGGTCTTACACTGCGCACCGAGGGTAACTATTCTATCACCTTCCGTGACACACAGCGTTACTGGGGTTACCTCTCTTCTGAGGGTAAGAAGTACAACTCACAGCCTGTGGCACAGATCCAGAACCGTACGACTCAGTCTTACACCTGGACCAACACCGCTTCTTATAACTTCGACATCAAGGACGTACACAACCTGTCGTTCCTCCTGGGTCAGGAAATCTATCACACCCAGTATAAGGAGAGCACACAGAAGAACCGTTACTTCGACCGTTCTATCACTGCTGACCGTGCATTCGACAACATGGGCCTGGGTGACGTTTACATCTCTGATACCTATAAGTCAACAGCTGACCGCACAGCATCTTTCTTCGGTCAGGCTTCTTATAACTACGACCACAAGTACCTCATCTCTGCTACACTCCGTGCCGACGGTTCCACAAAGTTCGCTCCTGGCAACCAGTGGGGTTGGTTCCCATCAATCTCTGGTGCATGGGTAATGAATAAGGAGAAGTTCCTCTCTGACGTTAAGTGGATTGACCAGTTGAAGCTTCGCTTCGCATTCGGTCTGGCAGGTAACAACAACATCGACGCTGACCTGTGGCGCTATCGCTACACCGTAGCAACTGAAGGCGGTCCTGGCTTCGGCGAGTCTCGTCAGTATGGTGAGATGTATTACACCTCTCCTGGTACCTATCCTAACAAGGGCATCAAGTGGGAGACTACAATCACACGTAACTTTGCAGCCGACATCGTGCTGTGGGGCGGACGTCTCAGCGTAACTCCTGAGTTCTATATCAACACCACACGTGACCTGCTTTACAAGTCAACCATCTCCTCTACCTCTGGTTACACCGTTCAGATGCAGAACATCGGTAAGGTGCAGAACACTGGTTTTGAGTTGACAGTTAACGGTGACTTCATCCGCGGTAAGGACTATGTACTCTCTGGAAACCTCACCATCGGTCACAACAAGATGAAGGTTAAGCAGCTCAATGCTACCGACGACGTGCTGTATAACTACTCTTCACGCTTCAAGTCTTCTGGCGAGGATGACTACATCCTTCAGGTAGGCGGCGAGGTAGGTATGCTCTACGGCTACGTTTACGACGGTCTGTATCAGGTTAGCGACTTCGACATCGACCAGTGGAACAACAAGACCAAGTGGGTGCTCAATCCTGGCGTGCCTGAGATGACAACCGACGTGCTGGCTGCATCAACATCAGGTGACCCATCAATGCCTGGCAAGATGAAGTTCAAGGACCTCGACGGCGACGGCAAGATTACTACCAAGGACCGTACCGTCATCGGTAACACCAACCCACGCTGGCAGGGTGGTTTCGGAATCTCCGGCTCATACAAGGAGTGGGACTTCTCTGCAAACTTCACTTACATGCTCAAGTTTGACGTATATAACGCAACTGCTTACGCTCTCTCATCAAGCTCAAGCACTGCGACAACCTACAACAATGTACTTGCTAAGTTCGGTCGCGCTAACCGTTGGGCTTACACAGCAGACTTCGGCAGCCACGATGACTACACGACGACATCCAAGACCGTGCTTGACCAGACCACTGACTACATCGCTATGAACGCTAACAAGTCACTCTGGAACCCTGCTGACGTAGTAACAAACACCATCAACTCTTACTTCGTAGAGGATGGTTCATTCCTCCGTTGTCAGGACATCACCGTAGGTTACACCTTCCCAAAGAAGATTATCAACAAGATTTACCTGAGCAAGCTTCGTGCATACTTCTCTGCAGGCAACCTGTTCATGATTACCGGTTACTCAGGTTACGATCCTGAGGTAGATGTTCAGAGCGGCCTCACACCGTCTATGGACTACAACCGCTACCCACGCTCTCGTACATTCTCCTTCGGTATTAACGCGACATTCTAATTACAACTTAAAGAAACTGAAACAGATATGAAAATCAAGAATATATTAATCAGTGGACTTGGTGTACTTGCGTTGACTGCCTGCAACGACTACCTTGACGTTGACACGCCTTCCAAGTACTCCATAGAAGATGTCTTCAGTTCACAGAAGGATGCCAACGAGGCTCTGAATGGTGTCTATGCCAGTGTTCTGGCTGGCAACGCATTCGGCCAGGCATACACATATTCGCTCGTGCTCAACTCTGATGTTGACTATGTCAGCAACAGTACTGAGTCCAAGCAGACCAACACACCGAAGCGATACGACTGTGACGCCAGCAGTAGCACAGTGAACAATGTGTGGAAGGCAACATACGCTGGCATTGAGAACGCCAACAACTTCATCTTCAACCTTGAGAACGGCTCTATCTATGACGAGCACAACAAGGAAGTGATGCAGATGCTCGGCGAGGCTAAAGTGCTGCGCGCTATGCTCTACTATGAGCTGATGTGCTACTGGGGAGACGTTCCGTTCACCCTCGCACCTACATCTGCTACAGAGGACTTCGCTCCTGCCATCGAGTCACGTGACGTCATCGCAAAGGCTCTCGTTGAGGACCTGGCTGAGGCTGCACCTTACATGAAGTATGCTGAGGACAACGCACAGGGCGTGGAGCGCGCTTCTAAGGAAGCTTGCTGGGCTCTCATAGCACGTATCTCACTGCAGGCAGCAGGCTACTCTCTGCGCCACACTGCAGGTGACGCTACTTCATACGGTTACATGGCAGAGCCTGACGATGTGCTGAAGACCTACTTCCTCAATCAGGCACGTACCTATGCTGACTCTGTTATCACCAGCGGCAAGCACTCTCTGAAGAAGAACTATCAGGATGTGTTCTATGATGAGTGTAACATGATCGTAAGCACCGGCGACGACGTAATCTTCGAACTGCCATTCGCTATCGAGGCTTCTGGTTACATCGGATACCGTCAGGGTCCTACATTCAGCTCAAACGGCGGTGAGACAAACTATACTTGGGGTGAGTGCGGCGGCAACCAGTACGTAGAGTCATTCTATCGCTACAGCTTCGCTAAGGGTGACGCACGTAAGTATGTAGGCGAGGGCTTCTGGTACTATGACTACCAGGGTACTCCTGTGCTCCGTGCTTCATACGGCCTCCACAACCTCAAGTGGTCTAAGATATGGAACACTACCAGCGCTTACACCAACATTACTACCGGCAACACAGGTATCAACTACCCATATCTGCGCTATGCTGACGTGCTGCTGATGTATGCTGAGGCTGACGCTAAGCTCACCGGCGAGGTTAATCCTGAGGCTCTCGCAGCCCTCAAGGAGGTTCGCGAGCGTGCTTTCCGCGATGCTAACGAAGATCCTTTCGTTGACCCAGCAAACGCTGAAGAGTTCCTCAAGAAGATTCTCGACGAGCGTAAGTGGGAGTTCGCAGGTGAGAACATGCGTTGGAAGGACCTCGTAAGAAACAACCTGCTTTCTGAGACCCTCTACTGGACCTTCATGCGTAACTACGGTGTAGCTGAGGACGCTGGTGTAGGTATCTCTTGGGGTGACCTCATCGAGGAGCACGACGGCGTAGAATACTTCGACGACAGACTGCTGCCTAACTACATTACTTATATATATGTAAACAATCCAGCAAAGAGCAAGATAGACCTGAGCTACTATCAGAATACTATCCTGCCTTGTCTCTATGTCCTCAACCCAGAGGCAGCCAACGCTGACCTGAAGACAACAGATGCTTCTGGCGCTCAGATACACTCTGCAGTACAGATTCGTAACAACCCACAGTGGTGGTTTGACGACATGGGTCTTGACTTCAAGGCTATCAAGAAGCCAAACGATGAGTCTGTTGATAAGATAACATGGACAGAGTCTGCAGAGTTCTTTACTAAGTGGTACGATGAGGACGGCGGCTACCCACAGACAGCTGTACGCTACTCTCTCTACGGTTACATCCGCGGCGGTGTGGATGCAGGCGACTATGGCAGCATCTATATCATTGAGAACGGTGTACCAAAGAAGATTGAGGCAGGTGTAGTACCAGAGTCATTCCCTGTTGTCCGTTACCTCCTCCCAATCCCACGTGAGGCTCTCCGTCGTGGTGGATACACCAACTACTATGGATATTAATTCATAACACAGTAAAAATAGTACATACATATATGAAAAAGATATTTCTATATTCATTAATGTTGCTGTCCACCTTTGCTGTCTTCTCTTGCAGTGACAAAGACAATGAAGTGTCAGCATCAGCGGATCGACTGATGCGCCCCCAGTTCCGCACACGTTACACCGTGTCGGCTGGCTCCAGCGATCCTGACCTTTGTGCGGTGCGCAACCTCAATAGCATCTTCCTCTCATGGAGCTTAATACAGGATGCTGAGGCTTATGAGCTGAAAATCTCTACTGAGCAGAAAGTAAGTAAAGGTGAGGAAGCGTGGGAAAATCCTGAGAATGTCCTCATCGACACCATTCTCCCTGCCTACAGAGACACTCTCCTGCTCACCAACATGAGCTATTCTACTTCCTATCGTTTCGCCATCCGTGCCCTTTCTTCACGCGGTGAGGGTCACCACTCTCAGTGGTGGGGCTATGGTGACGGACAGCACTGGGCTGACTACCTTGGTCTGCAGACCGACAGCCGTTACTCTACACCAGAGATTATCACTAACAAGGCCAACAGAACCAAGGAAGGCTTCCGCGTTTATCTCGACCGTAAGGTCTATGCTGATGCTGCCGACTATGACGAGTGGGCTGACCACTTCACACAGGTTGACAGTGCCGATGCAAAGGTATGGAAGTGTGACTACCTCCGTGTAGCTGCTTCTGAGAGTTCTCCAAATGCTCAGGTTCCAAGTCAGTTCCAGCACTATGACCTGACCGCTCAGGACTTCGCACGCGGTTATGTTGACATCGCAGGACTTGACTCCAACTCGGTTTACATCATCGACGTTGTGGATAAGGACATTCCTATCGCAGTTGATGCAGTCTATAACACTCAGTCAGTACGTACCAAGGGTGACCCAGGTGCTCCTATCCTCATCAGCGAGGCTAACGGATACATGCCTGTTGACACTATGAACATTGACGGTGTTGTTTATAACTTCTCTGAATATGCTAACCTCCTAGGCAGCGGCTTCAAGGCAACACGTATCGACAACGTTCTGCGTTCGTTCATGTCTGACAACACCCTGGCAGAGAACCAGACCTTCTATCTCGAAGGCGGCAAGGTATATTTCACCACTGCCAACATGGACCTCTACAAGGGCTTCACCCTCATGACCGATCCTGCTGATATAGCAGCCGGTAAGGGCAATGCAAAGGTATTTGACCTGCGCAACGTTCCATCATCTACCGGTTCACCTGCATTCTTCATGCTCGGCCGTATGCCAATGGGCGGTGAGAACGCTAACATCTCTATCGACATCGAGGACATCGTATTCGAGAACATCGATTTCGACTTCCCAGGCGCACACAACAGTGCACAGGGCGGTGCTACGGGTAACTACCTCTTCAACCAGTACTCTGGCGGTATGGGTATCCACATCAACAACTTCATAATCCGTGGCTGTACCTTCCAGCGCTTCGTTCGCGGCTTCGGTCGTACGCAGTGTAAGTATGGTGAGTATATCGAGAACTTCCTCGTTGAGAGCTGTGAGTTCTTCAACTGCGGTGGTTACAGCGGCAACGGTTCCGGTTACGGCTTCTTCACCGGTGACTTGAACAATCCGAAGTCTAACTGCTTCCACAACATGATCTGGCGCAACAACACCTTCTATGAGACACCAATCGGTAACTTCATAACTCATGGAACAGGTACAGGTAAGTGGGCTGATCCTAACCTGGTATTCAATATCACTATTGAGAACAACACGTTCGTCAACTGGAATACCTACAGCGGACGTCCAATGGTATCTATGCGCTCACTGCCAACCGGCTCTACCATCACTATCCGCAAGAACCTCTTCATCCAGACTAAGTCTGCCGGTGATGAGCGTCAGATGAACCTCCAGGGTGCTGATGTACGTACTCTGAACGGTGTATGTGAGGACAAGACAACCTTCAATATCTACGACAACTGGTCAACCAACGACAATATCAGTGAATCTACCGGCGACATCTTCACCGCTAACGGATTCAGTGCTAACAAGAACTCATTCGGTGCGTTCCTGGCTAATCCTGACGTTGTCTTCCCAGCAGGTGCAGAAGAGCTGTTCGTTCACATCGCTCCAATCTCAGCAACCGAGCTGATGCAGAGTCCTAACCCACCAGTTCCTGTAGTAGGTACAGAGACAGACTTCAACCACAGCACTGGCTCTATCGACGGTAGTGCACCGACAGCAGGAGTCAACTCACTGATTGGCGGTACCTCTAACCTCTACTTCAAGAACTTCGATAACGAGATCGTAAGACGTGGTATCGGTGCTCCTAAGTGGCGCACACCACTGGCTGAGTAAACTCACTCTAACCTAACAATAACTTAACCTTCGGGGGGATGGGTCACACGACCTGTCCCCCCTTCGGTTTGCTACCACGAATTACTCGAATTGCACCAATTGGAGCGGATTATTAGGCTGTGATAGTTGAATTTAGTTAAAAAACACGCTTTTTCAGCCAAACTCTTCGTGGAATGCCAAAAAGTTCGTAACTTTGTAGCGGTGGAAAATGCCTTAAACGAAACATGCGGCTCCTCCACCCAGTAACTTTTATTTATCAGATACACTTAATATTAACTTCTAAAAAACAATCTATGAAGAAAATCTTTACTCTTATTGCAGCTGTATTCGCAGCTGTATCAGTCAATGCAGCAGATTGGACTCCCGGCGGTGCTACCCCTGCAGCTGGTGCAACTCTTGTTGACGATGACCTGCTGACCATCAGCACCGTCTTTGAGGGAACTAACGGAACAGTCCTTGATGAGAAAGGTGAAGCATCAACTGTTACTTACGCAGGCAAGACCTTCAAGACCTACATGCAGATTCGTGTTGATGCAGCTCCAAGTGCAGCAACTCCTACTGGTACAGAAAAGGCTGGTAGCACTCCTCTGGTAATCGTTGCCAAGAAGAATGTTGACCTCACATACTTCTATCGTCGTCAGGCTGTCACCGATGCCGGCTACGCTGACAATGATGGCAAGGACATGAAGATTGTTGACCAGGCTGCTCCTACTGCTGCTATCGCAGGTAAGGCATTCTATGTTGACAATCCCGATGACGATTACGGACAGACCTACAAGACCGTTGCTCTTGAGGCAGGCAAGACCTACACCCTTTGGGCACGTGGCACCACAGGCCGTCTCTATGGCATGTCTTACGTAGAGGGAACCGCTCCAAGCGGTGGTGATGATCAGCCATCAGAAGGTGGTGACATCCCTGCAGGCTGGGGTGACGTTTACACTTGGGAAGGTGCCGAGGCTGGCGCTATAGAGGCAGGTGGTACAGCCGTAGCTTCTGACGGTGAGAGCGTGAACTATGCAAATGATGTTTACTACACTATGCGTATCAACAAGAAGAAGGCTGACGTAGAGTCCGACAATGTTCAGATTACTTTCAACGAGGCTCTGAAGGCTGGCGACAAGATTGCCATCACCGGTTATCGTAACAAGGATGACGACAGTAAGAACGGTACTCTCTACATGCTCTTCAGCAACGGTGCAGAAATAGACGAGGGCACTGATGTAAAGTGGAACAACATCCACTCTGCTGTTGGTCAGCAGCCAAACACTAACGTTTATGACGTTACCGAGGCTATCGCAGGCAGCACAAGCGTTAAGATTGCTCGCAGTGCACCAACGTCTTCATCATCAAGGTTCGCGTAGCACGCGAAGGTGGCAGCTCTGTTCAGGGCGTGAAGGCAGCTGACGAGGCTGCTCAGGCTGTGAAGAAGGTCGTTAAGAACGGTCAGGTTGTTATCGTTAACGGCGCTGCAGAGTTCAACGCAGTTGGCGCACAGATTAAGTAAAAGCCATACATAGGTGTAGGATATTATTCTACATTTATTCAAATAAATTAGCCGAAAGTTTTGTGCTTTCGGCTTTTTTATTTACTTTTGCAGATGAAGAGAAGAGATTGACATTATGAATACTCAGACGATAAGCCAGCAGATTGCAGACTATTTCAAGACACAGCCTGTCTTGAAAGCATGGATTTTCGGGTCATACGCTCGCGGCGAACAGACACCCGACAGTGACGTGGATGTTTTGGTACAATTTGACCATTCCTCCCCGATAGGTTTATTTGCCTATGCGAGAATGCACCGCGAGTTGGAAGAACACTTAGGTCACCGTGTTGACCTCGTAGAACAGGGCACCCTGAGACAATCTGCATACAGTCATGCGATAAATGATATGAAGATAATCTATGAGAGAGGCAATTAGAGACATAGACCGCTTACAACACATAAAAGAGAGCATTGAGCGTGTGATGTCATTCCTTGAAGGTAAAACATTTGAAGAAATGCGTTCTGATGTTATGTGCTATCACGCTGTGGTGTATAACATAATGATTATCGGCGAGGCGGCTAATCTGCTGACTAAAGAGTTCAGAAGCCTGCATGATGAGGTGCCCTGGCGTGATATAGTGGATATGCGTAATGTGTTAGTTCATGGCTATTTCACGACAAGTCCTATATTCATCTGGGAAACTTATGAAAAGGATTTACCCCCTCTTTTGCAGCAGGTAGAGCAGTATATAGAGGAAAATAGAGAAATGCTTTCTAAATAATCAACACCACTGGACAGTGCGTCCGGTGGTGTTGATTGTTTTATCAAAAGGCGCCTTTCCCCGGAAAATATCCGGAAAAATAGGACAATGTGCAACACCTTCACATTCAGGGCGTTGCAAAGGCAGGTCTTTTAGGCTCTAATAGTAGGTCTTTTAGGCGGTAATAGTAGGTCTTTTACCCTCTAATAGCAGGTCTTTTACACCCTAAAAGACCTGCTATTGCTATGTCCACTGATAATCAGCACGTTACGACTGCCGTTTCCCGCGTGACGGATTGTCCGATTTTTCCGTGGCTTCGCCGCGCTCGGCCCCTAAAGGGACGCTTTCATAGCGAAAGCGGAGAAAGAAGGTACTCCGCCTTGGATACTGCAGTAATTCATAATGCATAATTCATAATTCATAATTTTTTTTGCATATCTCAAGACTTAATCGTACCTTTGCAGTATGAATGGGATTATCACATTATTTGACTTTTGCAAGTGGCAAAACGGCCTGAAGGGCCAAAAGCTTATAGCCCAGGGCAGCGCCCTGGGTGTAAAGACAGAAGATAACCACGCCCTGTAGGGGCAGCAGAAAATATGAATAGAATGCTTTTGCCCTTACAGGGCGACATAACCCACATCATCAAAACCCAGGGCGCTGCCCTGGGCTGTAAGCAGGCTGCCCCTTCGGGGCGCACTTGCGAAAGTCGAGTTGCATTATTTATAATACTTTTGGCGCTGTTTTCTCCCATTACATCGGGTGGACAGGAGGTGAAGACTGCGGGTGCCGCTGCTGTTACCATAGCTAAGAGCGACTATCGTCCGCAGACGTCGTGGCCCTATGTCTTTGCAGAATTTCAGAAGGCGGAGATACATACCGACAATGAGGCTGACAGCAGTGACGTCGTGGAGGGAGGCATCCCGGCTCTTTACAACATACACCTTCGTGGCAGCCTGCTGCACTACGTGGATCAGACCGACAGCCGTGTGCATCATGCCCTGTTTACGCCATCGCAGTACATTGTGCTCTCGGGCAAGAAATACATCGTCCGCGACGGTAAGGTGATGGAGCTCCTGTCGCGTCATGGGGGCACGGAGCTGCTTCTGCAGACCGACGGGCAGTGGCAGCAGCTGTTCCGCTATCAGGGTGCCGCCTACGGCATGTCGATGTCGGCATCGGCCAACGAGGGGCTGTATAACTCAGAGTTAGAGGGTCTCGACCGCCCGCTCTACGAGGTGTTGTGCCAACGCAAGGCCGACGGCCGTGAGATATTGCTGGAGGACGTTTATTACCTCTCATCGGCACCGTCGCTCAGCGCGGCGCAGCAGGGTGGGGCAAAGGTAGAGAAGGTATCGCGCAAAGTCTTTGAGGAGCTGCTCACGAAGCCGCAGCGGCCCCTGTTCCGACAGTTCTGTAAGGACAACGACATAAACTTCCGTGATGGCAAGGACATACGCAAAGCCTTTGCCAAGGTCATCGAAATGATTGCCAAATCTGACACTTATAAGTAGCAGGTTGCTCCTCTGGGGCGCGCTTGCAAAAATATAATCAACAAAAATCCTAAACTAACTAACCATACGATGAACAAGCTAAAGAAGATTGTACTATCAGCTGCGGTGCTGTTATCGGTGCTGCCAGCGTCGGCGCAGACATTGCTGCCTTATCAGAATCCCGCACTGAGTGCCGAGGAGCGTGCTAACGACCTCATCAGCCGTCTGACGCTGAAGGAGAAGGCAAAACTGATGATTGACGAGTCTGAGGCGTTGCCGCGTCTTGGGCTGAAGCGCTTCCCGTGGTGGAGCGAGGCGCTGCATGGCATAGGGCGTAACGGCTTCACCACCGTCTTCCCCATCACGATGGCGATGGCGGCATCGTTTGACGATGACATGGTATATCGCTGCTTTGACGCTGCCAGCGATGAGGCTCGTGTGAAGAATGAGCAGGCAAAGCGCAAGGGTGAGATACGCCGCTACCAGGGATTGTCGTTCTGGACACCCAACATCAATATCTTCCGTGACCCGCGCTGGGGCCGCGGTCAGGAGACATACGGCGAGGACCCATACCTGACGGAGCGCATGGGACTGGCGGTGGTCAACGGTCTTCAGGGCATGAGGGACGGTAAATCCACCGACCCTCGCGGGTACTACAAGCTGCTGGCCTGTGCCAAGCACTTTGCCGTGCACAGCGGACCGG
>RHMF01001355.1_pt1 | contig 11159 bp, 10 predicted proteins | sample 5365151 | NCBI WGS metagenome assembly RHMF01 (sample SAMN10266501, study PRJNA497801) | feces metagenome | isolation source: feces | host: Bos taurus | place: China: Prairie of Fairy Mountain | collected 2017-08-14 | reverse complement strand
GAAAAGCGAGGAGTAATCATTGAAAATAGCTATACTGTCCTGTTTCTACCCCTATCGAGGAGGAATCTCTCAGTTTAACGCATGCCTTTATGGTGAACTGAGCAAAGAACATATTGTCAAAGCTTTCAATTTCAAGAGACAATACCCTGAATTCCTTTTCCCGGGCAAGACACAATTTGTGACAGCAGACGATGAGGCCGTACCGGTAGAGAGCATATCTCTGCTGGATACGGCCAATCCTTTTACCTACCATAGGACATACCGTGAGATCCGCGAGTGGAACCCGGATGTTCTCATAGTCAGATACTGGATGTCATATTTTGCTCCGTCATTGGGCTACATAACCCGGAAGATGAAGAAGCATTGCAAGGTGATATCGATCCTTGACAACGTGATTCCGCACGAGCAGCATTTCTTCGACACCCCTCTGACAAGATATTTTCTCAAAGGCAGCAGCGGAAGTGTCACACTTTGCGAAGCTGTATCCAAAGATCTGCTCAAGATCAGTCCGGACATGCGCTACACTGTGATCCAGCATCCATTGTACTCGCATTTCGGAGAGAAAAAGACCAGAGAAGAAGCAGAAAGGAAACTGGGGCTTTCACCAGGGAAGAAGAATCTTCTTTTCTTCGGTCTTATCCGCACATACAAAGGACTGGACATTCTTCTGGAAGCCTTCGAAAAGCTGCCGGAAGATTATCAGCTCATAATTGCCGGTGAACCATACGGTTCATTCGAAAAATATCAGGAAATCATAGACCGGATTCCTGACAAAGACAGGATATCGATGAATCTGAGATACATCAAGGATTCAGAGGTGACTGACTATTTCTCTGCCGCAGATGTAGCGGTCCTTCCTTACAGGAGTGCGACTCAAAGCGGCATAAGTTCCGTCTCCTACCATTTTGAAGTACCGATGATCGTTACTGATGTAGGAGGATTGAAAGAGACCATCGGAGACAGAGGCACAGGCCTTGTAGCATCAGAATGCACACCAGACGCGGTCATGGAAGAAATCATAAGATATTTCAGCAATCCGGATATCAGCAAGGAATGCATCAGGAATATCCGTCTGGAGAAAGAAAGATTATCATGGAAGACATTTGCCCGGAAACTTCTGGAGTTCATCGGGCAGCTATAATATTGGTGTTATGAAAAGATACTTGACGAGAGCTATTTTTAAAACATTGGTCGTACTGGCATCAGCTGCCGGCATGACCCATATCGTGTCAGCTCAGGAATACGAAAACACTCCGGTCAGCATATCTAAAGAAAAAATACGCATTGACGGTACAGTATGCTACTCGCATATTGTTCTGGAGAGACAGACTCTGTTCTCGATAAGCAAGGCATACAACGTCAGCATTGAGGACATATATAAATTCAATCCTAGCATAAAGGAAAAAGGCCTTCAGAAGAATTCCATCATACTGATCCCTTGCGAAGGGATGCAGTCATCACTTCCCAAGACCGTACAGGAGGACCAGAAACCGGTCTTGAAGGAAACCAAGCCTGAAGTGACTGTCAGCGACGATAATAATGAGGCAGTACAGAAGACCCATATCGTCAAATGGTATGAAGACCTTGACGTAATAGCTGAAAAGTATGGAGTCAGCGTAGATGCCATCATGAAAGCGAACGGTCTCAAAGGAAGGAAGCTTACAAAGAGGCAGAAACTCATCATTCCGATATCCGGCAGAGATATTCTAATCCAGGAGGAAACACCAGAAGAGACGCCTTCCATTGACACGACAGAAGTCAATGTACAGGAGGAGGGCATGGTTCCTGAATGGCTCTTCCCGAAGAAGAATGATGTTTCCGTATCGCTCCTACTGCCTCTGAAAGCCACAGGAAGTACAAGCAGCAGAAACAACATGGACTTTTATGCAGGAGTTCTCCTGGCTGCATATGACCTTGGTAAAGAAGGCATAAAGACAGAACTCAGCGTATTTGATGTCGCAGACGGCAATATGCCGGTCACAAGAGAACGCATCGAAGCAAGCGACATTGTCATCGGCCCGATTTCTTCAGGAGATATAACAAGACTCATGGAGCTTGCCCCTGATGCAAAGGCCGTTATTTCACCGCTTGATCCAAGAGCCGAGGGTCTTGTCCCTTCATACGACAATCTGATTCAGGCTCCAGTTCCGCATAAACTTCAGTATGAAGACCTTGCATTATGGCTGAAGGAGGACCTCAGGTATTCAGACAGAGTAGTTGTCATAACTGAAAAAGGAGCCAAAGCAACGAATGCGGTATCACTCATGAAGGCCGCCATTGATTCTGCTGGAATCAGCTACAGTCCTTTCTCATACAGCATACTTGAAGGAAGAAGCGTAACCGATCCTCTCACCAGACTCATGACAGAGAATGGAACGAACAGGGTTATGATTGCCTCTGAAAGCGAAGCATTCGTGAATGATGTCGTCAGGAACCTCAATGTACTTATACATAAGAAGTATGACATCGTATTATATGCTCCATCAAAGATACGTAGCTTCGAAACAATTGAAGTGGAGAATTTCCATAACACATCAATGCATGTCAGCCTAGGATATTACATCGATTACTCGGACAAGAGAGTCATGGATTTCCTGATGAAATATCGTGCTCTCTATAACACGGAGCCGACACAGTTTGCATTCCAGGGCTATGATATCGCCAGCTACTTTATCCGTATGTGTTCTAAATATGGAAACAGATGGATGTCCAGACTTGAAGAATCCGACATGCAGATGCTTCAAAGTACATTCAGATGTATCCGGGACGGTGAGAACGGATATATGAACTATGGAGTAAGAAGAATAATCTATTCAGATGACTGGTCAATTGTCAAAGTGAAGTAATTCCTTGGCATTGGCGACAGCAGCATCTGTAAGAACAGAACCGCTCAACATGCGGGCTACTTCCATGACTCTCTGATCATCAGAGAGTCTTTTTATTGTGGATACGGCAGTCGAAGTCAACGGATCCACGTCTTTGGATACAAGATAGTGTGCCATACCCTTGGCGGCTACCTGAGGAAGATGAGTGATGGCAAATACCTGCATATACCTTCCCATCTCGCATATCATTGATCCCATACGGTCAGCTACACTACCAGATACGCCTGTATCTATTTCATCAAATATCATTGTCGGCATAGCGGTAAAACGCGCCATCATGAACTTCAGGGCCAGCATGATACGGGACAATTCACCGCCGGATGCGCATTTTGCCACATCGACAGCATTCCTTCCGGTAGCAGAAAAACGGAACTGAACTGTATCTTTTCCTGTTGCAGAGAATACGGTCTCCTGAATTTCCGTTTCAAATACTGCATATGGAAGCTCCAGAGAACGTATTGATTCCTGAATACTTTCAGCAAAAGAAGAAGACGCACTGCATCTGGCCTTGTGAAGTTCTTCAGCGGCTTCCTTATATCTGATATCGGCAGATACGAACAATTGCTTCAGTTCATCACGCCTTTCCTCCAATGCTGTAGAGTCGAATAAAGCAGCAGAATACTTGTCACGCAGAGCAATCAGTTCTGCTTCATCACGGCATGAATGTTTCTGCATAAGTCCGTATATCAACGAAAGCCTGTCTTCAACTTCCCCCAGACGGGATTCCGACAGATCCGTACGCTGATTCATCTCAGAAACTTCTGAAAGGATATCGTCCAGTTCTCTACGGCATGAATCGGTTCTTTCCGCCAGTTCTTCCGCTGCAGGCATGAATCGTCCCAACTTGGAAAGGATCTTTCCTGCCTCCTTCAAGGCAGCATCAAGAGAAAGGATCTCTCCTGCGGAAGAAGATGCCGTAAAGAGCTCCTCAACATTCGCAAGACCGTTCTTTATATCCTCTGCGTTTGCAAGCTGCTTCTGTTCTTCCTCCAATTCAGCCAGTTCTCCTTCCCTGATGGAAGCAGCCTCAAGCTGCCTGAACTGAGCCTCATTATAGTCTCTCTCCCCTGCCAGACGCGCAATACGTTCATCAAGCCTGGAAAGTTCTGACTTCAATGCTCCAAGTTCCTTCCACAAAAGGGAGCATTCATTCCTCACCTCTGCAGTTCCGGCATAGTAGTCCAGAACAGAAAGCTGAAAATTCCTGTCCGTAAGGAGAAGTGTCTGATGCTGAGAATGGATATCGATAAGCCGTGAAGATATTTCCTGAAGAACTGTGACCGGAACAGGGCAATCATTAACAAAAGCTCTGGAACGGCCGGAGCGATTGACGACCCTTCTTATGATAAGGTGTCCCGTCTCCCACTCAACCTCATTATCTTCCAGGATATTTTTTAAAGACATGTCAGGATCTGTAAACTCAGCCTCTACAAAACAGTTTTCAGCTCCTTCAGATACCATAGAGGCATCTGCTTTGGTACCCATCACTAACGACAGGGCACCAAGAAGAATGGATTTACCGGCTCCGGTCTGTCCCGTAATAATGATCAGACCCTCCGGAAAATCAATTTCCAGAGAGTCTATCAATACATAATTCCTGACCTGAAGCCTGCTTAGCATAGACTACTCCTCGTCCTGCTTAGCCATTCTGTAGAAGACGTCGCCTTCCTGGAACTCCTCTATAGCTACGAGGCTTGGCTTAGGCTGTCTTTCGTAATATTTAGAGATCTCTATCTGCTCACGGTTTTCGAATACTTCTTCCATGGTATCGCGGTCATTCTTGAAGTCCTCAAGTTTTCTTGTAAGTTCCTTCTTTTCGGCGATTGCTATCTGATTAGCTCTCTTTGAAAGGATAACTACTGTTTCGTAGATATTTCCAGTCGGAGCAGCGAGATCGCTGAGGTCTCTTGTAAGAGTGTTTGTAGGTGTTTTCTTGTTTGCCATCTTATAATTCTTTTCAATATGTCTTGATCCTGAGGGCGAAATGAAGTCCCTCCATTTAATTATACCCCCGGATTCAAAGAGAGTTTCAATTATTTTTTGCCTTTTTGCGTTCTTCTTTAAGAAGTTTCCTTCTTTCCTTGGCAAAATCCTTTTCAGTCATTTCCTCATTCTCTATCGTCACATCCTTGCCCAATGCTTTCTGAGCCTTGCGATATGCATTTTCAAGCTCCTTACGATAATGAGACTCAGGTATCTCACCGATGAAATTGTAATAATCATCAACAAAAGTCAGATACCTTTCCTTCTGTTTGCTCTTGATACTCATCGCAGCATAATTGTACGATGACATGGCTATATAATAAAGGATATCTTCTCTATATATATTCTCGGCATCATCCTTCAGAACATTTCTGAAAGCCACTCGTGATGCTCTGTAATCCTCCATCTTGTAATACAGCTTGGCCGCTTCATAAGCTTTTTTATCAAGTCTGTCGTTGAGTTCCTTCAACATATCGCGGCAAGTCTGGAGATGTGGAGTAGTAGGAAATTCTATGATATATTCCGAAATCTCGGTAATAGCCTTATAAGTAGGAGTCTGATCCAGTTCATACCTCAATGTCGAACGGTAAAGGCAGTCAAGTCTGAGATATCTGGCTTCAGAAGCAAACGGACTCCTTGGATAGCTCTCAAGGAAATTTGCAAAATTCGTCTCAGCCGTATAATAATCCTTGAACTTATAATTGCTCAATCCCCAATAATACCTTACAGTATCATCACGTTCAGTACCGTTGGTCAGTACCGACAGTGATTCAAAAAGTGAACCTGCCTTTGAATATTTTCCTTCATTATAATATTTGAATGCTGCCTCATACTTGGTGTCGGCGTCATTACTGTTCAAAAGCAGCTCATACTGAGACTTGCATGAGGAAAATGCGACTATGGCAAGAGCCGCAATGATAAGGTTTCTCAACTTCATCTTAATCTGTAAATTATTAAAGCATTTTCAGGAATTTCTCTGCATCAAGAGCGGCACGGCAGCCTGATGCAGCAGCTGTAATTGCCTGTCTGTAAAGCGGATCCTGCACATCGCCAGCAGCGAACACTCCCGGAACATTCGTCTTGGAAGTCTTGCCATCCGTCACGATATAGCCTTCATTGTCCACCTCGATCCATTCCCTGAACAAGTCTGAATTCGGATGATGGCCGATTGCAAGGAAAAATCCATCGACTGCTATATCAAAAACCTCGCCATCCTTACGAACAAGTCTTGCTCCTGTCACTCCATAATCGTCGCCGAGTACCTCCTGGGTATTGCAGTTCCAGAGTACCTCGATGTTCTCAGTATTCCTGACACGCTCCTGCATTGCCTCGGAAGCTCTCAGAACATCCCTGCGTACAATCATATACACCTTCTTGCAGATACCGGCAAGATATGTAGCCTCCTCACAAGCGGTATCTCCTCCTCCTACCACTGCGACTGTCTTCTTTCTGTAGAAGAATCCGTCACAGGTAGCGCAGGCAGAAACGCCAAGGCCTCTATACTTGATCTCAGACGGCAGGCCAAGATATTTTGCTGTCGCTCCGGTAGCAATGATAAGAGTCTCAGCCTCAATTTCCTTGTCTCCATCAACAGTAATCCTGAAAGGTCTTTCTGAAAGGTCAGCCGAAGTAATGGCTCCGGTACGTATATCGGCACCAAGACGGAGAGCCTGTGCCCTCATGGTATCGACAAGCTGCTGTCCTGAGATTCCATTTTCGAAACCGGGATAATTCTCGATATCAGTTGTAGTAGTAAGCTGGCCACCTGGCTGAAGGCCCTCATACACTATAGGTGCGATATCCGCTCTGGAAGCATAGATAGCAGCAGTATAGCCAGCCGGACCGCCTCCGATTATAAGGCACTTGATTCTTTCCATAATCTTCAAAACATTTTGTCTAACCTGCAAATATACAAACTTTTTCAGACTTTCATAAGATAAGGCTTAGCCTTTCTGTAAACCCACCCTAAAAGACAGTCAGGAAGAATGATGCACAAAGGTCGGAAGATATGATTCAGAAAGCCCGGCATTACCCCGCGACGGCGTCTGAATGTAGCTTTCAAGGCACGGTCAACAGCCTTTTCGGGAGCAATCATCACGGCCAGTCCCCTCGCCAGCTTCCTGAGACTGTCCTTCAATGGGATAAGCGGAGTATCGACCGCACCGAAATATGCATTAGTCACGCTGACCCCTGTCTTCTGGCACTCGATCCTGAGTTCACGCGAGTAATCCTTCACAAAACGTTTTGTAGATCCATACATTCCTATTCCCGGCCAGTTCATGCACTCTGCAAGCGACGAGATATTCAGTATATATCCTTTACCCCTTTCCTTCATTCCGACGACATACTTACGGCAAAGCAAGACAGGAGTATTCATATGCACCATCATGATAAGCTTGAGCATCTTCTCGCTTGTCTCAGCTATTCCCTGACAATACATCACACCGGCATTATTGACCAGGACCTCCACTTCACATCCGGCTTCTTCTGTCTTGGAAAAAATAATATCGGCAGCATCGTTACGGGAAAGATCCTGCACTATTGCCAGCACCTTGACCTGATCCTTATATTGAACGGGAACAGAATCCGATTCCATCACATCTGACATGATTTCAGTCTCCGTATCCTCAAGACCTTTGCCATTGATATCGACTATTATGAGATTATACCCCATCAAGGCCAGGCGTCGCGAATAAATCCGGCCCATTCCGGAAGCAGCTCCCGTCACAAGAGCCCATTCCTTGTATTCATTGAAAACCTTTTTCATAACGTGCAATTCTGAAACGGGCGCAAAATTACCATTTTTATTGGAATTCACAGACTTCACGGAAGAAAATCGAATGTCATAATTTGGAATATTTCAAATTTATTTGGCGTTTTTCACTTTAATACATATCTTTGCGCCATAAAGGAAATCATATGAATACACATAAATGCCCGAACATTGAAGAGTACAAGACTCTTTTACGAAAACATTCACTCAAGGCCACACCACAGCGTCTTGCCGTCCATGAGGCAATGATGTCACTGGGACACGCATGCGCTGATATGGTCACAGAAGCCATAAAAGAGAAAGGAACTGCCAAGGTAACTACTGCCTCCGTCTATAATATCCTCACCCATATGGCAATGCTAGGAATTTACGATTACAGGCTGAGCGCGAACAACAAGATGTACTTCGATGTAAACACATTCAAGCATATCCATTTCTACGATCAGGACAACCATGTATTCCGCGATGTGATCGACGACGAGCTTGTCGCTCTCATAGAATCACACTTAAGCAGAAAAAGAGTAAGAGGCTACACTATAGAAGGCTTTGATATCCAGCTTGTTGGCAGACCGAGCAGAAAAAAGTACAGTGTCTGATGCAACATTAAAGGCCTTACATGCATCTTATAAGCTGCAAAAGAAAATACAGTAAAGATTATGAGAAAATTCATCTTCGGCATTACAGCCGCACTCTGCGTCCTTACGGCAGCGTCATGTTCTAAGGACAATGTGATCAGATACAACAATGCATCAATGGGAAATGTGGTCAACGGCCAGTTCGTCAGCGATCAGGGAAACATATTCAATGTAGTCGAACAGTCATGCCAAGGCAAGATAGACACAATGAAAAGAGCCTTCGTCGTATGCGACATACTCAGCAAGACAGCAGAAAACGAATATGACGTAAGGATGCATTACCTCACTGAGGTACTTACAAAGACACCGCTGGTAATGAGCGAGGTGACTGACGAAAAGCTTCTTAAAGATGACCCGATACTCCTGACTGACCTTTGGGTTTCCGGAGGATACATCAATATCTATATTACGGTTCCCGTTGTTCCGACAAGCAAAAAGAAGCATCATATCAACCTTATATTCGACAACACTGTCCAGGAAGACGGAGGGTACACATTCCTTATCCGCCACAATGCTGATGGCGAGGTTTTGACAAACGACAGTGTAAACAATGCGACCATGCAGTTAGCCGGTGCATATGTAAGTTTCCGCATTGCAGATCTGATCAAGGAGGATTCTGCAAAACTTAAGATCAAATGGTGCAGCTACAAGGCAGAAAACGGTTATGTCATCTCTGACACATTGGATGCAGAAGCAGACCGTATCTACTCGAAAGGAGGATTCGAGCATGCACCTTCAACAGAAACAAGTTCCATGCTCTTGAGCATAGAATAAATACAAGCTCATTCATATGAAATCAGGCCGCCCGAATGGACGGCCTGATCATTTTTATGTCAGCATGTCATTACTGTACGAAAGCTACAATCTCGCCTTTCGCCACCATATCTCCTTGCTTCGCGCAGACAGCTACAACACGTCCGCTGACAGCCGGAATAACTTCTTCCATTCCATAATATGTCTGCACATAGCTCATGGCCTTTCCAGCCTCAACCTCCGTACCGGCAACAGGAGCAGTCGAAGCATCCTCTACATCAATCTGCCAGATAAGCTGTCCCTTGACCGGAGCCTGTACAGGTACTGCTTTCGGATATTTCTCAGATATCTTCCCTACATCAAACTTCGGCATCTCGACGACCGGTCTCTCAATCACGATCGGAGCGCCAGCCTTCGCCTTCGCTGCCTCAAGATCCTTGTTGAAACGTTCCTTGGCCACACCGCTCTTATAATCTCTGTACTGCCTCTCGTGCATAGCCAGTTCAAACAGTTCCTCATCATCCTGGCCATAATCCCAGCCTTCTTCATCCATGATCTTACGGAACTTATCCAATTCGTCAGGGAAAGCGTCCTGAGGATTGCCGGAATAAAATTCAAGGCCTTTCTGCTTTGCCAATTCCACGATTTCCGGCGCAAGCTCTCCTGGCAGTTTACCCATCTTGCCGAGAATCATGTTCCATGTATCCTTATCTATCGTTGTCCAGCGAGGCTGTCCCTTAAGAAGAGCCATGAGATTCATCAGTGCAGTATTCTTGACATACTGGCTGAAAGGAGTGACAAGAGGAGGATATCCCAGACGAGGCCACACATATTCAACTTCCTGGAACAGCATGACCATAAGCTGATCAAGAGAGAGTTCCGCCTTGCCCTGAGCCCTTAAAGACGCATTGATAGCGCCATGGAAACCTTTCAGATCCGCCATCATGGATCCCATCATGCCACCGGGAAGACCGCAACCGACAAGAAGGGAACTCATATGGGAATTGTTCGGATCTATCCAATAGCCGAGGAAATCATCGATAAATTTCTGGGTAAGAGCACGGACTTCCATATAAGCATTCATATTAAGGTCCTTGACCTTGAATCCATCAGCCTTGAGCATCTCACGGATCGTGATAACGTCAGGATGCACCTTTCCCCATGAAAGAGGCTCCACCGCCACATCCAGATAGTCCGCTCCTGCACGAGCCACCTCAAGCATCGAAGCCGGAGAAAATCCCGGTCCTGAATGTCCGTGATACTGGACCTTGATATGAGGATACTTCTTCTTTATCTGACTTGTAAGCTCGGCCAGGAAGGTCGGGCGTCCTATGCCGGCCATATCCTTGAGACAAATCTCATCGCAACCATATCCGACCACCTTATCAACCACACCCATATAATATTCTACCGTATGGACTGGAGAATTGGTGATTGACAGGGCCACCTGAGAAATCATTCCGCCTTTCTTGGCGTATTCGACACTTAGACGAAGATTTCTATGATCATTGAGGCCGCAGAACGAACGCGAGATATCTGTACCTTGTGCATGCTTCACCTTATACATCAGTTCACGCACATCAGCCGGTACCGGATTCATACGAAGAGCATTAAGTCCTCTTTCAAGCATATGAGTCTGTATGCCAGCCTTATGAAAAGGAGCTGTCCATTCCCTCACCGCCTTATTAGGATTCTCACCGAAAAGCAGATTCACCTGCTCGAAAGCTCCGCCATTTGTCTCCACACGGTCAAAGCACCCCATATCGATAATAGCCGGAGCGACTTCCTTAAGCTGGGCGACAGTCGGCACATATTTTCCTGAAGACTGCCACATATCCCTATAAACAAGGGAAAACTTTATTTCTCGTCCCATATTTATGTAATTTTCTGAATCTCTCTTTGCAAATATAAAGAAAAGTATTTTCGCACCTTATCATAATGATGCCAAAAGGGACAGAATTAATGAGAATGGGGTAAAAAATTTATTTGTGACAAAAAAAATCACCACAGTCTATTGCAGATTTCGAATTTATGCGTATATTTGCAGTCCTTAAACCAACATGGTGCCCATAGTTCAGTTGGTTAGAGCGTCAGATTGTGGTTCTGAATGTCGTCGGTTCGAATCCGACT
>RHMF01001354.1_pt1 | contig 11159 bp, 22 predicted proteins | sample 5365151 | NCBI WGS metagenome assembly RHMF01 (sample SAMN10266501, study PRJNA497801) | feces metagenome | isolation source: feces | host: Bos taurus | place: China: Prairie of Fairy Mountain | collected 2017-08-14 | reverse complement strand
GTCTCCTGTTAGCCGTTGCCATCCTCAGCAGGGGGGGCGTTGTACTTGGCTTTGCAGTATTCATTGTACCGGATAACGAACTCGATCAAAGGTGCACTGGAAAATTTAGTCAGAGCCGGAAGGTCTTTGTCGAAGCAGTGGGATTCCCAATACGGCTTGTCTGAGTATACAAACGTATGAGCTCGGCTGAATCTTTCATCCTGCAAAACCAGTTCTCGCAGCTCTGAATAATTCACACCAAGCTGATTTGCAATTTCCCAGAACTGAACACAAAGCGAAACTTTTGAAGCAAGCATCGTGTTCGCCATGTACTTGGAAAGCTCAGCAGTTTTTGAATCGGTTTGGAGAAAACGGTGACGAGCATCGTAGACAGTCTGAAGGAATTGAACGACACGTTCTCTGACTTCAGGCTTTCCACCGATAATCGTATACGAGAAGTCAAATGTCTTATGATCACAGTGCTGAGTCGTTCCATAGAACTCGGGACAAAACGCAATGTCCTTTCCTGTTTCTTTACTCAGCATAGAAGTTGTTCCAACAGGAACCGTTGAACGTATGACGATGGTATTTGCATTCGTCTCATTCACAGCAGTACGCACCTGAGACAAATCACAAGAGCCGTCAGACAACATCGGGGTGTCAACGGCAATAAAAGCAATGTCATACGTTTTGTCCTCTTTTTCGAGATATCCTTTATACGGGTCGTATCTATGCGGGTTGCACTTCCTGTATTCTTCATACAACATACTGCCGATATTCCCGCATCCGACAATCAGAATACTTTCGTTCATGGCGCAAGCTCCTTTGAATATTTATTGAACCAGTCATTTATGAAGCCGATCCATTCTTTTTTATCGAGATACGGATATTCGTCAAGCTTTGAAATACAGGCTTCGGGAGTGGATTCGATATACACTTCACGAGCTCCGAGCTCCTTACATAGCCGTATCCGCTCGCTGCTTAACGCATAGCCGCCGATAATATACGCATTGTTCCATTTACCAGCACGATACCGAACCGCTTCTATGAGCCCGTCACGTGCCTTAAAAACAACGCTGCGCAATCGGTTGGGCTTTACATACTTCTCGCATCCTGAAACCGCTTTCCAGATATCATCGACATTGATTACGAGATCACCTTCTGACATGTTCTCTCGTACCCATTCAGATTTTCCAGACATCGGAGCACCGTACACGAGATAGACTTCCCGGACAGCATAACCGAACTTATTGTGAATGTAGTTATGGCATCTGTGATGCACAAAGGAAACATTCGCAGGATTCAGACTGATTGTCAGATCATTCACGTTTGCTTCGGTCAATTCTTCTTTGTGATGGCCTATGATATCATAAGCTCGCACAATAGGCTTTCCGCAGTATTCACAGATGATCTGACCTTCCTCATTCAGCCTTTCGATTTTCAGGTGCGCGAGCAGCTTCTGCCACTCCTTTGAACGGTAAAAAGATTCGAGCGAATACATACAGTCAACCGCTCAGCTTTGCCTGAGTAGCGGGTCCCGCCACTCCATCTACGACCAGACCGCGCTGGAGCTGGAATGCACATACGGCTCCGAGTGTTATCTTCCCGAAGTCGCCGTCAATTTCAGATTTTCGCATATAGCCAAGAGCGTGCAGTCGAGCCTGCATCAGTTCAACATCTTCGCCCTTGTCTCCAAGTCTCAGAACACGGGATCCGGAAGAAGTCACAGCGGGATTGTGAATGAATCCGAGAAATTTATAAGCTGAACTCGCTCCCCAATTCCCGCCGCCGCGTTCCCTATGGGTTGTCCAGAAGGGATTTTTCGCACCGTATCCGGATTCAGAAGTCAGAATGCTGCCATCGGAATTGATCTGTTCCACGACAGCCACATGACCGGCACCGTCACCGGAAGTATGAGTTTTGCCCTTCGCCCAGCAGATAATTGAGCCAAGAGTCGGAGTTGAGCTGACCTTCAGACCAGAAGCGACAGCAGCATCGTAGAAATCTTCAGCATTGGGCGGATGCTGAAAGTAGACGAACTTGCCCTTGCCGATAATCTCATTGAATCTTCCGGCAGCGTAGCCAACGCAGTTCGCAAGGGTATCACAACCAGCATCGGTTGGATTGCCCTTAATCGCGCCGGAATAGCCGCCATTCGCAATGCGGATATAATACTTGTTGCCAGCTTCAGGCTTCGTAATTCTCGGTTTGAACATCGTTCAAGCTCCTTTCACCAGTTATCGTTTTCAGCTTTCTGTTTCGCCAGTTCAAGCTGTTCCCGCTTCAGATCAACGGTCGTTTTATCATCGTTCGTCCATTCCGGGTCGAGATTCTTCAGAAGAAGATGAATTGCGCCGGTATCAGGCGGCGCATATTTCTTATACTTCTCGACCACTTGGACTCGCTTGTTTCCTTCTTCACGGATTGTGGTCTTCGTTTCTTCGTAGGTGAAGCCCTTCGCCTTTTTCTTCAGACTTGCTTTGAGGTCAGATATCAATTGCTGTCTGCCATTTTTCAATGCTTCTCGCAGCTCCGGGTGTTCTCTCTTATACTTCTCGAAGGTAGAGACAGCAACGCCCAGACGGTCAACAGCAATCTGCTTTTCATCCAGATCTTGACACCATTCCTGTATCTGACTCAAATAGGGCTTTACATGAGTTTCGTATCGACCTTTCCTGCCCATTGCATCGCCCCTTTTTGCAAACTTCTATTTATGACATTTTCGCTAAATAAACATGCTGTCATTTGTGCTTGTTTCCATATCTCTGACAAGAGCATTCGGACCCGTCATGCGGCACGGTACCGGGCATGTTTCCATATTTGTTTCATATTCCGAAATCTTCTTCAGGATATCGGGATCGGTAAGATGGCCGACAATTTCATTCGACTTATGGCAGCAGTAAATGATATCGCCATTCGGATTGACAGCAATTTGAAGAAAATTCCCATAACATTTCTCGAAGCAAGCCCGGAGCTGATAATACTTGTAATTTATCTGAACCCGACTATCAGCTTTCCGCAGGCTTTCAAGAAAAGCGATCACGGGCTTTTCATCGTTCGTATCATAATAAGAATGCCTTACAGATTCGACCGGCCTGAAACTGAAATAATCAACATCGAGATGTTTATGAGCTTCATAAAACTTCCGGCATTCTTCAACATCGAGACCCAGCTTTTGAATACCGACAGCAGTTTCGACCTTGTTTTCCTTCTTCCATTCGAGATAACTTTCAAGATTCCGGATAACAGTTTCGTATTTGTCAATACCTCTGACAGCTTTATATGAAGCAGCATCGTACCCGTCAATACTGATTTTCAGATATCTTGGCTTGATGTACTTCATAACATTGAAATTTGTGTTTATTCCATACGGGATGCCGTTTTCTTCCAGCCATGAGGTGATGCCGTCAAAGTCCTTTGAAAGAGTCGGCTCGCCACCGGTCAAAATAAAACCCTTTACACCCATACCGAGAAGGATCCGGACATATTCCTTGAACTCGTCAAGTGTAATATAACGCTTCTCCTTCGCAGGCATCCCAACATAACGACAATAGCTGCAGAAGTTATTGCAGAAGTTGTCGAGCTGGATTTGTGCGGTAACCGGTCTTCTTTTTATCAGATTGTCGAGATGTTTCAAGACCTTTGTACCGGTGATCATTTTTTCCACCTCTCATTGAGTATTTTTGGTGCACAGTTTTCCCAGTTCACCTTGTGGTGGATCCTCTTGTGCTTTTCACCCATAGTTGAAATCGAAACGCAGCTCGGAGCATACATGACACTGAAAAAAGATTTCATGTACGTTCCGGTATCAGCATAAACCTCAGAAACCCCGCCGTTCAGATGCTGGGTTTGAAGCTGGGTTATATTTGCAGCAGTAACTGTAAACAGCATTTTGCCACGCTGAGACAGTGTAACGTATGTACTTACATCACTGTTCATTCTACCAACGAACTCGAAAGGTTTTTCCACATCGCAGAAAAACGTATTCATAGCTTTTCTGAGAAGCCCTTTACGAAAGTTATGGTTATCTATACCGCCAATGAAATCGCCGCCCTGAGCGAAAGCTACGGTTATAGCACCGCTTGTATCCATGAACTCGATCATACTCTCGAAAAGTTCATCCAGATTCTTGGCAGATATATATCCGAGCTTTCCTTTATCCGGAAAGCGATACATGAACGAAGTATAATCATCGTCCAGCATCAGAAAATATCTGAAGCCCATTTCCTTTGCCAGCTTGAAACAATGATTTCGGGCAAATACGCAAGCCCTTCTTTCATTGCCAGTTTCGCCGGTATCCGTTGTCTCGGCTTCTTTGATTTTATCAAACTGCAATACATGCTCGCCGTATTTGCTTCTGTACTCGTCCTCTTGGTCGTCCTCATTGTCGATCAGTATAAACCACTTGCCGGAATATCTTCCCGTATCCAGAAGGGGTTCGAGGGTTTTAACGCAATTGGCTCGTCCATGACTCAGAATGAAAACAGCAAAATCATTTCGCATCGAGATCAGCCTTTCTGAGCTTTTCGATCTTTTTTGACAGGTTGGTGAAGCCGTTCATAATGGCATCGTTATAGTCGATGATCACAAGTGCGGATTTCTCCATGAGTGCCTGCATTTCTTCAGATGCATTGGCATAGAACTCGGCGACCTTCCTGTAGTTAAATACCAGATGCCGCTGTGCAGCTTTCCGAAGAAAAGTCTTTTCTTCATAGCTGAGATCGGAATTTTCAATTTCTTCCAAGAGCTCATTGGTCTTTGTTTCATCCACGAGCTCTGAGATATCAGGATTATCGCCCTGAACATCATACTGCGGAACATTCGTTTCCTGCGAGTATGTATCGTCCTCTCCGTCCTCGTCTTCATCATCAGGAAAGACAAAACCATATAGCGACATATCCATTTCGAGCTCGTCAAGCTCCTTCATGAGCTTTTCTTCATCCCACTCGGAAAACTCAGATACCTTGTTATCCGCAAGCCGGAATGCTTTGATCTGTTCTTCCGAAAGATCGTCTGCCATGATACAAGGTACCGTTGTTATTCCGAGCTTCTTTGCAGCTTTCAAACGGGTATGTCCAGTTACGATAACGTTATCTTTGTCGATCACAATAGGAACTTTGAAACCAAACGCCGAAATACTGAGCGCAACCTTCTCGACAGCTTCATCATTTTTTCGGGGGTTGTTTTCATACGGTATCAGTTCATCGACATTCAGTTCCAGAACATTCACGGTGTTGCTACACTCCTTCCAGTGCTTCTGCGCTCAATCTCAGAAATACGCTCGTCCTGAATAGCGTCCTTTCTTTCCAGATCATAAACGCGCTCGATCAGGTTGTTATGTTTATCGACTCTCTTTTCAAGCTGTTCGATCCTGTAGCTTGTCAGCTTCATACCGCCGAAAGAGCCGATTGCCGTGCCAAGAAGACTAATAATTGCAACGATAACTGTATCTGTCATAATTCCTTCATCCCTTCTTTGACTGCTTGATAAGCTGATTCACATACACCGCAGTGCCCGCACAAAGAATACCCTGAGTGATCCCAGAGAAAACACTGAGAAAGCTCAGACCGTCTTTGCCGACAATATACAGCATAGAAACCAGCACACCAAAGCAGCCGAGAAGCATCGGAATGAATCGGTCGTCAATCTTCTTGGAAGTCTTGATGCCCATACCGATAAAATACAAAACCGGTATCACGACCAGCAGTTCGGGGTTGATATACTCCTTGTATTCCATGAGATCACCTCCGCAATTTTCTTTGAATCTATCTTCATTATATCCAAATTACTTTGGAATGCAATGGTGTCATATGACACCCATAGAAACAGAAAACCCGTATCGCAATGATACGGGCTTTCATTTCAGGCTGTTTCAAGTCTCTTGAATATCTCAATACAGAGCCGTTTCTTGTTTCTGCTCACGGTACGTACATCTACGCCCATACGCTCTGCAATAGTCTCCACTGTGCACCGGTCACGGTAAAACAGCAGTATCGCATAAATATACGGATCGTCTTCGAGCTCCTTCAGAACATCTTCGAGCTGCAAATCAGGATTGGCCGCAGGCATCCAGTGCTGAAACAGTCTATGAGATATCAGCTTATAGACAATCGTTTCGGGATCCTTCAGCACCTTTTTTCGTACTAATTCAGTAAGAGTGATTTGGATGATTTCTTCGACTTCTTCTCGTGTCAACCTTCTGCACCTTCTTCCACTTCCTGTTTCAGCCATAACGATATATTACAGTGCGGTGTTGTGTCTTTATACTTCATCGGACATTCTTCACATTTCGGTACATATGCATGGCAGCAATCTGTGATTGTGTTAAGAAAATCATAAAGTTCGTCATTATCCATCTGCCGGATTCGGTCAGCGTTCGTCATCGCTCTGCAATCGTTACCAGTTACAGATCGAAGAATGTCAATGACTTCTTTCCGACCTTTCCTCTGATCCTCATTCTCGCAGACAGGCAGTGACATGATCCTGTCAAACACTTCCGAAACAACTTTTTCCAGATCATTCATGTTTCGTTCTCCTGTTCCAAGACTCAGCAGCAGAAAGCTGATTGAGCTCTTTGTAGTCATTCTCAGCAAAGCATTTCGTCATGGCTCCGCATCCAATACAGAAAACATACGCAGCCTTGTGATGTTCTCCATACTCAGCAGCAGAACCGCAGAACGGGCATGACTTAAGATCAATTTGAAGTTTCATATCTCATGCACCGCCCTTCTGTTCCAGTTCGTCTATGAACTCACATCCAGACCATTTTGCACCACATTCCGGACAATATTCAGGTGGGAACTTCTGATACCCTTTTTCTTTGATTTCATAAATCCATACGATATCATCTCGGAAAACCTGACCACACGCAGAGCATTTGTAATCATCAGGATACCGCCCTTCGATCAGCTTTCCTTGCTTGACCGGCTCTGCACCGCAGAAGTCTGCAAGCTGTTTCATAAAATCATCGGCGCAGGCATCATCGTGAAACTGTCCATAGATATAAAGCCCATTCTTCCGCACGATTCCGAGACACGGCTTTTTTCTTTCAGGAATATGAAACACACCGATTGAAACATCATCTTTAACGAGTTGCATTCGCCGCACCTCTTTCCTCGTTCAGCCATTCAGCAATGCACGTTTCGCAGTCTTCATAGTGACCACACCGATCCCAGAAGTTCGGGTGCAGAACTTCCATTACGCAACGCTTCTTCATCTTCCGGTTGAAGTCGATCAAAACATCGTATGGATTTGTCTTGATCAGGTATTCACGGTTCGTCATGCTTTCACCTTCTTTCCGCAGTTCGGACAAAACTTGTACGGGAGATTCCCAGAATGATTTCGGTGATAATAGCAGATATCACCGCATCCAGTACAGCGGAATTTTTCGCACTTCAATCTCGGATTGTCCGGTACCAGCTCAACGAGCCGATCTTTTCTCGGAAGGGGTTGCCAGTCTGTAACTTTCCAATTCGGATTGAGCGTATTATCTCCCGTGCTCGGATTTGACATTTTCGTTACATCATCCGTGCACCATAGCTCGTTACCGTATCCCATAAAAGCGATAAATTCATCCCGCTGAGCGTACCGATTCACAGCAGAAACCAGAACAGGCTGTCCGGAGTATTCAGGCAGTTTGTACTCGCACGAAATCCACTCGCCGTTCATCTTCTTCACTTCCTTTCAGATTTCCCGTTATTTCATCGTAGAAGACGTTTTGCGGGGATTTCTCGCAGTAAAGGTCAAATTATACCACACGGAAGAAACCCCGCTAAAAAACGCCGTATCAATCTCCTTGCCGGATTCTTTCAAGCTGGCGATCCAGTTTGAAATTGATTCGCTCGTTCACCTCGTAAGGATCAATGCCATGAAGAAAGCACATCTGACGAATCATAATCACAACATCGGCCATTTCGTCTACCAGATTATTCGACCAGTCAATGCCGCGCTGAGAAGGTCTTCTCGTCATAACGTGCAGCAATTCAGACAGCTCGGAGATGGTCTGATCTTCCTGACAGTCAATCCCATAGTGAGTCGCAATTCTTTCACACTTCGCGCCCTGTCCTCGTGTCAACTCTTTTTCACTCCTTCCAGATCAGAACTGCTGACCGATCAGCAAAGCAATATCGTTCGGGTCGATAGAGCTGTGTGCAGGCTCGGAAGGCTTCTGAGGTTTTCCACCATAGCCGTATCCGTTCCAGCCCTGCCGCTCCCATGTCCTGACAGCCGCTTTCCAGTCCTTCATCGGGTTTTTCCCGACTCTCCATCCGTTCGAGCTGTAGTAATCTACAAACCGTTCGGGATCCACATTGTTCTGCCTTTCCAGACAGTATGCACGAACCTCGTCAACAGAAGGTGGAGTGAAGCGTTTTTGAGTTTTCTTTTGCGGCTTGTCCGCAAAAATAATATTCTCTCTTTCTCCTTCTCTTTCTCCTTCTCCTTCTGTGGGGGTTACATTTTCGTACAGTGCCGTTACAGTACCAGTTACAGTACTGTTACATGTAACGTTACATTGTGCATTACGTACAGCTTCTGAGCTTTCTTCATCAGCCTTTTTTTGCAGTTTCAACCGTTCTCGGTATGCAGCAACGCGCTGACGGGTGCGCTCTCGGTTATTCTGAATACGGTCAAGGTCTTGATGTTTATCCCAGTTCGGGATCGTGATCGTGTCGTTGATAATCTCAATCATTCCAAACTGCTCGAAGGTATTCAGGGCGAGCCTGACAGTGTTCACCGGTCGCCGGAAGATAACAGAAAGCATTTCGTCAGTATAGGCGATTCGATCATTCAGCATAAACACACCGCCGTTGTTTTGCTTGCCAGCCATACAGAGCAGCTTGAACCAGATCACGATGATCGCATCCCGCTCCGGCATAGCTTCAATGAGCAAAATCTTTTCATCGTCAAAGATATCCGTCACGATCTTGATCCACTTCACATCGGACATTATTTCACCTCACTTTCGTCACCGTAATCATAACGGGTGTTTGAGAAGTCAATCCCGTAGACTTCTTTCAAGTGCTTCTGGGCATCTCTCGTGGTTGTTTCCCTGCCCATGATTCCGGTATACATCAGGTGGGTAACATCATCCACCTGATTGAAAAACCGTGTCAACCTCTTTTTCCGCCATCCAAGCTGTTCGAGCGCAATAAAGCAGACAGCTAACGCCTGGTCGAATACATCATTCTTGACAGCATCGTACAAAGCGTCTTTCTGTTCTTCCAGAATCTTTAACGCCATTTCGTGCACTTTCTTGTCAAGCTCAGATTGGCTGACAGTAGCGTATCGGGCTCTCATTCCTTCCTGCCTTTCCGCATGTCCTGAATAACATAGATCAGAAGCACAACTGCCATTGCTACGTTACCAGAGACAGCAGCAGCAAAAAGAACCAGAGCGAGAAGGATAAGCAGTATGACCATGTTATGACCTCTCTTTCCTGTGGTATTCGTCCACGATTTCAAGCCGCTGAATCACGCGGATTTCTGCATTGTCCAGCATTTCTTTGAATCTCTTTTCCGCCAGACGTTCGACTCGTTCTTTATCAGCATCGCGGAGTGCCAGCTCAATGCTCGCTACGATCATAGCTATAATAGCAATGATTGCCAGCATGAACACGATAAATCCGAGTATCATTTTGTTTCACTCCTTTTTCATTCTTTCAGACTTCCCGAATGCGGATCCCGTGCCGTTCGAGCATCAGTTTCCGTTTGATGATATACTCCTTTGTCCGCATCCCTTTGGCATCCTCTACAACGAGGATGCCGTTTTCGAGATACACGAAATCCGCATAATATGAACATTCACACTCAATCACTTTTCCGGGCTTCGGCTGACCTTTGTTCTTTCCAGACTTATAAACTGCCGTGGATTCAGCTCGCTGAGAAGGAATCAGCACATACTTGACCTGAAGTTTCAGATCCTGAATGATTCCGGCTTTCTCCATTGCTTTCAGCTCAACGTACCGCCGTGCTTCTTTCCGAGAGTCAAATGTGATGCCATCGCAGAAATATTTCCGGTTGTGATATTTCGACATAGCCGATCACCTCAGAACGGAACTTCGCCATCGCTCAGAATTTCCTCGAACTCTCCGAGGTCGCCAATGTGCAGAGCATCCTGCGCGGGCTGTGATGCCTGCGGCGGTCTTGCAGGATATCCAGCCGCCTGCTGCCCGTATCCTGCCGCAGGAGCCGCCTGATTCGGCACATAGGGATTATTATTCGGAGCAGGAACAGCACCGTACTGAGGAACCGCAGAAGGCTGTGCAGCATACTGCTGAGGATATCCAGCGGACTGATAATTTCCAGCAGGCTGAGCAGGGGATTGAGCCGCGCTCTTTGTCTCTCCGAACTGGACATTATTCGCGAGCACATTGTAGCTGTAATGCTTCACACCATTCTGATCGGTGTAGTTGTTATTTCTCAGGCATCCCTGCACAATGATCGCGCTGCCCTTCGAGAAATACCGGGATACGAACTCGGCAGTCTCACGCCAGCATGTCACGGAAATGAAGTCAGCTTCTGTGTCGGTCGCATCCTTCTTCTTCGGACGGTTCACAGCAACATTGATACGGCAGACAGCAGTGCCAGAAGCAGTCTGACGAAATTCGGGGTCGGCAGTCAGCCTGCCCATGATAATAACGATATTCAGATTCATGAATCAATCTCCTTTCAGATCATCCAAACAGAGCTGCCGAAACATCAGAAGCAGCAGCAGGAACTGGCGGAACCGGGGTCGCAGGCATCTCAGCAGCATATACCGGCTGAGCAGGCATCTCCGCAGGAATCGGAATCGGCTCTGTGCTTTCATCCAGAACAGAATTTGCCGCAGGGATTTCTTCGGGGGTGTACATCCCGCCCATTTCTTCGGGGAATGCTTCACGCAGCGCATGTACCAGAGCGACCTTGCGGATCATCGTTGCAGGCTTTGAAGCCCACTGCTGATTGAGCTCTCCATTCGACTTTCTTCCAGCATACTCGTTGAATGATACAGCAGCGTATTCGGGTACATCATAACCCTTGATGAAGATTTTCGCCCAGCCGCCTACGAGCGTTTCTTCTTCAGGGATGTAAAACGTTCCTTCGCGCTCAATGATATCGCCTGTCTCTCTGATCTGCACGATGATACCAGCATTCTTTCCGCAGTAATCAGGATTGCGGCGGGCGCGTTTTGTGAAAACATCC
>RHMF01001352.1_pt1 | contig 11168 bp, 10 predicted proteins | sample 5365151 | NCBI WGS metagenome assembly RHMF01 (sample SAMN10266501, study PRJNA497801) | feces metagenome | isolation source: feces | host: Bos taurus | place: China: Prairie of Fairy Mountain | collected 2017-08-14 | reverse complement strand
GATGGTGAAAATTTTTAGATGAAAAACTATATAATTCGCCTTCGCTATGAACAATAATCGGAAGATAAACACTGATATGTTTTCCTTTCCAAGTGCAAATATGCCAATCGTAAGAGTCTAAAATGTGATCAAAAATGAGTTCTCCGACATCAATTTTCTCTTCAACTTCGTGATTATCATCATTACTAGCAAATGTATCAATAGGATTTAAGAATGTAAAACTTATTACAAATAAACAAGTTATAGCATTCAATATATATTTTCTAACAAACGATATGTTGTTTTTCATCTAGATTTTTTACAATTTATTAATGAGGTACAATTTTACAAAAAAAAATAATATCATCAATTTTTTTTATCCTATTTTTCAAAAAAAATACACATTTCTTTGTTACTTTTGCAACATGGCAAAAAACAAGTATTATGTAGTCTGGAATGGCAGACAAGTTGGCGTTTACAGCAATTGGGACTCATGCAAAATGCAAATTGAAGGTTTCAAGGGTGCGCAATATAAATCTTTTCCCGACAGGGCTAGTGCGGAGCAAGCTTTCAAAGCTGGCTACGAAGCTTCGTGTCAACAGCCAACATCCAACGGTCAACAGTCAACGGTCAATGGTCAAAAGTCAACAGTCAAGTCTTACGAGACTCTTCCTGAAGGACAAAGGCCTATCGGTCAGAGCATTGCCGTTGATGCTGCATGTTCTGGAAATCCTGGTAAAATGGAGTTTCAAGGCGTATTTGTTGAAACGGGAACACATCTTTTCAAGAGTCCAGTTTACGAACATGGTACCAATAATATCGGTGAGTTTCTTGCCATAGTTTATTGCTTGGCGTGGCAACAGAAAAACAAAATCAACTATCCCATCTATTCTGATTCTGTCAATGCGCAGAAATGGGTAAGAGAAGGAGCATGCAAGACAAAAATAGTTGAAAACGAGAAGAATAAACCTCTTTTTGAAGTGATACGATGGGCAGAGAGATGGCTTCATACAAATAGTTTCAGAGTTCCAATTTATAAATGGAGAACTGAGATTTGGGGAGAAATTCCTGCCGACTTCGGAAGAAAATAATATATTTGCAAAAAAGAACACTCATGATAAAATTCGACACTTTTTATATCCAATGTCCGAGATGCAAATGCTGGATGGAAGGTCATCTCCTTATCTCATCGATGGTTAATCAGTCGATTTTATATTCTGACGGCAAGATTTTAAACGACGGCTTCATCACTGAAAATCAGAAGATGATAGTATGTCCAGCTTGCAGTCACTGGTCATGGGTGGAGAAATACGAAGAGCCATACATCAGCAAGATAAAACCGAAAGAGACATTTTACACATGGAACAGCTGGCGTTTTTACGGCGCACATTCTGTCAGCAACAAAGGCAAGATGGCTCTCGTAAATCACTACAAAAACTTCTTGAACAACGGCAATTACAACATTGACCAGGAGATTTATTTCCGCCGTCTTATGTGGTGGGCATTCAACGACTTCGTAAGAAACAGACATCAAATCAACATTGAGACTTACACTTCAAAAGAAATGAGTTTCAAGGTTTGGTACAGAAACAGAAAGAAAATCCTGGAAGGCATAGAATTGTTTAAAAAATGCCGCGAACATTTCAACGAAAACCTCAGAATCTTAATTGATTTATATAAATTACGCTACACTCCCGATGATGAAGAATACGAAGCTGTCAACTTAGACATCATCGAAATTTACCGTCAACTCGGTGAATTTGAAAATGCTAAGGAATTATTGGAGCAAACCACACGACGCACTCATTTCATTTCAACTATCGAGAAAAAAGTAGACGAACGAGACGATTTAGTTTTTATCGTTTCAGGATGATTAAGACTATGAGTCTATAAGTCTATAAGTCTATGAGTTTTCAAGGAAAATCTTATTGACTTATTGACTTATCGACTTAAAATATCCCTTATAACATGTGAGGCGCAGAAGCAACCGAATATTGCGGGCATATAAGATATTGTTCCGACGGTTGCTATTTTATTTTCCGTTGCTTCTTCTATCGACACTGCGCTTTCTGCGACTTTTTCAGGCGAGAACACCACTGTTATTCCTTCGCGTATTCCAAGTCGGTGAAGTCGTTTTCTTATATAAAACGCCAAACGGCAATTGTGCGACTTTGAAATGTCGTCAATTTCTATTTTTGTAGGGTCGAACTTACCGCCTGCTCCCATGCAACTGACGATATTTTGTTTGTTTTGGACAGCATAATATAAAAGGAAAACCTTTGGTGCCAATGTATCAATAGCATCGACGACAAAATCGAAAGGCTGCTCCATCAAGTCAATAATCGGCTGATCTTTAAGATATTGGTTTATGGCAACGACTTCTACGTCAGGATTTATGTCGCGAATACGTTCCGCCATCACTTCGACTTTCGGACGACCGAGTGTACTATCAAGAGCAAGCAGTTGTCTGTTTTTGTTAGTAACATTAACAATATCGCAGTCAACAATAGTAAGTTTTCCTATTCCAGCACGCGCCAACTGTTCGGCAGCATACGCGCCAACACCACCAAGTCCGACAACAAGTACATGACTATCAGCCAATTTCTTAACGCCTTCTTCTCCAACTAACAACTGTGTTCTCGAGTTCCAATTCATATCTGTCCAAAAATTTTTACAAAGTTATTAAAAATATCGTTGCGCAACTTATCCATTTCAATGCCTGATAAAGAAGCTGCTTTTTCATAAACATCCGTTATTTTTCTTTCTGCAACATCTGTTTCCAAAAACAATCTTTCCGTTGGAATTATTTGCAGCAGTCGCTTTGCTTTTGTTTCATTTTTAAACAAGACATCGCCTAGCGACAAATATATTCCATGTTTCAACAACTGTTCCGCTGACATTTCGTTCCCTTGAAAACCATGGATAATCCACGTCTGTTTTGCTTTTGTTTCTTTTTTTATCGAAATAATATCGGAATAAGTTCGAACCGCATGTATTATCACAGGCTTTGCAATTTTTTCCGACAATTCGATTTGTTTGATAAATACTTCCTTCTGAATTTCAAAGTCGACATCGCAGGCTCTATCGAGACCACACTCGCCTATCGCCTTGACATTAAAGTCACCTATACACCGAGACTTCAAGTCACTAAGTTCCTCAATTCCTGAGTTCCTCAATTCCTCAGATCCGACTTTCCAAGGATGAATTCCTATGCTATAAAAACGAAAAACATCGACATCGACGATATTGTCGACATCGATGTTTTGTATCTCAATAAACTCTTTATTATCAACAGGATTGACTAAATGAGTATGAATATTTACGCAAGGTCTCATTTTTAATAATATTCGGAGTCGAGATTATGTTGAATGATAATTTCTTTAGTATCAATATTATAAGCCAACAAGTTACCGAATCCGTCTTTATTTCTAAAATATATGCCATTGTCGAGAGGCAGGAAGTCGTAGTCATTATTTTTCAACAAGTCTATCATTGACATCTCGACGGGGATATGTCCATGTATGATTTTTTTTCCGCCAGCTTTAGTTTTATCAACTTTAAAATCCCTGACCCACATCATGCTAAAGACGTCATCGAAAGGATTGTCGATATTGAAGTTAAGTCCGGCATGTACGAGGATGCAATCGTCCAATTCCATATAATATTTGGTATTTTTCATCCAATCGATATAGAATTTATTTATTTCGCGAGGACGTTTTGCGCCGAAGCTCGCCAATGTTTTTGTAGCGCCGTTTCTTCTCCAATCTTTTTCTACTTTGCTACGGAAGAAAAATCTTTTTTGGTCATCCTCCCAGGCTCTGATACAATAATCTTCATGGTTGCCTCTAAGACAGTGAATATCATAGCCAGAATCTTGTAGGCTCATGATAAAATCGATAACACCTTTGCTGTCGTGTCCACGGTCGATATAATCGCCGAGGAAATAGACAGAGTCCTCTTTTGATAGATTTATACCATTCTCTATCAAAGACTTCAGTGTTTTAGAACAACCATGAATATCAGGTATGACCCAACGATTTCTCATCGTCAACTGTTAATTGTAAATTGTAAACTTATTTAGCTTTACCTTGGTTAGCGACGCTTTCCATTTTACGTTTGATTTCTTCTTGATCGCCGAGGAAGAAATGGTTTTGTAAATTCATATTGTCATCGAATTCGAATACGTAAGGAACAGCTGTTGGGATATTGAACTTAATGATTTCTTCATTTGTCATTCCGCGGAGTTCTTTAACGATACCTCTCAATGAGTTGCCGTGAGCAACAACCATAACTTGGTCATGATTTTCGAAAGCTTTCAAAATCACGTCGTTATAGTAAGGCATAAGACGTTCGATTGTATCTTTCAATGATTCTGTCAATGGAATTTGTTCGTCTGTAAGTTCTGCGTAACGAGCATCCATTCTTGGGCTTTTTGGATCGTTCATTTCCAATGCAGGAGGTTGAACGTCGAAAGAACGACGCCATACTAAAACTTGTTCATCGCCATATTTTGCTGCTGTGTCAGCTTTGTTCAAACCTTGAATTGCGCCGTAGCTCTTTTCATTTAATCTCCAGCTTTTTTGAACAGGAAGCCAATCCATATTCATAGCATCGAGAACGTTATTCAAAGTTTTAACAGCTCTTTTCAAATATGATGTGAAACATAATTCTGGTTTATAATTTTCTTGTTTCAAAAGTTTGCCAGCTTCAAATGCTTCTTCCAAACCTTTTGGACTTAAATCAACATCTGTCCAACCTGTGAAAAGGTTTAATTTATTCCATTCACTTTCTCCGTGACGAATTAAAATAAGTTTTTTCATCTTAATATTATTTATGTTATAAAAAATTTCGCATTGCAAAGATAATGTTTTTTATTTTCATTACCTAGTTATTTTTTATTAACAATTAAATCTTATATCTTAATTTTTTTTAACAATTCTTTTTAACTTTGTAAAAAAAAGTCATGAAAAGAATATATTTGTTCCTATTTTGTTTTTTGTTCTGTAAATCATTATGTTTAGCCCAAAACATTGATCTTGCTAATGTTGAAATTCCAAGCATTACTGAAGAACGAAGCGACAGAGTCATAACACATAAAGGCTATACTGTTTCATATAATTACGATTGGAAAATTCCTAACTGGGTCGCTTACGAACTTACCGACTGGGAAGTGGAAGGCGAAGTGCCTCGTTACGACAGATTTAAGCCAGATCCGATGGTGCCTCAAAACGTTACAGCAACAACCAACGACTACAAATATTCTGGTTACGACAGAGGACACATGGCGCCAGCTGCAGATATGAAATGGGACGAACAAGTGATGAAAGAATCATTTTACCTTTCCAACATTTGTCCACAAAATCCTAACCTCAACGGCGGCGTATGGAAAGACCTTGAAGAACAAGTCCGCGATTTAGCGACTCAAAAAGGAAAGATTTTCGTGGTATGCGGACCTATCGTCACCGATGCTTCTACAACAATCGGAGAGAACAAAGTCGTTGTGCCACAAGCTTTTTACAAAGTATTATTACAAGAAAACAATGGAAAAATCCATACTATAGGCTTCGTTTATGAAAACATCAGCGGAAGAAGACCAATGTCGACTTACGCCATGACTGTCGATGAAGTAGAAAAATTAACAAAAATCGACTTCTTCCCTTCCCTGCCAGACAAAATAGAGAACAAAGCTGAATCTGAGGTAGATTTTTCAAAATGGACAATCTCGTATTAAAATTGAGAATCAATAAAATAAAACAAACATAATATCAGTTATACATTTAAAATTAAAACTATGGATTTAAAAAAATATATAACTCTATTTTGCTTAATATTTTTTAACATTAATTTGGCTTGTGCGCAAATTCCAATACACCAATGGACGACACACGCTCCAGGTTTGAGAGTAATTAACGTTGAGAAAGTTGATGATAAAATTTACGCCGCAACACCTTATGAAATATTTTATTATAACACCAGCGACAATTCCATCAATAAGTTAACGAAAGTCAATGGTTTATCCGATTTTGGCATTGACATAATGCGCTACAACCCACATACTGATATGATTTTCATCGGTTATTCAAATACGAATATCGACATCATCGACAGTGAAGGAAACATAACAAACATCAGTGATATCAAAAACAAAAATATTTTAGGAAACAAAAAAATCAACGATATTTATTTCATTGACGATAAAGCATATCTAAGTTGTGGTTTTGGCATCGTTCTTATCGACCTTAACAAAATGGAAATCAAGGAAACATATATCATTGGAGAAAATGGTTCATTCTTGAATATCAATGATATAACATTATACAACGACAAATTATACGCAGCGACAAGCAATGGCATTTTCTATGCTGATTATAACAACAAAAACCTCGTCGATTTCTCTCAGTGGACAAAAGATACAACACTGATACACAAAGACTTAAATTATTCAGAAATTGAAACATTTAACAATCAGTTGCTCGCCAATTATTCAAGAAACGAATATAACACCGACACATTATTTATATATGACGGCAATAATTGGGATTATCACGACTACGAAACATTTTCTATTAAAAGAAACATCAGGGCTTACGAAGATCGTGTTTTAATGTCGGCCAATTATTCTATTATCGCATTGGATATCAATAACAATGTAATACAATCATATAGCAGTAAAATAGAACCTTTTGACTGCATTTACGACAGAAGCGAGAACGTATATTGGATTGCTGATAAGGAAAACAGCATTTGCAAATTGATTCCAGGCAAATCCTGCGATCCGATTATTTTCAACGGCCCATACAGCAATTCGGTTTTCGATTTAGAAATACGAGGCGAACAATTATGGGTTGCGCCTGGAGGATACTCAAGCACATGGGCCAAAAACTGGATGAAAGACGGCGTATTTTATTATACCAATAACGAATGGCATAACATAAATCGTTATAATACAGAGGCTTTCGACACAATTACCGACATCGTTTCTATTGCCATCGACCCAAGAAACAACTCAAAAGTATATGTCGGTTCTTTCCATAAAGGCATAATAGAATTCGAGAATTTTAAGTTAAAAAATATTTACAATAAAGAAAACAGCAGCCTTAGAGAGATGAAATCCAGCAACTATACATATGTTACAGGAATGGATTTTGACAGCAAAAATAATTTATGGATTGCAAATAGCGGAACCGAAAATATGTTATCGGTAAAAACAAACACAAACGAATGGTTTTCATTCAATATAGGTTCCGACGACATTAGCAAACTCATGGTTGACCAAAATAATTACAAATGGATTTTAACTCGTGATGGAAAATTCATTGTTTTCAACGATAATAATACCATTGCAAACACTTATGACGATACATACAAGATTGTCAGCACGATAGGTGGACAAGGCGGACTTCCAGCAGAAGCTAATTGCATGGCCATTGATAAAAGCGGAACTGTTTGGATTGGCACCAACGATGGTTTAGCTCAATTTTATTCCACTTCAAAAATATTCAAACAAGGTGTAAGTTACGATGCTTCTAGAATTCTCGTCCCAAGAAACGATGGCTCTGGTCAAGCCGATTATCTTCTCTCTGGTGAATCTGTTCTTTCAATTTGCGTAGATGACGCTAATAATTTATGGATTGGAACCAAAAACGGAGCTTTTTATATCTCAAACAACGGACTTACTGAATATCAACACTTTACACAAGACAATAGTCCTTTATTATCAAATACTATCAATGATATTGCCATAAATAAACATGGAGATATTTTCTTTGGCACAGACAAAGGCATAATTTCATTAAGAGGCAGAGCTACTGAAGGCAAGAAAACAAACTCCAATGTAGCGGTTTATCCAAATCCTGTCAGACAAGGTTATTCTGGCGTCGTTGGAATTAAAAACCTGGTTACCAACTCTTTAGTCAAAATAACCACTATTGACGGAGCTTTTGTCACGCATCTTTATTCCGAAGGCGGACAAGCTATTTGGGATTGCACTACAATAAATGGCGACAAAGTTGCACCTGGCATTTACCTTATCTTCATCACTGACGAAAGCGGCAAAGAAACATTTGCGACAAAAATCCTCATAATGTAATGGCAAAGGTAACAACAAAAACTGAAGCCATTGTACTTCAGTCCATCAAATATGGCGACAACAGCCTAATTGTCAAAATGTTGACTAAGGAAGCAGGCGTTCAATCTTTTATGGTAAAAGGTGTTTTTGGCAATAAGTCAAAAATGAAAGCTGCACTTTTTCAGAATATGACATTACTTGATATTGTGGCAGATTTTGGCAATAATAGCCTTGGTTTTATTAGAGAAATTTCTTTATCACATTGTTATAAAAGCATTACCACAGACATTAAGAAATCTACTATCATAATATTTATCAGCGAGTTACTATCAAAATCCATTTCTGAAAGTGATAGTGACACCGACCTTTTCAATTTTATCTATAATTCGATGTTATGGCTCGATGAAACCACTGCCGACTATGCCAATTTTCCTATCATCTTCGCCACTCAGCTAAGCAAATTTTTAGGTTTTTTCCCTAATATTGACACCTATTCAGAAGGTTCAAGCTTTGATTTGCTAGATGGCAACTTTAAAACAACTTTCAACGATATTTACCAGATTGACAGCGAGTTAAGCAAATATTTTTATAAAATATGTAATCATCCGACGGAGACATTAACACCTAACAACACGATACGCCGCAAATTATTAGAAGCCATAGTTACATATTACAAACTACATGCTAATGATTTAAGAGATATTAAATCGTATGAAATATTAAGGATGCTCCTCGACGCATAGTTTTATTAGAAGCGCAAAAATTTAGCGTCTATCAGTGCTAATTCGTGGACAAAAAAAGGCGTCGTTTGACGCCTTATATTATTTTATTCTTTTAAGAATGCTAATTTCTGATGGTGTGAGGAATCTCCAGTGACCGCGTGGAAGGTTTTGTTTTGTAAGTCCAGCGAACATAACTCTATCAAGTTTTACAACTTCGTAGCCGAGGCTTTCGAAGATACGACGGACGATATGGTTACGGCCAGAATGGATTTCTATACCGATTTCGCGTTTTGTTGGATCATCAACAACCCAGTCTATTGCATCAACTTCTATAGGACCATCTTCGAGTACGAGGCCTTCTCTTATTTTCATCAAGTCGTTCTTAGTAAGAGGTTTATCGAGTGTTGCATGATAAAGTTTCTTCACTTCGTGGCTTGGATGAGTGAGAGTTTTTGCGAGGTCACCATCGTTAGTAAGGAGGAGGAGACCTATTGTATTTCTATCCAAACGACCGACAGGGTAGATACGTTCTTGGCAAGCACCTTCTACGAGTTCCATAACTGTGTGACGTTCGTATGGATCGTCAGATGTTGTGATAACTCCTTTAGGTTTGTTAAGAAGTACATAGCGAAGTTTTTCGCGGTTAAGAGTTTCGCCGCCATAAACCACTTTGTCAGTTGTATTGACTTTAGTACCTAATTCTGTTACAACGACACCGTTTACAGACACTGCGCCAGCGAGTATAAGGTCATCAGCTTCACGGCGTGAGCAGATACCTGAGTCAGCAAGGTATTTGTTAAGACGGATTTGTCCTGTAGCTCTTGGTCTGTCGTAGAGTGGATCTTTTTCTCTTCTTTTGAAGCCACCACCGCCACGACGTTCGGTACCTTTATGTTCAAAGCCTTTACGTTCTGGTCTGTCATCGCGACGACCTTTGTTTTCGAAGCTACGCTCGTTACGAGCAGCGCCTCTAGCGTTACGGCGATTGCCGTATTGATTTTCATTGTCACGACCTTCGTCGAATCCTCTTTTTGGACGGCGTTCGTCTTGACCTCTGAAGCTACGATTCTCATCGCGTTCATCTCTTCTTTCTCTAACAGGTCTGTCGCCAAATTTCTTGCCTCTGCCACCGAAGCCTGACTCTTTTCTGTCGTCGTCTCTTCTTGGTCTGAAGCTCTTTCTTGGTCTTTCATTATCGCCATCGCGGCGAGATGCCTGTTCTCTTTCGAACTGCTCTAATCTTTCTTCACTAAATCTGCGTACACCAGCAGTCTTTCTTGTAGCAATACGAGTACGTTTGCCCTTGTTTCCTTCGTTGTTCATGTTAATGTGAAAATTGCATTTTTTGAGTCGGCAAAGATACGAATTATTTTTGAACCTTTGACGATGAAACTTTGGCAACAAAAGTTTTTTTTAAAACACTATAATTACCTTAACGTGGATGTCAAAAATCACTTTGCAATAACTATCCCTAACTCTTGATTTATTTTTATTCTCAAATCGTCAAGTTTTTTCTTCTTGACAAGAAGTGCGAATTGATCTTCAACGTTTTGAGTTTCCATAATCTGTCGTGTCAGCTCGTTTCTCTTTTCATCGAGAACCATATCTTTAAATCTCAACACCGAAGTAACAACCAATTTAGACAAGACATCCTCTTCTGTCTTTACTCTTATTTCTTTTCTGTTCCAGTCATCAAGTTTATATGGAGAGCTTAACAATGTGGCTGACAATTCAGATATTTTTGAATTTTCATGCGATACAAAATATTGTTCTTTAGGTAGCAGGCCTTCATCTAAAGCTCGGTCAAAAATATCGAATATCATTCTATGCGTTTCATCTTTGAATAACAAGTCATCATTTTTCAAGTCATCAACAATCAAGGATGCAACACTTACTTTGTATATGACAGGTTCGTTATTTTCATCTAATCCATCTATATCTATTTCGGTATCGCCATACATCAGAAGGAGTTTTACCAGTTCCTGTTCTTGATAGAAACCTACTGGAATAGTATTAGCATTCAGATTTTGTGGTTCTGTTTTAACTTCTTCTACAACAATATTTTGTTGTTCTTGTATAGGATTATTCTTTCTTATCTTTGCACGAATCTGTTTATTCAGTTCATTCATCAACGATTGTTCCGGCATATCCATCAAGCGGCTACATTCTTTAATATATGTAGCGCGATAAATGGCGTCTGGTATCACAGATATAGAACTGATAATATCTTTTACGACTTCTGCTCTTTTAATTGGATTATTTGCTGCATTTTTAAGAAGCAGTTGCGTTTTAAAGCTAATGAAGTCTTTTGCATTATTTTCGATATAAGCTCTAACCTCTTCGATAGGATGATGTTGCACGAAAGAATCTGGGTCTTCATCAGGAGGCAACAGTACAAT
>RHMF01001780.1_pt1 | contig 11170 bp, 7 predicted proteins | sample 5365151 | NCBI WGS metagenome assembly RHMF01 (sample SAMN10266501, study PRJNA497801) | feces metagenome | isolation source: feces | host: Bos taurus | place: China: Prairie of Fairy Mountain | collected 2017-08-14 | reverse complement strand
TGGTCCGAAAGCCAGGATATTCTCTTCGTTTGCCTTTTTGATGGCAGGGCAAATGATTTCGAGCTCTTCACGTCCCAAAAGTCCACCGTCACCTGCGTGAGGATTGAGGCCAAGTACGGCAATCTTAGGTCTCTGGATGTTGAAATCTTTGCAGAGAGACTCATTCATAAGTCTTATCTTGCCCAAAATCAAGTCAATGCTCAATGCATCAGAAACTTTGGATAGGGGTAGGTGATTGGTTACCACACCCACTTTCATTTGCTCTGAGCAGAGGAACATAAGGCCGTCAGAAACACCGAATTCATTGATTAGGTACTCGGTGTGGCCAGGAAAACCGAAAGAGCTGTCCGCTACACCTTTTTTGTTGAATGGTGCGGTGATCATGGCATCAATGTTACCCTCTTTAAGGTCTTTAACACAAGCCTTGAGTGCAAGGATTGATGACATGGCAGCATCTGATGATGGCTGGCCAGGTTCGATTTTGAAATTGTCTGGAACACAGTTTATGATGTTGACCCTCTTCGGATGGCAATCTTTCGCTGTGTTTATGATATTGGTGTTCAGGTTTTCTGTACTTGGAACCTGTTTTTTGTAGAAACCGAATGTTTTGGATGAGCCGTAAACGATAGGTGTGCACAATTCAAGCATTCTGCTGTCTGCAAGTGCTTTGATGATCACTTCATAGCCTATTCCGTTTGGGTCGCCCTGGGTAATACCCAATATTATTTTTTGATTCATATTTTCTCTGTTGTTTGATGGCGCAAGTTAGGAAAATTTTCCATAAATCACTATCTTTGTCTAATATTGACTTAATCTGACATGAGACAAATCTTAGAGAACGAAAATCCGAAATTCTCTGTTATAGGGGGTGGAAGCTGGGCGACAGCTATAGTTAAACTTCTGACCAGGAATAAAAGGAGGGTGTGCTGGTATATGAGAAATCAGAATGCGATCGATCATATCATTCAGTATCAGCATCATCCGTCATATCTTCCGTCAGTGGAACTCGATACAGAGTTGCTGGATATCAGTAGCGATATGAACTATGTGGCAGACTATGGTGAAATTTTGATTTTTGCCATTCCGTCTGCTTATTTTTTGAGCGAGGTAGAGAATCTTACCGCAGATTTGTCGGGTAAGCTTATTGTGTCGGCAGTAAAGGGCTTTGTAGGTGAGAACCATATCACTATAGCAGAATATTTCAATCAGGTGCACAATATCCCATTTGACAAGTTGGGCGTACTTAGCGGCCCATGTCATGCTGAGGAGGTGTCACGTGAGAGACTCTCATATATCACTGTGTCATCCAAACATATGGAGGTCTCTGAATATCTTGCCCGCTTCCTGAAGAATCACTTTATCAATGTGGTTCCGGGTACAGACATCTATGGTGTGGAGTATGCTGCAGCATTGAAGAATATCTATGCTATCGCTGCCGGTATCTGTGTGGGTCTGAATTATGGTGACAACTTCCTGGCTGTTCTGATCTCGAATGCTTTCGGTGAGATGAAGAGATTTATAAACGCCACACATGCTGACAATAATCGTGATACCACAAATTCGGCATATCTGGGAGATTTGCTGGTGACTTGTTACTCGCAGTTCAGCCGTAACCGTACATTCGGTGTGATGATAGGCAAATCTTACTCTGTAAGGACAGCACAGCTGGAGATGAGACAGGTGGTGGAGGGTTACTATGCGGTGAAAGCCATCCATGAGATCAATAAGAAATATAACGTGGACATGCCTATTGCAGATGCGGTCTACTCTATCCTGTATGACCATTGGTACACAGAATCGGTAATCAAAGTACTGAGAAACAAACTGAAATAAAACACTAAAAATATAATTACATTATGATTAAACTTACAGCAAATCCATCTGAAAAGTATTTGGATAAAGCTCTTGAGGCTCTTGATGTTTTGGCTAATGAAAATGGTCCCGGTAACGATTTTCTAGGGTGGAAAAAACTCCCTACAGAGACCCCTGAATCACTTTTTGAAGAGTGTGATGAGGTAGTTGCCAATTGGAAAAATCTAGGTGTGGAGGTAGTGGTGGCTATCGGTATCGGAGGTTCATATCTTGGTGCTAAAGCTACTATCGAGGCGCTATCGCACAATTTTGAGGCTTACATGCCAGCGAAAGGACCTAGAGTGGTATTTGCAGGACACAACCTTTCAGAGGATTATCATGCAGAACTTTTGGAATATCTTGAAGGCAAATCTGTGGCAGCGGTGGTTATCTCGAAATCTGGTACCACTACCGAGCCTGCTCTTGCATTCAGAATCATCAAATCATATATTGAGGCAAAATACGGAAAAGAGGGTGCACGCGAGAGAATCGTGGCTGTGACTGATGCAGCAAGAGGAGCCCTTAAGACCATGTCAAATGATGAAGGTTACAAAACTTTCGTGATTCCAGACGACGTGGGTGGCCGTTTCTCAGTACTTACCCCAGTGGGCCTTATCCCTATTGCACTTGCAGGATATGATATCCGTGCACTTGTAAAAGGTGCTGCTGCTATGGCTGCAAAATGCTATGAGCGCAATCATGACAATATCGCAGTTCGCTACGCTGCTATCCGCAATGAGTATTATGATGGTGGCAAATCTATCGAACTTCTTGTAAACTATAACCCTAAACTTCGCTCTATCAGCGAGTGGTGGAAACAGCTTTATGGTGAGTCAGAGGGTAAGGACGGTAAGGGTATTTTCCCTGCATCTGCAACCTTCACTACAGACCTTCACTCACTTGGCCAATATGTACAGGATGGTCAGAGAATCCTGTTCGAGACAATGTTCTCAGTGGAGAAAACCAACAAATCTCTGACTATCGGTTCAGATGCACAAAACCTTGACGGCCTTAACTATTTGACAGGCAAACATCTTGAGTATTGCAACCAGATGGCTGAGGCAGGTTCACGCCTTTCACATATGGATGGTGGTGTGCCATGTATCTCACTTTCTATGGAGAAAATCGATGAGTATAACCTCGGTGAGTTGTTCTACTTCTTCGAAGTGGGTTGTGGCGTAAGTGCTTATATGCTTGGTGTCAATCCATTTGACCAGCCTGGTGTAGAGGGTTACAAGAAAAATATGTTCGCCCTGCTTGGCAAGCCAGGTTTCGAGGCTCAAGGCGAAGAACTAAGAAAAAGATTGTAAACAAGTAGAATGGTAAACGGTTTTTTATGGCAGGTGGCTAAGCTCTATCTGGAGCGTGAAGGGGATGCGATAGCGGAGTGCTGTTTTGTTTTCCCTAACAGACGTTCGTCCCTCTTCTTCAAGAAATACTTGGGGGAGATGATTGACAAGCCCCTTTTTTCACCAGCCCTAATAACCATAAATAACCTTTTCTCGGAGATCTCCGGCCTTAAAGTCGCAGACAAGATCTCCCTGCTTATAGACCTCTACAAAGAGTATAATATCTCCTCATTTGACGAATTTGTCTTTTGGGGGGATATTCTTTTGAATGACTTTGATGATATCGACAAATATATGGTCGATGCTGAGAAGCTCTTCACAAACATTAAAGATCTGCACGAACTGGATGGCGGCTACGAATTCCTGTCCCAGGAGCAGATAAAGGCGATAAAATCGTTCTGGCGCACTTTCAACGAGTACTCCGCCGGGACCAAAGAGCAGCAATTTCTCTCACTTTGGAACAACCTCTACAGGATATATTCAAACTTCAGGTCCCACCTCGAGTCGAAGGGGGAGGCTTACGAAGGGATGATATACCGGATGGTGGCAGATGCAGCCAATAGCGCGATGGGGCTACCGCAACCAACTGAAAATGGAGAGACAGATGAAGGTGTAATTGCCCTGCAAAAGCTCGCCAAAAGGTATAAAAAGATAGTTTTTGTCGGTCTCAATGCACTTAACGAGTGCGAAAAGAGGCTTCTATCTTATCTTAAAAGGGAGGGCGTTGCAGACTTCTACTGGGATTTCTACGGAGATGAGATAACAGACTCTGCAAACAAATCTTCTCTCTTCATGAAGGAGAATATCCTTCAATATCCATCCGCATACCCATTGCCCGACGGGCAAACGGGGAGAGACCTTACCGAACGTAAAATCGAGGTGATAGGGGTCCCTTCGGCGGTAGGGCAGGCAAAATACCTCACAGGGCTTCTGCCTCAGCTTGATCCGGTGGAGACATCCATTGTCCTTCCGGACGAGAACCTTTTGTTCCCTGTGCTCAATTCTATTCCAGAGGAGATACAGGATGTCAATGTCACAATGGGGTACTCCCTCAAAAACTCCCAAGTGGCCTCATTTATGGGGATGCTTGCACCCCTGTGGAAAAAAGCGAAGGAGGTGGATGGGGAGACCCAATTCTATCACGCGAGTGTCATTGCCCTGCTTGGGCATAAATATATCCAGGGACTCGAAGGGGTCGGGGAGAGGGCCAAGAGGCTGAAAAGAGAAATTGTAGAGAAGAATATGATATTTGTTCCGGCTGAAATTCTGGCCGGGAACGATATAATCGGGCTGATCTTCAGGCAGCGCCCGGAGCAGATGGCAGATTATCAGATCGCATTGCTCGAAGAGCTGCAAAAGGGGCTCAATCCGCTTGATAAAGAGCTGGTACTGGGCTACTTCAAATGTATAAACCGCCTCAAGGGGTTCAACCTTGATATTAAAGAGGAGACCTATTTCAAGCTTTTGGGGCAGCTGGTTAGCGGAATCTCTATCCCGTTCAATGGCGAACCGCTGTCGGGGCTGCAGATTATGGGTCCACTGGAGACCCGTGCCCTCGATTTTGAGAATGTGGTCATCCTCAGCTGCAATGAGGGAAAATTCCCCTCAAAGAGTGTGAGCAATTCGTTTATCCCATATAACCTCAGGAAAGGGTTCGGACTCCCGAACTATGAGTTCCAGGATTCGATCTGGGCTTACCACTTCTACCGCAGCATATACAGAGCCAGGAAAGTTTACCTTCTGTACGATACCAGAACAGAGGGGGTAGGGCGTTCGGGAGAGGTGAGCAGGTATGTCAAACAGCTCAAATATCACCACGGAGTGGAGATGAGGGAGAGGGTTGTTTCTTTCAAAATTGAGAGCTCCCCAGAGACAATAGTGGCGGTGCAAAAAAGTGACGATGTTATAAAAAGGCTGTTTGAACACAATTTCTCCGCCTCATCTGTCAATACATATCTCGATTGTCCGCTTAAGTTCTATCTGCAGGCAGTGGAGAAAATCAAGGAGGAGGAAGAGGTGAGTGAACAGGTGGAAGCCAACGTCTTTGGAACAATGTTCCACGAAGTGATGCAGCATATTTATGAGCCATATTGTGGTGAGATTGTCTCCGAGGATATATTGTCCCATTGGATCGATGATGAGAAGTCTATAATGGGATTCATTCACGATGCCTTCAGGAAGGAGATGAAAGTCAGCAGAGTGGAGGGGAAAAACAAGATAGTGGAGGCATTGATACTAAGATATGTCAAGCGGACCCTTGAGCAGGACAGGAGGAGGGCACCTTTTGTCTTCACCAGTGTCGAGGAGAGGTGTCCGGTAATGGTGAAATTGCCTTCACTTGAGGGCGAAGTCAAATTCTTCGGAATAATAGACCGTCGGGACGGAATTGACGGCAATGACAGGATTGTGGATTATAAGACAGGGGGCTATTCCATCAAATGGAAAGAGGTGGGGGATATGTTTGATCTTCCTGCCGATAAGCGACCTTATACAGCGTTTCAGATGATGCTGTATCTTTTCCTGTTGGATAAGAAAGGTCTTGTCAAGGATATGGATAAAGTGGTCCTCTCTGTATGTTCGCTGAGAGATCTTTTCAGTACAGATAAAAGTGTTACGGAGTTTGCTATAACTCCACAGGACTACGAGCTATTTGTAGAAAGATTATATGATCTGATAGAGAATCAGATATTCAATAAAGAGATCCCCTTTGAGGCGAAGGGAGAAGGTAAAACCTGTGAGTATTGCCCGTACTCCGTAGTATGTAACAAATAGAGCTATGTTGGAGATTTGTAAGGCATCTGCTGGGTCAGGGAAAACATATAAACTTACCGGTGACTATATCGTAAAGCTCTTCCAGAACGGAGAGAAGGATGGGTACAAGCATATTCTGGCGGTAACCTTTACCAACAAGGCTACAGATGAGATGAAGCAGAGGATATTGGAGAAACTCCACTCCCTGGCCACTACCACAGAAAGGGATACCATCTTTGACAATATAATGGAGATTGATACGTTGGGTTGGATGGAGCCTGCACGCAGGGAGAAGTATATCCGTGAAAATGCGGGCAAAATGCTCATAGAGATATTGAATGATTATAGTCAGTTCAATGTCAGTACCATAGATAAGTTTTTCCAGCAAACCATGCGCTCTTTTGCCCGTGAACTTGGGCACTTCGCATCATACAACGTGGAGCTTGATGCCGAATCGGTATTGTCGGAGACATTGGACCTTATGATGGACTCTCTGGGGGAAAACCAGCCGCTGCTTGACTGGATGATCAGGATGTCGGTAGAGTCTATCGAGGAGGGTGAAGGTTGGAATCCATTGCCCCGCCTTAAAAATCTGGGAGCCCAATTGTTCAAGGAGACCCTCAAATTGAAGCAGAGGGAGCTAGGTGGAGAGATAGCAGAGAAGGAGGTTATAGACCAATATCGTCAAGGAATTGAAAATGTTATACGCAGTTTTGAAGAGCAAAGTCGTAAAATAGGGGAAGACGGGTGCAATATCATAAAGAAACATGGATTAACGGCAGAGTCTTTCTCCGGTGCATCCAAATCTCCATTCAAACTCTTCGAGAGGTGGGCAAATGGTGAGATCAAAGAGCCTACAGCCACATTTGAAAAATTGAGCGGTGATATGGAGCGCTGGTCTTCTAAAAAAGGGCCATCTGCGATTAAAGAGAGCATCGAATCAGCATATAACGACGGCCTGAATGATATGGTAGATAGGGCAATCTCCCTTTACAGTGAAAATGTTGTCCACTACAATACGGCTAAGGTTATATCAAAGAACCTCTTTACCCTCGGCATTTTGGGAGATATCTATAATGTGTTCCAGGAATATTGCAAGGAGAAAAACATAGTACTCTTGTCTGAAACCAACGATGTTCTCAATAAAATCATAGATGGAAGCGACACTCCGTTTGTATATGAGAAGATGGGTGTATGGCTTGATCATTATCTGATAGATGAGTTTCAGGACACTTCCCAGATGCAATGGTCGAATATCTTACCTCTTGTTAAAGACAGTGCAGACAAAGGGTTGGACAATCTCATTGTGGGAGATGTCAAGCAGAGCATATACCGCTGGAGGAATTCCGACTGGAGCCTTCTGAAGGAGAGGCTTTACAGAGATTTCCAAGGGTATGATATCAAGGATGGAAATCTGAGGACAAGTAGGAGAAGCTATGAGCATGTGGTGAGATTCAATAACTCATTTTTCGGAATGTGTGCCAGGGAGCTTCAGAATAAGTTCAATAAGACAATAGGTGATACGGAGAATACCTTGATAACCAATATTTATAGTACGGATAAAGAGTCTCCGGACTATTTTGAACAGGAGTATCTTGAGAGCAAGGGTGGTGAAGGGCATGTAAAGGTGTCATTTATAGAGTCGGATGGTGAGAGGGATTGGAAAGAGGTGAATCTGGAAAGACTTGTTGAGGATATAAATATATTGAAAGGGAATGGTTGGAGCTATAAAGATATGGCAGTACTTGTCAGGACAAATAAAGAGGGTTCTGCTGTAGCTGGTAAACTCCTTGATGCAGGATTCAAAATTGTATCTGATGATTCACTTGTTATCTCAGCTTCCAAGAGTGTTCAGAAACTTGTGACAGCCCTTAAATATATCTCATCCCCGGAGGATCCCCTTGTGAAGTTCATTTTCAATGGAGTGGAGATATCAGCTTCTGAGAAATCTCTATATAATATATGTGAAGAGATAGCTCGTCAGATGTCACCGGAGGATATGCTTGAAGGTGCATTTTTACAGGCATTTATGGACTCTGTCCTGGATTATACATCGGTCAATGGATCTGATCTTGACGGCTTTGTAAAATGGTGGGATGAAGTGGGACGTAAAAGGTCAATATCGGCACCAGAGGGCGATGATGCTATCAGAATTATCACAATACACAAATCCAAAGGGTTGGGGTATGATGTAGTCCTTGTCCCATTCTTTGATGAACCTTTATATGACTCAAAAGTGGAGGATCGAGGGAAGATATTGTGGTGTACCCCTGGGGATGCCCCTTTTAATGAGATTAAGATACTTCCCATAGCATCTTCATCAAAACTGCTCAATACTGTTTTTGCTGAAGACTATAAAGAGGAGGTTCTATATAGTTATATAGACAAGATAAATGTTGCTTACGTAGCATTTACCAGGGCCAAAACAGAACTTATAGTTTATCCAAAAGTGCCCAAATTCGATAAAGACGGGAACTTCGCTATAGCATCTATGGCAGATGTCCTCTATATGTATTGTGGTGAAGAACTGGAGTATGAAGAGGGAGAATGGTTTGTAAGCACTTCTCATACCTCTGAAAAATCATCTTCTGATGAGCCGGAATCGGGTATCTATAAATCGGTTCCTATAGGTGACAGACTCAAACTTGCCCTTGCAGGAGGTGATTTCTTCTCTATTGACAGTAGTAGGGGAAGAGGTGTAGTGATGCACGATGTTCTGGCCAAGATAGCGACAGAGGAAGATCTTGATGATGCAGTAGATGAAGCGGTGAGAGAAGGACTTATAGATGCCGCCTCACGTCAGGAGATCCTGGATGATCTTCATAAAAGACTGAAATCAGTGGCTGAACGTCATTGGTTTGATGGTACTTACGACTTCCATAACGAAATAGATATCCTCTTGCCTGGTGGAGAATTCCGCCGTCCAGACAGGATAATGACCAGTGGAAACCACGCTATTATCGTTGATTACAAATTCGGACATCTCAAGAGCAAACGTTACATTTATCAGGTCCAGGATTACAAAAAATACCTCCTACAAATGGGTTATACCACTGTAGAAGGTTACATCTGGTATCTCGAAGACAATGAGATAGTGGAGGTGAACTGATGCTTATTTTACAGCAAGGACAATCTCCTCTTCGGACATCCCTGTAAATTTGACAACATCATCGATATACATTCCGTTTTCGATCATCTTTTTAGCCACTTCGAGTTTGCCTTCAGCACGGGCTCTCTTTTCGGCAGTTCTGCGGATGTTTATTTCGTCTCTTTCGGTAATCATCTCGTGTTGGTATAAATTGCGTTTTTCAGTGCTGAAGTGGGCGATTTCTGCCGCCTTGAAGAGTTTTCTGAATACCCGATTCTGCAATTCAGATGGGAGCTCATCGAGTTTGGACATATATTTCAGTGCATAACACCATTTGTCTATAATGTCCTTACACTCTTCAAGAGGCTTGTCGAACCTCTTCAGTTCCACAAAGATAAGAGAAATAGTCTCACAAACTATCTCTCCTGTAGATTTTTCTCTGAAAGTGTAGTCGGATATAAATCTCCCTCTCCACCATTCGGAACTCCTGTCAAAGCAATCCACAGCCAGAATACCTATCAGATATACCGGAGGGATATCATAATCTCTGTCCCCTTTTGTGTTTTTGATGTCGTACACTTTAGAACTGTAGGATACACACCTTTTGAAGAAATTTTCCTGATCGTACTTCTGCATCTCTATGATGAAAGAAGTACCATCCTCATCTTCACATCTGAGGTCCAGTTTGATGGATTTGTTTTGCGATGTAATGCCTTCGATCTCCGTGGTGGTGTATGTGAGATCTTTTACCTTTCTCCCCCTGGGAAGCACAGCGTTAAGAAAATCAATCAACACCGGCTTGTTCTCCTGGGCTTGTTCTCCTGGTCTCCGAACACAGCCTTAAAACCACTATTGGACATGATGTCCACATAACGTTGTTTTTCCAATGTCTCCATTTTGTGATATTATTAAAGGTTTAGAACAAAAAAAATCGTCACAATAATCGGGTATATGTGTCGCAAAATCAAGACTATGGCTCTGAAACTGAGAAATAAAAACTGAATTTTGGAAATCCTCACTGAAATTTAAAATTTTGAGAAGGACCGAGATGAGGTTTTGTCAGAATCTTTAGAATTCTGCAAGCCTTGCAGTAATTTTATATAGGTGATTATGTTTGTAAATTTGTAAGAGGTGTCCCCTTCCCTGTTAGTCAATACGACTATTAAAATTTCTAGTAAGCATCCGATAAAGTACATTTCCAACTATTAGCATACAATTAGCTGCTATTACCTACAATTCGCTGGTAATAGCGGCTATTTCCTGCTAATGACTGCCATCGGATGCTTACCATCCTTGCCATATTTGCAAGCAAATACGGGGCGTCTGATGACGCTTTGGCTATGAGCGTAGCGAATGCCTGAAGGACTTTATCTTTGTGGCTTAAAATGTAAGTCAATCAAGTCTCTGGGACTAGAACTTCACTTGAAGCATATCGTATGCCGGGGTGACACCTTCTGGGAGGAAGAGGGAGAGCTCGCTGTGTTTGTCGATCTGGTGTGACAGGTGGGTGAGGTAAGTGTGGCGGGCACCGACACGGCGTGCAACATCGAGAGCCTCATCCAGAGAGAAATGTGAAATATGCTTCTCCCGTCTGATGGTATTGATTACGAATACCGACACACCGCGGAACTTCTCAATCTCCTCATCTGAAATATAATTGGCATCGGTCAGATAACCGAGCTTACCAAAACGGTAACCCAATACAGGAAGCTTGTAGTGCATAGCCCTCACAGGGATAATCTCCACACCATTGATCTTAAAAGGCTCAGTGCCGATAGTGTGAACCTCGAACTCAGGAACACCCGGGTATTTGAACTCCTTGAATGCGTATGAGTACTCCATCTTAAGAGACTCCAGAACATTAGGCTCACAATATACAGGCATATTCTTACCGGTGATATAATTGAATGCCCTGACGTCATCGAGACCACCTGTGTGGTCCTTGTGTGGATGAGTCAGGATAATGGCATCCAGATCACTCACATCCTCACGCAGCATCTGCTGCCTGAAGTCGGGACCTGCATCGATAACCACCTTTACCCCCTCATCCTCAATAAGGGCAGAAGCGCGGAGCCGCGTGTCACGAGGGTGCGGTGAATCACATGCTCCCCAAGGTCAGCCTATTAGTGGA
>RHMF01001677.1_pt1 | contig 11171 bp, 6 predicted proteins | sample 5365151 | NCBI WGS metagenome assembly RHMF01 (sample SAMN10266501, study PRJNA497801) | feces metagenome | isolation source: feces | host: Bos taurus | place: China: Prairie of Fairy Mountain | collected 2017-08-14 | reverse complement strand
TCGGCATCGGCCTGCGAGAGCACCACGTTGCCCTTCTCATCGCGGGTGAACTCATTGAAGAGGTCCTCCTCGGTATATTTCTGGCGGTAGCCCTCCTCGGTGCCGAAGTCCTCGGGAATCTCGAAGTTGGGCATGATGGGGGCGTGGTCGATGGAGTAGAACTCCACCTGATCGCATATCTTCACCGTGTTGGCCAAGGCCTCGGGGATGTGGCCGAAGATTTCGTTCATCTCGGCCGTCGTCTTCATCCACTCTTGCTTGGAGTAGAGCATGCGGGTGGGGTCGTCAAGGTCCTTGCCCGTGGAGAGGCAGATGAGGCGGTCGTGAGCCTCGGCATGTTCTTCGTTGACGAAGTGCACGTCGTTGGTGCACACCAGCCCGATGCCATATTTCTTGCTGTATTCGATGAGCTTCTCGTTCACCTTCAGCTGCAGTTCGTACGCCTCGTGATTGGCACGCGCTACGGTAGCCTTGTGTAGCTGCAGCTCCAGGTAGTAGTCTTCGCCGAAAACGCTCTTGTACCACTGTATGGCCTCTTCGGCATCGGAGAGCATGCCGCGGGTTATCTTCTTGGGCACCTCGCCACCGAGGCAGGCCGAGCATACGATAAGGCCCTCCTTGTACTTCTCCAGCTCCACGCGGTCGGTACGGGGGCGGTTGTAGAAACCCTCGGTCCATGCTTTTGACACCAGTTTGATGAGGTTATGGTATCCCTTTTCGTTCTTGGCCAGCACCACCAAGTGATAGTTGGCGCCGTCGGCCTCCTTGCCCTCCTTCTGGTAGAGGCGGCGTGGAGCCACATACATCTCACATCCGATGATGGGTTTGAAGCGCTTTGCCTCCAGTTCCTTCACCTTGGCCTTGCACTCGGCCACGGCAGCAGCAGGGTCTTCGCACTCCTCCTTACCACTCTCGATGGCCTTGATGCGCTTCTTCAGGTCCTTTATTTCACCGTTAATTCCACTATTCTTCTTGTTATAGTTGATAAACTCCTTGATACCCATCATGTTGCCATGGTCGGTAACGGCAATGCCGCGCATGCCGTCGGCCATAGCCTTATCCACCAACTTGGGGATGCTTGCCTGCCCGTCAAGTATCGAATATTGCGTATGTACGTGTAAATGAACGAAGTCTTCCATAATCTTTTTCTTAGACTGACAAAATTAGTGCAAGCCGAACGAAATGCCAAATATATTTGAGCATTTCTGAGGCGCAGCCTAATTTCTGTGGTTGCGTAGCAAGCACTAAAGATAGTGTAAGCCGAACGAAATGCCAAATATATTTGAGCATTTCTTGGACGAGCCAAGCGCAAGCATTCTGAGGCGCAGCCTAATTTCTGTGGTTGCGTAGCAAGCACTAAAGATAGTGTAAGCCGAGCGAAATGCCAAATTTATTTGAGCATTTCTTGGACGAGCCAAGCGCAAGCATTCTGAGGCGCCGCCTAATTTCTGTGATTGCGTAGCAAGCACTAAAGTGAGTGCAAGCCAAAAAGAGATAGGGCGACATATGCCGCCCTATCTCCTTTACTCATGTTTCTTACAACATGTTATTTCACTACCTTCTCGATACGTACTGCACCGTTGGCATAGGTGGTGCATACGATATTGAGACCGCGCTGCATGGTAGGCATAGCTACACCTGAAGCGTTGTAGATGGTAGTAGATACTACCTCACCACCAGCTACGAGGGTCTGTATGCCAGTATTGTTTACAGCTGCAGAGGCTACGCCAAGGCCACCCATCTCGTTGGCTGCGCGAACGCTGAACAGGTCAGTGTCAGCAGCATCAGTGGGGATAGTGTATGATGTCTCATTGGTGAATTCAACTACCTTGCCATTCTTGCAGATTGCATAGCAGAATACATAGTCTGATGCGGGCCAGCTGATAAGGCCATCGGCCACAGTGAGCACGGGAGCTATAGCCTGCTCGGTGAGCAACTGGGGCTGCCAGCCATCGTCACCAGCGAGCACATTCTCGACAGTAAACTTGGCTGCCTCGGCAGCAGTGAGCACAGGATTGTAAGTAACCGCAACGTCTACATCGTTTGACTTGAAGCTGGTCTTACGCTTGCTGCAGTCTACAGGTGCTCCACTCTCGGTATGGCTGTTATACTCAGCAAAGAGAGCGGGCACGGCACCCATATCGCTCCAACCGGCAGCTGTGGGGATAATCTTCATTGTGGTATTGATGTATACGGCACGTGGTGAGCTCTGCCAAGGACGGCCCAATGAGTAGATACCATCCTGACCCTTGTCACCATCGATAGTACAATCAACGAATACATATCCCCAGTCTGATGAGGTAGCAGGCGCTGTGATGCAGTCGCCATTGTCACGAGCATTGTTGTAGAGTGTCACTCCATTGAAGAAGACGTCGCCACCACCGCAGATATAGTCCACGGTACCCGTAATCATACCACCTTCCCAATAGGTACGCTTGGTAGCACGAGTATAATAGGTGTCTTGGTTGGAGAGGAGGCGTACGTTCTTGAACACGCCCTTGCTGGCATTCTCCTGCAGCGCTACATAGCGTCCGGCAAATGCGGTAGCATCGTAGTCGCCGGCATTCTTGATGGTGAGGTCCTGCATATATACGTTCTCGCCACCTGTGCAGAGCGTAGCAGTGATGCCTATACCCTCTTCGATAGCCTTGTTCATAATGATGGTGTTCTCCATACTTTCACCGATGAGCGATACGTTGCCCGGTACGGTGGTGAGGCAAGCATTACCAAGGTCGTAGGTGCCATCGTGGAGGAATATGCGGAAACGCTTCTGGCCATCGGCCTTCTTGAAGGCGTCGAGGAGTTCATCCGCATTGGTCACTACGGCATCGTACATGCCCGGTGTCACGGTAGGCGGTGCGATAGTGGTAAACTTGATGACGATATCCTCCTTGCAAGCGTTGCCTGTGAGGTCGTATACAGAGTTGGCAGCCAAAGTGAATGTGTACTCGGTGTTGTACTGCAAGCCCATGTATGGGAATGTCACCGTCTTGCCTGATACTACACCCTCAACCTCCTTGTCGCCGATAGTAGCCTTAGCGTTGGCAAGGGTTACCTTCTCGTGGAAGTTGAGCACAATCTTACCGGTTGCCGATGCTCCGGTAGCGCCATTGGTCGGTACGGATGAGAGGAGAGTGGGATCTTGACCATCGTCAACCAACTTCTTGGTACCATACACGAAGATGTTGGTAATGGTGGTACCGTCATTGTCAGGTGCGGATGTACCGTCTACTGAACCGAACTCCTTGTCAGGACGGAAACGGATGTAAAGGGTAGCCTGGTTGTTGGCATCATCACCAAATTCAGCGCTTACAGCGTTCTCGGTCTTGGCACCAGCCATAGTAACACGCCCGCCTTCGGCCCACTCGGTTCCGTCAACTGAATATTCTACGATTACAGTAGTATAGGCATTGTAGTTGTACATCAGCTCAGCCTCAACACGAATCTCTGTGAATTCGGTAGCATTGATCTTGGTTTCATACCAATATTCACCCAGTTTCTTCCAGTTTACAGCAGCACCTTCGAAGGATTCGTAACCTCCGGCAGCTTCCTTAGACTTGTCGAGCCAGCCCTGAGTGTCACCATTCTCGTTGATGAGGTAAAGGGTAGCGGTCTCATTGTCCGTAGTCGATGCGAAGTCGGCAGGACGTCCGTTGTTTCCTCGCTTGATGAAGTCCCATCCCACGATATAGTCTACTGCACTGTATGAAGCGGTATAGGCCTTGTCGGCATCCATGGTCACGGAAAGCGCAGGATTGGTCTCTCCATTGTCCCAGTTGGTGAAGGTAAGGATAGGATTAGAAGCTGCAGCAATGCCTACGATAGTACCCTCCTCGTACATCTGCTTGCCATCAACGATGGTAGGAGCAGGATTGTACGAAATCATATAGTCGTTGGCACCACCATCAATAGTCATCGCAAGCTCGTAGGTATTCACTTGCTTGAAGTTGGCTGTGAGCACCTCATCAGCAGTAACTGTCCATACAAACTTGTTCTCTACCGACACCTCTTCGCCGGCAGCATTGGTCCAGTTTACAAAGTCGTATCCGAAGTTCTCGGTAGCAGTGAGGGTCAGCTCTGTGCCGTCGTCGTAGACTTCGCTTGCGGGGTATACGTTTACAGTACCAGCCTCGGCTATATTAGCTGTTGCCGAGAGAGTATACTTGGCAACAGCCTCGATAGTACCATTGATAGTACCATTGATACGAACGTCGCTGAAGCCAACAGTCTTGGTGCTGCCCAAGCCGTTAACCTTCACTACGAGTGAGAAGGTGCCCGAAGTAGCGAGTGAAGCGGGTACTTCGAGTGCAAACTCGTTGCAATACTTAGCATCAGCACCATGCTTATCGTCTGCCTGCTCCTTATTGTTACGTGCGGGGATCAGTCCTGTTGCCAGAGTCACCTCTTGGCCATCCTCTGTGCGTGCAATCACATCGAGTGTGCCACCGTCTGTACCAAAGCGCTGTACCTTAGCACTCACCTTGGCAGGAGTAAAGGTAAGTCCCTTGGCTGGCTTGATGCTCCATACTACGCTGCAGTCAGAAGCGTCGGCAGGCATCACGGTAACGTAGTCGATGCCCTTGGCCGAGGCAGTACCAGGAGTCATTGAACCCGTAGATACTGAATTCATCGTAAAGGCACCCTCGGGAGTGGTCACAGCCTGTTCGGTGGCACTGCTGGTAAAGGCCCATACGGCACTTGCCTCTGCATTGTCGAAGCTTAGACCCGAATTATCCTTCTCCACTACGGGAAGTACCGTCTGAATGTAGCGATAATATGAACCGTCGCCAATGACAACCTCTATGGTCTCGGCAGTGTTGGCAATAGTATAGGAGATGGTATTGCCGCTGGTGTAGTCGGTCTGTCCGTCAATAGTGGTGGTAGTGATAGCACTGTATGCCTCCATAGAGACTACGGCATCCTTGCACGAAGGTATGATAAACTTGGTGCCACCATTGAGCTGAGCCCAATCGTTCCAATTGCCATTGGCCATCTTGCCGGAAGTAGCGTCTATATCCATCTTTACATCGATGGTCTTGCCTTCTACCACAGCCTGAGCAACCCAAATGGCAGTCTTGCCTTCATAACCTACAGTGGGGGCGCCGTTCTGACGCTGGAAGTCCCACTTGAGGGTTACCGGCTCTTTGCGGTCGGCCAAAGCCACCTCATTATCTGTAAATACCGGTGTCAGTGTGACGTCTGCCTCAGGGGTAATCTCTGCATCTGCTGCATAGGTATTGGTGCCATCGGTCCAACCAGTCAGCGTCTTACCTTCTACATAGAGAGTAAAGTTGGCAGGTACTACAACCTTTTCTCCAACTACAACCTTAACAGCAGCGGGAACTTCGCCCTCTGCCACTACCTCGCCCAAAGCATAGGTTACTGTAGCCTCGGCGATAACCTCTTCCAACTTCTCTACGGCTACATACGGAGTGTACGAACCACCTGAGATAGTCAGCGTAGTAGCCTCTCCATTATAGTATCCGTAAGCGATATTAGCGGCTTTATCGTTATGATAGCAAGCGCCGTTGTTGGTGTTGAATGTGCCTACGGTCTCACCTGCTTCATTCTTGATGACAACATCGCCACCCCATGCACATGTACCCATGCTCACCTTAACGGGGCCTTCTACTTTCACTGTTGCTGAGAAGTTGCCCAAACCGTGTTCATTGCTATGGAACTTACCCGTAACAACGATGTTGGCAGTAGCGTCATCGGCAGCTACGCGAGTGGCAACGCCATCCTCGGCAATAGCTACGCCGAATGTCGTGAGTTCGGTCTCCTCCGATGTCAACATCTGGCCGTTAGTAAAGTCTATCTTGATATCGCGCCAAGCAGCTGCGATAGGCTCGTCGTCCTCTTTCTGCTCCACTACAGGAAGGCTTACACTCACTTCACTAACATAGCTGGCGTCGTTACCGACCACGATATCTAATGTAGCAGCTTCGTCGACTGCAGTGTAGGTCACGGTAGTGCCTGCGGTATAGTTGGCCTGACCAGCAAATGTGGTAGCAGTTTTTCCTTCGGCCCCGATAGTTCCATAAGCGGTCATGCTGACTTCAGCATCTTTGCATGAGGGAACTGTCAATATAGTACCGCTGTTAACTTGTGCCCATGAATCGCCACGACCTACATTGTTGGCCTTACCATTGGTGGCATCAATAGCCATCTTCACGTCTATGGTATGCTCGCCTACAACGGCTTGAGCTACAAGAAGGGTTGTCTTGCCTTGAGCATTAAGCGTGCCTACGCCATTACCTTCACCGAAATACCACTTGATGGCTACAGTTTCTGTGCGGTCAGAAAGCGATACACTGTTATCTGTGAATATTGGAGTCAGCGTGATATCTTCTGTCAAAGTCACTTCCTGCCCTTTTGTATAAGTTGCAGCACCATCTGTCCAACCTGTAAGGGTCTTTCCTTCGGCATAAAGCGTTGTATTAGCGGGAATCTTCACCACGCCGCCAATTGCTACCTTTACAGCTGCGGGTACAGTACCTTCTGCTGTCGCTTCACCAAGAGTATAGGTCAAGGTAGCTTCGTTTGGGATATCATCCATGTTGACAGCCTCTACACTAAAATAACGATTGTAGTCAGAGCCTTTGATGGTCAGCGTAGTAGCCTCACCATTGTAATATCCATAACTTACACTTTGATCGTTCTTATAACAGGTCTGCTCGGTTGTGATGTCTACAACCGTTCCATCTGTTGCTGTAGCTTTAGCCTTTGACGTCCCACTATAGGTACAGTTTCCGATACCTATCTTTACTGGTCCATCAACCGCCACAACCATCTGTGAGCCTGTCCATCCATGATCACTGTGGTAAGTACCTGACACTACGGCGTTGGCTGTAGGTTCATCAGCAGCCACACGAGATACTGTTCCGTCATCAGCGACTGCCAAGCCAAACGAAAGGGCTGTACCTTGCACTGTCTCTTCACTTGTCAGAAGACTGTTCAAGTCAATCTTGATGTCCTTGAATGCTGCCATAGCAGGAAGTGTGCCCACTACCAAAAGCAACATCAAAACACTTCTGAGTAAATTCTTGATTCTCATAATGCAATAGATTTTAATTAATAATAATGTATAAATATGTTTTTCTTCGAAGTTATATGTCTTGCGAATAGCCAACGCTGCAAATACGTACTTTTTTGATTACGGCATTAGTTTTATTTCCGACAAATGTAGGTATATTTTTCGGAAAATCAAATTCTTCTACTTAAAATACTCTAAATTGTATAGGCCGTCTCTTCGCGCCGTAAAGGATAATTGCCGCGCAACAACTCGAAATCTTCAGGATGCAACTTCAGTGCGTTGCTGTCGGTGTGTGGACTGTATATATGCAATAGGGCTTCGGCGCGGCTTGCGGCTTGCGGAATTGTCTTTTCAGGAGCAGGAGGCACGATAGCTGGTACCTCGCCCAAGCCGAAATGGCTGCTGAGAGCTTCGAGCGACATGCGGGTGGCATTAGCCTTGCCGTCGGCAGAGTATCCGGCAATGTGTGGGGTACCTATGTAGCAGTGCTCAAGGAGACGGAGGTCGATGTGAGGCTCGTGTTCCCACACATCGATGATGCACTGCGCTATGCGCCCTTCATCGAGAGCTTGGAGCAGGGCTTTGGTGTCGGTAGTTTCACCGCGCGAGGTATTGATGAAATAGGGCTTGCGCTGCAGGCTTTCAAAAAAGGCCTCATCGGCCAAATGCCAAGTGCGGTGTGGCCCCTCATGTGTGAGAGGGGTATGCAGGGTGATGATATCGGCTTCGTGGGCAATCGCTTGCAATGAAACGAATCCTTGCTCTCCCCGTTCGGCTCGCGGTGGGTCGCATAAGAGTACGCGCATCCCCCACGTAGCTGCCATATCGGCCACAAGTGTACCCACGTGCCCTACACCTACCACACCGATAGTGCTCCCGGAGAGCTGCATGTCGCGCTCTTTCTGCAGCAACAGCAGTACCGACTGCACATATTGCCTTACCGAGGCGGCATTGCATCCCGGAGCATTGGTCCATCGTATGCCCTGCGCAGCGCAGTAGGCAGTATCAATATGGTCGTAGCCTATGGTGGCCGTTGCAATAAACTGTACGCGGCTGCCCTGGAGGAGGGCTGCGTCGCAACGGGTGCGGGTGCGTATAATGAGTGCGTCGGCATCTCTCACCAGTGCGTTGTTAATGTGGCTCCCCGGAGCATACACCGCATCTACTCCCATCGCCGACAGGGCCTCGCGGATGTAGGGTATCTTGTCATCTACTACAACTCTCATTCAATATCAGTATGCTTTCGGGGCCCATATTGAACAGGAGATCTACGATACTCATATTAGCCATGAACCCATGTTTATCCTTGAATACTTGGTAATAATCCTTTGGAGCAAACTCCTTGTCGGTCGCCCATGCTTGCTTTGGATGAATGCATTCGCGAAGGTCGGTCATAGTGCCCGCGCCTCCATATTCGGTGGTGGGGAGTAGCGGGGTATCGATGCCTATCAGCTGGCACACCAGCTGAGTCAGTCGCATGTTGAAGTCGTAGAGGAACTCTATCTTCTGCTCATAGAACGGGCGGAAGTCGTCCTCATAGTAAAGGAAGAAGGGAGTATGTCTGTAGGCTGCCTCCAAAGCATTCCAATGACGATGCCGCCAGTTGCCGTGGTCACTAATGCGTATGTCGCGCATCAGACACTTGCCCTCAGCGGTCTTCTCCGTGGGAATGGTGAGCGATAGAGGCCCATTTGCATCCACTATCACGCAGCGGTTGCGGTAGGTCTGCTTGGTGTAGCTGTCGCAGGCCTCAATGTAGGCATTGCCTTTGCACTGCAATAGCTTAGTGTAGTATTGCACCGGCGCCAGATAGGCCGATGAGAGTAATATGTCCATATCTCCTAATTTCCCGACAAGTCAGGCTTGTCTTATCTGTTTGCAAAAGTAGTGCTTTCTGCCCAACGAAACAACAGCAATGCCTGCATTTTCTCTGCAGCACTACGCATAAATCATGCGCTTGGAATCTTAAATCTTGTAAAAGTTAATGATAATGCGGAAGATTATCTGTACTTTTGTCCCTATGAATTGGTCGCGCGTAATCGGTATATGGGTGCTGTTGGCGATGTGCGTATGCACTTCTGTCAGTGCACAAAGCTACAAGCGTAAGCAGGTGGTGCTTCCCGTAGAGGCCTACAAGGGTGACACCATCCCCGTGGTGCATCTCAAGGATGTATACATATACCAACGCCCCAAGTTCAAGAACCGCCGCCAGGAGCGCTACTACTGGCGTAACGTACGCGACGTAAAGAAAACCCTCCCCATAGCCCGCGAGGTGCGCGGCATCATCATCGAGACCTATGAGTACCTGCTCACTCTCCCCGACGAGAAGCTGCGCGAAGAGCACTTGGCTGCCGTAGAGAAGGGCATGCTGGCGCAGTATACCCCGCAGATGAAGAAGCTCACCTTCTCGCAGGGCAAGATGCTCATCAAACTCGTCGACCGCGAATGTGACCAGACGGGCTACGAACTCATCCGCACCTTTATGGGCAGCTTCAAGGCGAGTTTCTATCAAGCTTTTGCCGCCCTCTTCGGTGCCAGTCTCAAGCGTGACTACGACCCCGATGGCGATGATGCTGAGATAGAGGAAATCATCTATTGGGTCGATCAGGGAGTCTTGTAAGTATTGCCTTCGTGTAGAAAAGCGACGCTTTTTGGCCGATTATTGAAATTTTCTTGTAACTTTGCAGTGATACAATAAAAACTTTATTACCAATCATAACAAAAGTAAAGCTATGAAGACAAACTATGAAGTGCGTTATGCAGCACATCCTGAGGATGCGAAGAGCTACGACACCAAGCGTATCCGTCGCGACTTCCTCATTGAAAAGGTGTTTGCAGCCGATGAGGTAAACATGGTGTACTCTATGTACGACCGTATGGTAGTGGGCGGTGCCATGCCCGTGAACGAGGCGCTCAAGCTCGAGGCCATCGACCCCCTGAAGGCACCTTTCTTCACCACTCGCCGCGAGATCGGTATGTTCAACGTAGGTGGCCCTGGCGTAGTGAAGGCTGGCGACGAAACCTTTGAACTTGATTATAAGGAGGCGCTCTACATCGGTTCGGGCGACCGCGACGTAATCTTCGAGAGCAAGGATCCCCAAAACCCCGCCAAGTTCTACTTCAACTCATGCACCGCTCACCGCAACTATCCTAACAAGAAGGTGACCAAGGCTGATGCTGTAGTTGCACACATGGGTTCGCTCGAAGGCTCCAACGACCGCAACATCAACAAGATGCTTGTCAACCAGGTTCTCCCCACCTGTCAGATTCAGATGGGTATGACCGAGCTGGCTCCCGGTAGCGTATGGAACACCATGCCCGCTCACGTACACAGCCGCCGTATGGAGGCTTATTTCTACTTCGAGGTACCCGAAGAGCATGCCGTATGTCACTTCATGGGTGAGGTCGACGAGACTCGCCACATCTGGATGAAGGGCGACCAGGCCGTGCTCTCTCCCGAGTGGTCAATCCATAGCGCTGCCGCCACACACAACTACACCTTCATCTGGGGTATGGGTGGCGAGAACCTCGACTATGGCGATCAGGACTTCTCGAAGATCACCGATCTTCGATAATTCAGAATTATGAATTAGGAATTATGAGCGAAGACAAGCGCAATATAATTCGCGAAAAAGCAATGAACTTCTCAGTCAGGATGTATCATCTGAATGAGTTCTTGATAGAGAAGCGTAAATATAGCATTGCCGACCAAGTCTTCCGTTCTGGCACTTCCATTGGGGCCAATCTTTCCGAAGCAGTAAGAGCCGAGTCTGAACAGGACTTTGTCCATAAATATGGCATAGCCTTAAAAGAGGCCGAAGAAACGTTATATTGGTTAGAATTGTCTCAGCGCGTAGAATTGATTGATGCCCGTCTTTATGAATCGCTAAGGTATGACTGTGAGGAACTAATCAAATTAGCTACATCCATCATCCTTTCCGTGTTGAGAAAAATAAAGAACGGCAAGTCTCATGATTCTTAATTCATAATTTATTATAGTAATCATAATTCATAACTCATAATTCATAATTAAATGAAAAACTTGTTTTCATTAGAGGGTAAGAACGCCTGGATCACCGGCGCATCTTACGGTATCGGATTCAACATCGCCAAGGCATTCGTGCAGGCAGGTATC
>RHMF01001349.1_pt1 | contig 11181 bp, 15 predicted proteins | sample 5365151 | NCBI WGS metagenome assembly RHMF01 (sample SAMN10266501, study PRJNA497801) | feces metagenome | isolation source: feces | host: Bos taurus | place: China: Prairie of Fairy Mountain | collected 2017-08-14 | reverse complement strand
ATATAAGAAAAAACCCCTGCACTTCACAGCGGAGGGGAATTTCTTGATCAACACAAAAAAAGGGTGCACCTCACGGCGGACCCTTTATGAAAGAAATTTTAGCGATTTTCCTAACTCTACCTCTCGTAGCGTTCTGAAACAAATATACAAGATTTTTTTTTGTATATTTGGTATTGGATAAATACCCTGAATATACGCGGGAATTGTTTGCTGGCCCAGGAGGGTGCTTCACGTGCGAGAAGCTTTCCCGCAAATCGCACAAAAAGAAAATCCTGTGTTCAATATATATGGCGAAGTGGGCGAAGAAGTGGCATAAGGTGAAAAAACAAAACAATTTCCTTGTATATACCTGTTCGAGTTCGAAAGGGCAAGGGCTTGTGTATAACGACTTCGCCCTCTACAACAAAGGTGCAGTGGCTCTCTGCTATAACGGAAGGGATTGCGGAGACATAGACGAGCACCAAGTAAGGCGGACGTTGAGTGAGTACTTCAGGCAATACGGAAAAAGGTTAGTGATTGTTGAGAAGTGCGGAAAGAGAAGTGTATTTGCGAAGGTAGAGGTGTATTTCCTGTACCCTGAACTCCCAACGGACGCTGAACTCGAAGGTTGGTTCACTTTGATCAAGAACAAAGTTCACGCATAACGGGAATTTTACTATTATAATAATAGGAATAGGTTTTCTTCTTTCTTTTGCCGGTTCTACGGCACTATACATATTTGTTGATCGTCGGGGGAGAGCAATTCGGCTACTCCCCTTCCTGTATTCCAAGGGTTTCCATAAACGCCTTCATATCTTCCCTGTCCTGTTTCGTTTCCGTTATATGCTGCCTTCGTACAGCACGCCCTGCGGCGAACACAACGCTGTCCAAGAGTTTCGCATAGTGGAGGCTCTGCCTGTTGCTTGCATGCCCCAACATACGCTGTACGATATCTACGGGTATCTGCAGGGTTGAGAGCAGGTAGGTGGCGTAACTATGCCTGGCAGTTAAAGTGCTTATTTTTTTGGTTATGCCCGCCTTCTCTGCGATTTCCTTTAAGTATTTATTTGTCTTTGCACAACTGATACAAGGGATATCCCCTTCAAAGAGTTCCCAAAGTTCTTCCGCATCCTCGTATAATATAGATAGGTAAGTCTGCTTGGTTTTGATACGCTGCTTCTTGATATATAACTGCCCGTTATCGTTCCGTTTCACATCGCTCTTTTCAAGGTGTACGAAATCGGTGTATTCCAAGCCCGAATAACATAAAAATAAAAAGAAATTCCGTACCGTATCCAACCTTTCATCGAGTTTCAGTTCCCTAATTCTGTCCAGTTCTTCCTGTGTGAGATAGGGCTGTTCAGGTTCCTTGAAAGTGAACTTGACGTTGGCGAAGGGTGTCTTGCTGATAATACCGCTGTTGAAAGCCCAAATAAAAAGCGACTTGACTTTCTTGATTTCGTTACGGAGCGTACCCTGTGCAAATTTCGCTTCGTATTTTATTTTGTAGTCAATAATCTGTTGGGTGGTTATGTCGGAAATTTCCGTATCCTTTCCCACGTACTCCATAAAACGGGCAAAGGTGTTCTTGTACTTGGAATAGGCGGAGGTTGTCTTCACCTTGCTTTTCATATACTCGTTCACGCAGTCCTGCACCGTTTGGTGGCGTTCCTGTTTACCTTGCAGCAGAGCCTTTATTTTAGCCGCTGTCGCACTCTTTCCTTCAAGGTATAGTTGTGTCTGCCACTGACTTATTTTGAGCCTTATCGCGTCGCAGTACATATTTATATCGTTTGGCTTCTTGCTCTCAAGCAATTGGCGGAACTCCGTAGGTTTGCAGTATTTTCCTATCGGGAAGACGAGGCGTTTTTTGTTCACTATCAAACTGACTTCTATCGGAGAAAGTCCGTTTTTCCGCCTTTTTGAAGCGGAGCAAAGGAAAGATACGTTGAAGGTGTCCATAGGAAATCACGTTTTTCTATGGCAAAGTAAGCCAAAAAATCACGCTTTTCCAAGAGTGGTATCAAAATTCAGGAAGCGTGGTACCAAATATATTACCAAACAAACCCCGTTTACAGATACGCAGAAGCCCCCTGCAACGTCGCAGAGGGCTTTTTTGTAGTTCCGTTGGGACTTTTTAGCACTTGAAATACAAATAGTTGAAGCCGATAGTATCACTATCGGTATCTTTTTTTGTGCTCTGCTTTTCAATATCTTGAATTTTTTTAGAACGCCGATATATTTATAATAAAGATGATAAATATGGATAGTTTAGAATTATTCAACGACCACAAAAGAAAGATAGAAAAGTTTTACGAGGAACAGACGGGCGAGGAACTGAACGAACCCAACGTATATGAGAAGAAGGATTTAGCCGGCAGATGGCTGATGTGGTACTATTTCGACAGGGGCTTCCTGCAAAACAGTATCGAGGACAGGATAGACGGAACGGCGAGCGGTGCACCCTGCGAAATAAAGGTAAACACCTACGGCTTCAACGAAAAGGATAAAATTATCATAGACAAGTCCAAGATAGACGTTATGCCTGACGACGGAAGGATAGTCTTCATATATCCCGACTACGATAACAGAATACTCTCAAAACGCCAATACCTTGTAGGGGATATTAAAAAATACGGGGTACTGTCCACGAGCGGTGGCAAGGTTGACAATAACAAGTGCGAGGACAGCAATAAGCCCGTATATTATGTCGGGCACAAGTACGCGGAGGCGGAGGATATATATGGAGAAAAAAAGGGAGGAAATTGTAGATAAAATCATAAAGGAGCGTTTAGTCGAGACATGCGTTCAATACAGATTGAACAGATGTAAGTCGCACTACTTGAAAGAAGAGTTAGTGCAGGAGTGTTTTTTATGGCTGTGCACCTATGATATAGAAAAATTATCCAACGCTGACGAGAACAACCACCTGTCAGCCCTGATAACCCGTTACCTGATAAATCAGTTCTTCTCAAAGACAAGCGATTTCTACAAGCGTTACAAACGTTGGGACGAGCGTACCGACGAGATAACCGACAAGGAACTGAACCTGCCCGAGCTATAAGAAAAACTTATGATAGACATCAAGAAGATAGAAGACGAGTACCGCCCTACGAGTGGTGACGACGATTACTTCCTCACGTTGAAGACGGCAATTTTTGAAGAGTTGACGGAAGTTGAGAGAAGGCTTTTCATCACCTACTGCGAGATTGGTTCCTACGCAGGGTTAGCCCGTTTCTACCACAACTCAACCCCAACCGCCCGTAAACGGATAAAGGAAATAAAAGCCAAATTAAAAGCCTATGTTTGAGACACTTTTACTTATTTCAATTATTGCGGTTATCATAACCGACTTGTCAGGCTTTCCCGAAGACGGCTTGAAGCCCCTTTTCAGGCGGATTACAGGCGGTGTCGGAGAGCCTTCAAAGATATTCACCTGTTCCCTTTGCCAAACGCACTGGGCGGGACTTTTATACCTTATCGTTACGGGAAACCTTACCTTCCTGAACTATGCTTTCGTTTTGTTTTTGGCGTTTATGACGCCCGTTACGGGAAGCCTTCTCTATTTGGTGAGGGATTTTATCCAACGTATGATAGACAGTATTGCAAATTATTTCGGACTATGACAACAGAGAATTACAAGAAACTCCGCGAGTGGAGCGAGAAGTTCGCACAGACGAGGTGCGGCTACGTGAGAGCAACAAAAAGTGATATGGAACGTTTTGCCGCCGTTTACAAGGAGGTTTACGACAAGGATATCACGCAAAGTCAGAGGACTTGTCCCCGCTGCATATTGAAATTGTTCAAGGCTGTGGCGGAAGATTTTTGGGCGTTTGAAAAGAGCCCTGCTTATAAAAAACTGATTAAGAGTGAGCAGCAACAGGAAACTAACGACAACGCCGACGCTTAAAGGCTCGCAGAAGCCCACGTTGGCTACGCAGTTGAGAATTCAGGAAGTGGCTGAACTGATAACGAACAAAGGGTACGGAAGGCTCGCGTGTCTAAAATACTGTAAGGAGAAGTGGAACGTATCGGAAACGCAGGCGGACAGGTACTACTCGGCTGCACTTATATACCTGCGTCCCGACAATCCCGAAGAATACAGGGAAGCCCTTATAGCAAGGAACTTTGGCATACTTGAAAGTATGTTGCAGAAAGCCCTTGAAAATAACGATTTGGGTAACGCGACGCAGATAGTGAAGGTTATGAACACCATGCTCAACGTGGGAGACAAAAAGGTCCAACTTGAACAGGGTGATACAAAAATTGTAGTTAGTTTCGGCGAGTAGAATATTTGTATATCTGTGAAAAAGACAGATATATGGAAGAAGTATTCGTTTCAGTAAAAGGTTTAGAAGGTTGGTACGAGGTATCAAACAAAGGAACTGTAAGGAGTTTAGATAGGCGTGTAAATATACACCATAACTCTACAAGGCTTTCAAAGGGGCAGGAAATATCCCATGACGTTTCAGAGGAGGGCTATCACAGGGTGCAACTTGTCAGGAACAGAAAAGGAAAAAGATATCTTGTTCACCAACTCATGATGGAGGCGTTTGAGGTGCCTAACCCGCTCAACCTTCCTTGTGTAAATCACAGGGACGAGAACAAGTCAAACAACTTTCTTTTCATAAATCCAGACGGTTCTGTTGATCTGGAAAAGTCAAACCTTGAGTGGTGTGACTATGGATATAACACAGCCTACAACGGAGGATTGGAAAGAAGGCTTGAGACAAGGAAGAAAAGAGGCACTGCGAAAACTGATCCCAAAAAAATAATAGGGACCAACATAAAAGACGGAACTGAACTGAACTTTGACAGTATCAGTGACGCAAAGAAAGCCGGTTTTCACAACGCAGGGTCAGTTGTAAGAGGACTGAGGCCGACTTGCAAAGGATATAGGTTTAGATATGCCGACGAAAGAAATAGTCCTTCCACGGCTGAAACCGTGGCAAAAAGACGTTTATGACGAAGTTGCTCACCAAGGCGGCTCCGGCAGGAAGTTCGTACTGAAATCTTCACGCCAAAAAGGAAAGTCGGTTCTCGCAAACGTTTTGCTTTTGACGTATGCTTTTGAGTATAAATCAACTTCAGTGGTTGTTGAGCCTGTTATGGCACAAAGCCGACGTATGTACAAACAGATATGCGATTGGCTTGCGGACGCAGGGGTTATCAAGAGTGCAAACGCCACACTACTGACAATAGAGTTCATAAACGGAAGCGAGATTTTATTTAAGTCTGCGGAGATGGATGATAATCTCCGTGGATTCACTGTGTCAAAAAACGGTATTTTAGTGATAGATGAGGGAAGTTTTATCAAACAGTCCGCTTATGAAATACTGTGGCCGATAACGGAAGCCTGTCAAGCACCGACGCTCGTTATTTCAACCCCTCTATTCAAGGATTCCGAGTTCTACAGTCTATATATGCAGGGTAAAAGCGACGAGTTCCCGTACGTAAAATCCTTTGATTGGCAGAACTATGATTTGACGGAGATGATGCCGCCTGACAAAATAGAGTATTTCCGCAAGACCATGACACCTTTAAGGTTTAGAAGCGAAATACTTGGTGAGTTCATAGACGACGGATCCTATGTGTTCGGAGATTTCACAAAAAACTACGGCTTTTCTGAAAAACCGCCGAAATATGCAGGAATAGACTGGGCTACTGGTAAGAACGAGAAAGACGACTATTCCTGTTTGGTGCTTATGGACGAGGATAAAGCCATGACTGATATTAAATATTTCAGGGTTATTGATCCTATGGACTTGGTTGACCGCCTTGCCCAAATAATAAACACAACGCCTTCCTTGGTTTCCGTAAACGTGGAAGAAAACAGTTTGGGCGAGGTTTACCGTTCTGCGTTGAAAAGGAAGTTGAAAAGACCTACAATATTGAAGTCTTTTTTGACTACAAACCAGTCAAAACGCAGGGTTATAGAACAACTGATAAAAGCCTTTTCAGAGGAAGATATAACAATACTTGACGACGTAAGACTGAAAGAGCAACTGCAGCACTATGAAATAGAAAAAACACCAACAGGGAAAGTAACATATAACGCACAAAGCGGCTTCAACGACGACGCGGTTATGGCGCTTGCGATAGTTTATGACGCAGCGAGGAAGCAAGTTGGTGAAAAGAAAACCGTAGTGAGTTTCGCTTGATATTGTGATAATATAAAAAAATAAATCAAAAATCCAAATAAATATGATAGAGAGTTGGAAAGAATTGCCCCTTGGGGTTTATAAAAAAATCACTGCCTTGGATCCGGCTGACGAGGAAGGAAACCTCAAAGTCGTAGCCCTTCTTGACGGCGTTAGTTACAACGATATCCTCAACGCTCCCCTTGCGGAAGTGAAGAAGAAAGTGGAGAAACTTGACTTCCTTACCAAGAAGCCGAAGAAGCACCTTGTGAAACTCAAATACAAGTTGGGAAACACAACCTACAATTTTGACTGCTCGCAGAGAAGCATAACCACTGCGCAATTCATAGATTTCGGCAACACCAAGAAAGAGGACTTGACGGGTGCTATCGCTATCTTCCTGATACCCGAAGGCAAAAAATACAACGAAGACTATGACTTGGAAGACGTTAAGTTGGACATAGACAACTACCTTTCAGTGGAGGAGGCACTGTCTATCTGCGATTTTTTTACCACGCTGTCGGAACTCTATGTTCGCAGAACCCTGCGAAAAGCGAAGAAGGCTCTGAAGCTGGCGAGGAAGGACGGAGTGCCGACGGAGGAAGCGGAGAAGATAGTGAAGGAGTACCTCAATTCAATATATTCAAGTGGTTATCAGCAATTGACGCCGTAGCGGAGACTACACGCCTTGATTTCAACGAAGTGTTCCGTATGCCCGTTATAGAGTTTTGGGGCTATTGCAGATATGTGGATTGGAAGAACAGGAGAAGGCAGGCGGAGATAGATAAGTTACAGGGAAAGAACAGGATAGCATAATATGAACGAAAATCTTACAAGGGTTCTCAACGAGTTAGGAGCAGAACTCAAACAACTGCTCAAAGAGAACATAGTCGCGGAGGACGGTGTCGCTACGGGCGATATGCTTGCCTCCATAGATTACGAGGTTGACGAGTTGTCGGACGCGATAGTCCTGAACCTTATTTCCACCGATTATTTCAAGTGGTGGGACCAAGGCACTACCGAGCACTGGCCGCCGAAGTACAACAGGGAAGGAAAACTGCTTCTTGCCGATTGGATTGAGGCGAGGGGCTTGGAGACAGCCGAAAGCACAGGCAACAGAAGCCTTCCGACCGTAGAGCAGTTGAATTTCTTGATCCGCAGAAAAATTGCGGGCTTGTCACCGACAGGAAAACCGGGAGGCACGCCTTCTCACGGAAGGCTCAAAGCGGTTGCCGATTTGCTTTGCGATACTTATGGGGAAAAGATAGGTGCTGCGATTATTCAGGACTTTATGGAAGCCGAGGACCTCAATATCCAAATAGATATTAAAATATAACACTATGATAAACGGAAAGGATTACATATTTACGGCTGTGGACGAGTTTGTTGAGGTGAGCGGGGAAACTATACCCTTCACTCTCAAAAGGGACGGAGAAGTCGTTTTGGCGGGCGTTGCAAGGGAGTTTCCTGACGGACGCGGAATAAGGTTCTACCTGAACAGGCTTGCAGAGGAATATCTTGACACAACGGGTTGGGAAAATCTGCTATTTTCCACAGGTGTCCTGACAAACCCCGAAGCGGGCGGGACTTTCACAATCACCAACACCGACACGAACACAGAGATATGCAGTGCCTATGTTATCAAGGGTTTCGGTACGGAGACAGGGCTTACGAGCGAGCCTATTGACGGTAAGGCTGACCCGCGTATGTTGGTATTTTTTTCCAACGCGGGTGCAGTAAAGACATATAGCGTTACTGAACTATGATTTATAAATCGCTAAATAAGGATTTTTATTATGTGGACAGCGGATCAACACGCCTGTCCTATTATCTTACCTGTGGAGACGAGACTATCTATACGGGCAGGGCTTACAATCCCAACGGGATAAAAATAAATCTCCGCAAGATTATAGAGGATTGGCTTTGGAACGATATGCCTGATTTCAGGGAGTATGACGGAGTTATCGTAACCCACGAGGACGCCTATAAGCCTTTCAACCTTTACAACGACGAAGGTACGCTGTTGGAAGAATACAAAGTGTTTTTGTCTTACGAGGATTGGCAGGGAGAAGATATGTTCTTCAACAACCCTATTGACGGCAAGGCTGACCCAAGGCAAAAAATATTTGTCAGTGCCCTTGAAAGTATCCCTACGAGTTTTGATATAGTAGGTTGGGCTCCTCTCGAGGTTACTCTTACGGGAGATTTTGACATACCTGCCGAGGGCGGTACGATAGAGATAGGGTTTGTTTCAAATACAGATTTCACAATCGAGGAAACCTGCGATTGGCTTACTGTCACCAAGTCAGGAGAAACGGAAGGTACACTTACGATTGTGGCGGAAGAGAATTTAGGAGAAGAAAGGGCTTGTACCATAACGTTGGTTCAGGAAGACGTGGGAAGTTTTGAAGGTTCGGAATATGTGTTTGAAGTAACACAGGAACAACCTGCCGAATACTTCATAATAACTTCAGGGGAGTATGAGGAGTTCCCGTTCAGCGGAGGAACTTGGACTATGGAATTCAGAACAAATTGCAGCCCGATACTGTATGAGGTGTCTGACGGAACAAGCGGATATACAACTGGCAACGAACTTGTCCTTATTCTTCCTGCCAACGCACAGGACACTCCTGTAAACTATGAGGTGAATTTCTATTATGGTTCAACACTTATGGGAACTTCGGAGGCGGTTGTAAAGGAATATTCCCGTTATATCAGTATAACTTCTATACCTTCTTCGATTACATATTACCAACAGGTAATAGACATAGAATATGAGACTGACTGTGACGGAAGGGTTCAATACGAACTATACAGTGCATATACGGGTGGCGATTATGTTTTGGCAAAAAGCGGAAGGACTGACAGCCTTACGGGGTTGAGCGTTACAATCGGAGAAAATTTGGGAGAAGGAAACGTTGATTATCATATGATAGTAAGGGCTTCTGACGCTTCTGCCCCTACTGTATGGGTAACTTCCGACGACAGGTATTTCACACAGGGGTATCCAAGTCAATACGCAAGGCAGTATTTGACTTTGGAAATATTATCAGGAGGCACTATACAAACTCCTTCTTATCAGTCATACTCGGGAACGAAGTATTATTATTTTTCAAGAAACAGCGGCTCCACTTGGACGGCGTTGAACCCCACAGGAGTGACAATCCCTGTCAACGAAGGCGAAACGATTATGCTCAAGGGTAGTAGGACAGGAACTGTTGTTTTCTCGTTCAGCGGCTCTACGGCGACGTTTAACGCTTGCGGTAATATTATGTCCCTTTATGCGGGAGACAACTTCTTTGGTGCTGTGCCGCCAAGCAACTACTTTTTACAGAACCTTTTTGGGGAAACAAACGTTGTTGATGCATCTAACCTTATTTTGCCTAACGTTACAGCAGAAGCTTGTTACAGATATATGTTCTTTTGGTGCCAACAACTGATACACGCTCCTGAACTTCCTGCGGCAGTCCTTGAAGATAATTGTTATGAAAGGATGTTCCAACACTGTAGATCGCTTGTTGAACCGCCTGCTATTTTAGCCACAACTGTATCGCAAAATTGCTGCTATTATATGTTCAACGACTGTATATCGTTGAGGGAAACGCCTAAACTTCTTTCTCCTGTTTTGAAAGACAGCTGCTACGAAGCTATGTTCTCGGGATGCACTTCACTCATCGAGGTAACTTGTCTTGCTACGGATAGAACCTACGCTCGATGGCCTACGTACAATTGGCTTAAAGGTGTATCATCAACAGGAACGTTCACAAAAGCTGCAGGAGTTACTTGGGATACAGGAACAAGCGGTATTCCGGAAGGATGGACGGTAATAGACGCTGAATAAAAATATTAAAAATAAACTCAATTTATTATGGCTACAATAACAGTGCCTTCCGGCGTTTCAACATACGTGGCTGACGCCGTTGCATATACAGGAAAGAAAATACTCGTTGACGGCTGTGAGTTGTACGACGTAAGTTACTGCGGTGACGCTGCACTTTATTATCTCGGAGAAAAAGGGCAGATTGACGCTTTCTTGATCCAAGGCAAGGTTCTCCGTACGGACAGATACACGCAGGGGGATTTTTACAAGAGTTTTGACAACACCACTATCGAGTTCGGAAAGAAAAGGTGGCTTAACGAGATACGCCCTTCTTGGGAGTTGCACACAAGCTACCTGACTGACGAACAGGCTGAAAGGTTTGTCAGAAACCTCCTGCCTTCAACGCAGGTGTACCTTCACGATTTGGTGAACGATAAAATCTATCCTGTCCTTATCACGGACACAAGTGCAGAATACAAGACTTATGCGAACCAAGGGGAAAAACTCGTTGCTTACACTATTGGTGTTGAGGCTTCACAGGGTATGGAAAGAAATAGTTAGATTTTTTATGAAAAGGGATTTGAGATTGTTTATAGACGGGGAAGAAGTTGAACTTCAAAAGAACCCGAATATCCTGCTTACCTATGCAGTTGACGACGTTGTGAACCCGACGGCGGTGAAAAATATGTTCTCAAAGACCGTTGAGATACCGGGCACAAAAAATAATAACCGAATTTTTAACAATATTTTTTCTCTTGATCGTACGGGATTTGACGGAGGTAAAAAAATACCCTTCCAAATTTTTGTTGACAACCAACTCTATGAGGAAGGATACTGCAGGCTTGACAAGGTAAGCAACAAACTCGGCACTGTTTATTACTCGCTGTCTTTCTTCGGCGGGCTCGGTTCGCTGTTCTATAACCTTTCCTTCAAGGAAGACGAACAGGGCGTGAGCAACAAACGCACCCTTGCCGACTTGATTTACCGTTATGAAGGTTCGGGCTCTACGGAAGTTGACTTCGACTTCACGATAAACAAGAACACTCTAAACGAGGCTTGGGAAAACGTACAGGGTTGGAGCACCAAGTGGAGGTTCCTTAACTTCGCGCCTGCCTACAACGGGCTTCCTGACGACTTTGACACTGACAAGGCACTCGTTCAGGTGACGAGCACCAACGCAAGGGGAGGAAGACGTTCGGAGATTTCAAACGTAGTTGTGGACGGAAAAACCTATGCACCCTA
>RHMF01001348.1_pt1 | contig 11186 bp, 10 predicted proteins | sample 5365151 | NCBI WGS metagenome assembly RHMF01 (sample SAMN10266501, study PRJNA497801) | feces metagenome | isolation source: feces | host: Bos taurus | place: China: Prairie of Fairy Mountain | collected 2017-08-14 | reverse complement strand
CTCTTCCAGACCCAGAGGCTTCATAGTGGGGAACAGAATGACTTCGCGGATGGTGTCCTGGTTGGTCAGCATCATGACACAGCGGTCGATGCCCATACCCATGCCGCCCGTGGGGGGCATGCCGTATTCCAGAGCGCACAGGAAATCCTCGTCCATCATCTCGGTCTCATCGTCGCCGCGCTCACGCTGCTCCACCTGCTTCTGGAAACGCTCACGCTGATCGATGGGATCGTTCAGCTCGGAGTAGGCGTTGGCCAGCTCACTGTGGCAGACAAACAGCTCGAAGCGCTCGGTCACGCGGTGATCCACGGGAGAACGCTTGGTCAGAGGAGAAACCTCGACAGGATACATGGTAATAAAGGTGGGCTGAACCAGTTTCTCTTCCACCTTCTGATCGAAACAGGCGTACAGGGCGTTGCCCCAGGTACGCTCGGCAGCGTCAGCCAGCTCGACACCAATGGCCTCAACAGCGGCCACAGCCTCGGCGTCGTCGGTAATGACACCCAGATCCACACCGGCATACTCCTTGACAGCATCCACCATGGTCAGGCGGCGCCAGCCGGGAGTCAGGTCGATCTTCTCGCCCTGCCATTCCACCTCGTAAGTGCCCAGAATTTCCTTGGCAGCGCCCGAGATGATACCCTCGGCGATGTCCATCATATCATGGAAGTCGGCATAGGACTGGTACAGCTCCACGGAGGTAAACTCGGGGTTGTGCTTGGGGTCCATACCCTCGTTACGGAAGATACGGCCAATCTCGTACACGCGCTCCATACCGCCCACGATCAAGCGCTTCAGAGGCAGCTCGGTGGCGATACGCATGTACATATCAATGTCCAGCGTATTGTGGTGGGTGATGAAGGGACGGGCGGAAGCGCCACCAACGATGGTACTCAGAACAGGGGTTTCCACCTCAATGTAACCCATGTTGTCCAGATAGCTGCGCATGAACTTGATGAACTGAGAACGGATGATGAAGTTGCGCTTGACCTCGGGGTTAACCATCAGGTCCACATAGCGCTGACGGTAACGGGTCTCGCGGTCGGTCAGACCGTGGAACTTCTCGGGCAGGGGGCGCAGGGACTTGGACAGCAGAGTGATCTCCTTGGCGCGAATGGAAATCTCACCCATCTTGGTGCGGAAAACCAGACCGGTCACGCCCACGATATCACCGATGTCGTACTTCTTGAATGCAGCCAGAGTTTCCTCGCCCACTTCGTCAATCTTGACAAAGAGCTGGATGCGGCCTTCACCGTCCTGCAGGTCTGCAAAAATAGCCTTGCCCATGCCGCGCTTGCTCATCAGGCGACCGGCAACCGAAACGCTCTGCTCTTCCAGAGTATCAAAATTTGCCTTGACCTCTTCACTGTGGTGAGTCACGTTAAATTTAGTAATCTCAAAGGGGTCTTTGCCGCTTGCCTGAAGCTCAGCCAGCTTGTCGCGGCGAACCTGGAGCAGGTCAGACAGGGAAACTTCTTCCTGCTGAACCTGGTTGTTGTTCTTCTGTTCAGCCATAATACATTCTCCTTTGTATTCAGAACTTAGCGACAGATCTCAACGATCTGATAATGAAGGGTACCGGCGGGAGCATCGACGACTACGTCTGCACCGACGGCCTTGCCCAGCAGGGCCTTGCCGAAGGGAGACTCCTCAGAGATACGCCCATTCATGGGATCGGCTTCCTGAGAGCCAACCACCTGATAGGTCTCTCTCTCACCAAATTCCTTGTCCAGAACAGTGATGGTGCAACCAATGCGAACGGTATCGAGGTCCTGCTCGGACTCCTCAATCAACACATAGTTGGACAGGATCTCTTCCAGTTCAGCGATGCGGGAATAGAGTTTGCCCTGCTCATTTTTGGCCTCGTCATACTCGCTGTTCTCGCTCAAATCACCAAAGGAACGGGCTTCCTTGATCTGGTCGGCAACCTCTTTTTCGCGCACGGTTTTCAGATAAGTCAGTTCTTCCTTCAGTTTCTCCAGGCGCTCGGCGCTGAGTTTGTGTTCCTTCGCCATGATTGCATACTCCTTTAACCTATAACATAGAAAATGAGCCCACCTCGGCTCGTTGGTAAACATGGATACATGATTCACTGTTTACTTCAGACTACACTGCGTCCATTATCCAAATATTATATTTACTTTCCCTCAAACTGTCAAGAAAAATCAACGCTTCAGCACAATTTCTTCCGATTTGATGCGGCCAGTTTCCCATAAAACGGAAATCAGCGCAACCGCATCACAGTCGGCCGGCAATTTTCTGCCCGGCAGGGTAATTTCCGCTCCGGTCAGCACCGGGCCATCAGCCAATTGCAGCGTCAACTGCACCTGGCTATAATCATTGGGCAGGATTGGCATTCCCATCTCAAGCCGCAGACGCTTTGCCGCCGTTTCTCCTCCCGGAACACGGAAAACCATGCTGCGAACCAACGGACACAATGCCCGAGCAAGAGACTCCAGAATTGGCTCGTACCGCTCCCCTTTCAGACATAACACCGCTTGCTCCCGTGGGATGCTTCGCCCATCCAACTGTGCACGCACCCAGATCGGCGCCAGCATACACCGCAGATCTCGAGTTTCCACCGGCCGAAGCCCTGCACACATCAGCTCCCCCCACCACGGAAAATCCGGCGGGGTGAGCACACGGGTCACCCCTTCCCTACAGAGCAGACGGGCTCCTTTCTTCACTGCCCGTTCCGACCTGCGCGCAAGCGGCGGCAATCCGACACTCAACACCGGAAGAGCATGAATCTGCTCCACTGTCAGTTCGACCTTGTGTCCGTTCCCCCAACGTATTCGTCCCAACATAAAACTGCACCTCTGTCCTTCACATATATGCGAAAAACAGAGGTGCAGAACAGTTATTCAATTGTTTTTGCGAACTCCAGCAGCGCTTCTACAGCAGCTTTCAGCTGATTATCCTCCGGACCGGTCAGTTCCACTTCCACGTCCGGGGTCAACCCTACACCGATCAGAGAAACTCCCGCCCCGGTATAGTAGGTCTTGGTGGAAATGTTTAAGGCACGTCCGCCAGGCAGCGGATAGGTCTGCTGAGAATAGCCCTTTCCGCAGGTGGGTTGGCCGATTAGAGGGGCATTTACGCTCTCCCGCAACTGGGCTGCGAAAAGCTCAGCTGCACTGTAGCTGTCACCATTAATCAGAACCGCCATGGGCAGGTCGATACAATTCGCATCCGAGCGCACTGCAGTCCTCGGTCCCATAAGGGTGCCGCTACGGAAAATGGGACCTTTGGGCAACAAATAGTCCAACAGTTTGGTCAATTCATTGACATAGCCGCCGGGATTGCTGCGCATATCGAACAGAAGGGATGTGGCCCCTTGTTCTACCAGACTGTCGACCTCTTTTTTCACATGATCAGCAGATCCCTTATAGAAATTATCCAGCCGGACATAGCCCACGCCGTCTTCCAGCAATTCAGCGGTCACAGGATTCTTCCGGATCCGTTCACGCTTCACAGCAACTTCCCGGGAAACGCCCTGTTCATCCAGCACAGTCAGAACTACGCTGGTTCCCACCTCACCCTGAATGTACGAAGCCCCATTTTGCGCATTCGCTCCGGTCAAATCCTGTCCGTCAGCGGCAACGATGATTTCACCGGCCTTCAGCCCTGCTTTTTCTGCCGGGCCGCCTTCAGTTACTTCCTGAATGTGAACGCCGTCCTCCATATAAATCACGGTCACACCGATGCCCACATAAGAGTTGCTTCTGCGTTCCCTCAAGGCCTTGTATGTTTCGGCGTCGGCATAGTAGGACCAACGGTCACCCAAGGACTCCACCATGCTGTCCAGCGCAGCGTCCGCCATGGTGTCCTTGTCGTACTCACCTACAAAGCCGGTGTTGATCAGCAGCGCTCCGGTGGCCACCGCAATTCCCTGGCTCCCCAACAGCAGCCAGAGCGCAAGGGCAACGGCCCCCAAGGTGATAACCACCGAGAGGGCCGCAGTAATGATGATGGAACGGAGTCTGAAACGATTGGTTTTCTTCATAGTAAACTACCTTGAAATCTCTTCTGCCTTACGGGGAAACAGCTGTCCGTTTTTACCGATCAGATAGAAGGTCATACCCTTATAGTACTTCAATGCATCCACACGGACCAGTTTTCCGCTGCTGTCGGTGGTACGGATTTCGTAGTGCAGATGGTTGCCGGTGGAGGAACCGGTAGAACCCACATAACCCAGTGTCTGTCCCTGCTTGACGGTCTGTCCTTCCTTGACAGCGCGCTTGGACATATGAGCGTACAACGTGGAGGTTCCGTTGTCATGGACCACCACAACATAGTTGCCGTAAGACCAGTGGTATTCCGAGGTCATAACCACACCGCCGCGGGCCGCCTTGATGGTGGTACCGTACGCGGCACGCACATCGGTGCCGCCGTGATTGCTGTACTTTCCTGTAATGGGATGGTTACGGGGTCCGAACAGGGATGTAATAACATAATTGCCATCCAGCGGCCACATGTAACCCGAGCCGTAATTGATCTGAACCTTGCTAGCGGCAATCTGCGCCTCCAGTTCCTTCTGCTTCTTGGCGATTGCGGCATCCATGGCCTCGATCTGAGCATCCAGCTCGTGGATCTCGTCTTCGTATTCGCTCTTTTCGGCTTCCAGCGTACGCAGCAGTGCTTTGATTTCGGACTCCTTGGCAGCCAATTCCACCTTCTGAGCATCCAGGATAGCCTTGGCGCTCACCTGCTCGGCATGAGCAGCTTCCAGGTTGGCCTTGACGCTCTCCACATCCTTGCGCGCCTGCTCCAGCGATGCCATGACAGCCTTGTCATACTCTACTGTCTCGCTGATCATCATGGCACGGTCCAGCAGGTCGGTAAAGTCAGCGGCGTTGAACAGGATCTGCCAGTAGGTCACTACACCCTGCTCTTCCATGATGCGCACACGCTGACAGAAGTTTTTAAAATGGGTCGATTCGGCATCCTGTGCATTGGCCAGATTGACCGTTTCCTGCTCAATCAGACGGTCGTACTGGGCAATCAGATTTTCAGTATTGGCAATCTGACTGTTGACCACATTGATTTCCTGCTCAGTCAGCTTTTTCCGATTGTATGCGGTATTCAGGTCACCCTTCAGTGCATTAAGCTGACGGTTGAGACTGTTCTTTTCAGCTGCCAGACTGGCGGCTTCCTTCTTCAACTTGTCAATGTCTTTCTGGGACACTGCGCCGGCAGAAGTGAAAATCATGGAAATGGTAGGAAGCAGCACCAAAGCAGCCAGCAAAACAGCAAGTGCGGCCAGGATCTTTTTCTGATGCTTCATAAAGAATTTCATAGTGACCTCCCGTCACGCTTACACTTGAAGGAACTTGCGGATGGCCAGCAGAGAGCCGCCCACGCCAATCACAAGACCGGCACCGCCAAAGATGCCTAACACCCACAGGCGCATGGTTTCAAAACTGACGATCTCAATAAAATTCAGGCCTCTCCCGCCGGCAATCGAATCTGCAATCAGCTCATAGATGCCCCACTGCAGGAAAAATGCTACGCCGGCACCCAACAGGCCCAGAATCAATCCCTCAAACACAAAGGGCCAGCGCACAAAGGCGTCAGTGGCTCCGCACATCTTCATGATGGCAATCTCTTCACGGCGTGTAAAGGTTGCCAGCTTGATGGTGTTTGAAATGATAAACAAGGAGATCAGAAACAGAATCGCGACCAAAATGGCGGCAATACCGCCGGCCACATTGCGGGCAGCCACAAACCCATCGGCCACCTCAAAGGCCGCTACATAACCTGCAATGCCGGGTATATTGACCACATTCTGCACGGTCTCCCGGAAGGACTCGATGTCATGGACATGAATGGAAAAACGATGACGGTAATTGCTGGCCGGGACCAGGCTGAACAGTTCGTCATCCTTGTCCTCCAGAAATTTATCCATTGCCTCTTCGCGGGAAATAAAGTTAGCCTCTCTGACATTGGGAATGGCCTCCACAGCGCTCTCCAGCGCGCGGGCCTCTTCCTCCGACAGTGTCTCATCGATGTACGCCAGAAACTGGTTTTCAGCTTCCAGTTTGGACAGATTGTGCTCCAGATTGACGGCCACCAGAGAAAAGGTTCCCATGATCAGAAGACAACCTACGATCATGCACACCGCCGCAAAGGACATCAGGCCATGCGAAAAAATAGAACGCACGCCTTCTTTAAAATAATATCCTGTATTAATTCGTCTCATGGTCGTAATACCCACCCGTTCCGTCGCTGGTGATAACTCCGTTTTCAATGGTGATCACGCGCTTGGAAAAGCGATCCACCAATGCCTTTTCGTGGGTCACAACCAGGATGGTCGTACCCAGTCTGTTGATCTTCTCCAAGAGCATCATGATTTCCAGAGAACGCTCAGGATCCAGATTTCCGGTGGGCTCGTCCGCAATGATCATCTGCGGATTGTTGACCAACGCACGGGCGATGGCCACACGCTGCTGCTCACCGCCGGAAAGCTGAGAGGGCAGACAATGCTCCTTCCCCTTCAGTCCCACCAGATCCAGCACGTAAGGCACGCGGCGGCGGATCTCACGGGGAGATGCACCCACTGCGCGCATGGCAAACACCAGATTTTCCGCCGCTGTTTTCTTTTCAATCAGGCGGAAATCCTGAAAAATGACACCCAGAGTGCGGCGCATCCCGGGTACCTGACGGGGACGAATGGTATTCAGATTGTATCCGTTGACCATAATGCGTCCATCGCTGGGAGCGACCTCGGCCGTGATCAGCTTAATGATGGTAGACTTACCGGAACCGGACGGACCCACCAAAAAGGCAAATTCGCCGTCATCCAGACGCATGGTCACTCCGCACAGCGCCTCGGTTCCGTTTTCGTACTCTTTTCTAATATCGACTAAGCGAATCATAAATTACCTCGTAATACACGAAAAACGGGGTTTGCGGACCGCCGCATACGTACGGCGATCCGCTTTCCTCGTTTGTTGTTTCAAATCATTTCCGGCCCGAATCAGGACTCGATGCCCCGGGAAACCAGGTATTTTTTGACCATCAATGCCACCTTAAAGGTGATGGCATCATCAAACTCGCGCAGGTCCAAACCGGTCAGCTTTTTGATCTTTTCCAAACGGTAGACCAGAGTGTTACGGTGGACAAACAGCTTACGAGCTGTCTCGGACACATTCAGGTTGTTTTCAAAGAACTTGTTGATGGTAAACAGGGTTTCGGAATCCAACGAACTGATGGGATTCTTCTTGAATACCTCCTGCAAGAACATCTCACACAGGGTGGTAGGCAGCTGATAAATCAGACGGCCGATACCCAGATTTTCGTAATTAATAATCACCTTTTCGGTGTCAAACACCTTACCGACTTCAATGGCGACCTGTGCTTCCTTGTAAGCACGGGCCAGATCACGGATGTGGCCCACGATGGTGCCGATGCCAATGACAACCTTCATGCCGTGCTCGCCCACCAAGGTATCTTCGATCTGCTTGGCGGTCTTGTACAGGTCACGAACCTCGGCCCCTTCGGGCAGCTGCTTGATAACCACGATGTCGGTATCATTCACGGACAGAACGAAATCGGCCTGCTTGTCGGGGAATAGATTCTGAACGCTCTCCAGTGCTGTCATCTCAACCGTTTCAATCTGGCGGACCAGCAGAACGGCACGGGGTGCTTCGGCTTGGAAATGCAGCTCCTTGGCACGCACATAAATGTCGCCCATCAGAACATTATCGGAAATGACGCTCTTGATAAAGGTGGCACGATCGTGCTTTTCTTCATAGTAAGCCTTCGCGCCATTCAATGCCACAGCTGCCATGGAGCAAATAAGCGCCGCACGGTCATCGCCGCCGCTAACAAATGCAGCGTAATCAAACTGGGCGCCCAGACCAGCCAAAGCTTTAAAGGTACGACCTTCGCAAACCGTTACGTCGCTTTCACTGTCATTCATGGCGGCAACAGCAACCGGCCAACGCTCGCCAATCAAAGTCAGTTCATTGCATGCAACGACAGTGCCGTCCGCATCCATAACACCCACATATCGGTCTGCACAATCCTTCATCTGAAGTACGATACTCTGAAATACTCTGCTGGACATACAAAATCCCCCATTCCGCCGCACAAAACGGCACAAATAGAAATGAAAATCTCCCCCCGTAATGGGGGGATTTCGCCATCACTTGTGCCGACGCGTGAGCGCCAAGCAAGCGGGCGATTTCGGAGTCGTGTGATTTTTCACACTACTCCCCTTTCTTGTTACTATTTGTAATCAATTATACTGGGTTCTCAGTCGAATTTCAATAGGAAAGACAAAAATTTTTGTGGATTTTGCCGAAAAACAGAGTACGGAGGCCGTCGTGAGCAGCGCGGGTGGACCGCAGCGAGGGCGCAAAACGCAGTCATTCCCATTTTACTCCTTCACCTGCCCAGCATTCTCTTCTCCTCTGCCGTCAGTTCTCTCCACTGCCCCAGTTCCAGCCCTTCATCCAGAACCAACGGTCCCATGGTCAATCGCTTCAGGTAGACCACGGGTTTACCCCGTGCGGCCAGCATACGCTTGATCTGATGGTACTTCCCTTCCCGCAGAGTCACAATGGCTTCATCCGGTTGTTCCAGAAGTTGTAGACCGGCACTAAGACAGGTGTATCCGTCTTCCAGCGTCATACCGACCCGGAAGGCCTCCACATCCTGCCCGTTCAGCGTTCCGTCCACGCGAACAAAGTATGTCTTATCCACATGCTTTTTGGGCGCCAAAAGTTCATGCCCAAGCGGGCCGTCATTGGTCAGCAGCAGCAGACCTTCGGTATCCTTATCCAGCCGTCCCACCGGGAACAGACCGATCCGGCGCAGATGTTCCGGCAGCAGATCGATTACAGTCTTCTGCCGAGCGTCTTCGGTGGCAGATAGAACTCCGTCCGGTTTATGAAGCATAATGTACACCAAATTGCCACAGAAAACCTGCTCACCGTCTACTGTGAACACCGAATCAGGATCGTGCTTGTCCTCTGCCTTGACAGCCAGCACACCGTTTACACGCACACGTCCTGTGCGTACCAGTTCTTTTACTTCTTTTCTTGACCAGCGCCCGGTTCCGGCCAGCAATTTGTCCAGTCGTTCCATGAGCTTCCCATCCTTACCTTCTATCTCTCGCCTGCGCAAAGAACAGCCGTTTTTTGTATTCTATCATATTCCCAACTAAAATAACATAGAGATATCACAGGAAATATTTAGGTAGCATCATCCCCCGAAAGGAGCGCTTCATTGTGTTCATTTTTACCGCTCGTCTAAGCCGTAAACGGCTGGCTGCCGGTGCTGCTGCACTGATCCTGCTTTGCGGCGCGGCACTGGCCGTCAGCACAAATAACTCCGGCACCAGCATAAACGCAGCAGCAGCCTCAACCGCGCCAAGCAAGGTAAAAACAAATGAGGATCGTATTGCATATCTGGAACATTTTGGATGGCAGGTCAACCCGGTCCCAGTTTCTGTGGAGGAACTCCTGATTCCGGAAACCTTCGATGAATCCTATGGGGAATACCTGTCTCTTCAGCAGTCTCAGGGATTTGATTTGACCGAATATTGCGGCAAGCGGGTCAAGCGCTGTACCTACGAGCTGACCAATTATCCCACCGGGGAAACCGGAGTGCAGATTTCACTTCTGATTTACAAAAACAAAGTTGTGGGCGGTGAAGTGTTCTCTCCTAAACTGAACGGTTTCCTCCACGGACTGGAACAACCAACATGAAAAGACAGCGCTGTGCTCTGTGGCACAGCGCTGTCTTGTATTGTTTCTTACTTGTCCATCATATGTACGTTGATATGCGGATAGGTCATTTCGATGCCAGCCTTGTCAAAGGCCACCTTGACCTGTTCCATCACGTCAAAATACACCGTCCAGTAATCGTCGGTGGCGCACCAGCCTCGGACCGAGTACTCGATGGCCGAATCGCCGTAGTTGGACACACGCACAAAGGGAGCAGGTGTGATCTGAACCATGGGATGACTGGTCAAAACTTCCTCCAGCACCTTCTTGACGGTCTCAACGGGTGCATCATAAGATGCCGTAAACTTGAAATCGACACGGCGTTCCTCTTCCACGGTATAGTTAACGATCTTCTCGTTTGCAATCTGACTGTTGGGCACCTGAATCATCTTGTTGTCACCGGTGCGGATCTTGGTGTAGAAAATACCAATATCGGCCACAGTGCCGGAAACACCGCCAGCCTCCACAAAGTCTCCCACTACAAATGGCTTGGAACCCAGCACCTGAATGCCACCGGCCACGTTGGACATGCTGTTCTGCACAGCCAGAGACACGGCCAGACCGAACACAGACAGCAGCGCAATCAAAGAGGTCACATTAATTCCCAGCGTGGTAGCAACGATCACAACAGTCAGGAACAGCAACACAACTTTAATCGTTGTGCGCACGAAGGTGTGCAGGCTGCGCTCCAGTGAGGATTTCCCCAGGAAACGGGTAACAATGGTCATCAGAATTTTCACAACAACCAGGCAAATCACAAGAACAATCACGGCAGAAAGCAGCTTATTCAAAGTAAAATCTGCCAGCGAGATGCCAAGAGTTTCCTTAATCGAATCAAACATAACAAGTTCCTCCTTTGTAAATTACCGTCATTATACTCCGGTTTTTGTCGAATGGCAACTCATACCGCGCTTTTTAAGAATGTACTACTTTCGGCGCGACGAGGGTGGCCGCACCCCAAAAAAGAAATCCGCTGCTTTAAGCAGCGGATTTCTGTAAGAGCAATAAATTACTCCTCGATCTCGATCACCCGACGGCGGTGTTCACATTCCTTATCCTTTGAGCAAACCGTACACACGGTAGAACATGACAGCTGTCTCCAGACGGGATGCCACACCCCGCGGATTCAGCGTGCCGTTGGCCTCGGTCACGTACACACCGTTCTGTACGCACCAACTTATGGCCTCCCGTGCGTAGTCATGGACCTGACCGGCATCGGAGTGTGTCAGAGTATAGCTCCAGTTCGCCCCATAGCCCTTACCGCAGGACTGCACGTATCGGTACAGGAAGGTGGCCGCCTGTTCACGGGTCACGGCGTCGGCGCGGCCGAAGGTTCCATTGGGATAGCCCATCACGATGTTATTGGCGCTGCCCCACTCAGCGGGAACGGCATAATAAGCGCCATCGGCCACATCGGAGAAGGTTCCCTTGTACTCCCCTTTGGGTCTGCCC
>RHMF01001347.1_pt1 | contig 11188 bp, 4 predicted proteins | sample 5365151 | NCBI WGS metagenome assembly RHMF01 (sample SAMN10266501, study PRJNA497801) | feces metagenome | isolation source: feces | host: Bos taurus | place: China: Prairie of Fairy Mountain | collected 2017-08-14 | reverse complement strand
ATAGTCGCGGTTATTGACGGCCGTCGTCTTTCTGCCGCTCTCGTCAACATCGTAAATGGGATCACGGTTGGCGTATTTATACATCTCCTCCACAAGGTCGAAGCTGTAGGAGACTACCTCGCCGACACTGTTGGTATACCACAGCACGCCGTTAACCGTACCGTAGAACTGCTCTGTGTTGGCGTTCTGGTTGCTGCTCTCGTAAGAACCGGTGTTGATATTGAACAGCAAATTGACGCCGTAGGAGCGGTATGTCACGGGATAGACATGGGAGATCTCCGACTCGGTGCGGCCGGGCTGTCCCGTAATGGAGGAGCCGGCGCCCTCATCGCGGTAGTCAATGTCGATCCAGCCCACCTCGGACACCGTCCACTGACGGCTGACGCTGTCGGTGGTGTTGTGTCTGACCTTGATCCGCTCCACATTCAGCTTATCGAAGATGTCGCTTTCTTCTGATGTATCGTCGGGAATGATCTGTACCGATACCAGCTCGCCGTAGTTGCGGTTGGTGGTCACGGTAAATGTCTCGTTATAGCCGGAACGGAAGCCGTCGGCGCCCAGCTGCTGGTTGGCCAGCACATAGCCGCTGCTGCCGTTTTCAAACACAAGGCGGAAGAAGAACTTGTTCTTCGAGCCGTTATCGCCGTTGTTGTCCAGCGAGACCGTATCGCCGGCCACCTGCACCTCCACCGTATAGGTCTCGCGGGACTTGGTGAAGCCGAGGTTTGCACAGCTCTCGTCGAAGGTCATGGCGTACTTGATGTCTTCCCAATTCACCTCATCACCGCTGACGACGCTGCCGGAGGTAAAGTCCATCTCCTCGCTCTCACCGGGCTGCACCAGCACGGTCTCGTTCAGGGTAAAGACCAGGTTGCCGTATGTCCGGCGGCTGTATTCGCGGTCGGAGCTGATTCCGTTGAGGCTGATGGGCTTCCACTGACCTTCGCGGATGTCCATGTGGTCCAGTGTGGAGATCTGCAGACCGGACAGCTGCCAGTCGCTTCCGCTGTCGCCCGTATCGATGACGACGCCGGAGAAATACTCCACATCGCGCATCTCAACGATGAACTTCACACCGCCGTATTCGCCGCCCACACCCTCTTGATACATCAATACCTTGTAGGCAAAATCCTCCTCCGAGGCGGGCCAATAGCCGTAGAAATCGCTGACGGCGCTGCGGACACTGATGCGGGAAGTCTCACGCAATTCGCCCTTGACCGTACGGTATTTGAACTTGATATAGATGTCATCCGGCACCTCGTAAATGCTGGTGCCGTCTGCTTTCAGCTCTACCAGATACCGCTCGTTGGTGTTCACCGGCGTCAACTTCGCGCCGGAGGTATATTCAGAAAGATTTATGATCAAATTGCCGTCTCTTGCCACCGTCTCGCCGGTATAGCTGGAGGCCGTGTGGTAGAAGATCGGTGTATTGCGGAAAATGAAAGACTCATTGAGATCGTTGCCGTCAGAATCCATCAACAGCACGGCACTGGCGGAATCGGGCGTAAGCGTGCCGTCCAGTCTGCCCTCGTAGACGGAGACATTGGTGATGCTGATGCTCTCTTCCTGCAGCACGGGCAGACCCGTCCGCGCCGTTACTTCGTCGCCGGAGAAGAAGGTGACACGGGTGACCTTGGCCATATTGGGCAGGCAGGCGGTAAAGGCAACGCTCTCGCCCTGCTGTGCCCAGCCCAGCAGCTTCAGATCCTTAAACGCCTTGGTGATCGCGGTATTTTCCATCGCCGCCTCTGCATTCAGCGAGAGCAGCACACTGTTGATCACCGGAATGTTCACACGGATCACATCGCCCCAGACGTCCTGATACTGGACCTCCATGACCAGCGCTTCACTGCCCTGCTGGTCCTTCAGCGACTTCTGTCCGTTATAGGCCTGTGCCAGCGCCTCGATACCGGCGCCATAGACATCGGCAAAATCAACACGGAAGGTGTAGTAGTCGTTGGCACCGTCCCATGCCACGCCGCTGCGGCTGAGATTCATCTTCACATCAGCCTCGGCGCCGACACCGAAGGTAAACAGCGTGTCGTTTGTCCAGCTGAGACTCTTGCCGGAGACAGCCATATCCGCCAGCTTGGTGCCGTAGGGAACGAGACGGTACTCACCCTTTGCACCGCCGGAGAGCAGCATACGCACCTGATCACCGGAATACAGGCGCATGCCCTGCACATCCCAGTTGAAGTTGCCGCCGTTCTCCTGCGCACCTTCACAGTAGATCTCGATGCTCTCAAACCAGTTGCTCTGCTCCAGATCCACCTCAAAGGACAGATCGAACACAAAGGTATCGGTGCTGTAAGGCTGCAGCGCCTTCTGCGAGCGGTAGCTCCAATCCGCAGTCAACCCCATAGCCTTCGACTCAATACGGCGCGTTTCATCCACCGTATTGAGGGCCTGATACCGCTGGAAGGTATTGTTCAGGCCGTCCAGATGCGGGAATATGTATTCCTTATGCAGATAGCCCGATGTATCGCGGTATTCCAGCGCGATAAAGGTGACCTCTTCGCCTGCCGACTCACCGGTGGTGATCTGCAGCACGAGGCGATCGGTCAGTTCGGCCGCCTCCGCCATCACAGGCAGCATGGGGATAAGAATGGCAAACGCCAGCAGCAAGCAGAGCAGTTTCCTGCCCTTCCCCCTTCTGTTTTTCGCGGTAACCTTACCCATTTTGTTTCCTCCTGTGATGTGCATCTACCTGTAATAGGGAAGAACTGCGCAAAAGGTTTCAACCTTCTTGCACATTTCAGATAAATCTCAGTAGACCGGCAAATCCGGTCATTTCAAACACTTCCATGACCATTTTATTTACATTTTTCAGTGCCAGCGTGCCGCCTTTTTTTGTCATCTGCATATACAGCAACTTCAGTGCACGCAGGCCTAAAGAGGAAATGTATTCCATTTTTTCCATATTCAGGATGATGGAATCGAAGCGCTCAGCAACCTGAGAGAACACTTGTTCAACCTCTGGTGCCGCCAGGGAATCCAGGCGGCCTACCAGAAGAAGTTCTCCCTCTGTATTCCGGTTGATAAGCTTTATGGTCATTTCCTAGTCTCCTTAGTCGCCTCTCATCATCTTATTGACATAATGAGTAAGCTCTTCGAGCGTGATATCGATCACGAGCTCGTCGTAGGCCTCCATCATGTCGATCGGCGAGATATCCTTCATCTTATTCGCCTGCTCGGCAAGCAGTGCCATAATATCGAAGGCAGGCTCTGCGCCCTCGTCCTCGGCAGAAACCTCTTCGTCCGCGCCAAAGGCCGGCATGGAGAAGTCGTAGGCGCTCTCCTCCTCCGGTTCCTCGATCGGCACGGCGATGGTCTCCACAGGAATCCTGGCAAAGGGGATAGAACCCTGCGGTGCGCGCTCTTCGGTCTCCTCGACGAACACTTCCGGCTCTGCAGGCAGGGCGGCAGGCTCTTCCGGCTCTGCGGGCAGCACCGGCAGCTCCTGTTCTGCCACCGGCATCTCTGCCTTGGTGGCCGGGGCCACCACTTCGGCGGGAGCGTCCCAGCGCTCCATCGCGCGCTCGGCGCGGCTTGTACCCAGTTCCCGCTCCAGCTCGCTGCGCACATTGCGACGGATCTCGTCCATCATGGCCTCGTAGCTGAACTTGCTTAGGAAGTCGGTCAATACCTGCACCGTCTCCTCGGTCTTGCTGTTCTGTTGCGGCGGCGCTGCCGTCTGCATCTTCTCCAGCTCCGCATCCGAGGGGATATCCAGCAGCGTCTCGAAAGACTCGTCGATCTCCTCGAACAGCACCTGGGGAGCAGCAGACTTCTTCATCTCCTGCATCGCCTCGGACAAGAACTCCTCCTCGTCCATCTCCAGGAAGGTAACGCGCTTCTTGGGATCGGCAAGCATTTCTTCGGTCTCTTCCAATGCACCGCGGCGCTGCTTCATGTTTTCGTTGCGGATTGCGCGGCTGGAGCCGATGAAATCCTCCCAGTTCTTTGCCCCTTCCTCGCCGCTGAAGTAACGGCTGACATAGTTGCTGTGGCGGAACATCTCCACCATTTCCTTCGACACGCTCACATGGAAGTTGGAGCGGCTGGTGGGACTCATGATGGTAAAGGCATGGCCACGGGGCGCCGTGGTGATCTGCTCCTGCTCGTGTTCATTGATGCCGCCGGCCTTTTCATACAGCGTACACAGATCGCCGATATCATTGGGGGCAAGCGAGAAAATGAAGCTGTACTGGCAGGCGTTGATGATCGCCGTAGACTTGCGGGCGATCTCCTCGCTGCCCACGAAGTCCTTGATATTCTGGGTGATGACGATCTGCATACCGTTGTACTTACGGATACGCTTCGCCAGCTGGAACATGAAGTCCAGCGCCACAGGGAACTTGGTATCGATAAAGACATGGGCCTCGTCGATAACCACCACGACCTTGCGCTTCATGCCGTACTTGCGGTTATAGTCGCGGTTTTTGATGATTTCGTTGTCGATGTACTTCAGCACCAGCAGCATCTGCGCATTGGCGATGGTGCTGTTGCGGTTTGCCAGCAGCGACTGGAAGTTGAACACCGTGAAGTTCTCCTCGGTGGTGACCGTGGAGGCACCGTTCCAGATGTTGGCGTTGCGGCCACCGGAGGAGAACTTGGCCACATAGTTCATCAGTACGCGCAGCAGCGAGCGGATATACTCGTTGTCCGTCTGCTGGAACTCCAGCAAAATGGTGTCGTACAGGTCGTCGAAAACGGGATAATCCGATGCACGCAGCCCGGAAAGATCGGTCTCCGGCGTAATGCCGCGGTTGGTATACATACGGTCCACCAGACTGTTGAGATACTCCATGGCATCCTTGTCGCAGTCCGGCAGGATCTGGCGGAAAAACTCCTCCAGAAATTGCAGATGGGTGGCATAGCTGCCGGAGACGGCCCCCTCATCGCCCTCGTCATCATCCAGTGCGGTGATGATATGGAACGGGTTGAGCCGCCCGTACTGGGCATTACCCACATTGATAAACTTGCCGTGGAGATTCTGGGCCAGCTCCGTATATTCGTTTTCCGGGTCGAGGATGAAGATCTTGCTATCCTCGGCGGCCAGATTGGTCAGCAGGCTCTTGGTGGCGTAGGACTTACCAGAACCGGACTTACCGACGATGACCATGTTGGAGTTGACGCGCTCGCTGTCACGGCGGAAGAAATCGATAAAGACCGGCACACCCTGACTGGTGCCCAGCTTGATGCCGCCCACGTCGGAGACAGTGGCGTAGATCCAGGGGTAAGCCGCCGCCAGCGAGTTGCTGGGGACGCCGCGGCCCTGTCGGCTCATGGGATCCCAGCCGCTGATCTGCGCACCGATAAAGGCCTGCATCTGATCGAATTCCATATTGTTCAGACGCATGCCGGACTCCTGATAGGTGCGGCGCACCGTCTTTTTCATGTTGGGGATGCGGGACAGATACGAGTCCTCAGGCGTGACGATTCGGGGATCATTCTCCGTTGCGACGAAATCGTAGGCCGTCACATAGATGTTGACCTCCAGCAGCGCCTCGTTTTCCTGCTGCAGCATAGCAAGCAGATTGCTAAGGGTCTCGATATGGGTCTGCAGCTCAATGAGCTTGGAGTCCACGCTGGTGTTCATGTACTGACCGCGCAGCTCCTGCAGCGAGCGGTCGAGCGTGCGAATGGCCTTGCTGCGGTCCATGGGACGGCACTTGACAACGCACTTGGTGGCCGGCATGGAAAACACACCGGCCAGCCAGGCATCGCCCACTACCGTGGGGTAGTTGACGACGCGCATATTATGAGTCACGATTCGGTTGATCTCCACCGTGCGGGCCTTTACGCTCACCGTCTCCGGCATGGCCCACTGGGCATATTCCTCGGGCGAGAGCTTCTCCACATCGCGCTCGTCAAAGTCCAGACAGTTGCTGTACTTGAGGAACACCGCCAGTTCTTTGTCGTTCAGGCGCTTGGGCTTCATCTCGCCGTTGCGCAGCGCACCGACGGCGTTGTCGATCTGGTTTTCCAGCTGCCGTTTGTCGCTGTCAAAGAGCACCACATAGTAGAACGGCTCGATGACCTTCTCGTCATAGCACAGCGACTCCACTTCACCGATGCGCTCGTACATGATTTCCACGCGGGAGCGCAGCTCTTCTTCGGTGATGAAGCCCTGCTCGTAGGAGTGGCGCAGACTCTCCAGCTTCTCCTGTTCACGGGCGAGATAGTCGTCGTACTTGATGGGGCGCTCCAGCTTGACGATGTTGGCCGAGTAGTTGGGGTTGAGCGTACGCAGCACACGGCCAAGACCGTTTTCGATGGAGTTCTGTCTTCTGTGCTCGCTGAAGAAACGGAATTCCACCGCAGGGATCTCCAGCACGGCACCGAAATACTGGCCGTCGTACTCAATGTAGCCGTTCTTAATATCGGTGAAGGCCACGATGTCCTCCACCGGATTACGCTTCATGTTGGCCTCGCGGTACTCCGCCATACGGGCGGCCGCAGCGGCAGACTCCTCCGCGCGGCGCTGGCGGATCGCCGCCTTCTCCTCCTCGGAGACCTTGCGGCTCTTGAGCATCTTGTCCTCCAGCTTGCGCTGCTTTTCCCGCTCCTTCAGCCGCTTTTTGCGCTCTTTTTTCGTCTCGTCGGCGTAGGGGTCTTCCTCTTCGTCCTCTTCATAGAGCTTGGACAAAAGGGCTTCCTGTGCCTCTTCCTCGCCGCCTGCCACCAGCACCTCGTCACGGACACTGCGCCCGTAATTGCGGCCGTAGCCGAAATGGCGCAGAATGTGCATCAGATAGATGTAGTTCGGCTGTGTGTCCATGCGCACCAACAGCAGCGCTGCAATGGCCAGCAGCGCGATCACGATGTACACCTTGTAGGGCAGGCTGGAGATCACAACGAACACAATGGCAAGGAAGGCGATCACGCCAACGGCAATATCTGCCAGCGTTACGCCCTTAAACAGCTCGATCTGTACTTTTGTCTTTCCCGGGATCAAACGGGCCATAGGTTCACCACCTAACGAAATTCAAAATGCGCAAAAAATCAGGGGAAACCCTGCGCGGCTTACGCCGCGGCAGGGTTATGTGTTTTTATTGGGGAGATGGTTTTGTACCGTAGTAGGCACCTTCTTCAAGGTCGGTTTGGGGATCGCTTCCGGATTGATAACATTGCCGTTCTCATTAAACCTTGCGCCGGTAAAGGCCGGAGCCTGAGGGATGCTGCTTGCTGGCGGCTGTCCCGGCTGTCCGGGTACTCCGGGCTGTGCCGGAGGCTGTCCGGGTACTCCGGGCTGTGTCGGAGGCACCTGCTTCAGAGGTGGCGCCGACGAAATGATTCCTCCTGCCGGCGGCTGTTCCGGCTGTCCCGTCTGTCCGGGCTGTGCCGGAGGCATCTGTCCTCCCGGAGGCGCATCCTGCTTCGACGGCAACAGCTCGTCGTTCTTAAGGAGGAGACTCTCCGTACTGTTCATAGACGAGGAGTTACTCAGCAAGCTGCCGGTGCTACCAGGCGTACCACCTGCATCGGAGGTTCCGCTCTTGCCTCTGTTGGCCCAGGCGTTGCTGATCTTGCCGGCCAATGCAGAACCGCCGTCATATGCCTTACCGGCTACCCAGCCTGCACCTCTGGCCACAGCGTATGTAGCATAACCGGCGCCCAAGGCGGCACCGGCGCCCACAATACCGGCGCCCATCAAGCCGTACTTACCGGTGGTTATCGCGTTGCTCAGGCCGAACTTACCGACCTTCGCACCGTACTTCGTACCGTAGTCCAGCGTGGAGCTGATGGCGCCGCCTGCAGTCTGGCTCATATCACCGGCGGCGATAGACTGCCAGCCGGCGTTGTCGGCCAGAATACCGGTGATGAGGTTGGTCGCCTTTTCGGCTACCTCGAACGCGCCGAGGATGATGACCAGCTTTGCCAGCATATTGGCCACGGGATTGTCAAAAATCTGCAGGTTGCTGTCCACGATCACAGGCAGGAACAGCAGCAGCACGCGCATGGCCACCACGGTGCCGAACACACTGAAGCTCTGCACGATAAAAGCCGTCAGCCACTGCTTGAACTTACCGCCGTCATCCAGCGGCATTGCTGCCACCACGGGCGGCGCGATCAGATAGAGCACCATGCTGTTGAAAATGCGGGCCACGCAGTTGAGGATGATGGTCAGCAGGCTCTTGATGAGCTTCCACGCCGCCAGGAACAGAACAACGTAATCCATCACGCCGAGGCCAATGTTAAAGTCGGCGTTGACCTGGCTGAGGTTGTAGATGCTCTTTTCTCCGTAATAATAGGGGCCGCGGAGGTTATCCGTCATGGAGCCGTTCACATTATAGTCCTCGTTTTTCGCCGCGGTCATCGTGACCATCAGGAACAGCACGCGATCCAGCGGCACGACCTGACGGCTGGGGGTATATTGCCGCTCATAGCTCTGCAACGGCTTGAGCGAGCCGTCCGAACGCAGGATATCCATGGCCTCCAGCAACGCCAGCGAGACGCTCTCATAATAGACATCCATCTTCAGATCGCGGTTCAGGCTGGCGGAGTTGGCAATCTTTTGCAGCACCGACTGCCATGTGTTGACGGTGTTGCCGTTCACATCCGTGGTGGTGTAATAGAAGTCAAATACACCTTGCTGCGCCAGATACTGCATATCCGGCCGCAGCTCGTTGAAACAGCTGTTGATATTATAGCGGCTGTCGTAAGACGGGTTCATGGAGTAGTTGCCGATGGTGTTGAGCACGCGGGCCATGGCCGCCAGTTCTTCATCGGTATAGGTGATGGACTCGTCTTTACCAATATCCTCGACATTGGCAAATACATAGTTGATCTGCTGCATCAGCACATTTGTGGCATTGATGACCGCAGTCACCAAAAAGCTCATGCACAGAATGATGAGGATCGACTTGAACAAGCTGCCCAGGATGGCCCCGTGGCTGCGCTTTTCCCGCTCGTTGATGTCGAATTTCTTGCGGATCACCGCAATGATGGCGAAGGCGAACGCCATGGCAATACCGATCAGCGCCATTCCCCAATAGACTTTGGATACCGCCGTATTGGAGAAGAAGACATCGATCAGGTACGCTCCCTCACCGTTATAGATGACCTTGGAAAGGCCGGCCATCACTTCGAACATACTGTCAAAGACGCTGACGATCTTCAGCAGGCCGCAGCTGATGTAATAGAGCAGTCTGTAGACGATGGAAAGCAGCATCGAGAGCAGCGCATCCTGTGCCTCATCTCCCATAATGGAATACACCGCGGCAGCACCGGCGCCGAGAAGACCCACCATATTTTCTCACCAACTCTCTTTAAGGGAATAGGGTCACTTATCGGACCCGAAGATTCTTTCTGGATACCAGCACATAGATGCCGGTAGCTGCCAAAACCGCGACGATCAGGAAGAAAAAGACAAGACTGTTGTTGTCGAAATAGACGCGGATGACAAAATCGTATGTATTGACATTGCCGGCGGCATCGGCCACCTTCACCACATAGTTGCCGCTGCGGGTCAGCTCCGCGGTGTTGCCGATCTGCTCACCTTCGAGCCAGATGCCGATACCTGCGCCCGGTTCCAGATCCGAAAGATCCACCGGGCCGGCTGCCATGCCGTTCTCCACCGCCTCCAGCTTCAGCTCCGGCGGCGTAAAGTCGGCGGTATAGTTCAGCTTATAGGTCCTGTCGTTCTTCACGCAGCGGTACTCGATGTAATATTCACCCTCAGCGGAGAGATCCACATTGCCGCGGGTAAAATACACGCTCTCACCGTTGCAGGTCACATCCGTCAGTTGGAAGCTGTCGGGCATACGGTAGTTCTTCACAGCGTTGCTGTACTCACCGATGATGGTGAAGGAGAAGATTCTGTCGCCGGACTGATCGCCGGTGCCGGAGGCCACCACATATTCGCCCACGGCGGTAATGTTGCTCAGATCCGGGCTGCCCACCACCTCACCGTTGCGAAACAGGGTGATCTGCACGCCCTCGTCTGGCACAACCTCCACGGCTCTGTTGGTGATCATTCCGTCCATTACATCGGCACGCACCGCCGTATAAGCCGAACCGTTCACCGGATAGACATACATCTGCTCTGCGGCGTTGTACTGCACGGTGGTATTGATCCACACATTGCCGTTGGAGACCACCGCACCGTCGGCACCCGTGCTCTGGGTCGGCGCACCGGTGAAGGTGTCCAGCGGGCCGATATAACCCATATCGATTTCGCCGTTGGCCGCCCACGCCGCCGTGCACAGTGACAGCATCAGCAGCAGCGACGGCAGCAGGATCTTCAAAACTTTCTTTCTCACAGTACCCTCCTATGGGGTGGCAAGGATCAGGAAGCAGCTCCCAACACCTTGCGATTTCGCTTTCCTAAGTCGTAATATACCTCGTCGGCACGGAACATCTGACTGCGGATATCGTCCAGATCCATCTGGCCGAACTGGTAGAACGAGCACTTATAGCTGGGGGTATATTTGGTACGCAGGGGATAGTTACCGAACGTCACGATAATGGCGTTACCGGTAGAGACCTTGTTATTGAGCTTTTGCAGCTCGGAAGGATAGATAAGGGGACGGACCTGCGTCTGGGTAGAGATGTTGACATCGCCCTCCTTGGAGCCCAGGGACGAGGAGGTGCTGGTCGTACGCACCGTCATGTTGCCGCACAGTTCGGAGAACTCCTTACAGGTACCGATATCGTTGGAGCCGATGAACATCTTCATACCGCAGTTGGACTTGACGATGTCTGCCACCTGCTCGCCGTAGACATTGTTGAGCTGGCTGTAGGACTGCACCACCATGTTGAACCAGATCTTACGGGAACGGCCAACGGTGATCATCTTGTCGAACTTCTCGATCTTGGGCATGTTACCGAACTCATCGAGAATGAAGTACACATTGCGGGGCAGGCTCAGATCCTCGCGGGCGGAAGCCACCTTGATCAGGGCCTTATACATGCAAAGGACGAACACCGCCGCCAGACCGTGACGGGTATCCTTTTCATCGGGGATCTTCATAAACAGCGCCGTGGGTCTTTCTGCAAATCCTGCCGCGTTGATATCCGTCGCAGAGGTCAGGCCGCAGAGGCCACGGTCGTTGAACATATTCAATTTATCGAAGGTGATGGACATATAGCTGGACATGGTCGCTTCCGCTGCGGAAAGCACCTGCCGGGACAATGTCACCGCCTGGGACAGGTTGCTGCGGCCTCTGAAGTAGTCCTTCAG
>RHMF01001405.1_pt1 | contig 11189 bp, 10 predicted proteins | sample 5365151 | NCBI WGS metagenome assembly RHMF01 (sample SAMN10266501, study PRJNA497801) | feces metagenome | isolation source: feces | host: Bos taurus | place: China: Prairie of Fairy Mountain | collected 2017-08-14 | reverse complement strand
CGGCCGCGTGGAGATCGGTGAAGAACCGGTGGGCGGCGCTGCCCGCGCCAAGAAGGCCCGCGTCATTTTCGTGGCGCAGGATGCCGGCCCCTCTTCCCAGCGCCGCGCATTTTCCTTTGCGCAGGCAGGTGCCTGCCTGTGCCTGACGATCCCTGCCGATAAGGATGCTCTGGGCAGCGCTTTGGGCCGCAGCAGCGTGGCTATGTGCGCAGTGACGGATATCGCTGGTGAAGAAACTGGCGGCAAAGGACGAGAAGTTCGTCCCCGCTGCCGAGGCACTGGCTGTGAAAGCCAAGCGTGCCTTGGAGCGCAAGCGCGAACAGGCCCGCCACGAGAAGAATGTGCGCAGCGGCAAAACACGGACGAAGAAACAGTAATAACGGGTGCGGAAACGCATCCCATCACACAGATGGAGGTGGCTTTATTTGGCTAGCGTAGCAAATAAGTACAGAGTGCATGAGGTGGCGAAGGATTTCAATGTCGCCACGAAGGAAGTAACGGAGATCTTGACCAAGTATGCCGAGACCCCCAAGAATCATATGCAGGTTTTGGAAGACCGGGAGCTGTCTTTGGTGTTTGAGTACCTGACCCAGCATAACCAGATCGACAGCATCGCCACGGTGTTCGCCGAGGGTGCCAAGACCGAGGAGAAGAAGGCGGAGCCCAAGAAGGTTGAGAACAGCCCCAAGCAGGGTGGCAAGCCTGTCCAGCAGGGCGGTAATACCCAGAAGCAGCCCAACGCTCCTCAGGGCCAGAAGAAGCCCGAGACCGCTTCTGATGCCCAGCAGCCCATGTCCCGCGTACCCCAGAAGCAGGTGGTGGACACCCGCAAGGCCACCAATGTGAACATGGCCAAGTACGACGAGAAGCTGCAGGATATGGCCGAGAGCCGTCAGGGCGGTGGCCGTCGCGGTGCCGATCAGTTCCAGAACAAGGAGAAGTTCCGCAACACCAAGCAGCGCCAGAACGGCCCCCAGAGCAACAAGCGCCGTCAGGAGGAGGCCGACCGTCTGCGCAAGCTGCGCCTTGAGGTCATTAAGAACACCCCCGTCACCGTGCAGATCCCCGATGAGATCTCCGTTGGCGAGCTGGCCAGCCGCATGAAGAAGACCGGCGCCGAGGTGGTCAAGTGCCTGATGAAGAACGGCATTATGGCAGCCCTCAGCCAGATGATCGACTTCGATACTGCCGCCATTATTGCCGAGGAAATGGGCTGCAAGGTGGAGAAGGAAGTGGTCATCACCATCGAGGAGAAGCTCATCGACGATCATCAGGACGCCGAGGAGGATCTGCTGCCCCGCGCCCCCGTTGTGGTGGTTATGGGCCATGTCGACCACGGTAAGACCAGCCTGCTGGACTACATCCGCAGCGCCAGCGTGGCATCCGGCGAGGCCGGCGGCATCACCCAGCACATCGGCGCCTATCAGGTGGAGCTCAACGGCAAGCCCATCACCTTCCTGGACACCCCCGGCCACGAGGCCTTTACCTCCATGCGCGCCCGCGGCGCCATGGTGACCGATATCGCCATTCTGGTGGTGGCTGCCGACGACGGCATCATGCCCCAGACCATCGAGTCCATCAACCATGCCAAGGCCGCTGAGATCCCCATCATCGTGGCCGTCAACAAGATGGATAAGCCCACTGCCAATCCCGAGCGTATCAAGCAGCAGCTGACCGAGTACGGCCTCGTCTGCGAGGAGTGGGGCGGCGAGACCATCATCTGCCCCATCTCTGCCAAGACCGGTATGGGTGTGGAGACGCTGCTGGAGATGCTGACCCTCACCGCCGAGGTGGGCGAGCTGAAGGCCAACCCCAACCGCATGGCACAGGGTACTGTCATCGAGGCTCGTCTGGACAAGGGCCGCGGCCCCGTGGCTACCCTGCTGGTGCAGAACGGTACCCTCAAGCAGGGTGACATCATCATCGCCGGCACCTCTGTGGGCCGTGTCCGTACCATGATCAGCGACAAGGGTGCCCGTCTTACCGAGGCCGGCCCCAGCGTTCCCGTGGAGATCTCCGGCCTCAGCGAGGCTCCCTCCGCCGGTGCCGTGTTCAACGCCGTTGGCGATGAAAAGCTGGCCCGCGAGTTGGTGGAGCAGCGCAAGGAGGAGGAGAAGGCCAAGGCCAACGCCCCCGTTTCCAAGGTCTCTCTGGAGGATCTGTTCAGCCAGATCCAGGCCGGTGAGATGAAGAACCTGAACCTGATCGTCAAGGCCGACGTGCAGGGCAGCGTGGAGGCGGTGAAGGCCTCTCTGGAGAAGATCTCCAACGAGGAAGTCCGCGTCCGCGTTATCCACGGCGGTGTCGGTGCCATCAACGAGAGCGATGTCATGCTGGCATCCACCTCTCAGGCCATCATCGTCGGCTTCAATGTCCGTCCCGACTCCGCCGCCCGCGACAGCGCCGCTCGTTCCAACGTGGATATGCGTATGTATCGCGTCATCTACGATGCCATCAACGAGATCGAGGCCGCTATGAAGGGTATGCTGGCTCCCAAGTTCCGCGAAGTGGTGCTGGGCCATGCCGAGGTGCGCCAGACCTACAAGGTCTCCGGCGTCGGCACCGTTGCCGGCTGCTACGTGCAGGACGGCAAGCTGCAGCGTAAGGACTGCCAGGTGCGTCTGGTTCGCGACGGTATCGTCATCCACGAGGGTATCCTGGCCTCCCTGCAGCGCTTCAAAGATTCCGTCAAGGAAGTGGTCTCCGGCTACGAGTGCGGCCTGAGCATCGAGAAGTACAACGACCTGAAGGAAGGCGACATCGTGGAAGCCTTCACCATGGAGGAGATCCCCCAGTAAAGAAACTGGCGAAAAATCTTGCGATTTTTCTGCCAAGTTTGCAGCTGATTGCGCGCACTCGCTGCGCTCGCACACTGATCAGCTGAGAAGTATATTTTGCCACGGAAACCGCGGCAAAATATGATTGAATGGTTTGCGCCGCTGGCGCAAATTGTGAAAGAAAAGATGTAGGGGCGGGCGAGGACGCCCGCCCCTGTTTTCCTATGAAAGGAGTGAACGAGATGGCATCCAACCGTATCGGCCGTATCAACGAAGAGGTACAGAAGGAACTGTCCGCCCTGCTGCGCACGGTGAAAGACCCCCGTATTGCACAGGCAATGCTGACCATCACCCATGTGGACACCACCTCCGACCTGCGCTATAGCCGCATCTATATCAGCGCCCTCAATGGCGACGAGAAGGAAGTGCTCCGGGGCCTCAAGTCCGCCGCCGGATTCCTGCGCCGCGAACTGGGCGCCCGCCTCAAGCTGCGCTATACCCCCGAGCTGCAGTTCATGATGGATGACTCCATCGCCTACGGTGCCCATATTCTGGATATGCTGCACAATGTCAAGCCCGCCAATCCGGCCAACGAGGACATCGTGCTGCCCGAGGACAAATAAGATGGCCATGACCGTAAAGGAAGCAGCCTCTTGGCTGAAAGCGCGGGACAAGTTCCTGCTGCTGACCCATGTGCGTCCCGATGGCGACACCATCGGCTCGGCTGCTGCGCTGTGCCGTGCACTGCGCAACATGGGCAAGGAGGCGTATCTCCTGAAAAACGACGGCATTACCGCTACCTATGTGGCGTATGCAGAGGAGCTGTGGGCTCCCGAGGACTATGTGCCCCAGTTTGTGGTCAGCGTGGATATCGCCGCCACATCCCTGTTCATCGATAAGGCAGAACAGTACAAAACCGCTGTGGATCTGGCCATTGACCACCACGGTTCCCAGGAGTTCTTCGCCAAGGAGACCTGTCTGGTGGCCGAGTGCGCCGCCTGCGGCGAGATCGTCTACGGCATTATCCGTGAGATGACCGAGATCACAGCGGAGATTGCCCTGCCTCTCTATGTGGCCGTCAGCACCGACTGCGGCGGCTTCCAGTACGCCAACACCACCCCCGAGACCCACCGCATCGCCGCGGAGCTGATGGAACTGGTGGATGTGACGGCGGTGAACAAGGCGCTGTTCCGCACCAAGAGCTTCGTGCGCCTCAAGATGGAGAGCCGCATGGTGGAAGAGATGACGCTTCACTTCGACAACCGTGTGGTGGTCATGTCCATCCCCCTGAGCCTGCGCCGCGAGATGAACGCCACCGAGGCCGACATCGAGGAGCTGAGCCAGTTGGCCGCCATGGTGGAGGGCACCGACTGCGGCGTGACCCTGCGGGAGCTGCGCGAGGGCGTTATCAAAATCTCCATCCGCACCACGCCTGCCATGGATGCATCTGCCATCTGTGCAGTTTTAGGTGGCGGCGGTCACCACGGTGCTGCAGGCGCCACGGTGGAGGGCACCATGGAGTCGGTGAAGGAGGCCGTATTGCAGGCCGTAAAAGCTGTGACGGAGGCATAAATGGCAGAAGGTATTGTCATTATCGATAAGCCCGCAGAGTGGACATCCATGGATGTCTGCGCCAAGCTGCGGGGCATTTTGAAAACGAAAAAAGTGGGTCACGCAGGAACCCTTGACCCCATGGCCACCGGTGTGCTGCCCGTATTTGTGGGACAGGCTACCCGCGGCGTCAGCTTCGCCGAGAGCGGCGAGAAGGAGTATGTGGCTACCCTGCGCCTCGGCCTTACCACCGACACGCAGGACAGCACGGGTACGACTCTGAGCACCGCGCCCGTCACGGTGACGAGAGCGGATGTCGAGGCGGCGCTGCCCCGATTTATGGGTGAGATCGCGCAGATCCCGCCTATGTATTCTGCCATCAAAATCGGTGGACAGAAGCTCTACGACTTAGCCCGTCAGGGCAAGGAGGTGGAGCGCAAACCCCGGGCCGTCACTATCCATGAGTTGGAACTTCTGGAGCAGGTGAGTGATACGGAGTATCTCCTCCGCATTCGCTGCTCCAAGGGTACCTATATCCGCACCCTCTGCCACGACATCGGGCAGGTGCTGGGCTGCGGCGGTGTCATGGCCACCCTGCGCCGCACCATGGCGGCGGGCTACACACTGGAGGAGGCCGTCACCATTGACCAGGTGCAGGAAAAGGGCGAAGCGGTGCTGCGTCAGGTGGATACCCTGTTCCGCCAGTATGGCGAATATCACATCACCCACCCCCGTGTAGAATTTTTGTGCCGCAACGGCAACCCCTTCATCGTCCATGAGGCGCTGGAGGAGGGGCTGTACCGCGTGTACGGTATGGACGGGATGTTCTTATGCCTCAGCCGCTTGGAAGGCGGGCAGATGACATCGGTTAAGAACTTTTTTGGAGCGTAAGGAATGGAAGCAAAAGTCATTGCACTGGGCTTTTTTGACGGTGTGCACCTGGGCCACGGAGCGCTGCTGCGCCGCGCCGCAGAGGTGGTGCGGGAAAAAGGCGTCAAGGCTGCCGTGTTCACCTTTGACCGCCCTCCCAAAGAGGTGGTGACGGGTAAAACCGTCTATCTCATCAACTCTGCCGAGGAGCGGCAGGAACTGGTGCACCGCCTCTATGGCATTGAGGAGGTTATTCTCGCACCCTTTGATGAGGCGATGATGCACTGCACTTGGGACAACTTCGTCACGGAACTGTTGGTAAAGAAGCACGGTGCTGTTCATCTGGTGGCAGGTCACGACCACCGTTTTGGCTATAAAAATGAAGGTACACCCGAACTCTTGAAGGCAAAATGTGCCGAATTGGGTCTGGGCTGCGACATCATCCCCGCCGTGGAGGTGGAGGGTATTACCGTCAGCTCCACCCACATCCGCAAGCTGCTGGAATCGGGCGAGGTGGAGGCTGCTGCTGCCTTTTTGGGTCACCGCCACTGCCTGACCCAGACGGTGCAGCACGGCTACCGCGTGGGCCGCACCATTGGAATCCCCACGGTGAATCTCATCGTGCCCACCAACATTCTCACCCCTGCCCTCGGCGTGTACATTACCCGTGTCTATCTTCCCGACGGTCGGGATTTTGCAGGTGTCACCAATGTGGGCACCCGCCCCACCGTCAGTGACTCCGATGCCGTGTCGGTGGAGACATTTCTGCTGGACTTTGACGGTGATCTCTATGATCAGACGATTCGTGTAGAGTTCTGCCGTCGTATCCGTGGCGAGAAGAAGTTTGGCTCTTTGGAAGAACTGCGGGATGAGATTCGTCGCAACGCTGATCAAACGCGGGAATATTTCCGCGAAAACTGAATAGTATATTCATAGACAGGCCGAATGTTGAGAAATTCGGCCTGTTTGTATTTCCCGACAGTCTTTTGCCACTATAGTGCCGTACAATGACGAAAACGGACTTGCAGGCAGGAGGCGGCGGACATGGTCGTGGCAAGAGAATTTTGGAACAGCGAACGGGGGCGTACCGCGGCGGTCTGTGTCGCGCATGTGGGTATGAGCGCAATTCTGTCGGCTGGGAAAATTGGTGGACTCTACGGTGTGTGGGCACTGGCGGCGGTGGCCGTCAGCGGTGGCCGCGGCCGCGGCTTTTGGTCGGCGGTGGGTACGCTGTTGGGAGCCTACATATTTTACGACTTCCAGTCGGGCCTGCGCTTGGCTGCCTCGGCGGTGCTGATCTACTGTGCAAACATGGCCTTCTATGATGTAAAGATCTCCCGATGTCGCGGTTTTGCTCCCGCTTTGACGGCGGTGTGCCTACTGCTGGTACAGTCGGTGTATCTGGTAGGGCGCACGGCCCGACACTGGGCGCTGTGCCTTGTGGCGGCTGCCATCGCTGCCGCCGCAGCCGATTTGCTCTCGCGTGTAGAACGGGATCACTCCCTGCGTACGCTCTGTGTGATGCTGGCGCTTGTCTGCGCTGCCACGCCGCTAAGCATCGAGGGCTTTTCCGCCGGTCGCGCCGCAGCAGCGTGGCTGGTGATGCTGTGCAGCGGCGGCGCTTCCCCCCTCACTGCTGCCGCCCTCGGGGCAGGGATCGGTTTGGCGGTGGATGTGTCGGCGGTGAAACCTGTGCTGCTGTTTGCGGCGGCCTACGCCTGCGGCGGATGGTGCGCCTCCCTGCTGCGGCGCTACCCCCGCTGGCTGGGCGGAGGTGGGCTGTGTCTGTGTGTGATGCTCACTGTGTTGGTGTTGGAGAGCGATCACAGCTCCGCGATGATCTACGAGTCCCTCTGCGGCGTGATCGCCTACGCGGTGGTTCCCCGACGCTGGCTGCCTGTGGCGGTAAATGAGCCCTCTACGCTGTCGGGGGAACGGGAGGCGGAAGGTGCTGCTGTGCCCGCCATGGCCACCACGGCGCTGCGGGAGGGGGCGGAGGCCTATCGCGCCTTGTATGATGAACTGCTCTGCCGCGCCGCGGCACCCCAGGTGGAAAATCCCTCCGTGATCTTTGACCACGCCGCCGAGGCGGTGTGTCGCGGCTGTGTGCTGGCCCAGAAATGTTGGCAGACGGAATACGATGTGACCTACAGTGCCTTCAATGATGCCGTCAGCCCTCTGCTGCGGCGGGGCCGCGCCATGGCAGAGGATTTTCCTTTGCACTTTGCCTCCCGCTGTGTCCATTTCACGGAACTTCTCGCTGCCATCGACCGCGGCATCTATGCCTATCTCCTGCGGCGGCAGTACCGGGTGCGCCTGGGCTCGGTGCAATCTCTGGCCCGTGAGCAGTACGCCCAGATGGGGCAGACACTGTCGGCCACTGTGCCCAATATGGGGGAGCTGCGCTTTCGCTGCCGGATCGGTACATCTCTGCGCGCCAAAGACGGCGAGCGGGTCTGCGGTGACCAGTTGGCGGCGTTCACGGTCGGGAAGATGCTCTACCTGCTCCTATCCGACGGCATGGGATGCGGTGAGGCGGCTCACGCCGAGAGCGCCATGACGGTGCGCCTGCTGCGGAAGTTTCTCAAGGCGGGCATCGAGGCGAAGTCGGCTCTCAAGACCCTTAATACGGCGCTGACGCTTCGCTGCGCCGAAAACTGCGGCTTTACCACCATTGATTTGTTGGCGCTCGACCGCAGCAGCGGCGAGGCGATCCTCTATAAGTACGGTGCGGCGCCATCGTATATCAAGCGGGGCGAAACGGTGCAGCGTATGGCGGCGGGGAGCCTTCCTGCGGGATTGCAGGAGAGCCGCTCCGAGCCCGAGTTTATCCGTTTTCAGCTGCAGGAAGGGAATGTGCTTGTCATGGTCTCCGATGGCGTTATTGGCGGTGATGGGGAAAACTGGCTTCCCGAACTGCTGAAAACCTGGTCGGATACAGACGCGCAGGTGCTCAGCCAGCAGATCCTGGCCGAATCCCGTCGCCACGGTGGGCTGCGGGATGACTGCGCCGCACTGGTGGTCTATCTGGAAAAATCTTCACCCAAGGCCACAAAACGGGTATAAGAAACCTACCATTGGGACATACTCCTCACATAGCGATGGAGAGGTGGTGTGGCGGTGGTAAAAGGCGTTTCCCGACGGGTCATTGTGGTGGACAGCCCTGACCCGAATCTGTTTGAACAGGCAATTTTCATTCTCCGCAGTGATGGCGGGGTGTCACAGCAGCAGGTAGTGGAGCAGGCAGAGGCGGTTGCCAAGCGTTATGCCCGCACCCACGGACTTCCTGCGGTGCGCCGCTTTCGCATGACGCCGCCCCTCTGGGTCGCATTGGGCAGTGCCGTGATCGGCGCTGCGTGGGCCGTTGCTTCATTTTTGTAGCTGCTCTTTTCCACTTTTTTCTCCTCATTTTGGGATGCACGAGTTTCTCGGGCATCCCCCTTTTTTTTTACAAGGAAGTGTGCTATACTACATTATTATGCGATTTTTTAAGGGGGGATTCCCTGTGAAAATAGGAAATGTAGAAATTGCGTCCCGTTTGGCGGTGGCACCCATGGCGGGCGTGACGGATCTGGCTTTCCGCCAGATCTGCCGTGAGATGGGCGCAGGCTATTCCGTCACGGAGCTGGTCAGCGCCAAGGCGCTGTGTTATCAGGATAAGAAAAGCCGTACCTTGCTGAAGCTGGCACCCAACGAGGTGCCCGCCGCCGCCCAGATCTTTGGCAGTGACCCTGTCTGCATGGCTGAGGCTGCACAGATTGCCGCAGAGGTCAGCGGCGCGGCCATCATCGACATCAACATGGGCTGCCCCGTCAGTAAGGTGGTAGGAAACGGCGACGGTTCGGCGCTGATGAAGGACATCGACAAGGCCGTTCGCGTGGCCGAGGCGGTGGTAAAGGCCAGCCCTGTGCCCGTGACGGTGAAGATGCGCCGCGGCTGGGATAAGGGCAGCATCAACGCGGTGGAGCTGTCTGTAGCGCTGGAGCAGGTGGGCGTTTCTGCCATCGCCGTCCATGGCCGCACTCGTGCCCAGATGTACGGCGGACAAGCCGACTGGACCACCATCCGTGAGGTAAAAGAGGCGGTGAAGGTGCCTGTTATCGCCAACGGTGATGTGTTCTCGGCAGAGGACTGCCTGCGGATTCTGCACTTCACCGGTGCCGACATGGCCATGATTGGGCGCGGTGCTTTCGGTAATCCATGGCTCTTTGCACAGTGCCAGGCGGCACTGGAGGGAAAAGAAATCCCCCCGCTGCCGCCGCTCCATGAGCGCTGCGACACGGCAGTGCGGCAGATCGAGCTGGCGCTGGCGGATAAAGGTGAGCGCATCGCCATTCTGGAGGCGCGCCGCCACTATGTCTGGTACTTAAAAGGTGTGCCCCACGCCAACTACTATAAGGATAAGATCGTCAAGATGAACACCATGGAGGATGTCTACGAGGTGACTCGCGGCATCAAGAGGGACTTGAAATGAACGAGATACTGTTACTCTCCCGTGCCCGTGACGGCGACAGCGCCGCCTTCGGGGAGCTGGTGGAGCACTATCGCGACAATGTATACCGTCTGGCCTATCGCATGTGCGGTAACGCCTATGATGCCGATGAGGTGGCACAGGAGGCCTTCGTGGCGGCATGGCGGGCGCTGCCCAATTTCCGCGGAGACGCCAAGTTCTCCACATGGCTCTACCGCCTGACCACCAATGCCGCCATTGACCTGATGCGGCGGGAGAATCGCCATCGCGCTGCCTCGGAGGAGGACATCCCCGAGCTGGCCGACGAATCCGACTCCCCTCAGCAGCAGTTGGAGCGCACCGAACAGCAGGAGACGGTGCAGAAGGCATTGTCGGCCCTCAGCGAGGACTACCGTCAGGTATTGCTACTGCGGTACATGCAGGAACTGGACTATGCCGAGATTGCCGATATCCTGCACTTGCCCGTCGGAACGGTGAAATCCCGCATCAATCGGGCGAAAGCACAGCTGAAAACAGCTTTATTAAAAAGCGGGAACATTTTTGGCGGCGAGGCCGTCATACATACAGAAACCAAGCAGAAAGGAGGCGTGAAGGGTCATGAATGATGCAAAATTCGAGCAGTGGCTGCAAGAAGCACTGGCAACCGATGTGCAGCCCAGCGATGATTTTACCTCCCGTGTGATGGAGCGCGTGGCCGCCACGCCTCAGGAAAGCATCCGTACCAACAGCGCTGACAAGCGCAAGCTGCGCCGCATGATGACGGCGCTGGCCGCCTGCGCCGCCATTGTGATTTTGATTCCCATGGGGATGCTGATGATGCCCAAGGGAGAAAAGGCTGCTGCCGATTGCGCTGCCTCGGAGAGCTTCGTCATGGACGATGCCGCGGCGGATATGGAGTTCTTTGTTGTTGAGCCTACCAATGGAGCGGCTGTCGGCGTGGAGAGACAGGAAGAGGAGCGAACCGATGCAGGCGGTGCGCCGACGGAGAGCGTCATAACAGACAGCAGCGGCACAGAGCAGAAGGACAGCATGGAGGGGTATCAGACGATGGTGCACCTCACCGGTGACGAAGCTGTGCAGGCCCGGTTGATCCTTGCCGAGATGGGCTGCAAGTGCCAGATGATGGAGGATATTGAGGAGGCTTATGACCTGACGGCGGCAGAGGCGGCGGTGCTTTGTCAAAAGCTGCCCGGCGTGATTGAGGCGGAGGGTCCGCTGCATTTGACACTGGAACTTGGATAATAAAAAATCCCAACCGAATCGGTTGGGATTTTTGCTTGTCAATCTTTCCAAACGAAGTGGTAGTTGATGGATTCGCCGCCGTCTACCAGAATGTTCTGCCCGGTGCAGAAACGGTTGGTCACCGTGAGGAAGTAGGCCCACTGCGCCATCTCCTCCGTGGTGGCCCAGCGTTTAAGAGGCGTCTCGTCCATGATCTGCGCCCACAGTTCGGGGTCGTTCATGACGCATTCGTTCAGGGGCGTGATGACGCCGCCGGGATCGAGACTGTTGCAGGTAGC
>RHMF01001346.1_pt1 | contig 11190 bp, 13 predicted proteins | sample 5365151 | NCBI WGS metagenome assembly RHMF01 (sample SAMN10266501, study PRJNA497801) | feces metagenome | isolation source: feces | host: Bos taurus | place: China: Prairie of Fairy Mountain | collected 2017-08-14 | reverse complement strand
TGTCACCTACATATTCTATCGGACAAATTTTATCTGAAAGCATCCAAGGACGCAATATCAGCGGATAAGATTAAGGAATTCGTTGCGGGTACGCTCGTCACGGAGGAAGATACCGCTGAAGGCGGATGTGGTGGTCACTGCATTGGCCTTCTGCACTCCTCTGAGAGTCATGCATGTGTGTGACGCTTCGATGACGACGGCTACGCCCAGCGGATTGAGAGTCTCCTGGATACAGTCTCGGATCTGGGTAGTAAGCCTTTCCTGCACCTGAAGACGGCGTGCGAAAGTCTCGACTACACGTGCTATCTTGCTCAGACCGGTAATGGTTCCGTTTGGAATATAAGCTACATGAGCCTTGCCGATGAAAGGCATGACATGATGTTCGCATGTAGAATACAGTTCTATGTCCTTGACAAGGACCATCTGCTGATATTCTTCATTGAACATTGCGCTACGGAGGATTTCCGCCCCATCCTGATGAGCTCCGTGAGTAAGGAACTGAAGGGCTTTTGCCACGCGTTCAGGAGTCTTGATCAGCCCTTCACGCTCAGGATCCTCTCCAAGGAGGCGCAGAATTTCCTTATAATGGGCTGCGATGGCCGCTGTTGTCTGCTCGTCGTATCTCTCTTCCTTTATGTATGCCATTTTGTATGGTATTTATTCTGATTGGTCGCTGTTTATGTGCTGTCTGCCAAGGTGGTATGGATATTGTTCCCCTTTTGTTTTGACTGACATATAAATATTTTATGCAAAAATAGTAAAAAGAACTTCATCATTAATTTTTTTTGTCTATATTTGCGCCCCCTTTATAGGGGCAATGTGCTTAGATATTGATAATTAATTATTTAAACTTTATATACTATGTATTGGACACTTGAACTTGCATACCGTCTGGAAGACGCTCCATGGCCAGCAACAAAAGAGGAGCTTATCGACTATGCAACCCGCTCTGGAGCCCCTCTTGAGGTAGTTGAGAACCTTGAGGAACTCGAAGACGACGGCGAGATCTACGAGAGTATCGAAGATATCTGGCCAGACTATCCTACCAAGGATGACTTTTTCTTTAACGAAGAGGAGTATTAGTAGGTAAAACGGGAGCGAAACACCCCTAACATACTGAAAATCAATAAGAGCAGACAGACATATTTGTTTGTCTGCTCTTGTTTTACCCCGTTTTAACACGAAATATGTTTGGCTATTTTGCAACAATACAAATCATCCTCCTGAATATTAAAATCAATCCATATGGGAAGAGCCAAGCGTGAAGTTCCTACGGGTAAACTTATCCTGAAGTATCCAAAGACGGGCTACGACAAATCAAAGGAATACACTTTATACTACGTGGTTTTGATGCTATCCTTAATGATGTCGGTGAAGTGTGCAAGGTGCTTAAGATGGTATGCTGCAAGATTAAGGGCGTGAGAGAAAGGATAAAAGGCATTGAAGATAAAGATACGCTTATAGAGGATTTAAAAGCCTTTAAGTACATATACGAAATAGAAAAAATGCCATAATATAGTGCAGAAGGTTCGGAACTTCCGAACCTTTTTCATTTATATAAATTTAATCATTATATTTGCCTTAGTCATTCACTTAAAAGAATGGCGGACATATATGAAATAGCGTATTTGCGTTTATCTGGAAAAGGGAACTTCGACAATTTCTTTTTTGTATTCAATTCTTGAATGACGAATATTATTAACATCTAAAAACACAACAATTATGGAAGCTAATTCAAAGGGAAAAAACATTCTGTATGTTATTATTGGGCTTATCGCTATTATCTTACTGTTTAAAGATTGTAGCTGCTCTTGTGGCTCAGATTCATTATCTGCGGGGGAATACGAATATACAGATGCTGTTGGACACGAGTACTCTCTTATCCTTAAGAAGGATGGTTCGGCAACTCTAAAAATGACATCTAGTCCGAAATCTGAAATTGATGAAATTGCCTATAGAGGCGTAAGAGAAGGTGTTACGGGACGTTGGACAAAGGAGGCATTCTTTATTGGTGAGGGAACTATGGATTATATGGATATCTATATCGATGGCGAGAATATTATGCTTTGTGCTGACGGATATATATATAGTTCATACTCTGCGATGAAAGAAGGTAGAACATCATCAGGAAACAGATGGTCGAGATAGTATATGTAAGTACAATTGCTATCTATACGTACTTGGTCGGATGCTTACCCTTTTACATTTATATCCATAGAAAAGAATATCATATTGTACCCTTCCCAGTATGAACTTACTGGTAAGATTATCAGTATCGCTAGTTCAGTCTAGGGCAACATAACTATAGAAGACGAGACCGGCAGAGTATATATCCATGGCTTGACGACTCAATTTGCAACTACAAATGACAAGTCATTTGCAAGCCTTGGTTTGAAGATCGGTGATATAGTTACATTAGCCACAACGAACTATGTATATAATGGTAGTGTCCAGGGAGGAGGAAGTGTGCCGGCATTTTATATAAGCCATGAAAAAGGCGGATCCGCTGATACCAGGATATTCAAAAAGGTTACGTCAATAACAAGTGGTAAGAAATATCTGATCTACTCGAATGGTAAGATTGCTGGATTTATAGGAAGTGATTATGGCTATCTACCGGGAGTTGAGGCGGAAGTTATTGATGATGTGATAGTTGCAGAGGAAATCAATAGCTATGAGATTACGGAGACAGCAGAAGGTTATACAATAAAACAGTCTGATGGCCGCTTTATGTATTTGAAGAATACGTACAATAGCATGAATTTCTCGGCTCAGCCTGCAAGCGGACATTTCTGGACGATTTCTAAAGAAGATGATGATTCATTCCTGATTCAAAATGTTCTCAAAGGCAAGACCCTGCAGTATGATACGTCGTATGGGAATTTTGCATGCTATTCTAGTTACAATGGAACAAGAATCTTTATGTATGAAATGTCGGAGTGACATTACTGAGTATCATATGCAACATTCCCATGCCATTATGCATCTTATGTCTGTTCAAGTTTAAAAATTGCTGATATGAAAGCTAAGGTATCATTGCTTCTGAAGTCTTTGTTGGGAAGCGTTCTTGCATTTCTCGGTTTCAATTCTTGTGATGTGGTGCCGGGTGGAATGATGTGCATGTATGGTCAGCCGCATGCGGATTTTACTCTTAAAGGAACTGTCACAGATGAGGAGGGAAAACCTATAGAAGGTATCAAGGCCATTGTGGATGTATATGCAAATTGGACTGATGGTGCCGGAGTCCATCGCTCGCAGCTGGACTATACGGATACCCTTTACACTGATTCTCAGGGAAAAATAAGAAAGTCGGCAACTATCTTTGATAAAGCTGAGGTCAATATCACGCTTTCGGATGTGGACGGAACTGAAAACGGTGGCGAGTTTGAAGGCTGGGCCATTGAAGGTTTGGAGATGAAGGAAGTCAAGAAAGGTGATGACAGCTGGTACAATGGTGCATATGAGCTGGATTTCTCAACTACATTAAAGAAGAAGGACTGATGTCTCTGAGAAAGAAGATAGCAATGGAGATAGCCAGAAGTCTGTATAAGGTTCAGACTTCTGGCTATCCTTTATCCCAGCTTTTCTGGGAGTGTACACAAAGATGTAATTTTGCGTGTATCCATTGCGGCAGCGACTGCAAGGTGAGCTCTGCAGTGAAGGATATGCCTTTTGAGGATTTCAGAAAGGTTCTTGAAAGCATAAAGTCACAGATGGATGTTTCTACCCTGACAATCAACATCACAGGCGGAGAACCATTGGTAAGAAAGGACTTGGAAGAATGCGGCAGGGCTATCTATGACATGGGGATAGCATGGGGCATAGTTACCAACGGCTGGCTTCTTTCGCAGGATCGTCTTGTCTCGCTCTTGAAAGCAGGAATACATGGAATGACCATAAGTCTGGACGGAATAGGGGAGGTGCATGATTGGATGAGAGGACGTGAAGGTGCCTTTGAACGTGCTGTGAAGGCGATTACAATGGTTTGCGACTTCAATCGTGCTGCTGCTGAGTCACGTCCGTACCTCGGCTTTACAAGGCTTTCTCCTACTGATGCCATTGCATTTGACGTGGTGACATGCGTGAACAAAAGGAGTCTTGCACAGCTGGCAGACATCAAGGAACTCTTGATTGGTGCAGGCGTGAAGCATTGGAGACTCTTCACTATTTTCCCTGTCGGAAGGGCCGCCCGCTATCCTGAGCTTCAGATGGACAAGACTGAAATGCGTACTTTGATGGAGTTTATCAAGCAGTCCAGAAAAGAAGGACGAATTGATGTGGAGTTTGCATGCGAGGGATTTTTAGGAGAATATGAAGGAGAGGTAAGAAACAGCTTCTTCTCGTGTCAGGCCGGAATAACCGTAGGGTCGATTCTGGCGGACGGGAGCATCTCCGCCTGTGCAAGCATACGTTCTGATTATACTCAGGGAAATATCTATGATGGTGATGACTTCATGGAAGTCTGGAAAAATCGTTTCCAGCCATATCGGGACCGCTCGTGGATGTATAAGGATGCATGTCGTGACTGCAAATACTTCCGTTGGTGTCAGGGAGGTGCGATGCATCTGCGCGATTCCGAAGGCAATCTGATCTTCTGCCATCTGGACAGACTATAAATTCTTTTATATCTTTGCTGCCGCTATGAAGAGGATATCATTATTTCTGGCGGCTTTGTCTGCTTTTGTATCATGCCATACGGCTGATGAAAGGGCGGCTTGTGAACTGGCTGGCCGTATTGTTCCCGATTTTGCACGAAATATTCGTTTTGTGCAGATTGAGGATACTGTAGATGTGTTTGAATTGTCCATATATGTTGTTATAGAGATGTTTTGTTATATTTGTAGCTCTTATTGAATATAATTAATCAAACTTATATGAAAAAGACCATTATCCTGTCAGCTGCCGCCTTTCTTCTGGCTGCATGCTGCAATCAGCCGAAATTTGACGGCCCGACCTATCTGAATCCGAATGCTCCTGTAGAAGAGAGGGTTGAAGATGCACTTGCACGTATGACTCTTGAGGAGAAGGTCGGAATGACAACAGCACAGTCGAAGTTCAGTTCGCGTGGCGTACCTCGTCTCGGAATACCTGAAGTATGGCATACGGATGGTCCTCATGGAATCCGTCCGGAAGTACTTTGGGACGAGTGGGATCAGGCCGGCTGGACTAATGACTCATGTACCGCTTTCCCGGCTCTTATCAACCTGGCAGCTACATGGGATAAGGAAATGTCCCTTCTTTATGGACGCAGCATCGGTGAAGAAGCACGCTACCGTAAGAAGGATATTCTTCTCGGCCCTGGTATCAACATCTGCCGCACACCTCTCAATGGACGTAACTTCGAGTATATGGGAGAGGACCCGTATCTTGCAGGACAGATGGTGGTCCCTTATGTTAAGGGCGTTCAGGAAAACGGCGTCGCAGCATGTGTGAAGCATTATGCTGTCAACAATCAGGAGTTCCAGCGTACCCAGTCCAATTCTGTGGTTGACGACAGGACTCTTTATGAAATCTATCTTCCAGCTTTCAAGGCTGCTGTGCAGGAGGGAAATGCGTGGGCTATCATGGGCTCGTACAATCTGTATAACGGTCAGTTCAACTGCCATAACAAGAAGCTTCTTGTGGATATCCTCAAGGGAGAATGGGGATTTGACGGAGTCGTAGTCAGCGACTGGGGCGGTTGCCGTGTAAGCGAGGAAGCCATATTGAACGGACTCGATATCGAGATGGGTACATGGACCAACGGTCTCAGCGGCGCTGCAAGCGACGGATACAGACAGTATCACATGGCAGATCCATACCTCAAGGGCCTTCGTGAAGGTAAATATACTACCAAGGAACTCGACGATAAGGTTCGCCGTATTCTCCGTACAATCTTCCGCACAAGCATGCGTCCAGACCCTAATTACGGCCGTTTCGTATGTCCTGAGCATTATCAGGCTGCACGTGACATATCGGCTGCCGGTGTCGTTCTTCTCAAGAATGATGATAATGTACTTCCTCTGAATGTTCCGGAAGGCGGAAAGATCCTCGTAGTAGGTGAGAATGCAGTGAAATACATGGTTGTAGGTGGAGGAAGCTCCAACCTCAAGACAGCTTACGAGGTCAATCCTCTCGATGGTCTCAAGAACGCGTTCGGAGACAAGGCCGAGATTGTATGGGCACGCGGTTATGTAGGTGATACTTCTACTTCATATAACGCAGTATCTACAGGTCAGGACCTAACTGACAACCGTTCTCCAGAGGTACTCATAGCAGAGGCTGTGGAAGCTGCCAAGGATGCTGATTATGTGATCTTCGTAGGTGGATTGAACAAGAGTGCTTATCAGGATAACGAGGGTACAGACCGTCTTCAGATCACTCTCCCATACGATCAGGAGGATGTTATTCTTGCTCTTGCAGAGGTTGCCAAGAACCTCGTTGTAGTGAACATTTCAGGTTCGCCAGTGGCTATGCCATGGGCTGACAGTGCAGACGCTATCGTACAGGGCTGGTACGGCGGAACAGAGAGCGGAAATGCTCTTGCTGACGTGCTTACAGGTAAGGTAAATCCTTCTGGAAGACTTCCGTTCTCTGTACCGTTCAGATATGAGGATGGCCCGATCAGGACTGAGGCACAGTATCCTGGAATCAAGGAAGAGGGTGACCAGTATTGGCAGACACATTATGATGAGGGCGTCTATGTGGGTTACAGATGGTATGATACCAAGGAGATTCCGGTTCAGTTCCCGTTCGGACATGGACTCAGCTATACAGCTTTCGAATATACGGATGCCAAGGCTGCAAAGCCTACAATGACAGCTGCCGGAACTCTGAAGGTCTCTGTTGATGTCAAGAATACTGGAGCCTGTGATGGAGCTGAAGTAGTGCAGCTTTATATTGCTGACCCTGAAGCATCTGTCGATCGTCCATCGAAGGAACTCAAAGGCTTTGAAAAGGTTTGGCTCAAGGCTGGAGAAAAGAAGACTGTTACATTCGAAATCGACGCTGAGGATCTCAGCTGGTTCAACGCTGAGAAGCATGAATGGACAGCAGAACCGGGTGAGTTCAAAGCTCTTATCGGATCATCTTCACGTGATATCAGGGCGTCTGTTGATTTCAGGCTGAACTGATAGGATTTCAATGATATGTCAAGGTCGGACTTCCAAAGGGGTCCGGCCTTTTTTTATTCCATTTTCCTGATATGGCCTGCCATTTGCTTTTGTAGTTTGGAAAAATTTTAAATTAGTAGTGTATGAAACGAATATTGTTGACCTTTATGGTCGTTGTCGCAGGGCTGTCTCTCATTGCCCCCGACATGTCTGCACAGTCAGACAATCGCAATACCGGTACCACAAAGCGGCAGCAACTGATGGAGGACTGGCATAATGATATGGCAAAGTTCAGAGCTCGTTCCGCTCAGGACCGCCAGCTTCGTGAACTGGCAGATTCTTTGGCTTCCGTGCAGGCTCGGGCTGCTCTTAAGAATCAGGACTTTGTTCTTGAAGCGGATAATGTACAGTTCCGTGACGGTTCTACAGTCTTTGTGAACTCAACCACGAATTTCATTTCAGTAAAGGGTAACAGGGCAGTTGTACAGATCTCCCCAAGCAACTTCGCTTCAGGTCCTAACGGTGTAGGAGGTGTTACTGTTGAAGGTATGATTTCCGGCCAGGAAGTCAGGACAGACAAGAAAGGACGTATAATCTTCACGATGAATGTCATGGGTATAGGAATCAATGCTCAGGTTGAAATCTATATGTTCCCGAACTCAAATCAGGCTTCCGCTACAGTATATCCTAACTTCAACTCAAATACTGTATGGCTTCAGGGTACGATTGTGCCATATGAGAATTCAAATGTATTCGAAGGTGACTCATTATAAACAAATTAAAGGATAATATCATGAAGAAGATTCTATTTATATCAGCAGCAGTGCTCCTTTTGGCAGCATGTCATAAAGAGCCTTATCCTCAGGACAGTGACAACGAATATCTCGTTTACACTTCCCCTGGCAAGGATGTCAACTTTACACACTTCCAGACTTTTGATATTGCGGACAGTCTGCTTATCATCGGACAGAGCGACAAGCCTATGTATTCGCAGTCACAGAATGCTCTGGCATTGATCCAGGCTTACAGGATAAACATGGAAAAGGCAGGCTTCATCTATACTCCGTCAAATCCTGATGCGGATCTGGGTGTGCAGCTTACATATGTCATCAAGACAGAGAGATATGTACAATATTATGATGATCCATACTGGTGGCTTGATTATCCCGGGTACTGGCCTGCCGGCTACTGGGGCAACTGGACCGGATTCTATTATCCGAGACCTGTAACATATACTTATACGACAAATGCCCTTCTCACGGATATTGTGGATCTTACTGGAGAAGAGGAGACATCCAAGCCTCTGGAGGTACTTTGGACTTCATATATCGGCGGACCTGCAGGCTCAAGTCTTCAGGGGGACATCAAGAGAATGACTTCTGCGATAGATCAGGCTTTTGTCCAGTCTCCATATCTCAGCCGCACCCAGATCAAATAGCAAATCGAATAAAAAGAAACAAATATGAAAAAGATCATATGTATAATGCTGGCAGCCGTTGCGATTGCTTTCACAGCAAACGAGGCCAGTGCCCAGATGGGAAAGAAGGACTACATCAACGGCGGATGGCAGTTCAATGCAACAGTCGGTAACAGCTTCGTGACTAGTGCGCAAGGCTATGGGGCCTATATTGAAGGAGGTTATTACCTTACTCCAATGTTCGCGATAGGAGGTTTTGCAAGTTTCAATACCAACAATGAATATGTGCCGAGGAAGACTTATACTTTCGATGATAAGTCGGCTCTCACTACAGATCTTGACAGGTCCGTTTATCAGGTACCGTTCGGAGCCGAGTTCAGATTCCGTTTCATGAGGTCGGAAATTCAGCCATACATTCAGGCAAAGATCGGAACGGAATATTCTGTGCAAAGCACTTACATGTCAACCTTTGTAAACAGACAGGATAATTGGGGATTCTATCTTTCACCGGAAGTCGGCCTGACATTCTTTCCGTTCCAGAAGACTGATTTCGGATTCCAGGTTGCTGCCTATTACAGCTACTCTACAAACAAGAATGCAAAGAGTAGTCTGAATGGCCTCAATAATGTCGGTTTCAAGCTTGGTATAGCATTCTAAAGTAAAATTTTCATACCTTTATATTCCTTACATGGAATGTAAAGGTATTTTTATGGAAATGATAGAAAGAACAGTATATAAGACGGTTGTAGTCTCCGATATCCATCTTGGATCACAATATTCAAAGGTCGTAGAAGTCAGTAATTTCCTGGCTTCAGTCGATTGTGAGAGATTGATCCTTAACGGAGACACGATAGATGGCTGGCAGCTGCAGAAGAATGATTATGCTTTCTGGGGAGCTGAGCAGTCACGCTTTTTCCGTATCATTCTTAAAATGGTCGAGAAACATAATACAGATGTATTCTTTTTAAGAGGTAACCATGATGATTTCCTTGACAAGATCATACCGATGGCTATGGGCAAGCTCAATCTTCTGAAAGATATGATTCTGGAAAGCGGAGGCCTGAAGTTCTTTGTGACTCATGGCGACGTCTTCGACAGCATCACTTCCAATATGAAATGGATGGCGAAGCTAGGAGATGTGATGTATAATATCCTGCTGATGATAAATGTGCTTTATAACCGCATTCAGTCGTTGAGGGGCAAGCCATATTATTCTTTTTCGCAAGCTATCAAGAATAAGGTCAAGAAAGCGGTTTCGAACGCTTCTGATTTTGATAAGATGCTTACTGATATGGCCCGTACAAAAGGATTTCAAGGCGTCATATGCGGACATATCCATCGTCCGGAAGACAGGATGATTGACGGTGTCCGCTATCTGAATTCCGGAGATTGGGTAGAGACCATGTCTGCCTTGGTTGAGGATATGCAAGGAAACTGGAAAATCGTTTATTATAAGGATATGGCATGAAATACATTTTCATAGTTCAAGGTGAGGGAAGGGGACATATGACTCAAGCTCTGACTCTGGCTTCACTTCTTCGGGGCAGGGGACATGAGATTGTCAAGGTGCTTGTAGGAAAAAGCCCGAACAGAAAGCTTCCCGGCTTTTTTGCAGATGAGATTGCTGCTCCTGTCATCCAGTTCGAAAGCATGAATTTCATGCCATCTTCGGATAACCGCAAGCCTAACATGGTAAGCACGGTCCTCTTCAATTCATTCAATATGCATAGATATTATCCTTCCATGCAGTTGATCAGGGACGAAGTCCGTGCTTCGAAAGCTGATGTCGTAGTGAATTTCTATGAGCTGCTGGCAGGCATGACATATTTCTTCTATGATATGGAGATTCCTATGGTAAGTATAGGACATCAGTATCTTTTCTTTCATAAGGATTTCGGATTGCCTAGGCATAAGTATCCGGGAAGCGTGGCGTTGGATCTGTTTTCAAAGCTGACATCAGTCGGATCCGTGAAGCATCTGGCTCTCTCTTTCAGGAAGATGGAACGGGACTTCGATCATAATATAGTAGTCGTTCCTCCTCTTCTACGTCCTGAAGTCATTGCTCTTAATCCGGTCGATGGGGACTATATCCATGGATATATGCTTAATCCGGGATTTGCCCAGGATGTAGAGGAATGGCATAAGGTTCATCCTGAGGTCCCTTTGCGCTTCTTTTGGGACCGATGGGACACTGATAAAGTATATAAGGTAGATGATACTTTAAGCTTCTACCAGATAGATGACCATGAATTCCTTCGTCAGATGGCAGGCTGCCGAGCATATGCCACTACAGCAGGATTCGAATCCGTATGTGAAGCCATGTACCTCGGGAAACCGATACTGATGGTCCCATCTCATATTGAACAGGAAATCAATGCGTTTGATGCTACCCGTCATGGAACAGGTGTCTCATGCGACAGATTCGATCTTTCCCGACTGATGGAATTTTCAAATACTTTTCAGCCTGATACCTCATTCCCCGAATGGGTACGTTCCGCGCCTGAAAAGATACTTTATGAATTGGAAAACATATGGTGAAATTGAATTTTGAGTGTAAAAAGTCCAAAAAGTTTTGCATAGTCCGAAAAAAAATGTACCTTTGCAATCCCAATTCGAAAGGAACTCACTTGAGACCCGCGAAACGGCCACGGATTGATTCGTTAGCTCAGTAGGTAGAGCACA
>RHMF01001345.1_pt1 | contig 11190 bp, 11 predicted proteins | sample 5365151 | NCBI WGS metagenome assembly RHMF01 (sample SAMN10266501, study PRJNA497801) | feces metagenome | isolation source: feces | host: Bos taurus | place: China: Prairie of Fairy Mountain | collected 2017-08-14 | reverse complement strand
TACACGACGCTCTTCCGTTATAGATGAATTGGCTGACCTCTTGATCTCCATTAGATCTGAAGGGTATTCCGGTGCTTGTTGGGGGTATAACTTTGACTGGCAAGCTAGACGCTTGTTTCTTTTTCCAAAAAACACACCTACCGTTGTCGCGACATGTTTCTGTACTATGGCCTTGATGGATGCATATGAAGTTACTGGAAACAGTAGGTACCTTGATATTGCTTTGACATCTGCCGATTTTGTGTTGAATGACCTTCATCGTACAGAATATGAAGGAGGTTTCCTTTTCTCCTACAGCCCCCTTTCTGGTAATGATACCGTGTTTAATGCTTCGCTTCTAGGTAGTCGCTTGCTGGCAAGATGTTTCCATTATTCAAGAAATCATGAATATGCAGATGCAGCAAAATCATCAGTAGAGGCTTGCTGTAAGGCGCAGAGAAAAGATGGCTCCTGGGTGTATGGTCAGCTGCCAGTTCAGGCATGGGTTGATAGTTTCCATACGGGATATAATCTTTCAGCATTGTATGATTATGAAAGGTATACAGGAGATTTGACTTATCACGATAATCTGATGGAAGGCCTCAGATATTATATCTCCAATTTCTTTCTTGAAGATGGTACCCCGAAATACTATAATGATAGGATATATCCGGTAGATATACATTGCCCCGGACAGTTAATGGTGACTCTTCATGAACTGAATAAAATTGGCACTTATCAGGAAATAGTTGACAATGTTTTGAGCTGGACAATTGCGAATATGCAGGATAGGCGCGGTTTTTTCTATTATCAGTTGAAAAAGGGCATAAATTCTAGAATTCCATATATGCGATGGAGCAATGCCTTTATGTTTAATGCTTTAAGTTGTTATATTTGGTCAATATGCATGACGAAAGAGTTGAAGTAAACGGAGTGAAGATATATCCTTTCAGGTCTTTTGACGAACTGCTTGGATATGTTAACGACCGTAAGGGTATTTTAGTTGCCATAAATGCTGAAAAGATACTTCATGCGACGGAGCAGACACGCAATATTATCAATCGCAATATCGGATATTGTGACGGATATGGCGCTGTGATGGCCCTGCGGAGGAAGGGCGTTGCAGATGTCGAGAAGATTCCCGGATGTGAACTATGGCTGAAGATTATTGAGGCAACTTATGAGGAGGGCAAGACTTATTATCTGGTGGGTAGCCGCAGAAATATTATTGAAGACACTGTATCAAGGTTGCGTCAGGACTATCCCGGTATAAAGATCGTCGGGTATAGAGACGGCTATATCAAGAGTGATGATGAAAAGGCAGTTCTGATAGATGATATTGAAAGATTAAAGCCGGATGTGGTTTTTGTTGCCATGGGATCTCCTAAGCAGGAACTACTGATGGAGGAGATGTCGCTGCGCCATCAGGCTATATATCAAGGCCTTGGAGGAAGCTTTGATGTCTATACAGGCAATGTTGACCGTGCTCCGAAGTGGTGGGTCGAGCATAATCTTGAGTGGGCGTATCGTCTTATCAGACAGCCGTCAAGAATAAAACGCCAGATTCATCTGGTTAAATTCTGGCTACTTGTCAGGATGGGAAGGGTCTGACTACTGATGATTTGAGACTCTGCTGATACCTCCTGTAATCCATCCCCAGGCGTAGGAGATAATATATTCAGGGAAAATAGACAACAGTCTTATAAGGCGTGAACTCTGGAAACGGAAGTCACGCCATTTCTTTTTCATATAGCCCTGCTCCTTGACTGACTTATGGCGCTTGTTGACGGTGTCGTGGTGTCCGAAGTTGCCGGATATCATGATCTGGCGAATGATCTTTTCGGTTTTACCTGATTCGAGGACTTCAGGACATAGGGGAAGTGATGATGCTGGAAGGCCGAGGTGGACAACTGCCAGCTTTCCGAACTCGTTCCAGACTTGCTCCAGTTTGTATTCTTTGAGTTTTGCCTGAAGGACGGCTGTGTCTACCTTGTCATGATGCCTGTGAAGATACATAATCCAATCGCACAACTGTCTCATGCCTACTCCAGCTGTGGTCATATGACGGACCATGTGGTGGAATATGAAGAATGCATCGAATGTTTCCGGTGCCAGAGAAATTGAGGTACCGTCGTTATCCCAATGGGGAAGGATCCCGCTTCTGAAATTTCCGTCGAGCATTTCGGCTGTCCACGTCTGCAGACTCCTATCAGATCTTTCGGACGGCATGTAGTCTGCCTTTTTGTGTACTTCAATCTCCACCCCGTTCATCTTCATGTGCATGTGGTGAGGACTGTCAATACCTTCCTCTACAGATGTGCCGCTTATTTCCCCTACAACCCTGCATGCTTCCATGAAATTCTCCATGCCGACGTAGAGGTCAATGTCTCCGCAACTTCTGCTTTCAGGACGTATATAGTTCTGCGCTACACCCTGACCTTTCAGCAGTATTGAATGGATGCCTTCTGCTGTAAGTGCAGTAGAGATTTCGTTAAGTGTAGAGTTCAGGAGCTGATGCATCTGACGTGTCTTGATGCGCATCATCATCAGTTTGAGCATCGCCTCTTTATTTGGCCATAACTCTTTTGGCAATGTTTCGATGCCATCTGCTACAATTATCAGAACTGTCTGTGAACTTGCTGCATGCAGAATCTGTTTCCAGTCTACCTGACCTTTAAACATGCCGGCATCTGCATTTCTGCCCCATAGCCCGGCACGTAAGAGTTCGAAAAACTGTTGTTCTGCAATTGTCATGTCAAGTAAGTCGGATAGTTATGCAAATATAGTGATTATTGTATGCTATTCAAACAGATTCCTTTCAGGAAGGCGGTCGCTGTAGAGCTCGCGGCATTGTTTGAAGAGGGCGTCGGTGTAACGGGCCTGGCCGGGGCCTTTCCAGGTGCTGGTGTTGGTGATGAGGATCCAGCATTCGCCGTCAGGGAAGTGCTTGACAAGGGCGCTTGTGCCGGATAATGTGCCGGTTCTGCTCCAGCCCTTTGCAGGATTCGTATCATTCCACCCGATAGAAAAAGTCTCTGTATCCAGATATTCTGTCATCTGAAGGAAGCTGTTCCTGGAGATGATATCCGCGACCCTTGGATCTCCGTCAATGGATGCGACCAGACGGGATATCTCCGCCGGAGAACCGCACCATGCTCCTGCTCCTGATAGCAGAGGAATGTTGTTGCCGCCATAGCATCGTTCGACCATTCTACCGCTGTCGTTGTATTCTTCAATGTATTTACCGTCACCGTCATGTGTGTAATAGCGCACTTCATTGTTCCTGCGGTCTTCGTAGTAATTTCCGGCAATATGCATATCGTAGCATCCCGCCGGCCTGAGCACTTCTTCCTTGATGAACTGCTCGTAGGGTTTCCCCGAGACTTTTTCAATGATATCAGACAGGAGAAGATACCCGAAATTGGAGTATCTCTGCCATGATCCAGGGGCGAATCTCAGCCTTCTGCTGAGTACGAGCCTGTAGAAGTCTTCCTTCTCCGGAGCGTGGTCGAGCTGAAGCTGGTGCTTGACGTCTCTGGATGAGAAAAGGGGGTCTCTGTTGAATCCGCCCTGATGCCTGAGAAGGTGCTCTACAGTTATCTTGTGGTAGTTGCGGTCTTTGATTGTTCTGATGAACAGGGAGTCATTCAGGATGCCTGAAGGGCCGAATACAGTATCCTTTATACTGAGAAGCCCCTTGTCCTGAAGTACCATGATGCCGGTGGCGGTGATGAGTTTTGAGACAGACGCCATACGCATGATGTGCCCTGGTTCCATCTCGATACCGTTCTCCTCATCTGCCCATCCGTACCCTTTGGCATAAAGCAGAGAATCGTTTCTGGTTATTGCAAGGGAAGCGCCTTTGATCTGCCATTTGTTCATATAATTCCGGATCCTTCTGTCAAGTCCGGAAAGTTCTGGTATGTCTGAGAGTTCGTTGGTCAGAAGGAGGTTGAGTCTTGGACTGATTCCATCCAGAGCCTTTGCCTTTGGGACAGGTCTCAGAAAGATAGATGAAGCAGTCGCAATGACTATTGCGGCTGCAGCACATGCTATGATGGTGGTCAGAGTCCTTTTGTTCATATTATATAATTCCAGCCTTCTTTGCGAAATCGATTATGAAGTCAGTGGTACCTTCTATCCCAAGGATGGAAGAATCAAGGCACAGATCATATGAGGAGGCAACTCCCCAGTTGCCGAAAGTATAATAGTTGTAATACTCCGAGCGTGCCTTGTCCTTTTTCTCAATCAGTTCAGCTGCCGCTTCCAGGCTTATTCCGGCCCTCTTTGCAACTCTCTCGGCTCTGATCTCGGCAGGGGAGGTCAGGAATACGCTGAAAAGAGTATCCATATCCCTTAATACATAGTCCGCACATCTTCCGACGATGATTGCAGGACCCTGCTCAGCTATCTTGCGGATTGTATCACACTGAATCTTGAAAAGCGCCTTGTCGCTCATGTAGTTGGTCGTATCAGGACTGAATGCTCCTGCAAAGATCGTTGAAAGAGAGAAGAATCGTTTCTTTTCGTCGCTTTGCTCGAAGAATTCTGCGCTGAATCCGCTGTCCTGTGCCGCTTTGGTGATGAGCTCGCTGTCGTATATAGGTATTCCAAGCTTTTTGCCCAGTTCTGAGGCAACTGCCAGTCCGCCGCTGCCGAACTGTCTGCCGATGGTTATGATTGTGTTCTTTTTCATCTCTTAAAGGTTGCTGCCGAGTATCGACGGGTCATCGCCGTCATTGAGTCTGTTGAACTTCTTGAATAGGCGTGCAAGCAGATATGCCGTAAGTATTGTAGATATGATGTCGGAAATCGGGAAACTCATCCATACTCCCTCATGTCCGAACCACAATGGCAGGGCATACAGCATAGGAAGGAGGAAAAGTATCTGGCGGGAAAGCGATAACAGGACCGATTTTCTGACCATTCCAAGGCTCTGGAAAAAGTTTGTGGCAATCATCTGGAAACCTACGATAGGGAAGGCAATTGTCAGGATTTTGAGGCCTCTTGCTGCCAGCTCGGTAAGCTCTGCGTCGTGTGTGAATATACCGACTGCCATCCGTGGGAAGAACATGCCTACGATGAAGCATAAGGTGGTCACAACCATAGCCAACCTTGCTGTCTTCCAGAATACTTCCTTTACTCTGGAGTATTGTCTTGCTCCGTAATTATATCCTGCAATCGGCTGCATTCCCTGATTCAGACCCATGCATATCATCGCAAACATGAAGATGAAGCGGTTGCATATTCCGTATGCTCCGATTCCAAGGTCTCCGCTGTATTCTCTGAGCTGCTGGTTGATGAAAAGTGTTACCAGACATGCTGCTGAATTCATGAGGAACGGTCCCATTCCGATAGCAAGAGAGTCCTTGGCCACCCTCCAGTCCAATCTGCAAATGCCTTTCTCGAAGTGGAACGCCCTCTCTTTGTTGTTGAAGTGATGCAGGACAACAAGCATTGCGCATGCCTGCGCGAGTAAAGTGGCCCAGGCAGCTCCTGCTATGCCCATATCGAATACAAAGATGAATATAGGGTCAAGAATCGTATTGAACAATACTGTGAAAATTGTCAGGCCCATCGCTTTCTTCGGATTGCCCGATGATCTCATCGCGGCATTCAGACCGAAGTAGAGGTGGGTGATGATGTTTCCATACAGGATTATCCTCATGTATTCCTTAGCATAAGGCAAGGTATTTTCGCTGGCGCCGAAGAAGTAGAGGATGGGGTCGATGAATACAAGGGCCAGAATCATGAAGACAAGACCGATGATGATGTTCAGGCTGACTACATTTCCCAATACCTTGTTGGCTGCCTTGTAGTTCTTCTGTCCGAGAAGTACTGAGAGCATTGTCGCGGCACCGGCTCCGACAAGCGTGCCGAAAGCTGTAGACAGGTTCATCAGAGGGAAAGTGACTGCCAGTCCCGATATGGCAAGAGGACCGACTCCCTGGCCGATGAAGATGCTGTCGACCATATTATAAAGCGAGGACGCCGTCTGCGCGATGATTGCAGGGAGGGCGTACTGCTTGAGAAGTTTTCCTATTTTCTCTGTTCCTAGTTCTGTGGGGATTGCTGCGTTTGCTGCCATTGATGCCCTATGGTTTTTCTACTACCTCAATTTCGAAAATAAGCGGTGCATAACCGGGTATGCTGGCGCCGCTTCCGGAATAACTATATCCGAGAGGTGAGTAGAATACTCCGATACCTTTTTCAAATGACTGCATCTGCCAGAGAGTCAGGGCAAAACCTGAAATGATGCTGGAGTTTTCTGACCCCATGGTAATGTCCGAATAGGTCTCTCCCCAGTTGATCAGGACCGGTCCGTATGTCCTCGATGACGAATAAAGGCCATTGTCTTTGGCGACATTCTCGATGCTGGTGTCGAATACCAGACCGTTGAGGAGCCTTCCTGTATAGTTGATGTAGATTGTTGTATCAGATGGGAAGACGGTAGTGTCAGAAGGTGCTGCCAGTTCCTTATAATAGAAACCGTTGACCTGTGTTGTGTCTGCGCTGGTCATTCCGGCAAATATCTCGGATACCGGCTTGTCTGCTATCATTATCTCGCTGTTGCGGAAGAATCGTCCGATCGAGTCGATCTGCCACTGGTCGATGTCGGTAGTGAAGTCTACGATCTCGATGTCATAGATTGTGTTCGAGTATTCGCTTTCTTCCTTGAAGTATTTTTCTGCTGAGTCGTATACTGAATATGTCATCAGCCATGATGGGACTACAACACTTTTCTTTCCACCGACCTTCATGCCTACGATTGCGTTCTGAAGCCCTGCTCTGATGGTTTCATCTGTCGTCAGCCACACATTCGGACCATAGTAGGAGGTCTGATCATATGTCCCGAGCTGGCGTGCAGTCTCTTCTTTTGTGTATTCTGAAATGTTGCCGTCCAAGTCAGTCTTGGTATAGTTTACGACTGCATAGCCGTCTTTCTTTACTTCTGCTCCTGAACCATCCTCAGAGTCAAGTACATATATGCCAAGACCCTCGGCCTGGATGCCGGGATAATTGACGTGCATCCACGCCTCCAGAAACCTGTTGTTGGCTTCATTAGGACCTGTTTCGATCTTCTTGGCGCAGCTTGATGCTGAAAGGACAGCGGCTGCATATGCAATGGCAATCAATATCTTCTTCATTCTTTCTCTTGAACAATTTGAATCGACAAAGATAATAAAAATAGTCAATAGAGCTAATCATTTGAGACCGCTACGACCCAAATTTCATAAAGAAGGGCTGAGTTTGCAGGAATTATGCCAAAAGGTTTCTTTCCGAAACCATATTTGCCTGAAAACAGAATCTGACATTCCTCTCCTGACTTTACACCGATGAGGCCGTTCTTCAACCCTTCGATAAGTTCGTCGTCGGCCATGTTCATCTCGAACAGTTCATACGAACCGTCTGTCACTTCCCATTTGGCGTCTGTCGCTGTCTGCTCGCGGTTTGTCGCGAACATATTGCTGTAGCTCTTGCTTCCGTTGAAAGTGTATCCGGCATAGTAGAAAGATACATTTCCATGCGGACCCAGTTCTTCTCCTGTGCCTTCTGTCGTGACAAGGCGGCTTGATCCGTGGTTATATACTACCCTGAGGGTGTCTTCAACAGTGATGGTCACATCCGGATTCTCTGTCTCTACTGTGCGCTTGACTATTCTGTTGCTGCTGATGTATTTGTCTATTCTGTCCTCCTGTGTATTGTAAGTGGCTTCGAGCTTTTCCTTGACGCATGAACTTGCAGCCATGCATGTCAGAAGGACTGCCGTTATGATATTTCTAGTTCTCATTATCTTCACTCATGAAAATGTGTGTATACTTTTCAATATATGCTCCTGCATCTGCTATGCTTTCAATCTCCTTGCCGATATACAGCCTTCCGCCAGCTGCGTTTTCATGGCCTCCGCCGTTGAAATACATCCTGGCGCATCTGTTGGCGGATATCCCTTTCTTTGAACGGATCGAAACCCTGACCCTGTCTCCGTCCTCCTTGAGCATAAGACTCATAACGACCTCCTTGATTGATAGAGGGAGGTTGACGAAACCTTCTGTGTCTCCCTCGTTTACATTGTAATCATTTTGAGTCCTGCTGTCGAGTATTATGTATGCAATGCCGTCAGGAGTTATCTTCATAAGATCTTTCAGGATATGTCCCATCAGTCTCATCCTGCATTCTCCGAAGCTGTTGTAGATGTTCTGGAGAATCATGTCCCTGTCCACTCCGACAGCCAGAAGCGCAGATGCCATCGTCAGGGTTGACGGGTATACGGAATTTGCGAAATTATTGGTGTCGGTCGTCATGCCGGTCATAAGGCTGGTAGCTGTGTCGGCAGGAATCTTTGCTGCGTCTGAGCCGATCGGAGGCAGTCCCATCAGGATATGAAACAGCAATTCGCTTGCTGAGGATATTTCCGTTTCGGAAAATATGAGGTCGAAATGCTCTGTGTCCGGTGACAGGTGATGGTCTATGAGGACCTTCTCCGCAGCTGATGCCGTCAGTGCATTCTCCAGCTTGTCTGTACGGTGGAATGCATTGAAATCCAGACATATTATAAGGTCGCTGGCAGCAAGTGTGTCTTCCGCAACCTGAGGGTCGTCTTCATATATTATCAGATCATCGTGAGGTATCGTGTCTGCAATGAATTCCAGATTTGAGGGGAATCTGTCAGAAATCACAACCTTGCATGTCTTGCCATACAGTCTTAGAACATGGTACATGGCTGTACTGCTCCCTATTGCGTCTCCGTCAGGTTTCATGTGGGTGACTATGGCGGGTGATGAGGCTTGGCTAAGCTTCATATCCAGAGTCCTTATGTCACGTAAATTCAGGGCGTTCATCCTTGCTTGTCTGTTTTTCGGTTGCAAAATTACAAATTATATTGCATTTGATAAATCAATTTGCTAACTTTGTCCGGCATTTTTGAAAAGAAATTAATACTAGTAATAATGAAATCAATAGTCAGAAAGGTTTTTACCTATTTAATTCTTCCATTGGCAATTGTCGGACTTACATGGGCTACTGTAAAGAGCGTTATGGAGCCGGTAGAGTTCAACAAGTACAAGGCGTATCGTGAAGGAATCGCTGTTCAGAGACTTAAGGACATCCGTGATCTTCAGGTGGCATTCAAGAATGTGAACGGAAAGTATTCTTCTACGATCGATTCACTCAAGCTCTTCTATAACGAGGGTAAGATGAAGATTACCATGCAGGTGGGTTCAAAGGATGACTCTCTCGCAATGGCTAATACTGATAAGATCAAGAGGAAATATAGCTATCTCAGAGGTGAGAAGCTCAATCAGAAGCTTAACGAGCTCTATCTTGCCGGCGAGCAGAACCTCGTGTTCCAGGTAAATAGCGAGATTGCTGTAAAGGATACTCTCTTCAGAGGCCGTACAGATTTCAATATCGACTCTATCGCATTCATTCCTTTCTGCGGAGATTCAGTTATCATGGCTTCGACCATCAAGACTGTTTCTGGTGTTAAGGTTCCGCTTTTCGAGGCTTCAATGCCTTACAAGTCTCTTCTTAGAGGTCTTAACAATCAGTTGAGGATCAATCTCGATGCTCAGAGAGAGGATCAGGGTAAGTATAAGGGACTTCAGGTCGGCAGCATTACTGCACCTAACAACAATGCCGGAAACTGGGAGTAATCAAATATGACCAACGGAAATGATAGGATATCCATTCAAGTCGGCTTGAGTGGATATTCTTTTAAGATACAAGCTGACACAAAGATATCCGAGTCGGGGTGGATGAGCTCGGACAGGATATTCACGACTCCGGAGCTGCAGAAGAGGTATTCACGTGTCGATATCTCTGTGTTTACTCCGAAGTTCGCTCTGGTGCCAGCGCAGTTTCATTGCCCAGAGGCGTCGCGTCAGATGCTTGAAGAAGTGGTGAATCTCGATGAGGCAGATGTGGTTGAGTATGTTGCCGTCCCTGAACAGGGAGCTGTTCTCGTCTATTCCAACTCCATAGGAGCCACAATGCCGAAGGTGATGTCAGAGTCTGTCCTTATGGCTGACGGAAGCAAGGCCCGTCCGCTTCCTGAGATGTTCTATATGCTTCAGGATATGACTGCCATACAGGATTACAACCGCATCATGGCTTCATATATGGATGGGGTACTGTACCTTCTTATAGCACAGGGAAAGACCCTTCTCCTCGCAAATTCTTATCAGGCTCCGGATTTTACCACTGCGGAGTATTTCATTTTCATGACGTTGAAGAAACTTCAGCTCAATCCGGAAGTTTCATCAATATATTTCCGCACATCTCTGGAAGCAGACCAGGAGATATCTCTTTACAGATACTTCAGAAACGTAGAACAGATATGAGGATCATTGGCGGCAGACTGAAAGGAAAGACGATTCTTCCTCCTCAGGGCTACAAGGCAAGACCTACTACGGATTTTGCCAAGGAAGGATTGTTCAATATACTTAACAATGAGTATGAGATGGAAGGTCTTCAGGTACTTGACCTTTTTGGTGGCACCGGAGCTATTTCATATGAATTTGCCTCGAGAGGAGCTTCAATGGTATATTGTGTCGAAATGCTGCCGTTGCATGCCAATTTCATCAAGTCTCAGGCTTTGGCCTTCGGCATGAGAAATCTTACAGTTGTGAGACATAATGTTTTTGAATTCCTTGAAATCTGCAGGGAGAAGTTCGATATTATATTTGCAGATCCGCCATACGCTCTTGAGGATCTTGCCACTCTTCCTGATAAAGTCTTCGCAAGAGATATTCTACATCCTGGAGCATATTTTATTCTTGAACATCCGGAAGAATATAATTTTGAAAATCATCCACGTTTCATCAAGGAAAGGAAGTACGGAAATGTACATTTCTCCTTTTTTGAAATGCCTTCAGAATAAATTTCCTATTTTTGTGCTTTAATTCGGATTGCACATTTATGAAAAGACTTCATTTGACATTTGCCGTGTTGCTCTGTGCAGTATTCCACATGGATGCACAGACTGCGGTAAGTTTGTTCTGGCGCAGTGATTCGCTTCAGGTAAGCGAGATTGTGTCCGAGGTAGGTAACCAATATAAGAAGGTTGGGCATCATGGTCCTGCCGTTGAAAATAGTCATATGGCTCTGCGTATTTATTTCAATGACAGTGGAGCTATCGATGTATATTCCAAGAGCGGTAGAGGAATGGAACTTGAGGAATATAAATGGTATCCGTCTCCTGAAAAACAGGAG
>RHMF01001344.1_pt1 | contig 11190 bp, 10 predicted proteins | sample 5365151 | NCBI WGS metagenome assembly RHMF01 (sample SAMN10266501, study PRJNA497801) | feces metagenome | isolation source: feces | host: Bos taurus | place: China: Prairie of Fairy Mountain | collected 2017-08-14 | reverse complement strand
CAGGAGGATTCGACAGAAGCTGGCCTGGGCTTTTCGCCTGACTCGCTCAGGGTTGTCGACGGCAAGGTGAAGTCAGGACAGTTCTTCTCCAATCTTCTCGGAGGACTCGGAATGAGCCAGCAGGATGCGTACAATCTGACGATGGCATGCGATTCTGTCTTCGATGTCAAGACATTGCGTGTGGGCAACTCGTACCATGCGTATTATTCGGATGCGGACTCGCTGTCCGACGACGGAAAGCTTCAGTATCTCGTTTATGAGAGGGACAGGGCGAGCAGCGTGGTCTTCTCGTGCCAGCCGCCATATGATGCGTGGGTGTATGAGAAACCTGTCACCGTGGAAAGCCGTTATGCTGATGTCACCATCAACTCGTCGCTTTGGAACGATATGAGGGATGCTGGTGTATCTCCACTCCTTATCATCAGTCTGTCAGATATTTACGCATGGACAATAGACTTCTTCGGCCTGCAGAAAGGTGACCGTTTCAGAGTGCTTTATGACGAGAAGATGTGTGATGGGGAAGTGCTCGCTGTCGATACGGTCCGCTATGCGATATTCTCTCATGGAGGCGAGGAACTTCCTATGATCATGTTCGACCAGAAGGACGGAGGAAACATATGGTGGAACGAGAAGGGCGAGAGCATGAGGAAGGCTTTCCTGAAGGCTCCGCTTCAGTATTCGAGGATCAGTTCGGGATTCTCATATGCCCGCAGACATCCTGTGACAAGAAAGGTGCAGCCTCATACTGGAGTTGACTATGCCGCTCCGAAGGGAACGCCTGTGATGACCATCGGAGATGGAGTGGTGACAAGCGTTAAATATGAAGGCGCGGGAGGAAATACAGTCAGGATCAGACATAATTCAGTGTATTCGACAGCATATCTCCATCTTTCGAAATATGCGAAAGGCCTGAAGGCCGGACAGCGTGTCCGACAGGGTGAGGTCATCGGCTATGTAGGTTCTACAGGACGTTCTACAGGTCCTCATCTTGACTTCAGGGTATGGAAGAACGGAACTCCGATCAACCCTCTCAAGATGGATTCTCCTCCGGCTGAACCTCTCAAGGAAGCGAACATGCCTGCGTTCAGGAATACAGCTGAAGGATATCGTGCCCAGATAGACACGATACAGGCTGCAAAGCTTGCGGCTGAAATGTTCGAGATGCTTTAGGCGAGATTGTCATATACGGATGCGGTGGCGGTGTAGACTGCTGCCGCATCTGCTATAATGTCCTGTAGTGCAGACAATTGCACTGCATTGTCGCTCCATGGGATCCATAGCTTCAGATAGCCTCCCCGTCCGTACTTTTCTTTGAGATGTCCGATCGCCCTTATGATGTGCCCTTCGCGGTCGAGATCCGGATAATGGTTGAGACCATACTGGAGGGTGCGGCGTATGATGGTTTCGCCGACGATCACCCTGTCGGCCTCGGCTACAAGCATTCCATAGATGCTGCGCGGGGCAGATGTGCCCGATGCCCTGTGGTCTTCCGCGGCCTGCGCGATAGTTTCGATCTGCTCCTGCGTGAACCATTCGGTAAGCCTCTTGTTCGAGCGGATTATGACTCCGGAATCCAGATGGTGCCTTTCTCTTCCGCCCGCGAGCCCGAGGTCATGGCATGCTGCTGCCATGAACAGCACTTCACGGTTGACCTTGATGTCCCACGCGCCAGCTTCTTCCGGATGCGCTTCGATCCATCCCGGCATCCTGTCGAGCAGTTCCATCGCCTGCCCGATAACGGTAAGGGCATGGTCTTCGCGATGAGCGGAATCGAAACCCGCATATTCCGGTACTATTTCGTCAAAGACATATCTTGTGATGTCTTCCCTTATTTCCTGATATTTCTTCATGATTAAAGCAAAGGTGCGAAAAGGCGCATAACGGCCTGTGAAAGTTTATGATGCCAAGGACGTTTCTCCCAATCTTCCCGGGTGATTTCCGTACATTCCTTGAGGTCTTCCATGAAGATCCTGTAGTTCTCCCGCGCTATGTCCTCATTATAGATGTATGCGTTGATCTCATAGCTCAGTTCCATACTTCTGCAGTCCATGTTCGCCGAGCCGATAATCGAGAGGTAATCGTCTGATACCATGGTCTTTGCATGGATGAATTTTCCTCCTTTTTCGAATATCCTGATACCGGCCTCGAGGCAGTCTTCGTAGAATGATTTGTTGGCTGGGTCCATGAAGAACAGATCTGCCTTTTTCGGGAGCATGAGTCTTACGTCGCAGCCTTTGAAGGCCGCGGCCTTCAAGGCCATGAGCAAGGGCTCGGGCGGTACGAAATACGGGGTCTGTATATAAAGGTATTTCTCTGCATGGTGGGCTGTCCATAAGGCTCCCATGTGCAGGATCGGGAACTCCCTGTCCGGTTCGTCCGGTATGATCTGCACAAGCTTGTCGTCATGAGCCGCCCTGTCGTGAGGGAAGAATTCATCGAAACTGCCTTCAATCTTTCCGCCGGATGTAATCCATGAATTTAGAAAGCAGTACTGGAGGGCTGCAACGGCATTGCCGGTTATGCGCATGTGGGTGTCCCTCCAGCGGAAGAAATAGTCGTCACCGATGTTCATGCCTCCGGTGTATCCGACCTTTCCGTCGATCACGACGATCTTCCTGTGGTCGCGGTAGTTGAACTTCGAGAGAAGAAATGCGTTAGGATTGGTGAACTTCACAACTTCGACCCCGGCCTCTTTCATCTCGTCATAATATCCCGGCCAGATGGTGATATTGGCGATGTTTTCATGGATGAAACGCACTTTCACGCCTTCCCTGGCCTTCTGCATAAGCAGATTCTTGATCCTTTTGCTGCCGTCGTCCTTGAGGAAGTAGAAATACTCGAAATGGATATGATGTTTCGCTGCAAGCAGGTCATTTACAAGAGCTTCCAGCTTTCTTCCTCCGGATGTTATGATCTCGACTTCGTTGTTGTCGGTGACGGTAAGCCCGCTGTCTTTCTTCAGCAGGCGGCTCAAACTGCGGAATTCCGGACGGATATTCTCTTCCTCGATGGTGTCGAAAAGCAGATTCTTTGTCTCCTGACTTGCCTTCTCCTCGAATGTGTCAAGGAACTTCCTGTTGCGGAGCTGGAAGAATCCCGGTTTGCGGAAATTCATTCCGAAGACAATGTACAGCAGCAGTCCGATAACGGGCAATATGCCGATAATCAGGATCCAGGCGATCTTTCTGCCCGAATCCTGATTGTCATTCAGTATCACCAGTATGGCTCCCAGAATCAGGAAAGCACCGATGATGGATATCGTTATGGACAATATGCCGGTCATTGTCTATCAATACAGCGCGAGATAAGTCAAGGCTGCAAGTGCTGCTCCAAAAATCGGTCCAGCTACAGGAACCCAGCTGTATGCCCATCCGCTGTCGCGTTTTCCCTTGATAGGAAGGATCGCGTGCGCGAGACGTGGTGCGAGGTCGCGGGCAGGGTTGATCGCATAGCCTGTGGCTCCTCCGAGCGACATTCCGATCGCCATGATGAGACATGTCACAGGGATTGCTCCGAGCTCGCCCATGCCGATATGGAGATGCTGTCCTGCAGCGTCGATTGTAGGTATGTTCGCGTCTACTCCGAATACGAGGATCACGAATACAAGCAGCCATGTAGCTACTGTCTCGCAGAAGAAATTGCGGACCTTATGACCTTCGATTGCGGGCATGGTGCAGAATGTACCGAGCTTTGTGTCAGGGTCTTCCGTTGCATCGTAATGGTCTTTGTAGAAAAGCCATACGAGAGCGGCTCCTGCGAATCCTCCGAGCATCTGTGCGATCACATATCCCGGAACGGCGCTCCATTCCATTGTTCCTGCAAGTGCGCATCCGATGCTTACGGCAGGGTTGAGGTGGGCTCCGGAAACCGATCCGGCGATGAATACGCCGACCATGACTGCGAATCCCCATCCCATTGAGATGACAACCCATCCTGCGCCCTTCGCCTTGCTCTTGTCAAGGCTTGTCGCAGCGCATACTCCGTCTCCTAAAAGTATCAGCACCATCGTGCCGATGAACTCGAAAATGTATTTTTCAAACATAGTTTTAATGTTATGGATCCCTCGTCAGGCTCGGGATGACATGATTATTTGTCTGTAAGGGTTCTTCTGATGGCGTCAGCCCAGCCTTCCTTGAGTCCGGAAACGGCCTCCGGCGATGCCATAGGGGTGAATTTCGTCTCGATTCCCCACTGGCTCTTGATATGATCGATGCTTTCCCAGTATCCTACAGCGAGACCGGCAAGGTATGCGGCTCCGAGAGCTGTGGTCTCTGTGACTGTAGGCCTGATAACGTCTGTGCCGAGGATATCGGCCTGGAACTGCATGAGAAGGTCATTCCTTGATGCTCCGCCGTCGACCTTCAGCTCCTTGAGGGTCACACCTGCATCCTTCTGCATGGCGTTCACGATGTCCATGGTCTGGAATGCGATGCCTTCGAGTGCGGCGCGGGCGATGTGTGCGGCTGTCGTGCCTCGGCTGATTCCGTAAATGCTTCCCTTTGCGTACTGGTCCCAGTGCGGAGCTCCAAGGCCGGTGAGAGCCGGTACGAAATATACTCCTCCGTTGTCGGGAACGCTGCATGCCAGAGCCTCAATCTCTGAAGAAGACCTGATGATTCCGAGACCGTCACGGAGCCACTGTACAACCGATCCGGCTACGAAGATGCTGCCTTCCAGTGCGTAGTTTACTGTGTCTCCGATCTTCCATGCGATTGTGGTGAGCAGATTGTTCGATGACATTATCGGTCTTTCTCCGCTGTTCATGAGCATGAAGCATCCTGTTCCGTATGTGTTCTTCACGGCACCCGGCTCGGTGCACATCTGTCCGAAAAGGGCAGCCTGCTGGTCACCGGCGATGCCGGCGATAGGGACTTCATGGGCGAAGAGGGTAGTCTTTGTATATCCGTATACCTCGCTTGAAGACTTTACCTGCGGCATCATTGATTCAGGAATATCGAAAAGCTGGAGAAGCTCCTTGTCCCACTCAAGGGTATGGATGTTGAAAAGCATTGTCCTTGAGGCGTTTGTCACGTCGGTTACGTGTACTTCACCTCTGGTAAGCATCCAGATCAGCCATGTGTCCACGGTTCCGAACCTTAGCTTTCCTTCGTCAGCCTTCTTGCGTGCGCCCGGCACATTCTCGAGGATCCAGAGGATCTTGGTGGCGCTGAAATATGCGTCGATGATGAGTCCGGTCTTGCTTCTGATGAGGTCGGTGCGTCCGTCCCTCTTGAGGCCGTCGCAGAACTCGGATGTCCTCCTGTCCTGCCATACGATTGCGTTGTAGACAGGCTCGCCGGTCTCTGCATCCCATACGATCGTAGTCTCACGCTGGTTGGTGATGCCGATCGCGGCGATGTTGAGGCCGTTGATGTCGATGGATGTGATGGCTTCGGCGATCACCGATGCCTGTGATGACCATATCTCCATCGGATTGTGCTCAACCCAGCCCGGTTTCGGGAATATCTGGGTGAATTCCTTCTGCGATACGGCTTTGGTCTGGCCGTGTTCGTCAAATACGATTGCCCTCGAACTGCTCGTTCCCTGGTCAAGGGCGAGAATGTATTTATCCATAATCATGTGGTGTTAGTCGATGCGTTTGCAGAGCAGGGTCGCCGAAGTAACGGAAACGACCTCTACCTCGCAGTAGTCTCCCGCCTTCTCTCCACGTGAAGGAAATACGCACATCTTGTTGCTGCTTGCCCTTCCGCAGAGTTCGTCAGGATTCTTTTTCGAAGGGCCTTCAACAAGGACCTTGAGAGTCTTGCCGATCTCTCTTTCATTGCTCTTGAGACTCATCCGGCCCTGAAGGGCGATGATCTCGTTAAGTCTTTGAGTCTTAAGCTCGTATGGGATATCGTCCGGATATTTCTTCGAAGCGAGTGTGCCCGGGCGCTCTGAATAAGCGAACATGAAGGCAGAATCGAATACGACCTTTTCCATGAGGGTGAGGGTGTCCTGGTGATCCTGCTCGGTCTCACCGCTGAATCCTGCGATGACGTCAGTCGTGAGGCCGCAGTCCGGAATCACGCTGCGGATCTTCGCCACTCTCTCAAGATACCATTCGCGGTTGTATTTGCGGCGCATCTTCTCAAGCATGATGCTGCTTCCCGACTGTACAGGGAGGTGGATGTGCTTGCAGATATTCTCGTACATCGCCATGGTGTAGATCACCTCGTCGCTGATGTCCTTCGGATGTGAGGTCGAGAAACGGACGCGGAGGTCTGGACTGATCTTCGCTACCATCTCGAGAAGCTGGGCGAAATTCACGTTCCTGTCCGCATTCTCCTTGTCTTTCCAGTAATATGAGTCCACATTCTGGCCGAGAAGCGTAACTTCCTTGTATCCGTTTTCGTATAGATCCTGTGCTTCACGTACGATTGTGTAAGGGTCACGGCTGCGCTCGGCTCCTCTGGTGTAAGGGACGACGCAGTATGAACATACATTGTTGCATCCCCTCATGATCGAGATGAATGCCGATACCCCGTTCTTGTCAAGCCTTACCGGCGAGATCTCGGCATATGTCTCTTCATGTGAAAGGAGGACGTTTATCTGCGGACTTTCTGGAGTGATTGCCTTGAGAAGTTCAGGGAGTGACCTGTATGAATCCGGGCCTGCAACGAGGTCTACGGCCTCGAGGAGCTTGTCCTTGAGCCTTTCAGCCATACATCCGACGATACCGATGATGACTCCGTCCCTCTTTTTCTTCTGCAGCTTGAACTGGTCGATCCTGCCCCATATCCTCTGCTCCGCGTTGTCGCGGATGGAACAGGTGTTGGCAAGGATTATGGCTGCATCCTCGATGTTTTCCGTGAGGACGTATCCGGCGTCCTGAAGGATCGAAAGAATGACTTCGCTGTCGTTTACATTCATCTGGCAGCCGTATGTCTCTATGTATACCTTCGGCTTCGAAGGGTCTGTGATCGGTCTGATATTACGCATATTCGTGTTGGTCTTTTCTATCGGATACAAAGATAGGATTTTTCGCCGAATATAGTTATCTTTGCAAAGATGTAAAATGTGCATATATGAAGATTAAACGACTTGAAAGATATATTTTTCTCCTTATTGCAGCGGTCCTCATGCTGCCGGGCTGTGCGAATCTGAAGAAGATCAAGGAGATAAAGGTGAATGATGTGAAGGTCGAGAGCATCATCCCGAACGGTCTCAAGGGAGTGGTCCTGAATATGGCCGTGGAGGTCGATAATCCGGCGTCGCAGCTGTCTCTGACAGATATTTCAGCAGCCTTGGAGCATTCTGGCAAGGTTCTTGGTAGGGTCGTCGTTGATCCTTTCACATTGAATGGAAAAACCGTTGAAACATACCGCCTGAAGGCCCATGTCACTCTTGGTGAAGGTATCAGTATCCTTGAGCTGGCCAAGTTCGCGGACAAGGCGGTGCTCGAAGAGAGTGTCGTAGATTTTTCCGCAAAGGTGAAGATTGGAAAAGGCTCTCCCAAGAATATCAGGTTCAATGATGTACCTTTGAAGAAACTTTTAGAAACAGTAGAAAAATGAAAAGAATAAATATTCTGACAGTAATCCTGGTCATTTCCTTTTCCGCATTCAATGCAATTACAGCTTCGGCACAGCAGACTGATGTTCCGGAGGGATACGAACTTGTGGATTCCGTGATATACAGGCCCGTGGCGGCGGTGGATTCTACCCTTGCCGGCAAGAATGTCTTCAATGTACTTCCTTCAGAAGTGAATGTGAGGCAGTCCCAGCAGATCGCTAATTCCATGAAGAGCCATGTGGCGTCTAATGCGTCCAGGACCATGTCGGGATATCGCGTCAGGATCTTCTTCGACAACAAGCAGACTGCGCGTACCGAGTCGGAGGCAGCTCTGAATAAGTTCAGAGGCCTATACCCTGATGTGATGGCATACCGTATATATGCCAATCCGTATTTCAAGGTTACGGTAGGTGACTTCAGGACAAAGTCGGAAGCGATGGCCTTGCTGGCACGCATTAAGGGGGCGTTCCCAAGCGCATTCGTAGTAAAGGAAAATATTGAATATCCGGTTGTGGATAAGGATAATGCGGTTATTGCCGATACGATAAAGGTCATGAGACCGGTCAAGTAGTTAGTAAATAGTAGTGTTATGTTGAAACAGGGACTTGAACTCAAGCAGAGTCAGAAACTTTCGCCTCTGCAGATCCAGACGATCAAGCTGATTGAGCTTCCTGTGCAGGAGCTTGAACAGAGGATCAGGAAGGAGCTGGAGGAGAATCCGGTTCTGGATGAGGATGTGGCAAGCGAGAAAGACGAGGATGAGGCTCCAAGAGAGGTGTCTCTTTCTGATTACAAGGATGACGATCCTATTCCGGGATATCGTCTCCGGTCAGACAATTATTCAAAGGACGAGCGTCCGCAGTACAATACTTTCTCTGTAAAGGAAAGCTTCACGCAGAGCCTTCAGGAGCAGCTCGGATACAGGAATCTTACCGAGCATCAGTATGCTGTGGCATCCTTCCTGATCGGCAGTCTTGATGATGACGGCTATCTTCGCAGAAGCATTGACAGCATAGTCGATGATATGTCTTTCAGAGCCAATATCGAGACTGATGAGGAAGAAGTGCTGGAGATGCTCAAGATCATCCAGGAGTTCGAGCCTGCGGGAGTGGGAGCGAGGGACCTTCGCGAGTGTCTGCTTCTTCAGATCAGACTCTGCAAGAAGACTCCGGCTGTGGAGAATGCCGTGAAGATTCTCAAAAATCATTTCAATGACTTCACCAGCAAGCACTTCCAGAAGATCATGACCCGTATGAACATTACGGAGGAGGAGCTGAAGGCTGCTATGGCAAAGATCCTCAAGCTGAATCCGTCTCCTGGAGGTCAGATCGATGATTCATATACCGATCAGGCGCAGCAGATAGTTCCTGATTTCCTTCTGGAGTACAGGGACGGCGAACTGAAGCTTTCGATGCCTAGATTCTCGGTACCGGAACTCAAGGTAAACAGGAAATATGCTGACATACTTATAGAAGCGGCTAATTCATCCGAAAGGGATAAGAAGGAAGCGGCTGCCTTTGTCAAGAAGAAGCTTGATTCTGCAAAATGGTTCGTTGAGGCCATCAAGCAGCGTCACAACACGCTTTCCAGCACGATGCAGGCCATCGTGGATTATCAGCATGAGTATTTCATCGACGGTGATGAGACCCATCTCAAACCGATGGTGCTCAAGGATATAGCAGAAAAGACAGGCTTCGACATATCTACCATTTCACGCGTGGTGAACAGCAAATACATCGAAACCCATTTCGGTATCTATTCCCTTAAATATTTCTTCTCTGAAGGTCTTGAGAACCAGGACGGTGAGGAAGTCTCTACGAGAGAGCTCAAGAAGGCTCTTCAAGAGTGCGTCGACAATGAGAACAAGCGCAAGCCTCTCACCGATGACGAACTCGTGGAGAAGATGACGGAAAAAGGCTACAAGGTCGCCCGCCGTACAATCGCCAAGTACCGTGACCAGCTCGGCATCCCGAAAGCCCGCCTCAGAAAAGAACTTTAATGAGACTATTTCTTTACACCATATGCCAGGTCGCCGGCGTCGCCGAGGCCTGGTACTATGTATGAGTGGCTGGTGAGTTCTTCGTCAATGGCGGCTACCCATAAGGTCACCTTGTCGCCCGGAAGGTTCTTCTGGAGATATTCAACGGCGTATGCGCTAGAGATAGGGCATACGAGGTGGGTGTGGGCAGGCTCTCCTTCTTCGCAGAGGCGCTTGTAGGCGATTTCGAGAGATGCTCCTGTCGCAAGCATTGTGTCTGCAAGGATCAGGGTCTTGCCTTCGAGGTCAGGGGTGCTGGCATACTCGATGTTGATATGGAAATCCTCTCCCTTGTCATACTTCCTGTATGCGGCAACGAATGCATTCTGGGCATCATCGAAATAGTTGAGGATACCGTGGTGCAGAGGGAGGCCGGCGCGGAGGATGGTGGCTACTACGATCTGGCTGTCATAGGTAGGGATGCTGGCGATGCCGAGAGGGGTCACATAGTCCTTCTGAGTGTAGTCGAGATGCTGGCTGATCTCATAAGCGAAGATCTCGCCGAGTCTTTCGAGGTTCCTGCGGAAACGCATGCTGTCCTTCTGGATGCCTTTGTCGCGCATCTGTGCGACGAATTTGTTGAGAATGGAATTCTTCTCCCCAAGGTTGATGACTTTCATATCTGTTTGTGGCTTTGTTCGAATCACAAATATATCTTTATTATCCGACAAGTCAAAATTTTTGCATGCCTCATCCCTGGACAAGTTCTTCGTCTGCAAAGCTGTAGAAACTGTTCTCTGCTATCACTACATGATCGATGAGCGATATCTCGCATGTCTTCAGGACCCTGTCCAGCTGCTTCGTGGAATTGATGTCGGCCGTGCCTGGCATGGCGCTGCCTGAAGGGTGGTTGTGTACCAGGATGATTCCGGATGCCTTCTTTTCGATGGCTTTCCTGACGATCGTCCTGCTGTCAAGCGTCGTCGAATCGAGTCCTCCGCTGCTGACTTTTTCCTTGGATATCAGGAAATTGGCCCTGTTGAGGTAAAGTACCCAGCATTCTTCATGGTCCAGGCCCCTCAGGACCGGGAGCATCATCCTGAAGACTGTCTGGGGAGAAGCGATCGCGCTGCGGGATTCGACTGCGGATTCACCTGCACATCTTCTCCCGATCTCGAAAGCGGCGGCCAATGTGACAGCCTTGCTGGGGCCTATGCCGCTGATTCTGCACAGCTTTTCCCATGGCATAGACGCTATTCCGCAGAGTTTGTTGTCAGCGCTTTTCAGGGCCTCTCTCGCTACATCAATCACATTCATCTTCCCTGTGCCTGTGCGCAGGAGGATCGCCATCAGTTCGGCATTGCTGAGGGAATCCGCGCCTTTTGCCATCATCTTCTCCCTCGGCCTCTCATCCATGCATAATTCTTTGATCTTCATGTTTTTTTTCGGCAAATCTACCTGCTTCACGTCCAGCCAGGAAATAATTGTGACGAAAACCATGAAAGTTTTTCTTTTTCTGAAAGGTTTTGAACTTTTTTGAAAGGAATTGACGGGTTGCCGGGACCGGGAGGTGTGAATAAAAACAAAAACAGGAAGCCTTTCGACTTCCTGATTTAGGGTGCCCAGTCGGATTCTTTCGCTTCGCTCAAGCGACTTCGTCGATTACGAACCTGTCGGTTCTCGTCCGACCGGACACA
>RHMF01001343.1_pt1 | contig 11191 bp, 12 predicted proteins | sample 5365151 | NCBI WGS metagenome assembly RHMF01 (sample SAMN10266501, study PRJNA497801) | feces metagenome | isolation source: feces | host: Bos taurus | place: China: Prairie of Fairy Mountain | collected 2017-08-14 | reverse complement strand
TGGCGAAGTATACGCAAAGGTAAACGGAGCGTGGAAGAGCGGACAGGTGTATGCCAAAGATGGAACATGGAAGGAAGGATCTTGATGGACATCAGACAGTACATTGAGATGGGGATACCGATTCCGATTGGTGTTTCCGGAGAAAACAATGTCGATAGTTATAAATTTGGGTATGGAGATTGGGCATCGCTCTACGGAGACGGTGTCCTTTCTATTAATCATCAAAGACCTGGAGATGAACATCCGTATCCTTGCACGATAACAACAGAAGACTATATTGCCACATGGGAGATCTCTGCAACTGATACACAGTATTCAGGACAGGGAAGGATTCAGGTAGTCTACATGGTCAACAATGTAGTAAAGAAGACCATGATAGGCAATACGCTTATTGAATCCTCTCTTGGGGAGAATGTCGGTGCGGTAGATCCTATAGCATCCTACATCGATACGATGGTGGATATAAAGAACGACACTTATCAGTACAAGCTTGAAGCAAAAGCAAGTGCGGATACTGCGAGTCAGAAAGCACAGGATGTTCTAGGGTTAACTGCGGAAGCATCAGTAGACAATTCTGTGGGCATACCGAGTGTAGGAGTTGCCGTAACACAGGACGGTGACCATAAAAAAATGAGCTTCTCGTTTGAGAACCTCAAAGGTGAAACAGGCGATGTCAACATGGCAGCCTTTGATATAAACGATACACAGCATTTGATAGTAGCGTGGGCAAGAGAAAGCGAAACCATCAACTTTGCATTGAACAGTAACGGACATTTAGAGGTAACGATATGAGCGTAACAATGGATCTTGGCAAAGTCGGTGTGCTGTATAAAGGAGAACATGACAGCACACAGACATACGAAAGAAACGACATAGTAATGTCGAATGGATCAGGGTATATCGCAAAGCAAAATGTTCCTGTAGGGGTTAACATCAGCAATACTACCTATTGGGGAACTGTAGTAGTTGGAGCTGACTCAAACGTCTTTGCAACTAAAGCATATACGGCAAGTACATATGCAACAATAAGTGACGTAAGTGCTTTACAGGCTGCGGTAGGTTCGCCGTTGGTTGCAAATGCTGTTGCGGATATGACAGACACTGAAAAAGTTTATGTCTATACCGGAAGCGAAACAGGATACACAAGCGGTAATTGGTACTACTATAACGGATCAGCGTGGGTAAGTGGTGGTACATATAACAGTCAGGGAATTGGTGACGGAACTATCACTACTGCGAAACTTGCGGATGGAGCTGTGACGGATGCGAAGTTGGCACAGAGCAGGGGAGTGCTTGAAAAAGTTGCTGTCTTATTTGATGGCTTGGGTGGCACTATGGTTACCTGTATAAATCTGCTTGATGTTTCTGCTATGTCACAGAAGAAAGTTATTAATTCAGATGGTTCGTTGGCAGACAATGATTATCGATGGACAACAGGCTACATCCCTTTTACTGTTGAAGACGGTGGATTAGTCATTACGAACTACATAGCTTCTATTACTCCTGACGCAAGACGAGGCAGATCTTGTAGAGCTGTTGCGCTTTACAACTCAAGCAAACAGTTTATCAGTGGTTCTTATTGGTCAGGCTCAAGTGGCAAAGATGTCATTAGCCCAGTTGAGGGTGTGGCTTATGCAAGAATGTCGTTCGTAAATACCGATTTTGATGACAATGCTGACGATACATACAAAATGCAAATCGAGTATGGTACATCTAATGTTGGCAAATTGGGATTAGACCACTACGTTAAGTATTTTGCTCCTTATGCGGTTTATTCTATACCACATGACTTTGTGCAGGGATTAAGGAAGCGCATAGAAATCAATGCGACAGACGGAATCGATTCATTCTACCAAAAGATGACACAAGCCTTTACTGATGGGGATTGCGATGTCTATATTGGCAAAGGCAATTACACATATACAAATGAGTTTGTGGATTCAATAAGATCACATAACAAGCGTGGTGTACCAATTGGTAACGGATGCAGATATTTCTTTGAAACTGGCGCAAGAATATACTGCGAGTATACCGGAGACAATGCTTCGGATGTGGTGAATTATTTCTCGCCGTTAGATAGCCAAAATGTCAGTGGCGATTTCGAGATATACAACCTTGACCTTGTTGCAAAAAACACCTGTTATGCGCTTCACGATGAAGCAGATGGGGCAGGTTCGTTTTGCAAACACATCTATAAGGATTGCTATATCGAACTTGATAATACGGCATTAGGAAACAGCGGAAACAGTATAAGCAAGGCTCTTGGTGGTGGCTTGGGCAAATATGAGGAAGTCATTATCGAGAATTGCGTATTCAAAGCTACAAATCCGTCCAAAACATCAACGGATCAAGACGATGCGTCATATCATGGAGCAAACGGTAGTACATTTACAGATGCGAAACTTATTGTTAGCGGATGTTATTTTGAAAACCGATTCAGAACATCAGACCTGCCTGCAAATGTAGAAGCACCATATCCGAAGATAATATTTACCGGCAATTCGTCAGGTGTGAATGTGACCTTCCCTAACACTTGGACAACAAAAGTGTGGAACAACGAAAAGCGCTAATACTTAAAGGGACACTTGAAATGATGACAAGAGAAACATTCGTTATCGCAGAACTGACTGCTTGTGCAATTAAATTGTTTTGCGTTTGGTTGGCGAGTAAGCGAGATTAAAGGACACTTTAAGTCAGTAGACACAACTAACAGAATACCGAGGCAACAAATGAGTGAAGCAATAATAGTAGCACTGATAACCGCAGGTGCAGGGATAATCGGACAGTGGTTAATCGCAAAGGCACAGCATGATAGAGACAAAACAGAACTTGCAGTAAATCTAAAAGGAATAACAGACCGCCTAGATCTTCACAATGGATATGCCGAGAAGATAGGCGGTCTTGCTGAAGATGTAGAAAAAATCACAGTAGCAATGGCAAAAATGGAGAAAGACATCGAGTATCTACGGAAAGGAACACAGATCTAATGGACAACAAATCAATGATTCTCGCAGTGATCCTGTTTGCGATCCTAATCGAAGGAACTGTCGAGTACATCAAGTTGAGCATTCAGAAGAAGATGTGCGCCGAGATAATCGGTGCATTTTTATTTGCGCTTGTAATTTCAATCGCATACAAACTCGACTTCTTCTACGCTTGGCTTGGTCTTGAACCTATCATTCCTTATCTTGGGAATGTCCTTACCGCCTTGGTAATGGCTAGAGGTTCAAACTATATGTTCGACCTTATCGGTAAGTTTACGGAAGCAGAGGAAGAACTCGACACCATTCTCAAAGGAGACGAAGCAAGACCTGTTGATGAAGTCAATGAAGACAGAGTCAACCATGAGATGGACGAAGGAGTAGGCTGATGGATGTTAAGTCTATGCATATAGGATTTCCTAGAACATATATCGCTTTGTCGAGAGGATTTTCCTCTTCTCATAAGGGCATCGATATGTGTTGGAATTCCAACTATGGCGGTGCGAATGCTCCGGTCTATGCTCCTGCTGACGGCAAGGTAGTTGCCACAGTCAATACGATGGGCAATACCGCAGGGAAAGATAACTCCTGGGGAAACCTTGTAAAGATTGACCATGGCAACAATGTCTATACACTTATGGCACATCTTCTCAAGGGAAGTGTGTGCGTGAAGGTGGGAGATAAAGTTGTCCGTGGTCAGCAGGTAGCCAAGATGAACAACAGTGGCAACTCCTACGGATGTCATGTTCACTATGAACTTTACATAGGTGGCAGCGGAACAGGATACAGAGTAGATCCTCTGAAATACGTTTACGCTTATCCGAATGACGTTGTAAACAAGACCACACAGTCTGAATACAACATCATGCATTATTCGCCTATTCAGTATTACGGACATCCTGTTGAGAGAAATTCCAAGGTAGATCAGTTTAAAGTTGATACCGATACCTTGAGAGCAAGGAAAGAACCTTCCCTTAAAGGTGAAGTCCTTGGATACGTTAACAAGGGTATCTACAATGTCGGAGAATCCGTAAGAGCTGACGGTTATATATGGTACAAAATCGAAGACTTTTGGTGTGCTTATGATAAGGCTTGGGCAGAGTTTTTACCCAAGACCGAACCGCATTATGACCTTCTCATGAAGAAGCTGAATGAAGCACAGGCAAGGTCTATGGAAGTATGGTGCAAAGCGGAAGGTGTGGAATACACACTGACCGAAGTATAGAGAAAGGAGAAACACAATGGGTAAATGGTTCTTTGCGAAAGGACAGTACGGCAACTTCATTGAAGAAGGTGACGTAGCTACCACAGACAAGGCAGGTCTTGTGAAGAAGGCAGCAAAAGTTGCTGAAGCTTCAGGATCTAACGTAACCAAGGCTGAATTCAAAGCTCTCCTGGATGCGCTTAAGGCAGCAGGGATCATGGCAGAGTGAGGTGAACTATGGTTACTATTGCGAACAAAGGACGTGACGAGACTTTTGTAAAGTATCGTGGACTGTCCACAGACACAAAACCTACAGATTGTCCTAACGGAAGCGAATTCTTTGAGATGAACACAGGCAAGACGTTCTACTTCAATGAAGCATCGTCTACTTGGGTAGATCCCACGGCGTGAACTTCCACAAACAAACCTTACACCAAAGGAGATATAAATTATGCCTGACACCACAGGATTTTTAGATGGACTCGATATGGATATCGAAGAAGCAAAGGAATACATGAACGAGGTTTCTGATGAAACCGAAGTCGAGGAAGAAGAGACTTACTCCGATGACGGAGTAACCGATGCAACTGAAGATACCGAAGAAGAAGTAGTTGAAGAAACTCCCACCATAGAGGAAACAATCGACTATTCGTACAATCACAGAACTACTCCCATACCTAAAGCATCTGTAGAAGCGATCGGAAAAGCTTTAGGTTACTCTCCGGAAGAGGTAGTGACCATCCTACAGAAAGGCTCAAACTACGACACGTTATCGTCAAGGCAACAGCCGTATGAAGGATTGATAGAGCAGATTCGAGGATACGCTGCCGACAACGGAATGGAACTTGCAGATGCGGTGACTAAAATGCAGGATGCGCTCAATGTTGTGTCCGCAGGGAAATACGTCAACCAAATCAAAGCGAAGTATCCGAATGCTCCTGCACAGATGGTACAGGAAATGGCAATACAACAGGCAAGGGAAGCAAACAGACAGGCATCCGTTAATCGTCAAACAAAACTAGAAAATGAATCCAAGGCTACCGAGGAACGGATGTGGACATCATTCTTTGCTAATCATCCTGATGCTAGACCTGAAACTCTTTCACCGAGGATGCTCCAGGCTTTAGAAAATCACGAAGATCCCGAGCGTGTTTATATGGCAGAGAAGTATGAAGCTCTGCAAAAAGAATTAAATGATCTAAAACAGAAATCATCTAACTCATCAAGAAGCACAGGATCTGCCAAGACTACAAGCGGTAGAACAGAGCAGAACGATTCCTTCCTTGATGGGTTTTTAGGTGGATGAAAGGAATAACAAATGGCTATAAATCTTCTTACCAAGTATGGTAAAAAACTGCTTCAGCAGTACAATATCGGATCTCTTGTTGATGGTAGATTCTCTACCGAATTCGATTGGACAGGTGCAAAGACCGTTGAAGTCCTCACCGCACTTACCACAGAACCTGTTGACTACAACAGAGCTGCGTCCTCAAACCGCTTCGGAACAATGACCGAGGTTCAGGACTATAAGCAGTCCATGCCTCTTACGCAGGACAAGGCTTTCAATAGAGTAGTTGACAAGGGAAACCTTGTTGACCAGGGTAACCTCAAAGAAGCAGGTATCATCCTGAAGCTTCAGCAGAGCGAAAGAATGATTCCTTCAAGGGATAAATACTGCTTCACCAAACTCGCTGCCGATGCAGGTAAGACTGTTGGTTCTGCCACAGCTCTTTCCAAGGCGAACATCGCTGATCGTGTTTCCGCAGGTGCTGAATGGCTCGATGATGCCGAGATTCCGGATGGCGATCGTTTCCTTGGTGTCTCCGCAAAAACCTACGGACTTCTCCGTCTGTCTCCTGAATTCCTTGCCAATGATGCCAATGCCAACAAGGGTGTCGTAAAGGGCAAAGTCGGTGAATTCATGGGAATGGATGTCATCAAGATTCCTGCAGGACGTATGCCTAACGGTGTCAACTTCATCATTTGGCACAAGAGTGCTGCTATTGCTCCGCTTAAGCTGAAGACACGCAGAATCCTCACAGAGGTTCAGGACGTTGACGGTGCTGTCATCCAGGGCAGAGACTACTATGACCTGTTTGTTCTTGGCGCAAGAGCCAATGGTGTCTATGTAGACTTCGATTCCACAGTCATCACAAAGTGCGCTACTCCTACAGAGAGCAGCGGTACATTCTCTAGCAACACAGCAGGTGCTTCCTTTAAGTACACCGCTGACGGAAGCGATCCGAGATACAGTGCTTCCGCAATTGTTGCAGGTAGCGAAAGCGAAACTGCAGGTGCGACCATCAAGGTTGTTGCTTTCAAGAGTGGCAACTATGTTTCTGATGTTCTGACCTACACAGCATCCTAATCTAAATCACGTTAAAAGGGAGAGGTTCGTCCTCTCCCTTTTTCCTTGTAAAGGAGACTTTACATGACAGTTAATGAAGCTTATAAGATAGCGTTAAGTCTCGATGATACTACTACTGAACAGGACGATTCTCTTCGTCCTCACATGGTTAACTATACCAATCTATTTTTAGTTGAAACCTTCCGCAATGAGAATGCGATAAGGAAGATGAACCGCAGACCTTTGCTTCGTGCAATACCTTCCGTATCAAGCATAAGCGATTCTATTCCTTATGATGACGAGATGGTAAGAAGCGGTCTTCCGTTCTTCATTGCTTCACAGGTAGCGAAATCCGATGCGGATAGTGCATGGGCATCTCGTTATTACGATATGTATATCAACGCAGTCCGTGACGTAACTCCCTTTATTGACGAACCAAATATTGACGTATGGGGAAAACATGAATGAGCAGATTACTATCTTCCTTAAACGGAAGTCCACCAATATATACAACTACAATCGATTACTTCCGTGGTGTGGACGTTACTTCTGCTCCGATAAACGTGGCGATAGGGAGAAGTTTTAACGCTCCTAACATGATCCGTGACGTGCCTGGGAAAGTGCGTAAGAGGATGGGATATGAATTGATCGCATCCTATAACGGACGTGTCAACGGAATGTTTTCTTTCGATGGACATCAGGTATTTCATATCGGAACTAAACTCTATTCTGACGGCACAGAAGTGCTTACAGAAGGTGGAGATTCCGTGACATTACCTGATGCGAGAAGCACCGCATATAGGCTAGGAAATAAGTTGACCATCCTCACAGGTGACGGAATATTCACTTATTGGGAAGACGGATCTAACCGATATGTAGATGAAGCTTGTAACCTTGCCACAATTCCTCAAGTCACAGTAGGACGTGCGCCTGACGGAGTGGGCGGTGATTCGCTTGGACAGATTAATCTATTAACTCCCAAGTACATGGATTCCTTCTTGAGTGACGGAACTACCAAAGACTATCAGATGTCCTTCTATCCCATAGGTAATACCGTAAAGGTAGAAGAGATAGATAACGATGGTGTGTGGCATGAAGTGACAAGCGGATTCACAGTTAACACTTCCACAGGAGTTATCAGTTTCACGACAGCTCCGTCAGTACCACCTGTTTCCGGAGAGGACAACGTAAGGATAACGGCAGAAGCAGAATCCATATCAGGATACGACAAGATCAAGAAGTGCCGATTCGGTATCGTAAGCGGTGTACGTTCTGCGTATGACCGCCTATTCATTTCAGGTAATCCTGACCTACCCAATACGGATTGGTTCTCCAATAGTGCCGACCCTTTATATTTTGGAGATTGGAACTACGGAGAGATAGGTAAGGAAGGAAGCGCCATAACAGGGTATTCCATAGTCGAAGGTAAACTGGCTACTCATAAAGAGAACGATGACGATGGACGAAACTGTTATATCCGAGAAGGTGAGATAGATTTCGATGAGGATACTGACATAGTCGATCTCATGACAGTTAAATTCCCAATTACCCAAACGATACAGGGCAAGGGATGTATTGCTCCCTATTCTATGGGTTACTTGGGAGAGCCATTATATCTCACCGCAGAAGGTGTGTACGCTACAACTCCCTATGAATTCAACGCACGTTTATATGCACAGAGACGTTCCTTCTACCTTGACGGTCAGTTACTTAAAGAATCTGATTTGCAAAACGCAATTTCTTGCGTGTGGAAGGACTTTTATCTTCTTGCAATAAACGGAACGGTCTACATATTAGACGTTTTACAGAGAGATTCTAGCGATGTGGCAAGGGGAAGTCAGTATCAGTACGAAGGATACATATGGACAGGAATTCCTGTGAGATGTTGGTACACAGATGATGACCTGTGGTTTGGTGATGAGGAAGGACACATCTTCCGATTCTACAACGACAAGTATTCATCTAAATCGTATTCGGATAACGGCAATCCTATCGTTGCTCAATGGGATTTCATGCATATCGGAAGTAACTTCTATTTGGACAAAACACTTATGTGGTTTGCCTTGAATTTGGACAATACACCGAGTGCGACTATAAACCTTTGGGCAAAGCGTTCCACCGATCCTAACTGGCAGAGTTTGGCTATAGACTCTAATCTTTCTTTCTTCTCATATCAGGATCTCATTTATTCCGCATTAAGTTACGGTGGAAGCGGAGATCCTAAAACTGTAGGCAAGAGAGTAAGGGTCAAGAGATATGACTCATGTCAGTTGAGTTTGAGAAACGGAAACGAAGGTGAAGGAATCTTCCTTTATGCCATAACTTTACAATTCGCAGAAGGACAGAAATACAAACTGTGAGGTAATAGAAATGCCAAGCTACACAAATAACGCAAGTATCGAAGCGTATTACAGAGGGATGAAAGAACCTGTCAACGCACAGATAGAACAGGCAGGTAATGACTATCAGGCAGCTCTAAATAGACTAGAGCAGACCAAAGCAACACAGGATGCAGAGAACTACAGGTCTTATGTGAGACAGCAGCAGGAACTCCCTGGAATCATGAGAGCATCCGGAAACAACGGTGGCATGGTTGATAGTGCGGTAGCATCCCTTGCTAATGCATACAATCAGGCAAGAGCAAAGAGAAGTCTTGAGTACGAAGGAAACAGAGCGAATCAGGACTTGGACTACAACAATCGTCTAGCTGCCTTGAGAGCGCAGTTGGCACAGTACGATCAGATGGCGAATGCTGATAAGGCAGAACTCGCAGCACAACAGGCAGCCGCAGCAGCGAGAGCAAGAGCAGCAGCACGTCAGGCACAGCAGACTACTCCGACAACTAATTACACCAAGCTTCAGAGCAACGCATTCGTGAATGACTATGAAGCAAACAGATATGATGCAGGAAACAATTCCGCTAATCAGGGAATCACAAAGGCGGTAGAAGCAGGTATCCCTGCAACCAAGTTGGGTGGAGATCCCTTCTCCTATAGGAATGCTGTAATGGAGAGAATTACTCCGACAAACGGAATACCGAGAAAGGCAGATGCAAGTATCCCTGAAGTACCTTCATTTGGGCAGAGGATGCTTAACAGTCTACAGTCTGACATAAATTGGTAAAGGAGAACGCATATGGCAACTCTCCAGGATGTATTAAAAGAGAATAAAGAACTTCAGAAAAAGCAGAATGCCAACATGGGCAATCCTGCTTCTCCGTACAATAAAGCAGTGCAGACAGGCAATCCCAATGTTCAGCCTGGAAGACAGCAGATATCTGTAACTCCTACCGCACAGAAGCAGACATACACAACTCCGCTTCAGGCGCAGACCGCAGCTAGTAGGAAAGCGGTTGACCTTGTAGGCAACGCAATCGGAAGCGGTGTATCACAGACTTTGTCAGGGATAAGCAATATCGCAAAGAGCGTTCCTGTCGCAACGGAGATGGGAGCAAAAGCTATCAGTAATTTGGCTGATGCTCCTGTGTCTCCTATGACATCAAAACTCACCGCTAGTGAGATCAAACCGAAGGAAGACAACTTCGTTAAGAACTTCACTAACGCTCTGTTTGGAAGTGAAAAGGAACAGCAGACAGTAGAAGCTCCTACCGCACAGACTGATGTTAAGAATCGTTTTCAGAATGTTGCGAACAGGGAGATGATCGCACAGGGCGAACAACCTGTTAAGCAGATAACCGAGTGGACAGATCCTTGGAATAATGCTCTTGAGCAGAATGTAGAGAACGCACAGGACTTCGGACAGAGATATACACAGGCGGTAAAACCTGTAACCGACTTCCTTGATAATGCATCACAGAAAGTAGATACATATCTTAATGAGAATGTAGCACCGAACCTTTCGACTACAGAACAGTTTGTAACACAGGCAGTCGGTAACGCTATACCTAACTTTGCAAGGCAGACATTGCTTGGTGCAGTAAGTGGCGGTAGCGTACCGCTGTTAAGCACATTGAGCGATGTTGCTATGTTCCTTCCTTCTTTCTATCAGGGATATGAGGAAGGAAAGCAGAGAGGATTAAGTGACGAGGAAGCATACTTCAACGCTATCCTTCGTGGCGGTATCGAAGCAGGATCTGAACACTTATCCGATGTGTGGATGGTAAATGGTGGTCAGTCTCAATTCGATGAATGGTTACTCAATAAGATAGCGTTAAGCGGAATAAATCCCTTTGCTAAATTCGTGGGCAAGAACATGGTGTCCGGAATTGGCGAATCGATGGAAGAAGTAGCTGCTCGTCTTGGGAACACAATAACAGACCGAGCCATATACGGAGACAATATTGACGTTGGTCAGTTGGCACTTGGATCTCTTGAAGATGCAGGTGCTTCTTTTATCTCCACAATGGTACTAGGCTTGTTAGGCGGTCAGTACACCAACAACGCATATAGACAGTATCAGAATGACGTAAACAGAATACAGACCGAGAACAGTATTCAGGAACAGCTCAACAGTGATGCGAACAAATACAAGACCGAGATGGCACTTGTTTATGCGAACATGACGGATGAGCAGAAAGCGCAGTATCTCTTACAGGCACAGGAACAGATAGCGCAGAAAGATCCTTCTGATCCTGTTGCCAATATGGATATAGAGGAACTCAAGGATTGGGTAGACCGCAATGCTGAAAAGCAGATAATG
>RHMF01001342.1_pt1 | contig 11193 bp, 8 predicted proteins | sample 5365151 | NCBI WGS metagenome assembly RHMF01 (sample SAMN10266501, study PRJNA497801) | feces metagenome | isolation source: feces | host: Bos taurus | place: China: Prairie of Fairy Mountain | collected 2017-08-14 | reverse complement strand
TGGTTGTTATATAAAACTGACATGATCATTTCTATGTCTTATGTCGTTGAGATGCAAACTATATTTTTTTGTACTAATTTGTATAAGTAAAAATGTTAGTTCCAATAAGTACTTCCTTGATTGAAAAGTATATCAAAGTCTTTATGTTTGTTGGTTCAAAAGAATACCGCTATCATATTTTACATGGTTTTACATATTGTACTTGTCCATAGAGTCCTAAATTTCAGAAACGACCATCTGTAATACTGGATAATAACTTAATTGAGATTTTCCTTTATCCGTTGAATATTCTTTCTAGAAATCTTTATTTGATGCTATTAGTTAAGATTTACCACTGATGAAATGTTGGACAATATTCCTAGAAATGCAGAGACAAAAGTTGTGGTTAATCTCGTAGGAATTACCCTGTTTAGAATAATACTGATTTTTTTCTTAGAATACACATATAATGCTGATTAACAACATGATAGTATAGCGAAAAAGGAATATGAAACAGGAGGTCGTAAATTTTTCGTAGAACATCCCTATAAGCTTGAGTTGTTTAAATAATACGTGTTATGAGATTCTATGTTTTTTTAGAATCTCATCGATTCATATACCATTGGTAAACTTGACCAATTTATGCAAGAAATTTGGCACACGCTGGCACACGTGTGCCAAAACATGTGCCAAATTAACTATATCCCAAATATATCTGTATAATATAAAACTTAACGGAAACAACCTGAATTGCATTTATAACTTTCGCAATTTCATGTTGTTTCCGTTTGTTTCTGTGTTATTGAGTAGCATTTGAGATTGCTGCTCTTATTTCCCGATGCAAAAGTTTTTGAAGATGTTTCCGAGGACTTCGTCGGATGTGATTTCTCCTCCGGTGATTTCTGCTAGGTGATGGAGGCATTGACGGAGGTCTTCTGCAATGAGGTCGCCAGGGAGGCCATCGGAGAGGGCTTGTTGTACTCGGGTGATAGCTTCAAGCGCATGATGTAGGGCTTCGTAATGACGTATGTTTGTGACTATGGTGTTGTCGTTTCCGTCAATGTGGGATAGTATTTGATGTGCCGCTGATACAAGAGCTTTTTCCAATAGAGGTAGGCCTGCACCTGTTCTGGAACTTATATGTAGGTCTTGGTTTGTGTTTTTGCGATGATAAAGGTATGAAGAATCTGGTATGACAAGGTCGCTTTTGTTGATGACACGCAAAACTATTGGTAGTCCGTCGCGTTGCTCTGAAGCGGCAGGGATTGCTATGTCGGGGAAATTCTTGTTGGGTTCTGTGAGCAAGATAATGATATCTGCTTGCTTGGCAGCTTTCAACGAACGCTCAATGCCCATTTGTTCAATGCGGTCGGAGGTTTTTCTAATGCCAGCAGTGTCTATAAATCTGAATGTAATGCCTTGTATTTGTATGATGTCTTCAATAAGGTCTCGTGTGGTGCCTTGGATATCAGAAACAATTGCTCTTTCTTCATGTACAAGTGCGTTCATGAGGGTGCTTTTTCCTACGTTTGGTGCACCAATTATGGCTACGGGTATGCCAGCTTTGAGAGCATTGCCCGTACGGAAGGATTCCGTAAGACGTTTTATGTGTTGGAAGAGTGTTTCAGAGAGTGTGTTAAGTTGGTGTCTATCTGCGAACTCTACATCTTCATGGTCTGAGAAATCCAATTCGAGTTCCAATAATGAAGTCAGTTGAAGAAGTTGGTCTCTCAATTCGCTTAATTCTTTTGAGAAGCCTCCACGCATCTGTGATAATGCCATACGATGAGTAGCTTCGTTGCTAGAAGCAATAAGATCGGCAACGGCTTCTGCCTGCGAGAGGTCCATTTTGCCAGCTATGAATGCACGCTTGGTAAATTCTCCTGATGTCGCTAATCTCGCACCAGAGAATATCAGAGCCTCAAGTATTTTTTGTACAATAAATCTACTTCCATGACAAGATATTTCGGTGGAATCCTCTCCTGTGTATGAATGTGGGGAACGGAATACTGAAACTAGAACATCGTCAATGATATTTGCGCCCTCTTGCTGAGGGTCTGTAATATGTCCATAGTGCAGAGTATAACCTTTGGCTTTTGTAATATCTTTTGAAAATATACGAGAAGTTATCTCAATGGCATTTTGTCCAGAAACTCTTATAACGGAGATTGCTCCACCTTGTGCGGTGGCTTGTGCGCAAATAGTATCTGATATAATCATGAATGTGTACTTATTGTAGAGTGATTGTTTTGATAATTTCCTGACATAATATCTCGAGATATTCTTTGTCTATGTTATCAAAAGTATTTAGGTGTTCGCTATCTATGTCTAGAACACCAATGACTTTGCCTTGCTGTATCAATGGCACTACAATTTCGGATTTCGAAAGCGAACTGCATGCAATGTGCCCAGGAAACTCTTCTACGTTGGGAACAACCTGCGTTTCAGCCTTTGCCCATGCGGTACCACAAACACCTTTACCTTTGCGGATATGCATGCAAGCCACACTACCTTGGAAGGGACCCAGGATGAGTTCTTCGTTGTGCACAATATAAAAGCCCACCCAAAAGAATCCGAAAGCCTCTTTCAGTGCTGCAGATGTGTTGGCATAAACGCAAATGTCATTTGTTTCTCCTTCTATGAAAGGTCGCCACGCATCAAGAAATTCTTCGTAGGCTTGGGATTTGTTAGCGGTTTGTGATAATTTGAATGTAGGCTCCATTAAATTCTGTCTAATACCAATTTTATTAAATCTTCAATCTGGTTTTTATAGTTGGCATTTGCTTCTTTTGCTTTTCTGTTGGCAACAACCATGCAAACGGTAAGTGCTTTGTGACCAAGAAGTTTGGACAATCCTGCTATAGCAGAGCTTTCCATTTCGAAGTTGTTGATTCTTGCTCCATTGTATTCGAATTCTTCTATCTTCTGATTCTGAAGAGGGTCTGCTAAAGGTATGCGCAATCTTCTTCCCTGAGGACCATAAAAACCGCCGCATGCGATGGTAATACCTTTCACCATACCTTTGTCTGGTTGGTAGATCCTTTTCAGTAGCTCAGTGTCGTTAGGAATGCAATATGGAGCCCCTAATCGTGCGTGCCAATTCATATGACGTTTGAAGGCATCTTCCATCTCCAGGTTGCACACATTGTCTCTTCCTTCATAATAGTTGAGCAAGCCATCAAAGCCAATAGATGTTTCGGAACAAATGAATGTGCCTATAGGAGTGTTTGGTTGCAAACCTCCGCAAGTACCAATTCTGACTATCTCAAGTGAAGACACTTGCTCCTTGTTTTCTCTCGTGCAGAAATCGATGTTTTTCAGAGCGTCCAATTCGTTGATAACAATATCGCAATTGTCGCAACCGATACCAGTGGAGATAACACTGATGCGTTTACCCTGATAAGTGCCAGTGATGGTGTGGAATTCTCTTGACTGAATATCGCATTCCCGCGAATCAAAGTAAGATGCCACCGTCTCCACTCTTCCCGGGTCGCCCACAAGGATTACTTTGTTGGCAAGATTTTCGGGTTTGAGATGTAGGTGGAATATACTTCCGTCAGTATTTATGATTAGTTCTGAGGGAGGATAAGTCATAGTATTAGGCGTTTAGGTATTGTTGTGGATATAAATACGAATGTCTATCTTTGTTCGTAAGTGCGTATGTCTTTTTCCAGTTGGTGTTTTTCGGCTAAAGCCTGTTCGTATTTTTTCTCCAATTGTAAGATTCTGTTGCCAAGTTGGGACTTCTCGTTACTTTTTGCCAATCTGTATTGGAGTCGTAGAGAATCCAGTTCGTTGTACATCTTTTCTATCTCTCCAATGATTGCCAACCATTTCTTGGCCAAGGGTTGTGATTGTGTGTGTCTAAACTGATTGAGCTTAGTGTATCTGATATTATCATTTACAACAAAGACAAAATCAATTGTATTATTTTTCTTGTTGTTTTGGTTTATGTTTTCCAATCTCTTCAGAGCCTTTGTTACAGCCTCCTTGTTTGTCCATGTATCACGAATACTATTGATGTTGGCAAGAGCCACCAAGGTGTCGCGACCATAGGCCATGGAGTCGTATATCTTTCTAGAGTCGTTGGGGATGAAAGTGTAGATGCATACGGTGTCGCCTTTGTGTCCGCGGTCGGTAACAAACCATCCCAATTCGTTAAATTCGTCAATAAGATATAGGTAATCGTTTGCCTCTGAGTTGAATGGCATACCAATGTTTTCCGGTTTCAGAAATCTTTGCTCATCTATATCCCACCTTGTCTTGTAAATGTCATAACCGCCAAGACCGTCTTTGTCTTGAGCAGCATAATACATGGTCATGCCATCGGAGAGCATATATGGATAGTTCTTTGAGATGGTGTCCTGCAACCCTGTAAGCAATTGATGTTGCGACCATTTTGTACCCAGCTTTTCGCTAGCATACAACTGTAGAATGTTGTTTGCATCCATTTGGGAGAAAATAATCTTGTCTCCCAACTGAGAGCGAAATAGAGTGAGGTTGAGCGAGTCAACCTTCACGTCTTTGAAATATTCAGAATATGAATGCACACTGCCATTCTCATTACCCAGGGATAGAACGTCAATAACTTCGCTTTTCTTCACCAACACCGAGTCGATGAAGGTTACTCGCTCCACGGCTTGCAACTTTCTATCGTATTTTTCCTGTCTGGCCAGTTCTGCCAGTTCTTCCGGAGTTGGGGGTGGGGGAGTCTTCGCACGCCTGCTTCGCTGAGCACTTATGCCCAACGAAACAAGTATGAGAAGAGTGAATATGAGTGTTTTCTTCATATTGTAGTTTTAGTTCAGTTTACTTAGAAAGATACTCATGCATAGATTGAGCAGCACGACGTCCGTCACCCATAGCAAGGATAACAGTTGCACCACCGCGAACGATATCACCACCAGCAAAGATAGTGGGGATATTTGTCTGCATGTTATCAGCCACCACGATGGTGTTCTTTCTGCCAAGTTCAAGACCTTCGATAGAGGTAGGAACGATGGGGTTGGGAGATACACCAACGGCCACGATAGCCTGGTCGATGTCCAGAGTTACAGTAGCACCAGGGATTGGCTGAGGAGAGCGACGGCCAGAAGCATCGGGCTCGCCCAATTCCATCTTCTGAAGCACTACGGCACGTACGGCACCAGTTTCGTCGGCAAGGTACTCCAAGGGGTTGTGCAAGGTCAAGAATTCGATGCCCTCTTCCTTGGCATGCTTTACCTCTTCAAGACGTGCAGGCATTTCAGCCTCAGAACGACGATAAACGATGTATACCTTTTCTGCACCCAAGCGCTTAGCAGTACGGCAAGAGTCCATAGCGGTATTACCACCACCCACTACCATTACGCTCTTGGCAGGGTTGATGGGAGTATCGGTGTCGGGGTTAGAAGCATCCATCAAGTTGACACGAGTGAGATACTCGTTTGACGACATGATATTGATGAAGTTCTCGCCAGGAATATTCATAAAGTTGGGCAAACCAGCACCAGAGCCAACGAAGATACCCTCGAAGCCCTCAGCCTCCAATTCCTTCACAGAGATAGTCTTACCAACGATGCAATCCTTGATGAACTTAACACCAATCTGACGAAGGTTGTCAATCTCTACGTCCACAATCTTGTTGGGCAAACGGAATTCGGGAATACCATATTTCAATACACCACCAATTTCGTGCAAAGCCTCGAATACGGTTACATCATAACCCAACTTGGCCATATCACCAGCAAAGCTCAAACCAGCAGGACCTGAGCCGATTACAGCAATCTTCTTGCCGTTCTTTTCTGCTACTTCGGGCAATGAGATGTGTCCGCTCTCGCGCTCAAAGTCGGCACTGAAGCGCTCCAAATAACCGATGGCTACGGGTTGATGACCCATCTTGACGTGCATACACTGGCTCTCGCACTGCTTCTCCTGAGGACATACGCGACCACATACGGCGGGTAGGGCAGAGGTGCTCTTAAGCACACGAGCAGCATTGAGGAATTCTCCACGCTCAATGTTCTTGATGAACGAAGGTATGTTGATGCTCACTGGGCAGCCCTGCATACAAGTAGGATTAGCACAATCCAGGCAACGCTTAGCCTCGGTGATAGCTTGTTCGCGAGTAAGACCGATGTTCACCTCTTCTGTACGTGTGGTGGCACGATAAGCAGGGTCAAGTTCGGGCATTACCACTCTCTCAATCATGGTGCGCTCCTTGGCCTTCATGCTCTTGCGCAACTCTTCGCGCCATTCAGCCTTGCGGTCGGTGAGCACCTCCAAAGGAGTGGTCATATCCATATCCTTTGCCTCGCGTGAAAGCAATTCGTCAGCCACGATGGCATTGTCTGTCTTGCACTTGATGGGAGCGTCCAAGTGGCTCATCTCTTCCTGTTCTACACGACGGAAAGAACCAGCACGCTTCAGCATCTCGTCAAAGTCTACCTGATGACCATCAAACTCAGGACCGTCCACGCAAACAAAGCGTGTCTTGCCACCCACGGTGATACGGCATGCACCACACATACCAGTACCATCCACCATGATGGTGTTGAGAGATACGTCGGTGGGTATCCCATGCTTCTTAGTCAACAAACAGCAGAACTTCATCATAATGGCGGGACCGATGGCGAAGCACTTGTCCACCTTTTCGCGCTGGATAACTTCCTCCATACCAACGGTTACCACGCCCTGCTTGCCATAAGAACCATCGTCTGTCATGATGATTACTTCGTCAGAAGATGCACGTACCTCGTCTTCCAGGATAATCAAGTCCTTGCTACGACCAGCAATCACGCTAATCACGCGGTTGCCAGCTGCCTTCAGCGCCTGTATGATGGGTAGCATGGGAGCAGTACCTACACCACCACCGGCACACAATACAGTACCATAGTTTTCGATGTGTGTAGCCTTACCTAGAGGACCAACGATGTCGGTTACCTCATCTCCTACGTTCAGGTCGCACAAACGTGTAGAAGAAAGTCCTACCTTCTGCACCACCAATGTGATGGTGCCCTTTTCTGTGTCTGCACCAGCGATGGTGAGTGGCATACGTTCGCCCATTTCACCAACGCGAACGATTACGAAGTGACCTGCCTTGCGAGCCTTGGCAATCAATGGTGCCTCAATTTCCAAACGGAAAACTTTCTCGCTATATTGTACTTTGTTAACTATCTTGTTCATAAGAATCTGTCACTAAAAACCTATTTCTTAAACTTGTTTTCTTAATTTTTTTGCTTAGAAAAGCATTCCCGAATCTTCTTTTATCAATTTCATTACTCAGAAAAGGATTTTTGAACCCTTGTTTCTCTATTTTTTACCCAGGAAAGGCATTTCTGGAGCTTCTTTTCTGAAATTCCGACTCGGGAGAGTGCTTTCTTAGTCAATCATGTCGCATCCCATGTAGGGAACCAATGCGGCTGGGATTCGGATACCATTCTCTGTTTGGTTGTTCTCCAACAGAGCAGCCACGATTCTTGGCAATGCCAATGCCGAACCATTCAGTGTGTGAGCTATCTCTGTCTTCTTGTCGGCCGCACGGCGCACACGACACTTTAGGCGGTTTGCCTGATAGGTGTCAAAGTTGCTTACAGAGCTAACTTCCAACCAACGCTCCTGTGCCTCGCTATACACTTCAAAGTCATAGCATACGGCGCTGGTGAACGACTGGTCGCCACCACATAGACGTAGGATACGATAGGGGAGCTCCAGCTTCTTGAGCAAACCCTCCACGTGGTCAATCATTTCCTGATGGCTCTCGGCAGAGTGCTCGGGGGTGTCTATGCGAACTATCTCCACCTTAGAGAACTCGTGCAAGCGGTTCAAACCACGCACATCCTTGCCATACGAACCAGCCTCTCTGCGGAAACACTGGGTGTAAGCACAATTCTTGATGGGGAGGTCCTTCTCGTCAACGATTACATCGCGATAGATGTTGGTCACTGGCACCTCGGCGGTGGGGATAAGGTATAGGTCGTCCAAACCGCAATGGTACATCTGACCTTCCTTGTCGGGCAACTGACCAGTGCCATAACCGCTAGCTGCGTTTACCACCGTGGGAGGCATGATTTCTTCATAACCATTGCTGCGAGCTTCGTCCAGGAAGAAGTTGATAAGTGCACGCTGCAACTGAGCACCCTTGCCACGATACACGGGGAAACCGGCACCTGTAATCTTCACACCAAGGTCGAAGTCAATCAAATTGTACTTCTTGCACAATTCCCAATGGGGCAGGCGAGCAGATTCCACCACGGGATTGGCATCCCAATTGCCCACGGTGTCCACACCCACTACGCATTCCTTCAGGTTGGACTTTACCACCCAGTTGTCCTCGGCACTAACGCCCTCGGGCACCTCATCGTATGGTATATTGGGTATCTGGCATAGCTTGGTGGTCAATTCGTTTTCAGCCTTTTCCATCTCGGCCTTCAAGGTTTCGTTCACAGCCTTCATTTCAGCCACCTTAGCCTTCACGCCTTCTGCTTCTTCCTTCTTGCCTTGCTTCATCAGCGCACCAATCTCTGCGGCCAACTTCTTGGCGTCAGACAGGTTCTTGTCCAATTGTGTCTGTGCAGCACGGCGTTGCTTGTCAATCTCTATTACCTCTGCAATGGCTTCGCGTGCACCGCGGAAGCACTTCTTCTCAAGACCGGCAATTACACGCTCGGTCTGTTCTGTAATCAATTTTAGTGTTAACATCTTATATATTATAATTTATTTCCGCCCCAAAGTTACGAAAATTTACCATAATATTGTGCAAAAAGTTAAAATACCAGTCGAATATTAGCAAAATTTGTTAATTTTCTTGCTCTTTCCTTGCAAATCGTCACAAAAGTACAGATGCTTGCCCGCGTTTTGCTCGTCTTGGCTTTCATTTAGTCAAAATTATACTCCTTGTACTTCTTTTCCCATTCCAATAGGCCTTCAAATGTGTTGGTGAAGTATATTTTGTTGTCTGATGCTTGTCTGATTTTATCCATAGAGATGGATATATTGCGTGGTTGTTGTGCAAAGCGTTCCTTGTCGGCCTTTACCACCTTTTCTGCGACTTCTTCGCCGTGACGTATTTTTACAAAACTATAGGCGGTGTCAAATGTGTTGAGATGGTTTTCCGCACCATAATTGTATACACCTCCAGGCAGGTCAAAGGTGAGTGGCAATAATTCTATTACTTCCCTGGCGTTAGTGATGCCACGATGCTCGTAAATGGCATATTGGAGAGGTCTTTCTTCTTCAATGGCATTGCTCAGATTGGTGTAGAAGTTGGGATGTGCAGGCATGCCTTCACGAGGTATATCATACATCCATGTTGCTCTCAGTGCAACGGCATCAGGAGCTATCTCCAGCACCCTGTTCTCAGCTTCCAATTTGTGCCTGCCATAGTGATTCACTGGGGCAACGTCAATGTCTTCGCTCAAGAGTCCCTCTTCCTTGTTGCCATTGTAAATCTGGTCGCTGGAGAAGAATACAAATTTTGCTCCAATCGCTTTGGCGGCCTCTGCCAGGTATGTGGTGGCCAGTGTATTTACCAGGTAACTTTCCTCAGGGTGCTCCTCGCAATATCCGGTGTTTGAAATAGCTGCCGTGTGCAGTATTACATCTGCTCCATTCTTCTTCACATATTGCACCACGGCATCTTTGTTTGTAATGTCCAATTCTTGGTGAGTAGGCGAAAGTATGTCAAAACTTTTCTGCCATCTTCTGATGAATCTACTACCAATAAAACCGCTACCTCCCGTAATGATGACTTTTTTCATATTCTTACTTCTAGTATATTCTTTGTCGTGCTATATATAATAATGTGGTATTGAACAGGCTTTTCGTCCATGTGTCTTATCGCATTTGCAAATATATACTTTTTTCTCATTGATTGCAACCTTTCTTCAAATTTCATTTTCTTAGTCTTGCATGTTTGCTTACTTATAGCTAAATTTGTACTCAGAAAAACATTATGCTATGACTAAAATACTCACCTTCTTCTCTTTGATATTCCTTTGTGCCCAGTTGCTTTTTGCTGGGGATTTGGTTCTCTATAATGGCAACATAATAGATGTTCGTACCGGCAATATTGCGTATAATCAGACGATACATATCGTGGATGGTAGGATAAAGAAGATTTCTCCTTCCTCTGGTAAACTTCGCCAAGGACAGATAGATGCTACGGGCAAGTACATAGTGCCAGGTCTTATAGATTCGCATACACATTATAGCAACTTTTGTATAGACTCAGTTGGAGCGGATACGATGTCACAACTATATTTTAGGAATGGTGTGACCACCGTTCGTGATGTTGGAGGTAATTACTTATATATAAAGGAGTACAATCGTCTACGTGCCGATGGTGCTTTCTCAGGACCTGATATTTTCTATTCTTCTATATGGGCAACGGGTGATTTTCAAATGCCAGAATACCATAGCGCAGGCTCCTTGCAAAAAGATACACCATGGAGCAGAATCTTCTCTGTTAAAGATTCCACGGATGCGGCCATTGAGAAGGCTGTTCTTGAAGCTAAAGAGATAGGAGCTAGTGGTTTCAAATTGTACATACATTATAGCAAGGAAGAACTGGATAGGCTGGTGCCCATTATCCGTAAGCATGGCCTTCGTGTATGGGCACATTCTGCTCAGGTAACAGGTGCTGATGCCTTGCAAACGGCCAAATCTGGTGTACAGGTTATGTCGCATGCATATATGATACCCAAAAACTATTACCCTCGTAAAGCCTTGGCTGATGCTGAATACGCATACCTCACTGAGGTTCTTGAGGCTATGAAGTCTCATGGCGTGTATCTCGATGCCACTTTGGCTTTGAGCCATCAATCAGGTACGCTCTTTGCCTCAGACGTGATAAAGGAGGCTTATCGTATCGGAGTAAAGCTTCTTGTAGGTACAGATTTGCCTGATTGTCAGATTCATAAAGAGATGTCTCTTCTCTCTTCCGAATGTGGTATCTCCAATCTGGATTTACTCCGTTCGGCCACTCTGTATGGCGCCGAAGTGCTTGGCCTTCAATCCTCTTTAGGATGTATCACCAAGGGAGCCGAGGCGGATATCCTTGTTCTCAACTCCAATCCTCTTGATGATATTACCGCCCTTCAGGATATCTGTTGCACCATCGCCAATGGTGAGATGGTTTATGTAAATAATTTTGCACAATAGTTCCTTGCTATGATAATAGATGTCAGAAAAGTACGTACCTTGATGCAGGAGCCCAAGGACTTCTTGGTATATCTG
>RHMF01001341.1_pt1 | contig 11195 bp, 8 predicted proteins | sample 5365151 | NCBI WGS metagenome assembly RHMF01 (sample SAMN10266501, study PRJNA497801) | feces metagenome | isolation source: feces | host: Bos taurus | place: China: Prairie of Fairy Mountain | collected 2017-08-14 | reverse complement strand
TTTTCTTTTTACTTTTTCGCCGTTTACTGTTACGCCAGATTTTGAGTTAGTATCAAAAACCATAAACCCTTTATTTCTGAATGCCATAACTGCGTGAAGACGTGAAATTGTATCGAACCCGAGAACTACGTCACAAGTTTTGTTCCTGCCTATAGAACATTCTCTGTCACGAAGAGTAATAACTTCACCCGTAATTTCGTTTATTAATCTGCCCCTTATAGGGTCTGTAGCTTTCTTAAAGAACATAGAAACAACTACTCTTAAAACAACGTAAAGAGCAATTATAAGAAGTGAATATCTTGAAATGGTTACTAAACCAGCAAAAAAGCCTTCCATTTTTCCACGTCCTTTCTCGAAACTTTCTGTAAAATCTTATTAATTATACTATATTATTTAAAAATAATCAATCTTTCTTGACAAGCTATTCTAAGTTATTGTAAAATCAAGATATATTTATTTTTTGGAGGCAATTATGGCAATTTCAAAATCATTATACGGCGAATTAAATGGTGTAAAGGTAAATATCTTTACCATAACAAATAACAACGGCATGAAAGCTGAAATAATCGAAAAAGGCGCTACTTTAGAAAAGCTTTTTGTAAAAGACAAAAACGGTAATTTTATTGACGTTTTATCTGGCCACGACACACTCGAAGGTCACGTAGAAAGAAGCGACTACCAAGGCGTTGTTGTTGGTCAATATGCAAACAGAATTAAGGGTGGTAAATTCTCTATTGACTCCGTAGAATACACTCTTACAAAGAATGATAACGGCATTACTTGTCTTCACGGTGGTGGCGAATATTCTTCTGCTGTTTGGAGTGGTAAAGAAGTTTCTGACAAGGCTGTAACCTTTACATATTTTAGTAAAGATGGTAACGACGGTTTCCCAGGTAACGTAAACGCAAGTGTTACTTATGAACTTACTGACAGTGACGAGTTAATTCTCACTTACAATGCAATTTCTGACAAGAAAACCGTTATAAATCTCACAAACCACGCTTATTTTAACCTTAATGGTTTTGATTGTGGTGATATTTTAGACCACGAATTAGAAATTAAAGCAGATTATTTTACTCCAATTGATGAAACAAGCATTCCAGTTGCTATGTCACAAAACGTAGAAAACACTCCTTTTGATTTTAGAACTGCTAAAACAATTGGTAGAGATATTAACGACACTTCATGTGTTCAAATTAAAAATGGTAACGGTTACGACCACAACTTTATTATTAACGATTTTGACGGCACTTTAAAAACTTGTGCTATTGCAAAAGGCGACAAATCGGGCATTACTATGGAAGTAAAAACAACTCTTCCTGGTGTGCAGTTCTACACTGGTAACTTCTTAAACGGAACTGTAATAGGCAAAGAAGAAAAACCACTCACACATAGATGCTCATTCTGCTTAGAAACTCAAGTATTCCCAGACTCACCTAACCACCAAGATTGGTGTAAATGTGTGTATGACGCAGGTGAAGAATATTCTTCAAAAACTGTGTTTGCTTTCAGCATATAACACCAACAATTAACATTTTGTTAATTAATTCTTTATTAATTGACTATATAGTAAGATTTTGCTATAATTACAAGTCAGTTAATAATTCTTAAGAAATGAGGAAAATGATGAAATTAACTCATCGCATTTTAGCAGGATTTTTAAGCTTTTTAGTTATGGCTTCTACTGTTATAGTTTCTGCTTCTGCTAAAAAATTCGCAGCCCAAATTAACACCAACTTAGGTGTTCAAACTCAATATGCTTATGAAGAAAACAACCCGTCTTGGCTTCGTCAGCTTGTAGTTAAAGAAAATATGCTTTCTGTTGACGGTATTGTTACAGAAAAGGCTTTATACCCTGTTTCAAAATACCCTTACATAACAGACGCACCTTCTTTTAAAGAAGAAGTAGAAGAATACGCAAAATATTACACTCTTGACGAAGAATCTCAGAAAGCGGCATATATTTACGTTTTCCAACAATTAGGCGCTATGTCTATTATTGCAGACCCTGACGCTACTGACCAATCAAAAGCAGAGTGGTTAAGAGAACAAGGTGTTATAATCACAAAAGAAGACGAAGAAGACCCAGAGTCTATTCTTATGATTAGTGCCCTTTATGCTTTGTGGAAAAACGACTTTTTCTACGTTATTGAGGGCGAAAGAATTACAATTCCACCAGGAACAAAACTCGAAGCCGCACTTATGATGTACATGGTAGCATTTGGCAACGATGACCGTTCACTTATTGCTTTTGTTAACAAGTATTTTAATATTACAGAAATAATAAGTCTTGAAGACTACGTTTATTACACAGCACTTTTTGCTTTATATACAAACGGTTACGTAAGTTCACGTGAAATTGTTACACTCCCAAGGAACGAAGTTTTCCGTCGTCTTGCTATTATGTCTATTTCAAATTCTGGCATAGCAATTGACGCATCTTCTGCAAGCGATGAAGAAATACAAATTAAATATATGGCTGCGATGCTCGGCACTCAATATGACGTAACGTTAGACCCTGACTCAGTATTTAAAGCAAACAGAAACAAAACTTTAGCTTTTTACATAATTCAAAGAATGGCTTATGAAGATAAGAAACTCGCACTTTCTTCTTCAAAGTACACTTATGAACAGGCTTTTGATATAGTTCTTAAGAAAACAAACAGATTTGATTTGGAAAAGGAATTTTACTCTGATATTTATGAGTATGACCTTCACCTTGACCATTTTAGAGAATTAATTTACATAAACCCTACACCAATTGATAACGGCTACTTAACCGTTAAAATTAATGATAAGAAAGTTAATCTTAATCAATATGCAAAAGTACCGTTAAACGCTGACCCTACACAAATAATTCTTATTGACGTGCAGTACAATGGTACTACAAAGCAAAACACAACTTACAGACTTAACGTTTACCAGGGTACTACCCCACCAGATGACCAGAACGTAACTGGCATTGTTTCTAACGTTGGTGTTGACATAGTACCAAACCTTAACAACACTGTTACACCAAGTTACGATTATTTAGACCCTACACTCACTATGCAGAACGCTATTAACACACCACCTGCACAAGTTTTACACATTAACGAGTTTGGTCAATTAGTTGATAGTCAGGGTAACGTTATTAGTGATTCTGTAAAAGAAACGCTTCCACAAGGTTTCGGCTACATACTCGGTGCAGACGGTATAGTTACTATAGGCAAACTTGACGAAGTTCTTACTACAGGTGACAGTTCTACTCAACCTAAAATTGACACAGAACAAATTAAAACAATAGTAATTTACTTCTCAGCATTCTTAGTTGTTGCTGCGGCAATTGGTGGCTACGCTTACTACAGAATGACTGTTAAGAGAAGAAGAACAAAATCTGTTAAGAAAACAGACAAAAAGAAAAAAGATAAGAAGAAAAAATGATATAATTTATGGTCAACTGTAAATACTAACAAATACATATTTTTTTAAATTTTGTTCATAAATTTTTATAAAATATGGATTATAATGGTAGTTGACCATTAAATTATTAATAAAAAGGGGTGTTTTTATGGCAACAGAAAAAATCCTTATAGTTGATGATGAAGTCAATATTTGCGAACTTTTAAGATTATATCTTGAAAAAGAGGGCTTTGTTACAGAAGTTGTAAACGATGGTTTAAAAGCATTAGAATCTTTTAACACTTTTAAGCCTGATATGGTTCTTTTAGATATTATGCTCCCAGGTCTTGACGGCTGGCAGATTTGTAGAGAAATAAGAAAAACTTCTCAGACACCTATAATAATGCTTACTGCAAAAGGCGAAGTGTTTGACAAAGTTTTAGGTCTTGAACTTGGTGCAGACGACTACATTGTAAAACCATTTGAACCAAAAGAAGTTATAGCAAGAATTAAAGCTGTTTTAAGAAGAACTGCACCAGCAGTTCCAGCAGAAGAAACTTCTAACAAGGTTGTTACTTATGACAAACTTTCAATAAACCTTACTAACTACGAGTTAAAAATAAACGGTGAATACGTTGACGCTCCACCAAAGGAGTTAGAACTTATTTACCACCTTGCAAGTAACCCTAACAGAGTTTACACCCGTGACCAGCTTTTAGATGAAGTTTGGGGATTTGAATATTACGGTAACTCAAGAACAGTTGACGTTCACGTTAAACGTTTAAGAGAAAAATTAGAAGGCGTTTCTGACCAATGGGAATTAAGAACTATTTGGGGCGTCGGCTATAAATTTGACACTAAATCTTAAATTTATGTCTAACTTTATATTAAGACTCAAGAACAACAAGCGTGGTGCTTTCTTTCTTAAATATTTTGTTATATTAGCAGCAATAATTGTAGCCGGTTTTATAATTACCGGCTCTACGCTTATGGTTTTTGTTTATAATTTTTCAAAACAGGAGACTCTCCAAAATCTCACAAGAAACTCTGTAAACATTTCTAATTTAACACAAGAAATTTTGTGTTCAGATTTAGCTTTACACAACCCTGAAGCTACAGCGCTTTTGTTTTATAACAACATAAAATTGTCGTCAGACGCAAGTAACACGACAATTTTTATGTGTAATGACTCAGGCGACGTTATTGCGTGTGCTGACACAATGAAAAAGCCTTACGAAGCAGTTTCTGAGGCAGTGTGTGAAGAACACAAAAACTTTCACATACCAAAAGGTTACATTGTAAAAGCCGAAACAATTGGCTACGCCGATTACACTACTTTAGGTGGTGTTTTCACTGAAACTCACGCAGTTGCTATTTCGCCAATAACTGTTGAAAAGCAACTTGTAGGTTTCACTGTGTGCACAAGCCCTGTTTCTGGTGAAATTACAACTTACTTTATAAAACTTTTAACTTCGTTTTTATCTGCTGCGGTTATTGCTCTTGTTATATTAACATTAGCACTTTTCTTCTTGGCAGATAAAATGACAAAACCTATAAGAGAACTTGCTAACGCCGCAAGGTGTTACTCGTCGGGTGACTTTTCATATAAAGTGCCTGAACCTACCGAGCAGAACGAAATGACAGAACTTATTATAGAGTTTAACTCAATGGCAGATTCTCTTGAAGCACTTGAAAACTCAAGACGAAACTTCGTTTCGAGCGTTTCGCACGAGTTTAAAACGCCAATGACAACTATTGGTGGATTTATTAACGGCATTTTAGATGGTACTATTCCACCAGAAAAACAGAACTATTATTTAGAAATTGTTTCTTCTGAAGTAAAACGACTTTCTAAAATGGTTAATGCAATGCTTAATATTTCGAGAATTGAAACAGGTAACCTTACGCTTAACATTGACCGTTTCAATATTTCAAATAATCTTTTAAACACATTTTTAACCTTTGAACAACTTATTACAGAAAAAAATATAACTGTTGAAGGTCTTGAAGATTTAGAAGAACTTATTATTCCTGCAGACCAAGCAATGCTTGACCAAGTTATTTATAACTTAGTTGATAACGCAGTTAAATTTACAGATAATAATGGTAAAATTGAGATTAAAACAAATAAAGATTCTCAGAACTGTTATTTTTCTATAAGAAACACTGGTGCTGGAATACCACCTGAACATATAAGAAATATATTTGACCGTTTCTACAAAGTAGATGAATCGAGAAGTGCAGACACAAAAAGTACTGGTCTTGGACTTCACCTTGTAAAAAGCATTGTAGAACTTCACGGTGGCAAAATTACCGTTACGAGTACAAAAAATCAATTTACTGAATTTACAGTTAAATTACCTAAATAAACTTCAATATTTTTTCAATAATCTTCTGTTATTTTATATAACAGAAACGGAGGCTTTTTAATGGACGAATTCACAAATCAGAACAATCCACAGCAAAATGATAGCGCAAATATGAATAGTACTAACCCTACTACTCAACCACAACAAAATCCATATTATCAAAATCAAGGATTCAACCAACCAAGCGCTAGTTACCAGAGCAATATGACTTACCCTACCTCACCTGCTGCTTACGCACAAAATCAGCAATATAACACAGCACCACAATTTAACACTGCACCAAATGGGCAGTTTCAAAACCCAACATATAGCACTCAAAGTTTCGAAAACCCAATGAAGAAAAAGCAATCTAAAACTGGCAAAAAAGTTTTTGCTATTCTTATAGTTCTCTGTATTGCAGTTGCTTCAATAATAATTGGTGCTGCTATTTCAGGTAACGACACACAAATTGGTAATGGTGGCACATCTTCTCAAAATAGTCAAAAAATTGATGGTGCTACACCTGACGTAGAAAAAACACCTTATGAAGAAAAAGAATACTCAGGTAAAGGCGCTATGACTCCTACACAGATTTACGATGCTGTTAAAGAATCTAATGTTGGCATTCTTGTTTATTACCAGAACCAACAAGCTGGCGAAGGCTCAGGCGTTATAGTTGGTGAAAAAGGCGGATACACTTACATTATAACTTGTGCTCACGTAATTGCTGACAAGGGCGTTGACGTTCAGGTTAAATTCAACGATTCAACAGAATTAGATGCTGACATTGTTGGTATTGACTCTAAAACAGATATTGGTGTTGTAAGAGTTAAGAAAACTGGTTTTAAAGCAGCTACATTTGGCGACTCTGACTCACTTAAAGTTGGTACAGCAGTTTACGCTATTGGTAACCCTGGTGGTACTGAATTTTTCGGTTCATTTACAAATGGTATTGTTTCATCTCTTGACAGACCAATAGCTACTTCTTCTAACGGTTTTTACGACTTGCCTTGCATTCAACACACAGCTGCAATTAACCCAGGTAACTCTGGCGGTGCTTTAGTTAATGAATTCGGCCAGATTATAGGTATTAACTCTTCAAAAATTGCAGATACAGACTACGAAGGTATGGGATTTGCAGTTCCATCTGAAAAAGTTCTTGAAATTTATAACCAACTTATTGAACACGGTTACGTTACAAACAGACCAATGCTTGGTATTCAGTACTATGCAGTTTCTAATGACTCAACTTACTCTGCTATTGCATGGAAAAACAATCTTCCTTATGGTTCTATTGTAATAGCAAGCATTGCAACAAACAGTAGTCTTAACGAATCAAACATTAAAGTTGGTGACATTATTACTGCAGTTAACGGCAAAAAACTTGATGACACAGCTATTCTTTTAGAAGCAATTGAAAAAGCAAAGGTTGGCGACAAGTTAACTCTTACTGTTGTTCGTCTTAACAATAGTGGTGCAGTTGCTACTACCTTTGATGCTGAAATTACTTTAGTTGAAGATAAAGGTAACACGGTTTATAACGAGCCTGTAACAGAACAGCAACAACAGCAACCATCTGCTGAAGATTACTTTGAACAGTTCCCATTTAATCCTTTCGGTTATTAATATTTAGAATCTAAATAAAAGAAAAGAACCTATCAAAATTGATAGGTTCTTTTTTACTATAGAAACTTTTATATTAAAATAAATCCAAAAAACAAACCGCCGACAAAACCAGAGATATGTTCAAATGCGGTTGTTTTATCTATAACCATTCCGCCGATTGTGTAAATAGCAAGAATAATCAGTGCTAAAAGTGGTACGTCAGAAAACATAACCGTTTCATTCTTTATAGCTAAAATAATAAACACGGCAATAAGACCGTAAATACCAGTTGAAGCTCCCATCCCTTCTTGCAACTTATAAACAAACGCCATATATAAACCTGAAATAAGTACAGAACCAACGAAGCAAAGCGCTGTTTTTACAGAGCCAAGTTGCATTTCTACCGCATAGCCTACAATGAGAGTTGCGGTTATATTTGAAACAATGTGCCACGTTCCTATATGAAGAAGTGACGACGACACGAGTCGCCACACCTGACCTTTTTTAATTTTCTTTTCTGATAAGTGCAAAGCGTGATTTATATATCCTTTATTATGCCCTACCCACATTTTTTCTTTAAGCGTTACTGTTTCTGTTTTGGGAATAACAAAAAAATTATCTAGTATATAAATTACTAAAATGATTGCGCAAAACGTTATTGTAAAAACAGGCATACGTCTCTCCTTTGTTTTATTTTATTTAATTGTAATGATATTATTTTTCATTGTCAAGTATTTATAATCCAACCTAACAACTAACTATTGACAACACCTTTAAAAAACTCTAAAATACTAACATATTTTGAAAAAGCGTGGTGATGAAAGTGCAAAGAATTCTTGGGTGTGTTAGAAATGCGGTTGACACTTACAATATGATTGAAGACGGCGACAAAATCGCAGTTGGTGTTTCCGGTGGTAAAGACTCTGTTTTGCTACTTAAGGCACTTTGTGGTTTAAAAACGTTTTACCCTAAAGATTTCGAGATTGTTGCTATTACTCTCGATATGCGTTTTAATAACGTTGACGGCGATTTTTCTGAGATTCAAAAAATTTGCGATGAATATAACGTTCACTACGAAATAAGAAAAACAGAACTTTACGATATAATTTTTAACGTACGAAAAGAGAGTAACCCTTGCAGTCTTTGTGCTAGAATGCGCCGTGGAATTCTTCACGACACAGCAAAAGAACTCGGGTGCAATAAAATAGCTCTTGGCCACCACCTTGACGACGCCGCTGAAACGTTTTTAATGAATCTTTTAAGTGAAGCAAGAATTGGGTGCTTTCAGCCTGTTACATATCTTTCAAGAAAAGATATTACAATGATAAGACCGCTTATTCATTTAACTGAAAACGACGTTGAGTCAGCAATTAAACGACTTAATTTGCCTGTTGTTAAAAGCAAATGCCCTGCTGACGAGAACACAAGACGTGAAGACGTTAAAAATCTTATTAAAGAATTAAACAAACAATATGAAGACGTGCCACAAAAAATTATTGGTGCAATAAAACGCAGTCATATTGATAATTGGTGATTGACAATATACACAAAAAATGTTATATTAATTTGTATAGTTATTTTAAAAATGGAGTGTGTGGAATGACAAATATTCAGGAAATATTCGGCTGTCAGGTTTTTAATGAAACTGTTATGCAGAGCCGTTTACCAAAAGATACTTATCGTTCACTTATAAAGACTATTAAAGACGGTAAAACTCTTGATATTGACACAGCTAACGTCATAGCTAACGCTATGAAAGACTGGGCTATTGAAAAAGGAGCTACGCATTTTACACACTGGTTCCAACCTATGACAGACGTTACCGCTGAAAAGCACGACAGCTTCATTACCCCTGTTTCTGGTGGTAAAGTAATGCTTGAGTTCTCAGGTAAAACTCTCGTTCGTGGTGAGCCTGACGCTTCATCGCTCCCTAACGGCGGTCTTCGTTCTACATTTGAAGCAAGAGGTTACACTGCTTGGGACCCTACTTCATTTGCATTTATTAAAGATGACACTTTATGTATTCCAACTGCATTCTGTTCTTATGGTGGCGAATCTCTTGACAAGAAAACACCACTTCTTCGTTCAATGGAAGCTGTTGACAAACAAGCTTTAAGAGTTTTAAGACTCTTTGGTGAAAACAACGTAACAAGAGTTACAACTACTGTAGGTGCTGAACAAGAATATTTTTTAATTGATAAAGAAGTTTATAACAAGCGCCCTGACTTAAAACTTTGTAACCGCACTCTTTTTGGTTGCCGTTCTGCAAAAGGCCAGGAACTTGATGACCACTATTTTGGTAAAATTAAACCTCGTGTTTCTGCATATATGAAAGAACTTGACGAAGAACTCTGGAAGTTAGGTATTCTTTCAAAAACAAAGCACAACGAAACTGCTCCAGCACAGCACGAGTTAGCACCAATTTTTACTTCTGCTAACGTTGCAACAGACCACAACCAGCTTATTATGGAAATGATGAAAACTGTTGCTGACAGACACGGAATGGTTTGCATTCTTCACGAAAAACCATTTGAAGGAATTAACGGTAGTGGTAAGCACAACAACTGGGCTATTTGTGAAGATAATAAAATTAACCTTTTAAATCCTGGTGATTCACCATCTCAGAACACTAGATTTTTACTCTTCATTACTGCAGTTATTAAAGCAGTTGACGATTACCAAGAACTTTTACGTGCTTCTGTTGCTACTGCTGGTAACGACAGACGTCTCGGCGCTGGCGAAGCACCACCTGCAGTTATTTCTATCTTCTTAGGTGATGAATTAACAGCAATTTTTGAAGCACTCGAAAAAGGCGAACTTTACAAAGAAAGAAAACCTTCTGACCTTGAAATAGGTGCAAGAGTTCTTCCAAAATTACCACAGGATACAACAGACAGAAACCGTACTTCTCCTTTTGCATTCACAGGTAATAAATTTGAGTTTAGAATGCTCGGTTCTGCTTCTTCTATTGCAGACACAAACACAATTCTTAACACTGCTATTGCAGAATCATTAAGAGTGTTTGCTGACGAACTTGAAAACTCTAAAGACTTTGACACTGACGTTCTTGAACTTATTAAAAAGACGATTAAAAAGCACTCAAGAATTATATTTAACGGTAATAACTACGCTGAAGAATGGCACAAAGAAGCTAAAAAACGCGGTTTAGTTGCTCTTAACTCAACTTCTGAAGCATTACCATATATTACTGATAAAAAGTCTATTGAACTTTTCACAACTCACAAGGTATTCACAGAAAGTGAACTTGTTTCAAGACGTGACGTTAAACTTAACACTTACTCAAAAACACTTAAAATTGAAGCTCTTACAATGCTTGAAATGGTAAAGAGAGATATTCTCCCTGCTGTTATTAATTTCAAGGGTAAAGTTTCAAGTGAAATTCTTGCACTCTCAGCTATTGGTCCAGAAATGGATTGTTCAGTTGAAAAATCACTCTTAGCTAAAGTTTCTAAGTTATCTATGAAATTAGGTAGAGCACTTAAAACTCTTGAACAGTTAACTGAAAAGAGTGACGACTTCTCAACAAATCAGGCAGAAGCAGATTATTATAACGACAAAATGCTCCCTGCTATGAACACTTTAAGAGAGATTGTTGACGAGTTAGAAACTATGGTAGCACGTGAAGATTGGCCTTACCCAAGCTACACAGAAATGCTCTATAGTGTAAGATAATAAAAAAGGAAACGGAATTAAAACTCCGTTTCCAATATATACGCGGGTATGGTGGAATTGGCAGACACGCAAGATTTAGGTTCTTGTGCCGAAAGGTGTACAGGTTCAAGTCCTGCTACCCGCACCAAATGAAAATAGAGTCACTTTTGTGACTCTATTTTTGTTTTA
>RHMF01001340.1_pt1 | contig 11198 bp, 22 predicted proteins | sample 5365151 | NCBI WGS metagenome assembly RHMF01 (sample SAMN10266501, study PRJNA497801) | feces metagenome | isolation source: feces | host: Bos taurus | place: China: Prairie of Fairy Mountain | collected 2017-08-14 | reverse complement strand
AGTTAAAATGCTTCAAGCAGGTATTCAATTGGATAAAGAACATCATGCTGATAATTCTGAATTATCTTTAATGACTCAGGTAATTTCTGCTGCTTGTGCTAACGGTTATAGTAAAGGAGCTGCTTAGAAATTGTACAATGCTATTTATTCTTTAACTAAAGTCGGAACTAAAGAATTTAGAAACGAACTTGGAAACCTTGTGGTAGGTGATGATGCTAAATTTAATAGAGCTGTTACTGATATTATTATTAAAGCTATGTTAAATAGCACTAGTTCTGATGGAGATATGGTATAGGCTATTGCTGCTAATATTATAAAAAAAATCAGATCTTCTAGAGATTTCAAGTTTAATGATGAATTTTACGATGAAGCACGTACAACAATACCTAAGAGTGATCCTACTATTTACAACAAAATAGTTAATATGATTACTGTAGCATTAACTAAATCTGGCATCAAGACAAAGATGCCTGGTATATTAGCAGTACTTTGTCCTACGCACGATATTATTAAATTTTACAAAATACCTGTAACTGATGATGAGGGTAATATTGTTAAGGATGATAATGGTAATATTAAATATAAAAGAGTTACTATTGATAAAGTAGAAAAATATTATAAAAATAGTAACATCGATGAACTTCTTGATCAACTTCAAGAACAGGAACCTGTTTTAGAACGACGCTCTGATATAGAAATGGGATATAAATATCTTATAACTAAAACAGATGGTACACAAGAAGTAGTACATATTAATCGCGTTCACATTAATAAAAACGACGAAAAGTATAAAACTGGATTTAGACAATATAAGGGAAAAGAAATACCATTTACTGAAATTAGTTATGAAGAGTTCCGATTAAGAAATGATATTGAAAAAGTTCAAGAATGGGTTTATGATGGCTAGGATTTAAGATCTTATAATGTTAGATTTGAAGATGAAAACGGAGAGCATTATCAAATCGGAGATTTAGACATTGTAAGAGATTATTTTATTCTTAAAGACGAAGAAGATATTGATTCTCAAATTAAGAAAGCTTTTGAATTTGTTGATAAATATAATAAAAGAGGAGAACTTATTCAAAGAATCAATGCAGATTTAGAACGTGCTTGGAATAAAAAACAATTAAAAGATTTTGCTGATATATTAAATTCGAATCCTGATGCTATATTACAATATTGTAATAGTTCTACTATTGGATCACAACTTAAATCATATTTACAAAGACGTTTGATTCATTTTATGAACCGTCAGATGCAAATCACATTGGATGGAATCAGTCCTAATGGTGATACTAATACTGTAAGTATTAATGGTTAGCCAGTTAATATTAATAAAAATAGTATTAAAACTAGTACATTCGGTTTAATAATGCCAAAAACATTTAAATCTAATTTAGGTTTAGATGAATTTGATAATGTCGAGGATGTTAAAAATGATCCCTTGTTCTTTGTTAAAAAGCTTCAACACAAAATGACTACAAAAGTAGAAATTTATGAGGATGAGAACGGGAACACAATTAACAATTATCATTTAGAATTAAAACGTTCTGATGGTAATCATATTTACATAAGAGAAAATTTAAGCGGATCTGATTTAGTTAAAAAAGTTGATTGGATTAAACATATTGATGAAAATGGAAATGTGTTTAGAATGACTTCTAATGGAATTATGTATTAGATGCATAGTGAATCCGACGAAATCTATCAAGATTTAGAAGGTAATGAAATTATCGTTACTTCTGGAGATAAAGTTACTTGGACCGATATGAATGGTAATGAAATTAGTACCGTTGGAATGGATCTTGTAGAAACTAATGGCAAATGGACAGACCAAAATACAGGTACTGAAGTAAAAAGAATTTTAAACTCAGGTATGTAGTTCTATTTAGACACACTTGATTATAATTCTTTCAGTATTAGTAGAGCTTGCCCTAATCCATAGTTTAAAGATTTGTTAAGTAAAGCAAAGAATAGTACTAATAAAAGTGCTAGTAAATTAGCAGAACGCCTTTCGAATATCGATGGTAATGATTCTTAGAAGCTTTCAAAACAAAGAAAGATTGTTAATAGCATGAATAATTACAATGAGATGCTTAAGGGAGAATCTTCTGAGATTAAAGATTTTGCAATGCAACATCTTAGAGAACTTGGTGAAGAAATGCACACATCTTTCTTAAGATCTTTAGAAATTATTGCGGCTCGTATTCCAGCACAGAATCAGCAATCGTTTATGTCTATGGAAGTAGAAGCATACGATAATCCTGATATTAACTCTGCTTATGTAAGTGTATTCCAGTTCTATTTACAAGGTTCTGACCTTAAGTATTAATCACAATAAAAATACTTTAACCTTTGCTATAATAGCATAAATATCGAGGTCGTTAAATTTCGTGAATTGACGGGGAACTCCTAAGAGTTTAACCTACTAAATTAAGATAGAAATATACTTAATGGCAATAACTAATTATTATTGGTATAGTAAAAAAGGTTAAAATTGGACAATCCGCAGCTAAGCATCTTAACTACAATAATTATTTAAAAAGACTTGTTTCCTGATGCAAGTATAAATATGATTGTAAAAGATGAAAGTTCATCGACTATCCCGAAAGGGAGTAGGGGTGCACTCTCATTAATATAAAAAATTAAAGAGTGTAATATGAAAAAAGTTAGTAAAAAATTAAATTTAAATCAAAAACAATTATTAATAGGAATGTTAATTGGAGATGGAACTATAACAAACCATCCAGATTATAAAATAGATCATTCTGCCCCTCAATTAGAATATTTAAAATGGAAGTTAGATTTATTAAATAGTGCTGGTATTAAAAACACCGGCATAAAAGAATATAAGTCATCGTCTGGATATAATAAAGGGGAAATTGTTTACAGAGTTAGAATATGTACAAATATGACAATAAAAGCATTAAGAAGATCTATTTATAAACCAAATAAAACTATTACTAGAAGATTATTAGATTGGTTAACGCCTAGAGAAATAGCTATTTGGTTTATGGACGACGGGTCTGTTAATGTAAACACTTCTAAACAAAGAAGTTCTATTAAACACACCGCGTTAATTGCTACTTGTGTTGAAGAAAGTGTAGCTAAAATAATTATAAATTATTTTAAAGAAGTGTGGGATATACAATTTAGAATATTCCCAGAACAAGGTAAGAAAAAAATAACATATTCTATAGCAACTACTTCTGAAGAAGAATGTAGAAAATTTAATAATTTAGTGTATCCTTATGTAAAAGAAGTTCCTAGTTTATTATATAAATTAAGAAATAATTACACTAAAGAAAAATTTAAGAATTTACAAAAAGAAAACCCCGAAGCGCGAAACCTTTTATTTTTATAAAAGGATGATATAGTCAGCCTCTAAGTGAAAATTTAGAGAATTGTGGATATCGATGCTGTTTCATTACAAACATTTGAATTAGGCAGAAACGGTGTATATGTTGGACATTCACCTTACTATAATTTAAGTAATTCTGAAACCAGAAAAGCTTCTGATTTATTACCCTTCCCAACAGGTCAAGACACTAATATTGTTTCTATAAATGATCCAAAGAAATCAACATTAGGTGATTTCTTAGCACACGGATTCTTAGGATTTACTCATAAATCTGGAACGCAGAGTGTCTTTAATATAGATGTTAGGAATAATGGAGAAGTTATAGTAACATTGAATAATACTGATCCTCAAACTATAAAAATATTTGCTGAAATATTAGAGAATATTAATGAAAGCGGTTTTGCAATGTTAATAGATAATAATGGGCCTTTAGAAGCACAATACAATTTATTAACAACAGCAATAAATTAGAACTTTATCGGAACAAAAATATAGTTAACTACAGAATAGGTACAAGATATTGAAGAACAAATTATTGATATTATTGATAAACACAATCAGTATGTAAATAAAGTTAAACCTCAAAGAAGAGAATAGATAATTAAAAATTATGCAACTGCTCAACTAAGAGAAATTATCGATGATCCTATTAATAGAAGACAGGCAGATTCTTCTGTAGACGTAGTTACTGGTCCAGCTAAAGAATTATCTAAAAAATCTCCTAAAGCTACTGTACAAACTACATTTACTCCTGGTAATGTAGTTAATAAATTCCAAAGTATTTCAGAAAATATGGTTGGTAAAGATGGTATTGCTATTTGTGCTACTGGTTTAAAGTCTTTCTTCGCACTTACTGAAATGTATCAGTTAATATTAGATGGTGATAATGTTACAGACAAACATAATTTACTATTTAGTGTTAATTTCGGAGGAAAAACTTACAGTGGTTTAGCAAACGGATTCTCTAAGAAGTTTAAAAGTTCTTATGAATATAATCTTTCAGAAGCAGAAAAAACTGAGATGTTAAATTTCTTCGGAAGGGACGTGTCTGATTATCTTTTGGATCAGCTTTGGGCATCTGATGCTTCTGCGGATATGTCTGCGTTGCTTGGTTTGTCTACTGATAATGCTAAAGAACTTGTATTAGCTAAAATTAATGCTGGAACTGCTTCTATTGGCATGTACTTATATGGATTATCAATCGGTATTCCTTTTGAATAGTTGTATGAAGTAATGACATCTCCATTAGCATTTAGATTATCAGAATTAACTAAAGGTGATAGCTTTAATAATGATTCTGGAACTAATAATATTGTAGGAGCTTTACAATATCTTAAAAATGAACCTACTAGTAATCTTAAAAAGTTTGATACTGTTGATCTGACTGGAACAGATGTTAAAAAACCATCTGAGTTATTTGATAAAGTATTAACTGAATATTTACAAGGTAAAGTAAATGATAAATATCTTACAACTCCTATTTAGGCAGTTGTAGAAAATGGATTAAGTTGGTCAGATATTGTAGTTAAGTTGAGGAAAGCGCTGGCAAAGGAACTCGAATCGATTAAAGATGAGAATAAATCTTCATTATATGAAATTAAATTTAATCAACTGATTGAGTTTGTTACACAATTCATAAACGATGCTAGTTTACTACATAATGATGTTAATAAATAGGGTTTGTACGGACCTCGTAATATTTACTATGATCTTGAAGTACTAGCTACTGGTGCTGAAGAAATGAAACAGATTGGTAAAATTTTAAGACTTAATCAAGAAATTAAAACTAATCCATCTGATTTAATAGGACAAGTTGATAATATTGAAGAGGCTATCATTAGAAGAATTGGACAACTTAAAAAGTAGTATAAGAGATTAGGTATTACTAAAAATTAGGCAGATCCTGATATATGGGAAATGATCAATACAAAAAATCCTGATAAGTATAAAGTAAATCTTGAAAGGTTTATGACTGACGAAGCTTATGCTACTGAAATGATTGGATATTATGATTTAGTAAAACAATCATACAATCCATTACGTATTCTTAAAACTGTTCCTCATTATAGAGGATATGCTGAATCATTATTATGTGCTTTCAAAGGAGCTTTGGACTCTGTTAAATTCAGAACTACTGTAGACTCAGCTAAAGAATTTATAAAAAAATATAATGTAGTTGATCCTAAGCTTAAAAATCAAGTAGTTAAAAACTCAGAAAAAGCAGTAGATTTATTTATGCGCCAATCTTGGATGCAAAGTAAAATCGCACCTATAAAAATAGCAGCAAGTACTGATAAAAAGCCAGTTTAGTTATTTATTGACAATGCTAAAGAAGCTAGAGTTCTTAATTTTAATACTGAAATCCAATTAGGAACAGATTTAGGTGATGCTAACTATAAGTTATATATGGAAACAGTAGTTATCCCTGAACTTAAAAAACGTTTCCCGGATAACGCATTTATTAAAGCTTTACAACCTGTTATAAGTACTAATACTAATATTGGTGCGGTATCTATTAATTATGGACTTCCTATAAATATGATGCCTCGCACTGATTATGAACGTGATTTATTTAATGATTATAAAGAAGCGTTTAACGAGTTAAATACATACGGTAGTAAAAGCAGTTATAATAATATGCCAATACAGGATATGTTCTATTATTATTCTATGATTGCTAATAGTAGCAAGGTAGGCCCTACTTCATTACAAAGTATTTTTGAAGATTATGTCACTAATACCAACTCGCCTGCTGAAAGTTTTAGAAATTTTGTATCTAGTATAGATTCTGATCCAAAATCTTAGAAGGCAATTTTAAAATATATTACTCCTGAAATGTTGGCACCTTTCTCATCTCCTTATGCCGGAGGTTCTGATCTTATTAAATATAAGAATAGAAACGATGATACTATTGAAATATATAAAAAATAGTAGAAAGAAAGATTTTACGATGATATGGACTATCAAGGAGGTGATCCAGCAATTGAAGCTTATGGTATTGAGCTTTATGAAAAAGATAATACAGAAATAAATGGTTACGATAAAGTTACACAAGAATCAGTAATGCATAATCTAGATAATCGTAATTATTTCTAGAATCCGATCATAATAAATTTCGATGGAGTTACTACAGTAACTTTAACTGAGGATTAGAAGAATCAATTTACAACCTTATCAAGATTTGGAGTTACTGTTAAAAAGGTAATAAATGAAGGAGAATCTCAGTTAGGATTAGTTAATATCACAAGTAGTAATGATAAAGATAAAGAAATTGCTAAAAGATTATTGGAAGAAATAAGAAAAACTGAAAATGGTTTTATTTATAGTATTACAACAATAAGTGAAAATGGTATTGAGCAAGTTGTTGTAGATATTGAAGAACTAAATAAAGCACTTGAAGTTATTGAAAATAATTGTATTTAATGGCACAATGTTTAGTTAAAAATTCGGAATATCGGACTAAGTTAGCTTAGTCTGGTATTCCAGAATTTCAATTTTATGTTCACGCTAGTTTATTTGTAGATAAATATGGGAGATTTCCTAATCTTGATGAGATTCCAGGATCAAATTCCAGCTAGCATTTAAAAGATACTATACATATCAATAATAATAACACTGCTAAAGTAGATGATATATTAGGATCTACAGGTGCTAACAGTGTTGAAGAGGCAAATATAATACTTAACGATTAGTATTCGGACTTAGAAATTGACATTTTGCCTTTAAATAAAGAAGCAATTATTGATATTTAGCAAAGACCTTCAGAGTATAAACCTAGAAGTGTACAAGATTTTGAAGTTGATGAAACACCTAACTCTGGAGTGGTATTTAATCAGATATTTGAAAAGTTACATAATTTATACGGAATAAGTATAATTCCAATATCTAATAAAGAATTAGCAACAAAAGAATGGGAAAATATTCCAGATGTTAAAAATGTTGCTGCGTTTATTTATCAAGGCAATACTTATATTAATACAGATTTAGCCAGTTTAGATGCTCCTATACATGAAATGACACACATGTTATTAGGATCTATTAAATTTAAACATCCTGATTTATATACAGATCTTATATCAATGGCTGATCAATTTTAGAGTTTTACTAGTATTGCAATGAGATATCCTAATAGAACACAGTAGGATATTTACGAAGAAGTATTTGTTCACGAGGTATCTAAATATTTAGCGGGAATACCTAGTGATTTAGATGCACTCGATGATAAAATAAAATACGAACTTCACTATAATATGAAGAGACTTTTGGATTCTACATTAATGGGATCTTATAGTGTTAAATCTTTAAACGGAGATAAATTATACAATATGTCTCTTAAATAGTTAGCTAGCATAATGCAATCTATGTTGTTAAATCCCGTTAGTATTGGAAGCTTAGATGATGCAGCTTTACATAGAATGTTGGCTAATGAAAAGTCAGATTTAATGAAAAATGGTGATTTACGAGAAGAGTGTTTATGAAAAGTTGTACATATTTTTATAAAGGTAAAAAAATAGGAAACATTAAAGAATTAGATGATTTCTTATTAGAAACACGACGTTTTGAATCTATATTAGGAGATATGGTTTTCGAACTAACTTCTCCTCAAAAAGATGCTTTAGTAAAACTTGATGTTGCCAGAAAAAACGAAGAAGAACTTAAAAAGAAATATGAAGAAGCAAGAAGAGCTGCGAGAAAAGCTAAACGTTATGGAGAAAGTGAAGAAGCAGTTCTCAGAATGAAACGTCCTTATGTTGGTGTAAGTGAATTCTTAAATGGGTAGAGAAATCGTGACGGTAAATTATATTTCCCTAACTTTGTTCCTGAAAACTTCTGGTCAGAACGTTATTATGATTGGGCTAAAGGTGAATTTACAGAAGACGAGATAAAAGTATTCTTTGATGGAGATGAAACTAAGGTTGTTCCTATTCCTTTAGGTAATGATAAAGACTGGAGAAATTCTAGTGGAGATTTAAAAGAAGATTTTGGGACAGATGAATAGAAAAGACTTCGTGATATGATGACTGATAAATGGTCAGCACAAGCTTAGTATGGTACTGAATTACATAATATTATGTAGTTATATTTTACTAAAACTAGTGGTGATAATTATTGGTATGAAAATTTAAATGATCCTAAAATTGCAGGAATGCAAAAATCTCAATTTATTAAACATCTTCGTGATAATAACCTAATTTCTGATGATATTACTGATGCTAATATTTCAGAAGTATTAAACTATGCTGAAGAATTAAGATCAACTTTACAAGCATAGTTTGGAGACGGATTAATGTTTTTTCCAGAAATCACATTGAGTGCGGATCTTAATAAAACATATGATGGTCGAGATGATCTTAAATTATTAGGTCGTGTAGACTTATTAGTGATTGATAAGAACGGTACTCCTCATATTATTGACTACAAAACATCTCCTAAAAATTACGAAGATTATAATTCTGCTAAAAAGTTAAATTTTACATATCAGCTTGCGTCTTATGAAAGAATGTTAAGACGTTATGGTTTTAATACTTCTAAAACTGATATTATGATTGCTCCATTACAAATGGAAAATTTTAGAAAAGACGGAGATAGATGGGTATTTGATAAAGTAAAGAGAGGAACTACATCTAGAGTTCTATTACAATCTTTGTCTGATAAATTATCTGAATAGTATTTAACTTCTAATTTAGATGATTTTATGGAAGCACCTTTGAATCTTACAGGTATTTCTAATAATGTTATTAATACAGTTACAGAAGCTATGCAGAAATTATTTCCTAAATATGGAGATAACAGAAAGAAAACTGATGAAGAAATTAGATAGTTAATTAATGATCAGAAAGGTTTTGAAATTAATCCTAACTCAGGAATGTATGAGTTTACTCCTAGAGGTTGGAATAAACCTATTACTGCTAAAGACGAAGGAGAACTTTTCAAAAGAGTAAAACAATATTATACAGAAACCAAAGAACGTAATGTTAAAAAGACTGCTAATATTATAAAATCTTTGAAAGCAGCTTAGAAACCTGATGGAATACTAGAATTACCCGAAGGTTCGGATGCATGGTTACATTCTAAATTATCTAAATATGCTAATGAAGGATGGGCAGTAATAGAAGGAGAAATTGGTGACGCAGCTCTTCAATTTGGTATGATATTATTGCAAAATAGAACTTCTGGTTTACTAGAAGTTGTTAAAATATCTAATAGTCATCTTAAATATTAGAATAGTTGGGGTCCTAAAAATACTAATCTTACCGGAGCACATGAATCTGACATTAATGAGGATTCTAGATCTAATAGTTTAATGATGAAAGCAGCTAATGGTAATATTGAATTAATAGAAGCAATGCTAGTATTAAACAATCTTAATTTTGGAGGATAGTTACAATTAGGAGGAATACAGGTTATTAATCCTGGTAACTCTACATATCAAGTTGCTTCTTCTGGTGTAGCCGCAGCTACTAATAAAGAGTTAAAATATAACTGGGATAAACTGATGCATGTTGGAAAAAGAGTAGGATTGAAAATTGATGATCAATTTAAATCTGGAAAAATTAAACTTATTTCTAATGCAGAACAATGTTATCAAGAATTTCAAGAAGTATTAAGACGAATTGGTGATCGTAAAGTACAAGGTAATTATAAAAACTTTCAACCAATTCTTAATCAGTTGCACAGTGCACTTGTTCCAAATAATATTGAAGAAATATTAATCTAGCTTAATGAATTAAGACGTTTATTAGAAAGAGATTTTGCAATGAATGTTGATATTGAATAGGGTAGATCTAAACATAATGGTATTACAGACTACGATAATCAATATGCTAAAACTCTTTATCAGGCAGTCAATAAAGCAATTCTCGAATTAAATAATATTGATATTAGACAATCTTTAGAAGATCACGATTCTTGGGTACAATCACTTCGTATTTGGGAAAAAGGTTTATCTGGAAACTATGTTGATAATGCTGGTAACTTTGGTAATTAGATGTTGAATAAAATAACATCTATTGCTCTTGAAGGTTATCAAAATGCGAGAGACCAAGCTTTTGGAAGACTTAGAGAACTTCGTAATAAAGTAGAACAACTTAAAAAAGATTCTGGTTATGCAGGATTAGTAGAACATACTGTAGGTAATCAAACTTCTTTGTACGATGGAATGACTTATTATGATCAGACTGGAAACTTATTGTTTATCAATCCATGGAAAGATACAAAAGGTTTATCTCCTAAAAAAGCAGAATTTTTAAAATATGTTATATTAGAATTAAATAAAAATATACATCCTGAATATTCAGAAGCTCAAATTCAAAGTAAAATAAATAATAACGACGTTGAATTTTTCTAGGTTCCTTTAGTTGAAGGATCTTTTGCATCTAAAGTTCATACTGATGGATGGTTAGGTTGGATTAAAAAACGTCTTAAAATGTTTTCTGGAGTTTTAAAAGGAGATTTTACTAACTTGAAACAGTATTTTAAAGACAAATAGTCTGAGTTCTTTAGTGATACTATAGAAAAACAATCTAAGGATGAAACTCAAATATTTAAAACTATAAATTTAATGAATCAAGGCAATGATGCCAATCGATTAGAAATTATTGCTAACAAAAGAGCACAATATGGTGATGGATATTTCGAAAGAGATCTTGAATCATTATTAAGTTAGCATATTTGGGCTTATTCTACACATGATGCATTAAGCGAACGTATGCCCTTAATCAAAGCAGCATTTATTTCGTTAGCAGCAATGGGTAATGATCAGAATTATAGTTTTGAATAGGATGAGAAATTTATTCAAGAATTTGTATAGAATAGAATTAACCATCAATCTATTGTT
>RHMF01001338.1_pt1 | contig 11205 bp, 11 predicted proteins | sample 5365151 | NCBI WGS metagenome assembly RHMF01 (sample SAMN10266501, study PRJNA497801) | feces metagenome | isolation source: feces | host: Bos taurus | place: China: Prairie of Fairy Mountain | collected 2017-08-14 | reverse complement strand
GCGGGGAAGGTGATGTCATTGACGAAGGGATCATAGCAGGCATTGACCATGTGGCCGGGCATTGCCCAGTGGGTGCGGTCCACTTCTTTGTCCAGCTTGGCAAAGTTATCCTCCATGCGGATCTTGCGCAGGGTGGACACGATGTCAAATAGGGACTTGCTCTTGTCGAACACCAGCTTGCTGTAGATCTCCTCCACACGGTCGGGATAACCCAGCTTCAGGCCCATCTTGGAAAGCTTCAGGATGGCCTTTTCCTTGGTGGCGGGCTCCAGAATGTCGTTGGTTTCAATGCGCTTCTGGTAGGTGGCCACGATCTGCTGGACGATCTCGGTGATGTCCTTCTTGGCTTCCTCGCCGAAGTACTTTTCACCGTAGTACAATCCCACAGGCTCGCTGTACATACCGGACGCCAGCTGGTAAGCAAACTTCTCGGCAGAGGAGCTGGCAGCGATGCCGGACAGGGCTCTGCTGAAAGCGCCGCCCAGATCACGCAGTTCCTCGCTCAGCAGGCTGCAGCTGCCCATCAGGGTTACCACATAGGCCCAGTTCTTGTAAGCTTCAAAGGTGTCGGCATTGAAGACTTCCTTGAAATTCTTGAAGAATCTGGGTTCGGTGACGATGATCTCCTCGGGAACAAAGCCAAAGATATCCTTCAGCACCTTCTTCAGATTCAGAGGCTTGACCATACCGGCGACCCGGCCGGTCTTCATAGGGTTGTACATCTTGGTGTACTCGGACCACTCTTCTCTGCTCTTGACGAACTTTGCAACCAGCGCATCGAAGGCCAGGGTATCCTTCAGCAGCGCGTCACATTCTTCCTCACTGTGGCCGGCGATGGTCAGCACCTGCTTTGCAAAGTTAGACCACAGACCCAGCAGCTGATCGCGCTGCTGTTCGTTCTTATAGTAGGAAGCATCGGGCAGGATCACATCGGGGCCCTGGATCATCACGCAGTGGTGGGTGGTGTCCTTCATATTGGGCTCGACCATAATGCTCATAGGCGTGGCAATACCCTTCAGGGCAAGCTCCTTGGCGTGCAGGTTGAAAGAACGCATAGTGCCAATCTTCTTCAGGATGGCCAGGTTCTTCAGTGCGGGCTTGATGCCGTGCTTCTTCTTGCGCTTGACGTCCTTGGCAAGCTTGTAGAGGGTGCAGGCTCTTTCCAGATGCTCGTTGGGATAGGACGCGGCCTTGCTCATGTCGTTGAACTCGCCGATCATCAGCTTTTCCACATCGGTGCTGAGGGCGGCAAAACCACCGGCCATGGGCATGTCATCGGGGATCACCAGTTCATCCAGCTTTGCCTGGTTGACATAGTTGTACAGATCATCTTGAATTCGAATCTTTTCCATAATGGTCTCCTTTGTTTGAAAATAGGATCAAATCGCTGCTTTATTTATACCACAGGAAACAAATGTTGTAAATAGAAAGATTTTTCATCTGCCACAAAAATGGCCCCTTATGTAGTTATGATCCTACATAAAGGGCCGTTTGTATCATCAAGAGGCTGCCTGGCTTGGGAATAATCCCTGCTCGTAGATGGCCTCCAGCAGGCGACTTTCCACCTGTGCGCTGACCCAGCGCACACCTGTTTGATTGCTTTTGGATGCTGCAACCAGCTCCATCAGAGCCTTGTTGGAGATCACATCCGTCACCGCTACACCGTAGGATGCCAGCACCTTGGCCAGCTGGCTGACACGGGAATTGGGCCCGCGGATAATATCCGCATACACACTGTCAGACAGCGGCTTCGCCTCGCATTTGACAGCGATGCGACCCACGATCTCAGGCATAATGCCGTAGGCAATAAAGTCCTCATCGGTCAGCTTTTCCGCTTCCTGCGGTTGCGCAGTTTGGGTGCAGAAGCCGATGGGTTTGGTTTGGCACTGAACTTGCCCCATTTTCTCGGCCCGCAGGCTTTCAAAAGCGCCCACCAGCACGAATCCCATCTTTTGGCTAGTTAGATTGGTCTGTTTCCGCTTTTCCGTGATACGGTACTCGCCCTCAATGAGCTTCAAGAATTCCGACTGCATATCCAGGGACACATTGTCACCCTTGGAGGAATGCTTGGGTTTGGTCAGCTTGTCAAACTCATCTACTACCAAAATGCCACCGTGAACCAGGCTGGCATCCACATAGGTATCCAGCTTGTAGTTGCCCGCCCAGCCATCGCAGCTGAGGTTGGAGCCATCGATGATGCGGATGGGAAACAGATCTCCATACAATTTGCGAGCCACCCGCCACACCTCGGTCTTGCCGCTGCCAGACGGGCCTGCGATCATCAGCGGTCGCTGGGGCAGCTGGGGGTGCTTTTGGCGCAAACCGTGGTAGTATAGAAACTCTGCCACTGCGCGCGTCAGCTCCTGCTGACCTATCACATATTCCTGCAGGGCCCGCTGAATGCTGGCAGGCGATTGGGTCTGCAGAAAGTGATCGACACCGCCAAAACTGTCCCAGTTATTGGCATTTTCCTGCTTGCGCGGATTTTCTTCCTCCGCCGTCAGCAAAAGATCCGTAAAATTCTCTCCCTGGTTTTCTTCCACGAATACATAGGGGCGCACCTTGCGCATCACCATACTCACAAACCCCCGCACACCAATGCCGCTGACGGTCAGCTGCACAAATGGGGTATCGTGCTGGGTCGCGCGCACACCTGTACAGGATGAGAGGGTCTTGGTGTAGTATTTTTCCAGCAGCAGCGCCAAATACTGTGTGGAGTCTTCTGGATCGGGAACTACGATCAGCACGGGACTATCTTGGCTCAGCAGCGCCTGTTTCCATTGCGTCAGCTGCTGGGCCGTGGCCTGGGCGTACCATCTGAGGCTTTTGATTTGGATCATTTCTTCCATAAACTACCTCCTTATTCCATAAAATACATCCGTACCGCCTCCGTATAGGACCTTGAGGCAGGACCCAGTGCTCTTCAGCCGGCACCGGTCGCTGTGTGGGTATTCTACGGCCCCCCACACCGGGCAGCGGTCCATTTTCCGCAAAAATAGGGCAAAAAAAGACGGACTATGCCCATTGCTGAAAATGAGATAATCCGTTCATTGTTTTTTATCTGCCGCGTCGGCAGTGTATATACTATATATCGTTTTTCAAAAATCGACAAGGGGTTTTGAAAAATTTTTCCTATTTTTTCTTAGGGCAAAAAATCCTGCCTCAGCTTGGCAAACTACTATTTTTATGCTATGATAGGACAAACGCAAAAGGGGGTGTCCACTTTGACGCTGATCGAATGTTTTGACAAATACAGCACCAATAACATTGCTGCCAGTTTGTATCTGCGACCCGATCGGCTGATCCTCTTGGGCGAGCGGGCAGCAGTGGAACCTCAGATCCCCCGTTACCAATCCATTCTGGCCGGAAGAAAGATCCCCTGCACCGTAGAACACTGCCCTGTGCCTTTGACGGATGTGGACGCTATGGTGCGCCAGTTTTCGCAGCTATTGAAGCAGGATGAAGAATATGTGATCGACATCGCCGGTGGCGAAGAGCAGACCATTTGGGCAGTGGGCGCTGCTATGACCCAGCTACCTGCGGCGGTGCAGGAACGCATCACCCTGCAAAAATTGGACCCCCTCACCGGCAAGCCTCAGATCCTGCGGGGCAAAAAGTCCCTCCCCGGCCAGCCGGTACAGCTGAAAATTTCCGAGCTTCTGTATCTTTCGGGCGGTGCCCTCTATCCGGATACGGCCCAACCTGACCCAGCCTACACTGCCCGGGATTTAGACGGACTTTGGGCGCTGGTATGTCGCGACCCCCGAAATTGGAACAAAGCCATCGCCGCCCTGCGGGAACTGGAAAGCAAGTCTGAGGACGATATGCAGGTATCCGTTTCCCTCAGCACTATGCGCGACCGCATTGACCACTTTGACCGGAAGCTGACTTTGGTGCGGCAACTGCTGCAAGATCTGCACAGGTGCGGTGCCATTATCGACCACAGTCGGGAAAACTGCCTGGCATACCGCTATCGCACACCGCTTATGCGTGCGTGTACCCAAAAGGCAGGCAATGTGCTGGAACACAAAGCATTTTTGGAGGCAAGGATGCTGCAAGCGGATGGCGATGCCTTCTTCCACGATTGCCGTATGAGCGTACAGATTGACTGGGACGGCCATATCCCCACGACCCTCTACCCCACCAAGGAGACCCGCAACGAAATAGACTTGGTGCTGATACGGGGCACAGTGCCCCTGTTCGTTTCCTGCAAAAATGGTGACATCGGCGAAGCAGAGCTTTATAAGCTCGACACCGTTGCTGACCGTTTCGGCGGTCCATATGCCAAGAAAATGCTGATTGCCACCGATCTTGGCAGCGCCAAGCTGAGCGCCAGCGATTCTTTGGCACAGCGCTGCAAGGATATGAACATTATGATGATCCGCAATGCTGCCCAACTGAGCAGGAAGGGCTGGCAGGAAATCTTTTTAAGTGCGATGCAAGATCCTACCAATGCATCCAAAAACCACAGGAGGTGATCCCTTTGAAGCAGGATATGACGCAGCTGCTGCCCCGCGTGGAAGCAGCCGTACGCAAGGCCGCAGAAGTTACCGCCATCCAGTTTACATCAGTAGAGAAGGAATCCGTGTGCAACATCGTCACCTCTGCTGACATTGCTGTGCAACAATATTTACAGGAAGCGCTATGCTCCCTATTGCCGGGTTCCGGTTTTTTCGGAGAGGAAGGCAACAGCGCAGGCGCAAACGCAGAGTATCTTTGGGTCGTAGACCCCATTGATGGCACTATGAATTTCTCCCGGGGCATTGGGGAATTCTGCATTTCCTTGGCACTGCTGCAAAACAACAAGGCAGTGTTGGGTCTGGTTTACCAGCCCAGTAAAGACAAGCTTTACAGCGCCCTGCGGGGTATGGGCGCCCAGTGCAACGGCAAACCCATTCGGGTTTCGCAAGCTACCTTTGCAGAGGGCCTGTTCTGCACCGCAATGAGCCTTTACCGCAAGGAATATGCCCCCGCCTGTATGGCAGTCATCGCCGAAGCCTACGAGCAGTGCAACGATGTGCGTCGCTTTGGTAGCTGCGCGTTGGAACTGTGCTATTTGGCAGAGGGCGTTTGTGATCTGTTCTTTGAATTCCGTGTCTTCCCCTGGGATTATGCCGGCGCATGGCTGATTCTGCGGGAGGCCGGCGGCTGCATCTGCGGCGAAAATGGCAAAGAGCTGACCTTTGACCGTGCCACCCCCATCATCGCCGCCAACTCCCAGGAAAATTTACAGCAGCTGCTGCAGATCGTGGGTAAGCACATTCCTGAGTTTCCTTATAAGGAGGTCTTCCGATGAGCAATCAATCAACGACGGTCAATATTCTTGCCAGGGCCAAGCAGATCGACAAGAAGCTGTCTTCCCATCAGACCCATATCGATGTCAACCTGGACGAGATGTATGCGCGCACTGTGGCAGAAATGACCCTACAGCAGACAAAGCGGGACCAGATCATCGCCTCCTACCTGACCGTGCTTTCCCTGGTCACCTCCGTGGCCGTTGCCAGCAAGGACATCACCGCGCCTATGCGGGGCGGCTTTTTCCTGGCAGCCGGTGCCATCGGCATTCTGCTGGCGCTGATCATTATCCGCTACCGGGTGTACAAGGAAGCCTACTGGCTCTGCTGCCAGACGCTTTCTGTGATGTTCGGCTACAAAAAAGAGGACATCAACAAAGAACTGATACAGGATATTTATCGGGCCACGATGCTGAAAAAAGGCAAAGGCTACACCGTGCCCGTTTCCGATCAGGATTTTGAAGAGCATCCCGCTTTCAAGTTGAAGATAACCGCTCCCAAGGAATCCGCCGGCTACTGCACATTCCAGCTACTTGACGGCGAGCAGCAGCTTCTGCAGACCGCTTCCGGCAATGTCTGCTCCTTCCGCATCTTGTGGGATGGCAATGAGCAAAAAGATCCCACAAAATACATCATTCGAACCAGCTATGTCCAGGCGGATAACACGATGGCAGTAAGGTCCTTGCCAATATCTGTCACCTTCAGCAGAAAAGACGGAAAATCCACAGCCACCGCTGTGATCGAGGATCGGTGCGTTTCTTTGGAAAGAAGTCCCGATCTACGGTTCAGCAAGCGGATATATGTAAAGAAGAACCGCTTTAGCGCTGAAACCATCTACCTGTTTATCCAGGCGCTGATCTGCGCCACCGTGACCTCCCTTGGCTGGGGGTATCTGCTGCAAGGGATCGGCCCGGTGTGGCTACAGTGGGCGCTGCCCATCGGTTTGGGGATCCCCGTGTTGGTGGGCCTGGTTTGGCAGTACTTCGCCAAATGCATCAGCGTTTACCAATGGCTCATCGATGGAGAAGAGGCTTCCTTCAACGGTGCCTTCGGCAAAGCCTGGCTGCTGCATTTCTACCATTGATCCTGCGACCACAGATAACATTACGGACCGACTCTTTGTGAGTCGGTCCGTGTTTTCTATATTTACTTCCGATCTACCTGGATCTGGGGTGCAAAATACTCGTAGACCACCTGATTCAGGTAATCCACAAACTCGCCGATCAGCTCGGCCGTATCTTCGCTGGTAATTTGTACGCCCTTTTCCTGTGCATAGGTCTGGCCCAAAGCACCCTGCCGTGCGCGCTCGACACACATATTTTTCAGTGCTTGGCGGCACTCGTCCAGGGATTTGCCCTCCATACGCAGCGCTGCAGGCAGCGCTTCCTCGGCGGTCTTGCCCTGCTGGGCAGCAAAGGCTTCCACCCGGCGCATCATATGGCCGTGGAGCGCCTGATACCAGGGATGGGTCTCTTCCAATTCCTCAAATTCCGTATTTTCCATCATCGCCTTGGACACGATGCCCATAATGCCACGGAATTTGCGCTTGCGCTGGCCCTCTGCCAGCTTGGCAAACAGATAGTCCTCCAGCTGTGCCAAATTGGCCACATTTTCGATGCTCAGCTGCCGGGCGTGTTCATCAGTCATAGCAGGCACGCAGGGGCGCTTGACGCTGACGACCTGGGCATCCACTTCCCTGCCCGCGAACTGAATCTGCACCGCATTGCCAACGCACAGACCGGGCAGCAGCGCTTCCATATCATCAAAATCCTTACCCACATTGGCATAGACCCGGCGCACACCGCCAGAAACCTTGTCATCGGCAAATTCCAAGGCCACCACATCGCCAGTTTGAATAGGGCCGTCCACAGCAGCGATGGTAGTAAACCGGGCAGCCACCTGGCGCAGCTCTGCGTCCATTTCTTCCCGGGTCACTTCCGCCTGCAGCAGCGCATCGGCAATGGCCGTCTGGCGAAAATCATAGAGTTTCTTGATCATACGCTCTCTCCCATACTCTGCAGGCACTCAGCAATGGCAATGGCCAGCTGATCCGGGCAAGAGGTGCCACCGTGGCACTCCACACCACGCAGGCGCTTGATGGCGGCACGGGCTTCCAGGCCATCAGCCAGGATAGCTACGCCCTGGGTGTTGCCCCGGCATCCGCCCTTGAAGTTGACATTGAATACGTGGCCGTCGATGATGTCGAAGCTGATCTCAGAGGCGCACACGCCCTGGGTCTTGAAGGTATAGTGCTTATCCATAATATATGTTCCTTTCCTGGCTCATAATGATGTTCAGTTGTATCATATCACCAAAAACCATATATTGCAAGAACCAAGCAGGAAGACTTGCTAAATTTGACAAAAATAGCGCATATAACAACCGGAGCAGCAGAATCAATCCTGCTGCCCACATTTTGTCTTGCGCTTGCTACCACCCAGTCTGGCGGAATCCCCAACGACCACATATCCGTTCGATAAACCATACGATCTCACAGGGTTTTGTGTTCCCTCCTTTGGGCCAGCATCGCGTCGATTTCCTCTTTTGTCAGGCGGTAGTCGCCCTCGCCGCAACGGCGATAAGACCCCCGGTAGGGGTCCGTGCCGATATACACAGGCCGATGCTTATCGTCCGCTTTGGGCACGGTGATGGCAATGATCTGTTTTCCCTCCACATTGTGGATCTGCACATTTTCCTCTGTCAGGATGTTCACGCTGACCAGCTCCGGATCGTGAAGGATTCGCCAAAAGTCCTCGATCAGCCACTGGGGATCCAAAATATCCAGTGCGTGCAGGGATTTATCCGCCAATTCCTCAACGCCCAGCAGGATGATGCCGCCCTGGGTATTGGCAAAGGCAGAGTAGGTTTCCCAAATGCTTTCCGGCAGACCGCCCAAGGCCTCTTTCGCCTCGATGCGGTTATTTTCCCGGTATTGTTGCAAATGATTGAAATCCAGCATACATATCACCCCGTTTCTTCTATTTTACGGCATCTGCCAAAAACAGTCAAGTCCGGGGCAAAGGCGAATCCTCTCTTGGCCATTGCTGGAGATCACATTTATTTAGCTCGCTTGCGCGAAAGCGATGATCTGCAAGTCCTCTTCCCGATAGGTCTTGCCCAGCCCCTCGCTACACTTATCCAGCACTCTCGCTCTGGCGGCGCTTGCATTCTCCGCCAGCACCAGGATCTTAATGTCACACATATCATTCTGAATGATGCCTACATATGTTTTTCTCATACGGTTGCCTCCCGATAATGCTTTTTGGAATGGTTTGGTCCGGTGATGGATGCGATCACGATCACCGCGACCGCCATCATAATCGTGCCGCACACCAGCGCCATATGGGCGATCACCCACTGGACCGCGGCCAGCAAAACATAGGCAACCGCCCACAGGACGAAGAATGCCAAAAGACGCGCGACCCAATGCATAATGGAACCGAATACGCCGCCGGAGGAAACCCGCCAGCCCACGCCAAAGGCGACCAAAGCAATGACGGAAAGAATTCCATACTCCCAAAGATCATTTACCGGCAGGCCCAACGGATCAGTCAGAATATCAAAAATAAAGCGGTACATAGTATGATTCCTCCTTGTGTGTACTAATTTTTTCTGTTAACAGCATAACACAAGAATTCTAAAAAGTCGACACCATTTTTGCGCCCTCGGCATAATAGTACAGAAAACACGACAGTTAGCGGCATAAAAACCTTCTTCTTGACACCCTCATCAAGAACAAGTATGATAGAAGCCGAAAGGAGGGATATCCGTGATTATTGATTCCCACGCCCATTACACAAATAATTGCTACAAAAAGCCGTTTCGCTATCTGACCCGGAAGGAAAACGGATACGCCCTCGCGGAAGGCGACCTAGACCAGCTTATGCAGGAAATGAAAGCGGCCAATATCCCCTACTCCGTTGAAGCGGGGGTCAGCCTTTCATCCTGCGAGGAAGTGCTACAGTTTTGTGCTGAATATCCCGACCGGGTTTTTCCTGCCATCGGCATCCACCCCACCCGCTCCATCTTCGAAAACTGGGCCGACCGAACAAAGCTTTCCGATTATGCCAAGAGGCCCGGCGTAGTAGCCATCGGTGAAATCGGCCTGGACTATCACTACAAGCGAGAAGAACAGCATCGCTTGAAACAGCACGTTTGGTTTCTACATCAGCTGAACCTGGCTTGGAAACTGAAACTGCCTGTGATCCTCCATGTTCGGGATGCCCACGAAGATGCACTCCGGATACTCAAATGGCACCCAGCGAGAAAGTTGGGCGGCGTGATCCACTGCTTCTACGGGTCCAAAGAAATCGCCCAGCAGTATCTGAAACTGGGATACCACTTTGGCATCGGCGGCTCTATTGTGCAACAGGCTGAACGGGCTAAGGATTTGTGGGAAGCAATCCCTCACATTCCCTTGGACAGAATCCTGGTAGAAACAGATGCCCCGTTCATTCTGCCGTACTGCAAAGATGTGATTCCGCCGAAACAGTTGCGCCGCGCCCGGAACACCTCCCTCATTCTGCCTGCCGTCATCGAAAAGATCGCTGAGCTGAAAGGCATCAGCCCGGAAGCGGTGGAGCGGGCAACCACAGAGAATACCATTCGCCTGTTTCATCTTCCCATCCATATGGAGGAACCAATATGAAAAAGAAATTGATTTGGATCTTCAGCATTCTTGGAGCGGTGGCTTTGCTGGCCACCCTGATTGGCCCCAGCATCATTCTGTGCGCCGTGCGCCAGCCGGAGCCTGCCGCCGAGTATACTTACAGCGATGCCTTCTTGAATAGCTATGATGAGGTTCGTGCCCATCTGCAGAAACTTTCTTCCTCTTTAGGCGCGGAAAGCTACAGCCACGCCATTGACGAAAGCGACGGACTGTACATCGACACCTATTATCTTCCCAGCACCGATTCGCAAACCAACCTGATTGTGCTGACCACCGGTGTCCACGGCATTGAAGGGTATATCGGCAGTGTAATGCTGGATGTGTTCTTTACGGAAGTCTACCCCGACCTGAACCGGGAAAACACCGGTGTTTTGGTTGTGGCCAATGTGAACCCCTACGGCATGAAGTACATGCGCCGCTACAACGAAAACAATGTGGACCTGAACCGGAATTTCATTTTGGATTGGGACACCTTCGACTTGGCAACCAACAAGGAATATCCGAAAGTGGATACCTTCCTGGGCCCCACCGGAAAAATCGGAAATGCGCTTTGGCATGAAGTGGGCTTCTACCTGAGCCTGGGCAAAACCGCCCTCACCGAAGGTGCGGATACCATTTCCGATGCCCTGCTGGGCGGCCAGTATGAATATCCCCAGGGTGTCTACTATGGCGGCACCGGCGATGAAGCGTCCACCACCTACCTGAAAAGCGTATTCAAAGGCTGTTTGGATGGCGAATATGAGAACATCGTCCATATCGACATCCATTCCGGCTACGGCCCCCGGTACAATATGGTCATCTTCAATTCTGTCTTCGAAACCATGACCGAGGCCGAATCTAAGGAAGCCTTTGGCTACGATTACATCATCGCCCACGATTCCGAGGCCTTCTATGCCACCACCGGCGATACCACAGACTTTTTCTACCGTCTGGCAGAAAGTATGGATACGGACAAAGCGCTGTTCTCCACCTGTTTCGAGTTTGGTACCATTGGCGATGCCTTCTTTGACACCATTCTGAGTCTGAAATACACCGTGGACGAAAATCGGAACCACTGGTATCCCACAACTAACACAACCTCCGCAGAAATCGTGAGGCAGAACTACCTGGAACTGTTTTATCCCACAGAAACCGCCTGGCGGGAAAAGACCGTAGAAGATTTCACCACCGCCATCACCGGCGTGCTGAATGCCAAGCTGAAATAACAAACCGACACCCACATCCAGCTGGATGTGGGTGTCG
>RHMF01001337.1_pt1 | contig 11206 bp, 7 predicted proteins | sample 5365151 | NCBI WGS metagenome assembly RHMF01 (sample SAMN10266501, study PRJNA497801) | feces metagenome | isolation source: feces | host: Bos taurus | place: China: Prairie of Fairy Mountain | collected 2017-08-14 | reverse complement strand
ACCATCTTTTGTATGGGCAGAAAAAACGTTATTTGAATGAGGAAGAATATCGCCTTCTTCAAATTCTTTGTCTATAACAGAGAAAGGAACGTTGTTTGCTTGCAAATAATTATGTGTTATTTCGCTTTCAAATCTCTTGTCTTTCTTTTTAGCATTTTTTTGTTGAGCAAGATATTTTTTTAGCAACATAAAGGTTAGGGAATTATTCTTTTTGAAAAATAATCCTCTATGATTCTTTAAGTCATTGTTGTTTATTGTAGATTTTCTTATTAAGAAATTATAGTCTTCGTTTAAGACCTTTGCAGTTTGCACTGTTTTAGAATTCTTATACTCAGGAAAGGTTTCTTCAATAAAGCTTATATTTACTTTTGTTGGGTCGGCAAGATAGTCTTTTATGAATTTATTTACCGCTAAGCTGTCATATTCTATTTCCAATACGGTTTTTATTCCCTCAACTGATAGATGTTTAAGTGATTTTTCTTTAAGATTACTTAATATTTGTGAGGTTTTGGGATGTGAAGGGTTGTTTTTAATAAAGCTAATCATTGATGTAATTGTAGAACTTGCGATTACATCATTGTATAATACGTCATTTAATTTTTCCTTTGCTAATTTTATATAAATACCGTTTGGAAATCGTTTGATATATGCTTCATATTTTTCTTTGGTGTTTTCTTCCAATGTATTTTGAAAGAAAATTCGTTCTATTTCTTGGTTAGCTTGTTGTCTATATTTTTCATTCGTTGTTTCTTTTGCAAACTTTTCTAATTTTTCCAAGTCTTCGCTTTCAAGAATTTGCAAAGATATTATTTCGTCTATGGCTTGTCTTGCAATATTTGCTTGAATTGCGTTAGGGTGTCTTTCAATATATCTTTCATATTCGTCTATCGTATTTAGCATTTGCACTCTTTCAAATGAGATTTGCTCTAATAGACGTTCTGCCTCTTTGGCATATTTTGTTTCTTCTTGGAAACAATGTATGAAATTCTCTAATGATTCTATTTCTTTCGTATTATAAACTACTGAAAGTTCTTGTTTGCAAATTTCTTCTGTGGAAATAATTTCCCTTCCTTGTGCTTGGTTTAATTTATTAGCATAATAGTATGCTAAACACGCATCTTTTTCAGGATTATTTGCAGCTTTATAATATAAACTCAATAATTCTATTCTCTCTATGTTAGTTGTATCTGAATAAGATGATTGTATTTTTTCAAAAACTTGTTGATACTCCCCTTTATTCAATAATTTTATTATAGAGTTTTTTTGAGAAAAAACAGCAGTTGGGGCAGTTATTATTATAATCAATAATAAAACTAATTTTTTACAGTTCATTGTCAAATTATTTTTTTATTTTACCTCAATAGGATAATGTTCTATCCATTGATCTTCCACTTTTAAATCCACACTATAACGACCTTTTGAAATATTTTCATCGAAGATGATAATTTCTGATTCATATTCTTGCTCGCTTACATGTATGTGATCTTTATCCCATACTCTTACTTGTTGCAATTTATGAATTCCATCGCCATATACTAATATTCTTTCATTATCTTCCCAAATGTAAATTCCAGAATAATCAGGATGTAAATCATCTATCCCTTTTGCTTTCACAAAATGTAGTCTGTATTTACTATTTGTTGTACCGCTTTCTATATATGTCTTAATTGTTGCAGCTTCACATAGATTGTAGAAAATATTTTCATCTTTATTTTCCAATAGAACTAAGACATTTTTAGGTAAAACCGATACATTATTTAATTGAAGTTCTACATTATTTCCTTGTGCTATGAAAAGCCCAATGTCAAACGAAGCAGGATAATCAGGGAATGTGTTTACTGATAATTCTTCTCCGTCAATCATAAAATATACTTCTGCAAGTTCTTCGCTTGTTCCGAATATCTTATGTGCATCGTGCTTATCAAATCCGTATTTCGAGTCATCCATCATTCCAATTAACGCATACTGACTTTTTCCATTTACAACAGCTGAAAGAGTCAAGTAATTATTATTGACAAATGTTTGTTCACCAGATTTAGGCACGTATTGGTGTTGGCGTTTGAATGTTATCTCACTTTTATCCGTAATTGTCTCAACAAAAAACGCTTCAAGCGAAGGTATTAACACGTTTTCGTTAGGATCAACTATGATTGGATTATACACTTTGTTTTCTTTATCCATTAGGAATATGGCATTCCCTTGAATTTTTCCGTCAATATCTTCAAATAATTTATTAGAACTTAACGGTGCTGTAAAGGGATTTCCCACTAAATTCTTCTTATCTGAATTGTTTTCTACAAGTGTAAATACTGTATTACTATTACATAAAATGCCTTCATACTTTACGTCTAATGGAGACTTGGTATAAACTGCGTATCCTTTACCTGGCAATAACAAAAAGTTAGGATCTGTTAAATATTCGCTCCAATAATCTCCGTGTTTGCTCTTTTCGCCAGTATTATACTGCATCATCCAAGTGTCATTGTTGTTTCTTTCCATAGAAAACAAAGCTGCCATAGTTTTATTCATAGGACTGGTTAAGTAATTCCACTTATCGCCAAGTAGATTCTGGTGAACAGTAAAATAAGACATGTTTCCGTATATTATATCGCCAGAGACATAGAACATTTTGCCTGCTTCTATTTCTACATTAACACTATCTCCTAAAAATAGCATAGAACACATAGCATCATTGTCTACTATAACATTACAACCGTTGTTAATATAAACGAAGTCCTCCATTGTAGGTTCGCCACTTGGCTCCCAAATATTAGGATTGCTCCATTCGCCAGATTGAACTAAACGTTTGATTTTTGGAAATCCAAAATACAAATCTTTAATCTCTATATTATCGGCATTATATATGGTTATTTCAAGTTTATCTGCTGTTAAAGGAGATTCTAATGGCACACAATAATCCAAATTGGTTACCTCATCTTCCATTTCACATAAAAGCACATTTTTTCTGTACCATTTATATGCTACTTGCACACCTGTATATTGCTTTTCGTTATATTCTGTTAAAGATAATTCAGCATTCGTTAATTTAAGGTGAAATTGGTAATCTCTATTCGAAAAAACAGGGAAACTAAATTCAAGTTCTCCATCTGTCAATGGGTAATATAAATCCTTTATCTTGTTTTCTATAAAATCATTTGGTGTAGTATTTGAACAAGATGCCGTTAATGGGATAACTAATGGCTTTGGTAATTTATTAGTATTTAGAACTAATTCAGCAGTATGTTCTCCTGCTTTTTTAGGAACATAAGACACCGAAAAAGATTGTGAAGATTCCTTTATATCTAACGATTTTGAAGAAATTTTAAAGCAATCCTTATCTTTACCTCTTAGTTCAAATGTTACTTTATTTCTAATATATTTTCCAGAAAGCACCATTCGCATAGTTTCTGGATAGAGATATGGTACTGGAATATGATTAAAACATAATTCTTTCACAGAATAAGTTTTGCCTTTATTAGACATCGCAATCGATAATTCAGAAGCAATTCCATTATATGGGTCATTCTGAGATTCTATCAAAATATCCTTTATTTGTATTGCAGGATTAGCACCACGACCTCTTGATTTAGATAATTTCCACGATAATTGAATATGTTTTTTGTTTTCACAGTCTTGCGGTAACACTACATTATGAAAATTTTTAGTAGAAGGACGTTTTCCAGTGTAAAAAGTATATGGTTTTTTATTATCATCCACCACATCTTTCCAAGCATCCTCCTCTGAAAGTCTATATTGTAAAGTAGCAGTCCAATAGGCTTTCGATGCTTTTAGCGTATAAGCTTTCCATGATAAGGTAATATTTTCTTGGCTTATCGTGGATAAATTTAATATTATTCTACCTGATTGAAGTTTTTTGTTATCTACATCAAAATATATTGGCGATTCATTTTTTAGATGCTTATTTTTATCAAAATTTGTCAAAATAAAAGAAGATTCTTTCAAAGAATGAATTTGCACTTTCTTTGCTTCATCATTTTGAGAGTAAAGATTAAAATTCGCAAGTATTAAAAATAAACCTAATATCGTTAGTTTCTTTAAATTCATACACTTATTCTATTACTGCTCTTATTTTATAGTCTTCCATTTTGTAAATAGTAGTTTTCTTATTTTGGTATCCAAAATTCTCATCCTTTCTTTCAAAATAGAAATTGCCGATTATATTATCTACTCTGCTTAAATTTGGATTATGAATAAAGTCTTCCCCATTTTTCATTAGGCTATTTACAAAAAACATTGCTATATCATAACCCAACGCAGCGTAAATTCTGTCTGGCTCTGTTTTGAAATTTTCTCTATAATCTTTCACAAAATTCACAAAATTTAAATTTGTGTAATCGTTAAAATGACTTAATGTAAAGTGATATTTGAATTTTTCTAGTAAAGTATAGTCTAAATGCGGAAATTCTATCCAAGAATAATCTGCAAACAAAACTATATCAACATCCTTCTTAGCTCCAAGACTTGAAAGCAAACGTTTAGAATAATTTTCGTTATCTTTAGTATTACCTTTATTAACTAAATTTATCACAACGTTTGTTTTTCCATCTTTCAATTTAGAAGAAAGTTTTGATGCTTGTTTATCATAATCCAATATGGACCAAGTATTATTTCCTTTTGCAAGTAATTGTTGATAATAATCTAAGACTGATTTAATTTCAGCCCTACTATCATGCACTACAACAATGTTTGCATCTGCATAATTCTTTCTTACATGTCTTATTATCGTTTCTACTTCTGCCGCTGGCGAAGGTTGTATTTTGAAAACATAGTTATTATCCAATATAGACAAGTCATTGCTCATTGGATTAACAACAGGAATTTGTTGTTGTTTAGCATAATTTGCTATTAGTGCAAAAGGTTGCTTAAATACTAAAGGAATAATTATATCCATGTCTTTCATTTCCTTTGAATCTAAGGCTTCTTGCACTTTTTGCATATTGTTATCTCCTATATCATAAACATAACAATCTACCTTATAGCCTGATTTTTCTAAATTGTCAAGAGCAATTCTTATCCCTTCGTAAAAATGAATATAATCAAAGCATTTATATCTTTGTCTCTTCTTTTCGTCTATATTAAACTTAGTAAACGTAAGTTGATCTATATACTCATAATTCAAAGGCATAAGAATTGCCATATTTACCTTTCTTGTCTTGTCCAATTTCTTTTTATTATCGGACTTAGGGTATAAAGCATTTGGCTGAGCCTTTACAATATCTTCCTTTTTTTCTTCAAATACGTGTTTATTCCTTACTGTAATTGGAATTTTTATAACTTGATCAGCTTTTAATGTACTTGCAGTCAAACCAGGATTAACTTCAATAATATCTTTCTCAGTCAAGAAATAATTTCTTGATATTCTATACAAAGTTTCTCCCTTTTCAACCTTATGAAGCCCAAGCATATCATCATCATTTACGTCATTCGATTGAGCAAATGTTAGTTGAAAACTTACCAAAAGAAACAAACCAAAAATTATTCGAAGAAAATTTTTCATGTCAATATTGTTTTAAAACATTAAATCTTTATTCCCATTCAATAGTTGCAGGTGGTTTAGAGCTAATATCGTAACATACTCTATTAACTCCCCTAACCTTATTTATAATCTCATTAGATACTTTTGCCAAGAACTCGTATGGTAAATAGCACCAGTCAGCTGTCATTCCATCTACCGATTCTACTGCTCTCAATGCGACAACTCTTTCATAAGTTCTTTCATCGCCCATAACGCCTACCGATTGTATTGGAAGTAATACTGCACCTGCTTGCCATACCTTATTATATAATCCGTCTTTTTTCAAATTATCAATAAATATAGCATCGACTTCTTGAAGTATAGCAACCTTTTCAGCAGTTATATCGCCTAAAATTCTAATTGCTAAGCCAGGTCCTGGGAATGGATGACGGTTTAACAATTCGTCTTTCAAGCCCAAAGCTCTACCAACACGTCTAACCTCATCTTTAAATAAAGAACGCAAAGGCTCAACTATCTTTAATTTCATATAATCTGGCAAACCACCAACATTATGATGCGATTTAATAGTTACACTTGGTCCTTTAACACTGCAACTCTCAATCACATCAGGATAAATTGTACCTTGTGCCAACCATTTTACGTCTTTAATTTTTGCAGCCTCAGCATCAAAAACATCAATGAACGTTTTACCAATTGCTTTACGCTTCTTTTCAGGATCAGTTAAGCCTTCCAATGCAGAATAAAACTCTTTTTTCGCATCTACACCTATAACATTCAATCCCATTCCTTGATAAGAAGCCAATACATCTTCAAATTCATTCTTTCTTAACAAGCCATTATCTACGAAAATACAATTTAAGTTTTTTCCAATAGCTTTATGCAACAACAATGCAGCAACTGATGAATCTACTCCACCACTTAAACCTAAAACGACCTTATCATCTTGTAATTTTTCCTTTAAATCTCTTATTGTAGTATCAATAAAAGAATCCTCAGTCCAAGATTGCTCACAACCACACACATCAACAACGAAATTTTTCAACATAGTCAATCCCTCAGTTGAGTGATAAACTTCTGGATGGAACTGAATCGCATAAGTTTCTTCGCCTTCAATTTTATATCCTGCGTTTTTAACACTTTCAGTTGAACAAATAACCTTGTAATTCTCAGGAAGAGTTTCTATTGTGTCGCCATGACTCATCCAAACCTGAGTATTGTCGCTAACACCCTTAAATAACTTAGACTCTTTGTCTATATAATTAAGGTGAGCACGTCCATACTCTCTTATTTTACTTGCAACAACATTTCCACCGAATGCTTGCACCATATATTGTGCCCCATAGCAAACACCTAACACAGGCATCTTACCCTTAAACCATAAATCAGGATTTGGAGCGTTTTCATCTCTAACGCTACATGGGCTTCCGCTAAGAATTACTCCCTTTACGTCATCTCCAAACTTAGGAGGATTATTAAAAGGGTGGATTTCGCAATAAATATTCAGTTCTCTAACTTTGCGAGCTATCAATTGTGTGTATTGAGAGCCGTGATCTAATATTATTATTGTTTGCATTATTAAAATTTGTTTTTATTATAAAATATTCCCATTGTACTAATCAATTTTCAAAATTACAAAAAAAAATTTAATCCTAAGGAAAAAAATCACAAACCTTAAATAAAAAAAACTTAATTCTTAGAAAATATGCTTTTTTTCTAAGGAAAAATACTACCTTTGCAAAAACTAATAAATTTAATGCGTATGATTTGGATTACATGTTTTGTAGCAGCATTCATTTTAGTGTATTTATTGATGCCTGTCTTTATTAGACTAATGGAAAAGTATAAAATATTAGACAGTTCAGGAGGAAGAAAAATACACAAAGGCTATACCGCACACATGGGTGGCGTAGTAATTTTCGTTGCCTTTGTAATTGCTTTATTTGCTTGTGCATTACAACTTATAAGCGAAATAAATATGTTTCAATTATTCGCTTTCATAATATTATTATCATTAGTTGTGTTAATGGGTGTTAGAGATGACATGAATTCTCTTTCCCCTTGGACAAAATTAGGCTGTGAAATCGCTATTGGATTCCTATTTTGTTGCATGGATATTAGACTTTATAGTTTTTATGGACTATTTGGAGTTTACGAATTGCCTATTTGGATATCTTATATATTGACTATTGCATTTATAATAGTAGTTTGTAATGCCTATAACTTAATTGACGGAATTGATGGACAAGCCGGAACACAAGGATTGGCAGTTTTCATTTTCCTTGCTTTATTTATGTCTAATATGGGACTACATGAAGACATAGCAAATCACGATACATTTTTTGCGAACTCTACTTTCTGGCTTATAGTCTTTATTGCAATAATCGGAAGCATAATAGGATTTTTAATATTCAACTGGCAACCAGCACGAATCTTTATGGGAGATACAGGAAGCTTGTTTATCGGAACACTAATCGCACTTTCCATAATAATGACTATGAATTACAATGGAGCAACTCCGTTTTCGTTAGGAGAATACGAAGTAAAAACCAAGATTTTACTATTCCCTATGTTTTTCTTCCTACCAATGGCTGACACATTGCGAGTATTCCTTGCGAGAATGAAAAGAGGAAAATCACCATTTTCCGCAGATAAAACACACATTCACCACTTCCTTCTTCGCACAGGCTATTCTCACCAACGCACAACACTAACCACATTCACAGCTCAAATAATCGTTGCAATAATCTCTACATTTGTAGCATTTTTAATAAGCGATTTATACTACATCCTTTACATTATTTTAGCGTGGTTTGCATACGTATTCATACTTAGGGTTACTGTTCAAAGAAAAATCGCAAATTTAAAAAACAATTAAAACAATGGAAAATCAAGAATTAGTAATAAAATATAGTGGTGTAAATATAATCTTAGAAAAGCAAATTTTAAGTAACGTAAACCTTGAAATAGCAAAAGGCGACTTTGTTTACCTAATTGGGAAAACAGGTTCAGGAAAAAGTTCCTTACTACGCTCTATCTATGCCGACATTGCAATTAAAGAAGGCTCAGCTTGCGTGTGCGGATTTACACTAAACGGATTAAAAAAGTCAAAAATCCCTATGCTAAGACGTAAATTAGGAATAGTTTTTCAAGACTTCCAATTACTAAAAGACCGTTCAGTTTACGACAACTTAGCCTTTGTATTAAAAGCCACAGGTTGGAAAGACAAAAAAGCAATAAGAGAAAGAATTCTTCAAGCCTTAGACGATGTAGGCTTGCTAATGAAAGCAAATGAGCAAGCATGCGATTTAAGCGAAGGCGAAATGCAAAGAGTTTCCATAGCAAGAGCAATAGTAAATCAGCCAGAACTTATTTTAGCTGACGAACCTACGGGAAATCTTGACCCAATTACAAGTGAGGAAATCGTGCAATTGTTAATGGAAATAAACAAAAAACACGGCACAACCGTGCTTATGGCTACCCATGATTACATTGTGTTAGAGAAATACCGTGCAAGAATTCTTGCGTGCGAAGACGGAAAGATTATTTCTTAACTAAGCAACAAGCATGCACAATAATAAAACTATATGTGTAAGCGTCAGTAACGATTTAGTTTGTGATAACAGAGTAAACAAGACATGTAATAGTTTATCTGCCTATGGCATGTCAGTAAAGCTAATAGGCAGACGATTTAAACACGCTCCTACCCTAAACAAAACTAAGTATAAGTGTAATAGATTACGCATTTACTTTCGTAAAAACGCAATTTATTACGCAGAATTAAACATTAAACTATTCTTCTATCTGCTTTTTTCAAAGCAAGACTTGCTTTGGGCTAATGATTTAGACACCTTATTGCCCAATTATTTAGTTTCAAAAATTAAAGGTAAGCCTTTGATTTTCGATTCTCACGAACACTTCACACAAGTTCCTGAATTAAAAGACAACCCCTTTGCTCGCAAAGTATGGAAGGCAGTAGAGAAACATTGCATCAAAGGTTGCGATGCAGTTTTCACAGTTTGCAATCCTATAAAAGACTATTTCAAAGAAGAATACAATGTAGAAAGTTATGTAATACGAAACATACCTTCACAAATACACAATTCAGAAAACAGAGTGTCTGCTTCCGAAAAAGAAAACATATTAGTGTGGCAAGGAGCCGTAAACATAGAAAGAGGCTTGGAAGAATTGTGTGAAGCGATGCAATACATAGACGCCAAACTCTTAATAATGGGTAATGGAGATATTAAATCCTATTTAGAACACAAGGTTAAGGAGTGGGGAATTGAAGAAAAGGTTTTATTTCTTGGCAGATTGGAATTTGAAAACATGATGAGCAATACACGAAAAGCCAAATTAGCAATCTCAATAGATAAGCCTACAAACGGAAACTATGCGATAAGCCTACCAAACAAAATATTTGAATACATAGCCTCTGCAACACCAGTTTTAGTTTCGCCTTTACAAGAAATAAAACATATTGTAGATAATTATCACACAGGAATATATATCAATTCCTATGAGCCAAAACAATTAGCTAAACAAATAGAAGACATACTATTAGATATTGAAAAATTAGACTTAATTGCGGAAAATTGCAGACAAGCATCCAAGGAATTTTCTTGGGAAAAAGAGGAAACAAAACTATTTGAAGTATTAACAAAATTAAAGGAGAAAATATAAATGCTTTCTATTCTTATTCCTATCTACCAAGAAAATTGCGTAAATTTAGTAACCGACTTAGTAAAGCAAGCAAAGGAATTAAGTTGTGATTACGAAATTTTAGTTTTTGACGATTGCTCTCCTTTAAAATACGAAGAAAACAAAGCAATTACACAATTTGATAAGGTAGAATATAGAGAACTAAAAGAAAATCTTGGACGCTCGCGAATAAGGAACCTTTTGGCTGATGAGGCTAAGGGAGATATTTTAATATTTCTTGACGGCGACAGCAAAATCGTTAGAAATGATTTCTTAAAACGTTATCTCCACGAAATAGAAACAAAGGATTTGGTTAGAGGTGGCACGGTTTATTGCGAAAAAGAACGTTGTCCGAAAGGCTATGAACTACATTGGAAATATGGAACATTGGTTGAAGCAAACATTGGTTTGAAATACAAAGATATGCTTACAACAAACAACTTTTGTATCCGCAAATCGATTTTTTCTTCTGTACGTTTTCGTGAAGACATCAAAGGTTACGGACACGAAGACACCTTATTTAAGTGTGATTTTGAAGAAATTGGATTTTCTTTCTTAAATATAGATAATCCCGTTGAACACTTAGGTTTAAAGAAGTTTGAGGATTTTATTTCTTCTAATGAAAACGCTGTAATAAACCTAAGAAATATTTTTCTAAACCTAAGAAATAAAAAATTAAACCTAAGAAATAAAAAAATAATCCTAAGGATTAAAATCGTAAGTGTTTACAATAGTCTTGAAAGGCTACATTTAGTGGGATTATATGCCCTATTCTTTAAAATGACAAGAAGACTTATGTTAAGCCTTCTTGCCAAAAAAAATCCAAGTCTTTTTATTTTTAATTTATATAAGTTAGGCGTTTTTTGCAATGCTTAAATTCCTAATCTCTGTCTAACAACCTCGAAAAGCAATACGGACGCGGCTGCCGAAACATTAAGACTTTCTATTTCGCCATTCATAGGTATTTTTATCAATTCGTCAGACATTTTTATCATTGTTTGACTTACTCCG
>RHMF01004711.1_pt1 | contig 11210 bp, 4 predicted proteins | sample 5365151 | NCBI WGS metagenome assembly RHMF01 (sample SAMN10266501, study PRJNA497801) | feces metagenome | isolation source: feces | host: Bos taurus | place: China: Prairie of Fairy Mountain | collected 2017-08-14 | reverse complement strand
CTCTTTTCATTAATGGCCTTGCAATGACCAAGCTGGGAGCTGCCGAGGCTAATCATCAGCTGGGCCTGCTCACCGATGAGCAGTTCAAGGGCATCTCACAGGCTTGTCTGGAGATTCTGGAGGGCAAGCACCACGACCAGTTCCCCGTAGATATGATTCAGGGCGGTGCCGGTACAACTACCAATATGAACGCCAACGAGGTTATCGCAAATCGCGGTTTGCAGATTATGGGTCACGAGGCCGGAGAGTATCAGTATCTCTCACCCAACGACCACGTAAACTGCTCGCAATCTACAAACGACGCCTACCCAACGGCTATTCACCTGGGTCTTTACGCAACTCATTTGCGTTTCATGAAGCACTTTGAGGCTCTTATCGCTTCGTTTGATAAGAAGGCGAAGGAGTTTGCACACATCCTGAAGATGGGCCGTACACAGTTGGAGGATGCCGTTCCTATGACTCTGGGTCAGACATTCGGAGCTTACGCCAACATACTGCGTGACGAAATTCGTAATGTGGAGTTCGCTGCCGAGGAGTTGCTCACCGTAAATATGGGTGCTACGGCTATTGGTACAGGTATCTGCTCGGAGCCAGAGTATTCAGAGAAGTGCATCGCTGCACTGCGTCAGATTACAGGCTGGGATGTGAAGCTCGCTGGCGACCTGGTGGCTGCTACATCAGACACTACATCGATGGTTGGCTACTCACAGGCTTTGCGTCGCATTGCAGTTAAGATGAATAAGATTTGTAACGACCTTCGTCTGCTGGCATCAGGTCCTCGCTGCGGTCTGCACGAGTTTGACCTGCCCGCACGCCAGCCGGGATCATCTATTATGCCGGGTAAGGTTAATCCCGTTATTCCGGAGGTTATGAACCAGATTTCATACAAGGTTATCGGTAACGATATGTGCGTTGCTATGAGTGCCGAGGCTGCACAGATGGAGCTGAACGCTATGGAGCCCGTTATGGCACAGTGCTGCTTTGAGTCGGCAGAGATTATGATGAACGGCTTCGACACATTGCGTGTAAATTGCGTGGATGGCATCAAGGCTAACGAGGATGTTTGTCAGGGCTATGTTCGCAACAGTATCGGTATCGTGACAGCTCTCAACCCTATCATCGGCTACAAGAACTCTACAAAGATTGCCAAGAAGGCGTTGGAGACAGGAGGCAGTGTCTATGATTTGGTTATCGAGGAGGGTATCCTCACCAAGGAGGAGCTCGACACAATTCTCTCACCCGAGAATATGATTCGCCCCGTGAAGTTGGATATCAAACCTCGCCGATAAGGTCTTTATATAACAAAAAATAAGCCGCTAACATTAGCGGCTTATTTTTTATTTAAGGGCTTCCAGCATTCTTTTAAGCACCACCGTAGCCGAAATCTCACGATTGGCCGCTTCGGGGATAACCAGCGAACGAGGTGACTCAATAACATCGTCCGTCACAATCACATTGCGTCTTACAGGAAGGCAATGCATAAAGAAGGCGTTATTCGTCACAGCCATCTGTCTATCGCTGACTGTCCAGCTCATATCCTGCGACAAAATCTTGCCATAATCCTCGGGGCGGGTAACACCCGGGCAGCTCCAGTTCTTGGCATAGATGAAATCAGCACCCTCAAATGCCTTCATCTGATCGTACTCCACCCTCGCATCGCCCACGAACTGCGGGTCTAACTCATAGCCTTCGGGGTGTGTTACCACAAAATCGACATCAGCAGCATTCATCCACTCGGCAAACGAGTTTGGCACGGCCTGCGGCAAAGCCTTCGGGTGTGGAGCCCACGTAAGCACCACCTTTGGACGCTTACACTCCTTATACTCCTCGATAGTGATAAGGTCGGCAAACGACTGCAAGGGATGTACCGTAGCACTCTCCATAAAAAATACAGGCTTACCCGAATACTTTATAAATTGCTCCAATACCTTCTCCTCGTAATCGTTCTCACGGCTCTCGAAGGTAGCAAACGAACGCACACCGATAATATCGCAATACGAAGCCATAACGGGAATAGCCTCCAACAGATGCTCACTCTTATCGCCATCCATCACCACGCCACGTTCCGTTTCCAGCTTCCAAGCTCCCTGATTGACATCCAGCACGATGACATTCATACCCAGATTCATCGCTGCCTTCTGCGTACTCAACCGGGTACGAAGGCTATTGTTAAAAAAAATCAAGAGTGCGGTCTTATTTCGGCCCAACTCCTGATACTTAAAACGGTCGGCCTTAATCTCGGCCGCCTCACGCAAAGCCTCGTTCAGATTTCCGAGGTCTTTGACACTTCTGAATACTTTCATACAAATAATCTAAAAAGTAGCTCCACCGCGACTCGAACGCGAATTTAGGGTTTAGGAAACCCTCGTTCTATCCCTTGAACTATAGAGCCAAACCGCCATCTGCTCCGATAGGCGACTACAAAGATACACCGACGAATTCAAAATTCAAAATTAACCACACATAAAGTCTGCTTTTCCTCCGTCTTGCAAGGCATAGTGCAAATAAATTTGCCCTTTGCTCTTGCTTCGTATGTCGGTTCAAAATTAGGACAAATACAACGAAAAAGGTCGCCACCCGAAAGTGACGACCTCTCTCTTTATTGATTATGGTATTACTCCTCTGAAGTATAACCCAAGTTCTCAACATCTGCCTTCAAGCCGACAACCAGATTGTCGTACTCGCGAAGACCTGTACCACCAGGAATCAAGTGACCACAGATGACATTCTCCTTCAGGTTTGCCAACGGATCAACCTTACCCTGAATAGCTGCCTCGTTCAAGACCTTGGTAGTCTCCTGGAACGATGCTGCCGAGATGAATGACGATGTCTGCAAAGCGGCACGAGTGATACCCTGAAGTACCTGATTTGAAGTAGCAGGAACAATATCACGAACCTTCACTGTCTTCATATCACGACGCTTCAATGCTGAATTCTCATCACGCAACTTACGCAGCGAGATAATCTGACCGGGCTGAACATTCTGCGAATCGCCGGCATCCTCAACAACAACCTTATCGTAGAGCTCGTCGTTTACATCCATAAACTCCCACTTATCTACAATCTGGTCCTCGAAGAAGCGTGAATCTCCCGGATCCTCAATCTTCACCTTCGACATCATCTGACGAACGATAACCTCAAAGTGCTTATCGTTAATCTTCACACCCTGCATACGATATACCTCCTGAACCTCGTTCACGATGTACTCCTGAACCTTGGTAGGTCCGAGGATACGCAAGATGTCACTCGGGGTGATAGCACCATCAGACAACGGCATACCTGCCTTCACATAGTCGTTCTCCTGAACTACAATCTGACGTGACATAGGCACGAGATACTTCATAACGTCGCCCTGCTTTGAGGTGATGATAATCTCACGATTACCACGCTTAATCTTACCGAATGTTACCTCACCGTCAATCTCCGATACAATAGCGGGGTTAGACGGGTTACGAGCCTCGAAGAGCTCAGTAACACGAGGAAGACCTCCCGTGATATCGCCACCACCCTTACCTACAGCACGAGGAATCTTGATAAGGATATCGCCAGCCTTAATCTTGCTGTTATCCTTAACCATAATGTGTGCCGTAACAGGGAGGTTATAAGACTTGATATCCTCACCCTCCTTATTCTCAATGTGAATAACAGGGTTCTTGGTACGATCCTTCGACTCGATAACCACCTTCTCTGACAAGCCTGTCTGCTCATCGCGTTCATCACGGTAAGTAACACCCTCGATGATATTCTCGAATGCAACCTTACCATCAGTCTCGGCGATAATAACTGCGTTATATGGATCCCACTCGCAAATCAAATCGCCCTTCTTAACCATTGCACCATCAGCCATATAGAGCAAAGATGCATAAGGCAATGTATGTGTGTAGAGTACGATTTCTGTCTTCGGATCTACGATACGGAACTCTGACTGACGTGAAATCACGATATTCGCGGCATCACCGGCAGAGTTCTTACCCTTGATGGTACGCAACTCATCAATCTCCAGACGACCCTCATACTTCGATACAACATTTGTCTCAACAGTAGTACCACCTGCAACACCACCGACGTGGAAGGTACGAAGTGTAAGCTGTGTACCGGGCTCACCGATAGACTGTGCTGCGATAACACCTACAACCTCACCCTTCTGCACCATACGGGCAGTTGCAAGGTTGCGGCCGTAACACTTGGCACAAACACCGTGACGAGCCTCACAGGTAAGCACTGAACGAATCTCTACAGACTCCAATGGTGACTCATCGATAGCCTTGGCGATATCCTCGGTAATCTCTTCACCCGCCTTACAGATGATTTCGTTCGTTATCGGATGAATAATGTCATTCAACGCTGTACGGCCCAAGATGCGGTCGTAGAGAGTCTGCACAACATCATCGTTACGCTTGATAGCCGTAGCTGTAAGACCACGCAATGTGCCACAATCCTCCTCGTTGATGATAACATCCTGTGCGACATCGACCAAACGACGGGTCAGATAACCCGCATCGGCAGTCTTCAACGCAGTATCGGCCAAACCCTTACGAGCACCGTGTGTAGAGATAAAGTACTCCAACACTGAAAGGCCCTCCTTAAAGTTAGAGAGGATCGGGTTCTCAATAACCTGCTGACCACCCTCGACACCAGACTTCTGGGGCTTTGCCATCAAACCACGCATACCAGAGAGCTGACGAATCTGCTCCTTTGAACCACGGGCACCAGAGTCAAGCATCATATATACGGGGTTGAAACCATCCTGGTCCTTAATCAACGTGTCGATAACCTCCTTGGTAAGCTTATTGTTGATATTGGTCCAAACGTCGATAATCTGGTTATATCGTTCGTTGTTGGTGATAAGACCCATATTATAGTCATCCATAATGGCGTCGGCCTTCTCGTAACCCTCCTGAACCAGTTTCTGCTTTGACTCGGGGATAACCACCGCGTCGAGGTTAAACGACAGACCACCCTGGAACGCCATACGATAACCCATATTCTTGATATCGTCCAGGAACTTGGCAACCTTATCGGCACCCGCCTTCTTCATCACCACGGCGATAATATCACGCAATGACTTCTTGGTAAGAACGGTGTTGATATAGCCTACCTCGGCAGGAACTACCTGGTTAAAGAGGATACGACCGATAGTGGTCTCCTTCAACTCGTAGAACTCATTACCCTCGGCATCAACATCACGCACTACGCACTTAACCTCAGCATGCAACTCGGCACGCTTCTCGTTGTAGGCGATGATAGCCTCCTCTGGGCCGTAGAACACCAGACCCTCACCCTTAACACCTGGGCGTGGCTTTGTGATGTAGTACAGACCCAAGACCATATCCTGCGATGGCACTGTGATAGGCGCACCGTTGGCTGGGTTGAGGACGTTGTGAGAACCAAGCATCAGAATCTGTGCCTCCAGAATTGCGGCGTTGCCCAATGGCAAGTGCACCGCCATCTGGTCACCGTCGAAGTCGGCGTTGAACGCAGTACAAGCCAATGGATGCAACTGCATTGCCTTACCCTCGATGAGCTTTGGCTGGAATGCCTGGATACCCAAACGGTGAAGGGTCGGAGCACGGTTCATCAATACTGGATGACCCTTGATTACGTTCTCGAGGATACCCCAGATAACTGGATCCTTTCTATCGATAATCTTCTTTGCTGACTTAACTGTCTTAACGATACCACGCTCGATGAGCTTACGGATAACGAATGGCTTGTAAAGCTCAGCCGCCATATCCTTTGGAATACCCATCTCGTGCATCTTAAGCTCTGGACCTACGACGATTACTGAACGAGCCGAGTAGTCAACACGCTTACCCAAAAGGTTCTGACGGAAACGACCCTGCTTACCCTTCAATGAGTCAGAGAGTGACTTCAATGGACGGTTTGACTCGTTCTTCACAGCGTTGCTCTTGCGTGAGTTGTCGAACAATGAATCGACAGCCTCCTGCAACATACGCTTCTCGTTACGAAGGATAACCTCTGGAGCCTTGATTTCGATCAATCGCTTCAGACGGTTGTTACGGATGATAACGCGACGATACAGGTCATTGAGGTCAGATGTTGCGAAACGACCACCATCCAGTGGTACCAATGGACGCAACTCTGGTGGAATGACTGGAATGACGTTCAACACCATCCACTCTGGCTTGTTAAGACCCTTTGATGCGCGGAACGACTCAATCACGTTCAACTGCTTCAACGCCTCGCTCTTACGCTGCTGCGATGTCTCGGTAGATGCTCTGTGACGCAATGCGTATGACATTGAGTCCAAATCCACCTTCTGCAACAACTCGTAGATAGCCTCACCACCCATCTTTGCAACGAACTTGTTAGGATCGTCGTCTGGAAGAGCCTGGTTGCCAGCTGGCAGAGCGTTCAACACGTCGAGATACTCCTTCTCGGCGAGGGTCTGCAAACGCTCGATGCCCTGCTCGGCAGCAGCACCCGCGTTCATAACCACGTAACGCTCGTAGTATATGATTGACTCCAACTTCTTGGTTGGAATACCCAACAGATAACCGATCTTTGATGGCAGAGAACGGAAGTAACAACAGGCACAACCAATGAGATGTGACCCATACGCTCACGACGTACCTTCTTCTCTGTTACCTCTACACCGCATCGGTCACAAACGATACCCTTATAACGGATACGCTTGTACTTACCGCAGTGGCACTCGTAATCCTTCACAGGACCGAAGATGCGCTCGCAGAAGAGACCATCACGCTCGGGCTTGTAGGTACGATAGTTGATTGTCTCGGGCTTCAACACCTCACCACTTGACTGTGCAAGAATCTCCTCTGGAGATGCCAGACCAATCGAGATGTGGCTATAACCGTGTTGCTTATTATTATCTTTAATTGCCATATTACAAATCTCTTTATTTATTATACCTACTTTTTATTACTCAAGTTTCACCGACAAAGCCAAACCACGCAACTCGTGCAGCAATACATTCATTGCCTCTGGTACGCCTGGACGTGGGAGGTTGTCACCCTTAACAATAGCCTCGTATGCCTTGGCACGACCCATAACATCGTCTGACTTGATTGTAAGGATCTCCTGAAGGATATTGGCAGCACCGAAGCCCTCCAATGCCCAAACCTCCATCTCACCGAAACGCTGACCACCAAACTGTGCCTTACCACCGAGTGGCTGCTGTGTGATGAGTGAGTAAGGACCGATAGAACGTGCGTGCATCTTATCGTCGATCATGTGACCGAGCTTCAACATATAGATAACACCCACAGTCGCTGGCTGGTCGAACTTCTCACCTGTACCACCATCGTAGAGGTAGCAACGACCACTGCGTGGCACACCTGCCTGTGCAGTGTACTCGTTGATCTGCTCCAATGAAGCACCGTCGAAGATAGGTGTAGCGAACTTCAAGCCAAGCTCCTTACCTGCCCAACCGAGCACAGTCTCATAGATCTGACCGAGGTTCATTCGCGAAGGCACACCCAATGGGTTCAAGCAGATATCAACGATTGTTCCATCCTCCAAGAATGGCATATCCTCGTCACGAACAACCTTGGCTACGATACCCTTGTTACCGTGGCGACCCGCCATCTTATCACCCACCTTGAGCTTACGCTTCTTGGCGATGTAAACCTTGGCCATCTGGATAACGCCCGATGTTGGAAGCTCATCACCATTGGTGAAGTTGTACTTCTCACGCTTTGTGCGGGCATCAGCCTTCTTCCACTCTACGGTATAATTATTAATAGTATCAGCAATCAACTGATCGAGGTGCTCATCACCAGTCCACTTGCAGCTGCCCAGGTTAAGGTAACCTGAAACAACGCCTGTCTTGTCGTCGATGTTGTGAGAAGCGATATCCTCCAACATCTTGATAGTGAACTTCTGACCAGCAGAGTAAAGCTCTACGCCGAAGTAATCGGTCACTGAGTTTACAACCTTGCCCTCTACAACCTGCCAGAGCTTTGATACCAATACCTTGGTAAGCTCGGCGATCTCCTTGGCAAACTTCTGGTCGATAAGGTCGAGCTGAACCTTCTCGGCTGCCTTGCTCTTCTTGCCCTCCTTCTGAGCGTGGCTGTAAAGCTTGGTGTCAATAACAACACCGTGCAATGAAGGCTGTGCCTTGAGCGAAGCATCCTTAACATCACCTGCCTTGTCACCGAAGATAGCACGCAGGAGCTTCTCCTCTGGTGAAGGATCGCTCTCGCCCTTTGGTGTAATCTTACCGATCAAAATGTCACCTGGGTGAACATTTGCACCGATGCGGATGATACCGTTTGAATCCAAATCCTTGGTTGCATCCTCACTCACGTTAGGAATATCAGATGTAAGCTCCTCGACACCGCGCTTGGTATCACGAACCTCCATAATGTACTCATCAACGTGTACTGATGTGAAGATATCCTCACGCTGGATACGCTCCGAGATAACAATCGCATCCTCGAAGTTATAACCCTTCCAAGGCATAAACGCCACCTTGAGGTTACGACCCAACGCCAACTCACCCTTCTCTGTTGAGTAACCCTCGGTAAGGATCTGACCCTCGGTAACATAGTCACCTGTCAGTACCGTAGGCTTCAACGTAACGGTAGTATTCTGGTTTGTACGGCGGTAGCGAGGCAACTCGTAAGTTGTAACCTCTGGCTGGAATGAGCTAATCTTCTCATCCTCAGTGCGCTCGTACTTGATCTGAATCTTGGTTGCATCAGCAAAGACAACCTCACCGTTGCCCTCGGCAACAATCTGGATACGGCTGTCGGTAATCATCTCCTTCTCGATACCTGTACCGACGATTGGAGACTCGCAAGTGATCAATGGTACTGCCTGGCGCATCATGTTAGATCCCATCAACGCACGGTTAGCATCGTCGTGCTCCAAGAATGGAATCAAGCTCGCTGCGATAGAGGCGATCTGGTTAGGAGCAACGTCCATAAGGGTAACCTCCTGGTCTGTTACAACAGGGAAGTCGGCACCCTCACGAGCCTTGATACGGTCAGGACGAAGGAAGTTACCCTCATCATCAACCTGCTCGTTTGACTGTGCTACGATGTGACCATCCTCTGCCTCGGCAGAATAGTATTTGATGTGGCTGTTATCGAGATCTACCTTACCATTCTCTACTGTACGGTATGGAGTCTCAATGAAGCCCATATCTGAAATCTTTGCATAGACACACAACGACGAAATAAGTCCGATGTTTGGTCCCTCAGGAGACTCAATAGGACACAGACGACCGTAGTGTGTGTAGTGTACGTCTCGAACCTCGAAACCTGCGCGGTCACGTGAAAGACCACCAGGACCCAAAGCCGAAAGACGACGCTTGTGGGTGATCTCCGCCAATGGGTTGATCTGGTCCATAAACTGTGAGAGCTGGCTTGTTCCGAAGAACGAGTTTACAACGCTCGACAAAGTCTTGGCATTGATCAAATCAACTGGGGTAAACACCTCATTGTCACGCACATTCATACGCTCGCGGATAGTACGAGCCATACGAACGAAACCTACCGAGAACTGGTTTGCCAACTGCTCACCCACAGTGCGGACACGGCGGTTTGACAAGTGGTCGATATCATCAACCTCTGCCTTTGAGTTAATCAGCTGGATCAAGTACTTGATGATCTCGATAATATCCTCGCGTGTAAGCGTGCGAACTGATGAGTCGGTGTTAAGATTAAGCTTTGTGTTAATACGGTAACGACCAACCTGACCCAAGTCGTAACGCTTGTCCGAGAAGAAGAGCTTCTCGATTACATCGCGAGCCGTAGCCTCATCGGGTGGCTCCGAAGCACGCAACTGTCTATAGATATAAACAACTGCCTCCTTCTCCGAGTTACAAGGGTCTTTCTGAAGTGTGTTGTATATGATCGAGAAGTCAATACCAGAGGCATTCTCCTTGTGAAGAAGAATTGTCTTGGCACCGCTCTCGATAATAGCGTCAATATGATCCTCGGTAAGCTCAACCTCGCGATCAACGATCACGTTGTTACGCTCGAGGGAGAAGATCTCACCTGTATCCTCATCCACGAAATCCTCTACCCAGCTTGAGAGTACACGTGCAGCCAACTTACGGCCAATAGCCTTCTTCAAGTTTGACTTTGTAACCTTAATCTCATCTGCAAGGTCGAAGATCTCAAGAATCTGCTGATCTGCCTCGAAACCGATGGCACGCAACAGTGTTGTTACAGGCAACTTCTTCTTACGATCAATATAGGCGTACATCACATTGTTGATGTCGGTAGCGAACTCAATCCACGAACCCTTGAATGGGATGATACGTGCCGAGTAGAGCTTTGTACCATTGGTATGCATACTCTGACCGAAGAATACGCCTGGTGAACGGTGCAACTGCGACACAACAACACGCTCTGCGCCGTTGAAGACGAAGGTACCACGATCGGTCATATATGGGATAGTACCGAAGTACACATCCTGCACAACCTGATCGAAATCCTCGTGCTCCTCGTCAGTACAATAGAGCTTGAGCTTCGCCTTGAGAGGTACACTATAAGTCAAGCCACGCTCCAAACACTCCTCGATAGAGTAACGGGGTGGATCAATATAGTAGTCGATAAACTCAAGCACGAAGTTGTTTCGTGTGTCGGTGATTGGGAAATTCTCCTGGAACACCTTGTAAAGACCCTCCTTCTTGCGGTTCTCTGCAGTGGTGTCCATCTGGAAGAAATCACGGAATGATTTAAGCTGTACCTCCAGCAAGTCGGGATAAGGAACCCTGTTCTTAAGCGTAGAGAAGCTAATTCTTTGTTGTTTTGATGCGGACATCTTAAATCAGTTTTGTTAAAAAAGAATTTGAGTACTCAAAGGGGTGCGCACCCCTGTAAATACGGGCTTTGATTATCCCGCTAATGCCCTCAGTGTAAGTACTATACACATTGAGAGCATCCAAAAATATCTTAAGAAAGGGCACAGCTCTGCGGCACTCCCAATCTTTAGACCATAAAAGGTATAGAGCTTACACTGAGTAAACTCTATACCTGAGTTGTGTGAAATTTATGAGTTAAAATTACTTAACCTCAACCTCAGCACCAGCCTCCTCGAGAGCAGCCTTGAGAGCCTCAGCCTCCTCCTTAGAAACGCCCTCCTTAACTGCCTTAGGTGCAGCATCTACCAATGCCTTAGCGTCACCCAATGAGAGACCAGCAGCCTCCTTAACAGCCTTAATTACCTGAAGCTTAGCCTGACCTGCGCTCTTCAAAACTACATCGAAAGAT